>PJTO01000020.1_pt1 | contig 343685 bp, 312 predicted proteins | sample 1512101 | NCBI WGS metagenome assembly PJTO01 (sample SAMN08177690, study PRJNA422409) | Soil metagenome, whole genome shotgun sequencing project.
CAGGCGACGAACACGCCCAAGCCGCTGAGCCAGGCGTACCCGTACACCCAGCCGCAAGCAAGCAGGACGCCGCCGATCAGACTGACGATCGCATTGCGAATGACCCCTTTCTTGGCGACCATGCCGAGCAGGAACGCGGATATCGCGCATGCGGCATAGACGGGATCGAAACGACCGGGAACGACAACTACATACGCCAGCCCCGCCATAAGCAGCAGTCCCGCGACCAGCATCGCATTTCTCAGCCAATGCGAGAGCTTCGTAATTTTACGGCTGAGTATGCTTGGTCCGTCGAGATCGGCGCTTAGGGCGGACAGTCCGGCGACGGAGAAGAGCAGTGCGGCGTTGCTTGGACTAAACGGATAATAAGCGCATGCCACCGCGCCGATCGCGCAGCCGATTGCCAGATGTGTCGTGCCCTTCATTCATTCCTCCGCAGGCTGATCATGTTGTAAGCCTATGCCGTCACGCTCGCAAATAGGCTCAAGCAAACATATGTTTGCTTAACTATTATACAAGCTGGCGGAGTGCGGAGCAACCTGCGCAAGACGAAGAAATCCGGGCGCGACGTTCTCATTCGATTGCTCGCGTTGAGCCTTGCCGATCCTTTCGCTACGATCAGTCAAATCTGCCCTTGTACTTACCGGTGTTGCGAATATCGATTTTAACCACAATTTTCCGAATGCTATCCCTGCTGAGCAGCAGGTTTTTGTTTTTACGCAGCTCGTGCCATTGCTTGGGATGGTTGCGATAAAGCGTCTCTTGAAGTTTAAGCACATCGACCTGCTTGGCTAGACCGTTGCGAAAGCTGCGCGTAATTTCATCGCGTACGGTTTCTTCTCCGAGCCGCTCCAGCTTTTCTATGCTGATGTTCTCGTTCAATTCGTCCAACGTCGCGTCCAACCTCAGGCTCAGGTCAAAAACCGGTTGTCCGTTTATCACATTAGACTCGACGTGATAAGTCGGCTTGATAAGCACAAGCGACGCTTTCGGCTTGCCCTCGGCAGGAACCCGGATCAAGGAGCGCTTCAATTCCCTCTGCGTCCAGCGCGTTCCTGCAAGCTCGTCCTCGGACAGCCAAGCGATCGCTTTCTTATTGCGGAAGAAGAAGGCTCCGTCGATCGTCAGCATCGTCTCCGGCTTCTGATCCTGCTGCCATACGTCCCGGTTGATCGCTATCGACGGCAGCATGACCGCTTCGGCCGGTTCGGTAATTTCCGCGATGATCCGGTTGCTTGTCTTCGGCACGATGAAGGAGCGTTGAGCGAACGTTTGCTCCGGCGTGAACATGATCGTATCCAGCGGAGACAGATGGAAAATCGATTTCTGTATGAACAGATCGGGCAGCTTCTCGCGCGTACCGAAAACGAGAATGTTATAGCGGATTTCGCCAAAACGGTTGGCCGCATTGTACGCTTCCTCGACACCGTGGCGCAGCAATCTTTCCGAGCATACGATCGTTTTGACATGCCCCCAGAAAATGCGCATTTGCGAGGTCGCATAGATGGAGGAGAGCGATTCGCTTAGCGTTGCGCCTATTCCTTTGGCAATCCATACCGGCAACGCTTTGCCGATTTGCATCGTTTCGTTGCGACCGACGTTGGTGAAGTTTAGAAATTGAACGTAAGTAATGAACTTTCCATCTTCGAAGTCGAGTCCGATCGCGGTCGCGTAATCCATCGTTTGAATATCCTTGGAGTTCCAGCAGGCGGTCAGCGACAGCAGCACGATTGCCGCAGCGGCGGCCTTCCCCACTTTGCGAATCATTTCTCATCACCGTGATGATCTGGATCGACCGGATGGAGCGCGCCCGGCCGCTTCCTCATTCGGCTCCAGGGCAAGCGCAAGTAAGAATCGGCCAAATCCTTGACATTAAGCGGGGACAGCGGCGTCAGGTAAGGCACTCCGAACGAATGCAGCCTCGACAGGTAGGCTACGAGCAAAATCAGACACAGGATCAAGCCATACATGCCGATGAGCGACGAGACAAGAAAAATGCTGAAGCGGACAACGCTGACAATGGTGCTGAGCGACTGGTTGACGAGAGTGACCGAGGTCACCGCAGTGATCGCGCCAACGACAACGACTGAGGGGGACACGAGACCGGCACGGATCGAAGCGTCTCCGATAATCAGCCCTCCAACGACCGTCAACGTTTGCCCAATTGAACTCGGAAGCCGCACGCCCGCTTCCCGGAAAATTTCCATCAGCGTGAGCAGAATGAACATTTCAATCTGCGCAGACATCGGCAATCCAAGCCGCGCGCCGGCAATCGTAGCCATCATCCGAAACGGAATCTGGTCCTGGTGGAACGCGACGAGAGACACCCATAAACCAGGCAACGAGATGGAGAGGAACAGACTGATATGTCGGACGATGCGTGCGAACGAAATGTAAGTATAGTTGAAGTGCACATCCTCCGGGGATTTCATCAACAACGATAAGCCCGCCGGGCCTATCAGTACCATCGGAATGCCGTCCACGATCAGAATGAAACGACCGGCAAGCAAACTGCTGACGACGTAATCCGGCCTTCCCGTTATCGCAAATGAAGGGAAGACCGAATATTTGGAGTCGGCCATCTTTTCCTCCAGCTGGTTAATGCTGTACAGACCGTCGATATCGATCTGGCTGATCCTCTTGTGCACTTCCCGCAAAATTTCCGAAGACAGAATATCCTTGAAGTAGATTAACCCGACTTTCGTTTTCGTTCTTCTGCCCAGCGTAAACGTTTCGTAGTTCAAGCTGGAGCTGCGTATCCGTTTGCGAATAAGCGCCACGTTCACGACGAGATCTTCCGTAAATCCGTCCTTAGGCCCTTTGATCGAAATTTCCGTGTTGGATTCTTCCGGCGTTCGCTGCGGGCGATTGCAGATGTTCATCTTGTACATGCGTCCGGAATCGGTGAACAGGAGCAGTACGTCCCCTTGGAACAAATATTCGGCTACAACGTCGTCCGATTCGTCGGGTTCCACAGCGATAAGCGGCAGCCCACCCGAGTAACCCTTCGTCTTCATCGCGAAGGAGCCCTCGCCTAAAAAAAACCGCTTCAGGTCAGGAAGGAGAACTTGGCCAAATTGAGAGGTGTCGCACAGGCCTTCCGCATAAACCATCACTACCTCGGAGGCGGGCTGATCTGTCAGCTTGCAAGGCATAATCTGCACGTCCGCAGAATTCGCGAACAAATCGCGCAGCTTCTTTTCGTCCCATTCGGAACCTTTTTTTGAAGATTGCCGTCTCATGCAGCTCCTCCTTTGGCCGGTTTGGAAAACCACGATATGGACATCCAACAGAACGAAGCGGACAGGGCTACGATCAGAGAAATCGGAAAGTAATACCGATACATCCACAAATAGAAAACGTACTCGTTAATCGGAAATATGGACAATGCGACATAGCTGAGCGCAATCAGTATAATGAATCGGTTCCGCAGCTCGTTCCGGCGAATTCTCAGCAGATCGAGCACGAGGAAGATGGACAAGCTGATCCTTATGCATGCGCCTGCCAGCCATTGATAGATAGAGAAAAAGTCGACATGCTCCACATAAGAGCCCAGCTTGACGAGTCTCCACTGCTCGTATGGCGATACCGTCTGCTTCGCCGCTTCGCTCGGCCCGAACTCCGTAATGCCTCCGATCAAAGGCCCCATCATGATGTACACCATTATCGCTCCGTACAGCATCAAGGCCCACGGCTTCACTTTTTTCTGCAAATGCTGCTTCATGGCGATCAGCGTTATAATCTCGACAAAACCGCCGCCCGCATAGATCATGCCTTGCAGAACCGGGTTGACGCCGAACTCCAAATACGGCTTGAGCAGGTTGAAGTCTTTCTGCGGATAATTCGATATGCCCGCGAACGAGCCGAGAATGATCACGATCGGCAGCAGAATGCCGGACATGATCGCGATTACGCGCAGGCCCCAGCTTGCATAGAGCGCGCAAAATCCGGTCAGAATCAAAGCGAGGATCACCTTTGGCGTGCCGGGAAGATAGTTGGTGATCGTCCAGGTCGCCGAATGGATGACCGTCATCGCGCCGATCATGTAGAGCTGGATGCAGAGCGGCAGCGTCAACGCCCATGCAAGGATCGGATTCGTTTTTTCTGCGAGCCACGGATGCAGCGCCATATTTCCCGACTTTCTCATAAATAGTGCCAGCAGCAGGCACCACGGGATGAACAGAACGCCGGCGGCGATAACCGCGATCCAAGAGTCGCGCCCGGATGCATCCAGAAGCATCGGATTTACGATGACGTGGTTGGTTAAACCGTTCGTCAGCATGAGAATCGTGCAAGCTTGGAAAAAGTTGATCGATCCGTTCGAACTCTTCAAGTCGAGACCACCTAAACAGTTGGTAATGTTTGCAACAAAGCTATTATGCGCGATACCACACTTTTCTATGTCAGAGCTTTCCGCCCGCTCGCGATATCAGCCCCTGACAGCCTGGAATATGAAAATTTTCTAATCGACAAATTAACAATTAATCTTCACTGAAAGAATGACAAGCTTTTCGTCCGCATATATGTACAATCAAACCGATAACTAACGGCTGCCATCACCAAATTGACGGAAGAGGTGTATCCGGATGGTTAGGGAAACTGTTCGTAAATGGGTCGCATACATCATAGGAGCGGCATTAACGATGATTGTAGGAATGAGCTGTCTAACGGCAAAAGCGCCAATCGATCTCGCCTCGCCGGCGGCTTCTAGCTTATCCGAAGCAGACTGGAAAGCCGATTTCGCATTGCCCGCCGAGACGGCTGTCGAGTCTCAGGTCGCTACCGAGGAGCTTTCGTTCGAATACGAAGCGCCAAACCCTCCGGATCGGTTCCAGTCCGCGGTCGTCTCCGCGACCGTAGCCGACATCGCTAAAAATCCAGACAAGGAAGTACATATCGCGGCCTCCGCAAAGCCGCAAACGCAGGTTTACGAAGTGACGGCTTATTTTCTTAACGTCAGAACGAATGCTTATCCGAAATCGAAAATCAAATCGGTAGTGGCGAAAGGAACACGCCTGGAAATCGTTGGAAAGACTCCGGAAGGCTGGCTTAGAATTAAGGGCGGGGGTTACGTGCATGGAGATTACGCGCTCCTCGTAGAGGATGCGGCCGTTTCTGAAGACAAATCGAAGGCGGTGGAGACGGGGACGGAGACGATCCCGACGGAGCCCGCAGCGCTAGCAGCGCCAGCGGCGGAACCTGCTCGGACAGAGACAGAGGAAGAGGCGAAGGAGCAGAACAAAGTCCCTGTGGTGCCGAGCTCCAAAGTAGAGACGGAATCCGGACTGTCGGAAGAGGATATCGCGCGGATTTTTAAAGGCACGGATCTGGCGGAGCAAGGGCTGGAGGAAGCAATATTAGAGGTGGAGAAGATGTACGGGATCAACGCTTTGTTCACGATTGCCGTCATGAAACTGGAGAGCGGCAACGGCAGCAGCCGATTGGCCAAAAATAAAAACAATCTGTTCGGATTAAACGCGACGGGTCCCGATCCTCATCGCAAGGCGTTCGCCTTCGAAACGAAGGGGGACAGCGTCAAAAAATTCGGACAGCTGTTAGCCGACAAGTATGTCGACAAAGGCTATACGACGATCGAGAAAATCGCGACTAAGTACTGCCCGGCGAACTCCAAATGGCCGAGCCTGGTCAAAACGATTATGAAGAAGGACTACAAGAAGCTCAACATCATTTGAACCAGCCTTTCTCGGTGAATTTTTTGATCGCTTCGACCCGGTTGCTGACGGCTAGCTTGTCGAGGATGACGGAAATATAGTTTCGTATAGTGCCGGTCGTCAGGAACAGCTCAGTCGCGATTTCCTTCGTGTTTTTACCGTCGGCGATCAGTCCGAGCACTTCCTTCTCGCGGTCGGTGAGCGGGTTGCCCTGATGTTCCCGGTAAGCTTCGTCGACTAGCTCCGGCGCATAGACGCGGCGGCCGGCTAGCACGCTGCGGATCGTGCTGGCAAGCTCCTCGCTGGGGCTGTCCTTGAGCAGATAACCTCCGACTCCGGCTTTAATGGCGCGTTCGAAATAGCCGGTGCGGGCGAACGTCGTCAGAATGATGACTTTGCAGTCCGATTCCTTTAGCTGCTCGGCGGCTTCCAGACCGCTGAGACCGGGCATCTCGATGTCCATAATGCAGACGTCCGGCCGGAGCTGACGCACGAGTTCTACCGCTGCCGCGCCGCTCGACGCCTTGCCGACGACTTCCATGTCGTCCTCCAAGTCGAGCAGGGAGCCGAGGGCCCCAAGCAGCATGCGTTGGTCTTCGGCGATAACGATTCGAATCATGGCAATTCCTCCTTGATGGGTCGCTGCACAATTTGCGGGATCGTCGCAACGATGGCCGTGCCTTCGCCGATCACGATCTCCAATGTTCCGTTGACGAATTCCAGTCTTTCTTTCATGCCTTGAAGACCGTGGCCTTGTCTGAAATTGAGCCGTTCCGGCCGACTGGCGCCGTTATCGCGAACCTCCATAACGACTACGGTGTCGCTCTGACGGAAGCCGACCGCGCACTCTGTCGCTCCGCTGTGTTTGACAACATTGTTGACCGCTTCCTTCAGGCACATGCTCAGCACATTTTCCGTCAGTAAGGAAACGCCTTGCAGCGCAGGATCGCCTTGCAGCTTAAATTCGATTTGCGCTGCGAGCAAAATTTGCTTGATTCGCTCCAACTCGTCCTCCAGACGTGTGCCTCTCATCTCCGAGACGAGCATGCGGACTTCTTGAAGCGCGGTTCTGGCCGTATGTTGGACGTCTTTGATCTCAGCCCGCGCGCGTTCAGGGTTGGTGGAGACCAATTTGTGCGCGAGATCGCTCTTGAGACCGATCAGCGACAGCTTCTGCCCGAGCGTATCGTGCAGATCGCGAGCGATGCGCTGACGTTCCTCCAGCTTTACCAGCTCGGCGATACGCTGGTTGGCGTCTTTGAGCTGCTCCTGCAGAGCGTCCTGCTTGTTGCGATTGTAGCTGCCGAGAGGGAGCAGAATGACGCCGAGCAGGCTAATCAGAATAAACGGTGTCTGCGTAATGAAGAACTTGTCCTGCATAATGAAACCGACGTTAACGGCGATCAGGCTGGTGGCGATATGAATCGTATACAGTGTAATAAATCCGGCTTTGTTCTGAACGTTGCCTATGAAGAACGCCAGGAAGAAGGCGAAATAAGCATAGCTGAACAGCACCGTCATCGCGATCGAGATGGCGATCTGCACGCCTATCCCAACGTAAACCGGCCAACCTTTGGCACTCAAAGTCAGCCGATAGCAGAAGAAGAACAGCACGATCATCAGAATGCCGGCGGCGATCTCCAGATTCGACGATGAACGGAAAATAAAATAGAAGGGCAATATGCAGAACATCAGCCATACGTATGGGCTTATTCCGGTCGTTTTCGGGAAAATCTGAAATCTTCTAAGTTTTCTGTACATCTGTAGTTACGCTCCTATTGGCAATAACGCTCCATTAATCGGCAAGGGCCCTCTCACGGTTATTTTACCATAAGAAGGCCGTAGGTTGGCGTTTATGCGACTTCGTTGTCCGGCGCGGCTTTCGGCGTCCGTCCTGCGGCCGAGGTGCTGGTCCGGGAAGCTTGTAGCAGATGTTTAATCTGTCCGAACGTGACGAAATCTTTCTTTTGTTCGTCCCACAGCTTGAATTTCACTGCGGCAAAGCTCGACTTCAGCGTGACCGTCGTCGCGTGCTGCAACGGAGGGACGGACTCGTGCGCTTTTTCCAGCAAATAGTTAGGCACTCTCGGGCTTAGATGGTGTACATGATGAAACCCGATATTGCCGGTCAGCCATTGAAGCGCCTTCGGAAGCTTGTAGTACGAGCTGCCCTCGACGGCGGCTTTGACGTAGCTCCATTCCGCATCGTGCTCGTAATACGTCTCCTCGAATTGATGCTGCACATAGAACAGCCAAATACCCGCTGCGCCGGACAGCCAGAAGATCGGAAGCTGTACCAGAAGGAATGCTTGCCAGCCGAGCGCCCAGATGAGAACGCCGTACACTGCTACAACTCCAAGGTTGGTGATCCATGTATTCACTCGTTCGGCGCGTCGCGCCCCTTTGCGATTAAAACGATATTCGATCAGGAAGACGGCGAACGGGCCGATTCCGAACATGACGATCGGGTTGCGGTACAAGCGGTAGTAAAATCTCGTCCATCTTGACGCTTCGAGATATTCGTCAGTGGTCATCAGCCACATGTCTCCTATGCCGCGCTTGTCGAGATTGCTGCTCGTGGAATGGTGGATGGAATGGCTGTGCTTCCATTGATGGTAAGGGAACAGCGTCATAATTCCCGTGAGCGTTCCGAGAATCTCGTTCGCCTTGCGGCTTCTGAAGAACGATTGATGACAGCAGTCGTGAAAGAGGATGAAGATGCGGATCAAGAAACCGGACGCCAACAAAATAAGAGGCAAAGAAAGCCAATAGGATACGGACAGACTCAGATAGGCCGCCGCCCAGAGTAGAATAAACGGCGGAATCGTATTGATCAGCTGCAGTAGACTGGCTTTAGTGATCGGCTTTTCATAAGGAGAGACGCTTTTCTTTAATTGTGCTGTGTTTGAAGTGGTCATATGATCCTCCTTACGCAAGTTTATAATCTTATTGTAGAAGGATAACGGGCCGGACGTTAGTCATAAGTGTCAGTATTCGAACATGACAAATGTCATGTCGGAAGGCGAATTTTTACATTCAGAAAGAGGAATCCGTCGAGCGATGTCTAAATGTAATAGGATCAACCGGATCCGGAGGCAAGGCTCGTGTCGATTAAAGTCAAGCTTTCGCTGCTGATCTCCTTGATCGCAACGATTATTTTAGCGCTGAATATATCGATTTACTATTACTCGTCCAAGAATGAGATGGAGAACAGTTTGAGGCAGGAGATGCTGACGATCGCCAAACAGATCGGAACGAACCTGGACGCTGCGGAGAAATCGATGAGGCTGATGGAGTCCATCATCGGGGAAAAGCTGCGGACGGTCGCCATATCCGCTCAGAGTGCGCTAGACCCGCGGATCGAGAACGTCGGCAACGAGCAGTTGGCGGAGCTCAGCCGCAAGCTCGGAGTAGATCATATTTCGCTGTGGAAGCGAGGGGACGGCGACATCAAAGTGTTCCGTTCGTCCGATCCCAAGGAGCTGAATATGGGCTCGAACACGATGGACTACTGGTACAGGGCGTTTAACCAGCTGCTCGACGACCGCCAAGTGACGATCGAGCAGGGGCAGAAGCTGGATCATTACTGGTCGGGGCCGTATCAGTACGCATCCTCCGATCCCGATCGGGTTCACAAATGGGGCTATTACTACGACGGGACGACCGACTACATTATTAACCCCTACGTAAATGCGCAGGTATTTCTCGATTACGAGAACAAGATCGGAACAAACGCGCTTATCCGCAGCGTCATGTCCGGCAACGAGGGCATCTTGGCGATTACGGGCTTCGATCCTAAGTTTTTCGGCAAACCTGAAATTGTCAAGCTGAAGAAAGGCAGGCCGGTACGCAATCTTGACGTTCGGGACGTGCCGTTCGGCGTATACGCATACGCGGACAAGGAACAGGACGTCGAATTCGTCCTGCGGGCGGCGGGGACCGGAGAAGTATCCACGGCCAGGTTCAAAATAGACGGCAAAGAAGTCATCAAAAGCTTCATTCCGCTGCAGAACGAGAAACACTACGTCGTCAGCGTCATTTTCGATTACGGGTCGATCAAGGAAGCTTTGAACCGTCAGCTGTTTCTGCTTATGTTTATTTCCGCAGGCTTGCTCGTGCTGGTCTGGACGACCAGCTATTTCATCTCCGGGGCGATGATCAGACCGCTTCGGCATATCGTCGATTACGTCAATGAGATCGCGGTCGGGCGCTTCGGAAGAAAGATTGAGACGCGCGCCCGCGACGAGCTCGGCACGCTGTCGCTGCGGGTGAATGCGATGGCGGACAACCTGCAGACGTACATGGGCAAGCTGCAAGATTCGGCGGAGGAACTCAGAAGTACGAAGGAGTACCTGGAGTCGTTCGTCAACCATACCTCGGACGCCATTCTCGTCACGGATCTGCAGGGAGCGGTTAAGCAGGCTAACCAGGCGTTCGGCGCGATTTACGGCTGGAGTCCCGAGGACGTGCTCGGCCGCGAGCCGTCGATCATTCCGGACGAGCTGAAGCCGGAGAACGAGGCGATTCGCGTCCGTGTTGCGACAGGGGAATCGGTTACCGGCTTCGAGACGGTTCGGCTCGCGAAGGATGGGAGCCGAATCGACGTCAGTATCACGGTGTCGCCGATTCGCAACGAGCGCGGAGAGGTGGTGGCGATCGCGGAGATATCGCGGAACATAACGGCGCGGAAGCAGACGGAGGAAGTGATCCGACGCACGGAGAAGCTGTCGGTCATCGGGCAGTTGGCCGCCGGCGTGGCGCACGAAATCCGCAATCCGCTGACTACGCTGCGCGGTTTCGTTCAATTGGGGCAGAAGCAGGGCTCGCTTTCCAACGCGTATTTGGACATCATGCTTCCCGAGCTTGAACGGATCAACCTGATCGTCAGCGAATTTCTCGTGCTCTCCAAGCCGCAGATCAGCCAATTCAGACCGACCGAGCTGTCGGAGTTGCTGTTCGACTTGATTTCGCTGCTGGAGCCGCAGGCGAGCCTCGTCAACGTTCACTTCCGGACAAGCTTCGCGGATAACGTGCCTCCAATCGTCTGCGACGGCAATCAGTTGAAGCAGGTATTTATGAATGTGATTAAAAACAGTTTGGAAGCGATGGAGGAAAACGGCGGCGAAATCACAATAGATCTGGCATGCGACGGGGCGAGCGCGGTCATTCGCGTAGCCGATCAAGGCCGAGGCATCGCGAAGGAGCATTTGACCAGACTCGGGGAGCCTTTCTTCACCAGCAAAGCTTCAGGCAACGGACTTGGCCTGATGGTCAGCCAGCGAATAATCGCGAATCACAAAGGCAAGATGAGCTTCAGCAGCAAGCCGGGAATCGGAACATGCGTGGAAATTCGGTTGCCGGTTGTAGCTTAAGCCGGAAAAGCTGTTTGCTGTTTAAGGCTGCTTCTTGTTAAGCAAAAGTTAGAGCGTTTTTATTTTGGGCGGGGAGCGCGCAAGAAAATGAGCATTGCATCCGATTTTAGGCAATTTATTAGAATCCGTTGGGCATGGGCGCTTGTTGCGGCTATGTTTCTGTACGGCATCGGCGTCGGCGTGCTCGCGCCGATGAATGCCGTATATATGAAGGACGGCATAGGACTGACCAAGCTGCAGATTACTTGGGTATTCAGCAGCTCGCTGCTGCTGAATATGCTGCTTACGGTCGCGGTAGGCTTGTTCAGCGATCGGCTGAGAAGGCGCAAAGCGATTCCTATGATCGCTGCGGCCTTATGCGCGTGCGGCCTGCTGCTCTACATGCGCGCGGACAGCTTTGTACCGGCGCTGCTCGGCATGGCGCTAGCCAGCGCGCCTTCGGGCATGATCATGGGGCAAATGTTCGCGATGGCCCGCAATCATTACACTCGCTGGGCTCCGAATATCGTTGAGATCTCGCAGCTATGGCTAAGGGCGACGTTCAGCGTCGGCTTTTTCACCGGTCTGCTCGTCGGCGCGAATGTCTATTTGTTCGCGTCCTTTCGCGGCGTGCTATGGGGCAATCTGCTCGGCTATGCCGCGCTGTTCGCGCTTCTGCTGCTGTATCGGGAGGTGGAGACGGAGCCCGGAACGAAACGAACGGCGGGAGGAGAGCCTTATTCTCTAGCGATGCTCATTGCGCTGCTCCTGCTGTCATGCGCAGATGCGATTCGCGGACTGTACTTGCCGCTTGTCGTCAGCGGGAAGTTCGGAGACCCTCGCTACGCTTCTTATTTATGGAGCGCGCAGGCGGTGTTCGAGCTGCTGTTCATGACGGTGGCCGGGTACTGGGCGGCGAAGTACGGCAGCAAACGGTTGATTCTGTACGCTGCCGCAGGCGCTTTCGTGACCTATATCGTCTACACGCAGACGGATTCGCTGGCCGTTTATTTCACGATGCAGCCGATTTACTCCTTCTTCGTCTCCGTTCTGCTCGGAGTGGCGATGGGGTACGTGCAGAGAATGTTTATTCACCGTGCGGGCTTCGGAGCCAGTCTGTACGTGTTTATCACACAGACGGCAGCGCTAGTCGGCTACATGCTGCCGCTAGTCATTCCCGGAATTTCCGCGGACATCTTTTACATTCCGGCAGGTCTTGTTCTCGTTTCCGTAGCGATCCAATGCGTCGTATTGCTCAAGGAGAGAGCGGTCGGCTACAATAAGGCATAATCTGATGAACAGGAGAGATTCAGGCATGCACAGGGTAGGCTTCGCGACGCTTCAATACCAGGGCTCCGCCGAGCTTCCGCTTGCGGAAGGGGAACAGTTCCTTCTGCCGGCTCATGCTTGCAATCGGTTCGGCGTCTGTCTCTATTCCGATCTTCAAGCGTCGTTGGACGACCCTCATAGCCGCGCAATTCGCATTCCGGCCGGGGAGCTGTTCCATCTTCCCGCAGATGAAGAACTGGGTATCTGAATTCGCCGCGGCGGCTGCAGAAGACGCCGTTTTTAATCGTCGGCGTACGGGAAGGAAATTTCCGCGTTTATGGCAAACTGAGGCGAAAATTCACCGATCTGCTCTACGACGAGTTCCATTTCCAGCCGCCGCCTGCGGCGGACGAGATCGGATTCCTCGACCAGTCGGATATCAGGGATGTTAGCGAGCTGGGCACCGAGCATGTTCTGTTTCTGATCGAGTTTTCGGCGAGTGACGCGTACTGCGCTGCGCTTGTGTTTCTCAACGCCAACTTCTGGTACCTGTCCGGCGGCGGCTTGAACACCGAGCTGGATATGGTTAAAGTCCATGCTTATCCAGACGAGAACGATCGTCGTGCAGAAGGGCAATGTCGACAAGGTCGTCGAGAGATTCAGCCGGGAAGGCATTCTCGACGAGCGCGAAGGCCTGATCGATATTACAGTGATGACGAACAAGCGAAGCAAGGAAACGGAAGAGGTTGTCGTCAACATCTGCTGGGAATCCGAGGAAGCTTGGAAAAACTGGGAGAAGAGTCCGGAGTATATTCAGGGGCATCGCGACAGCAAAGGTTAAACCCCTCCTGACTATGTCATCAGCACCACAGTCAACATGTACAATGTGAATAAAGTCAGAAAAGGAAAGTTTGGGCAGTAATCCCTGACGGAATGGCGGGGTAGGGCATGCATCTCCCGAGGGCATCATTTTTGGGGGAGGCATGCCCTTTAAAATCGTTGACATCGGCTCTTCATTGGTATACATTTGTATACATAATGATACGTATACGATTGTATACAATGGAGGAGTTAACAGGAGCATGGGACATTTAGACGGGGAAGGACGCGCTCGCGGACATGGGCACGGGCATGGCCGCAGTGGAGATCCTCAGGCTCAGCGCGGTTCGCGAGAGCATCATGGAGGTCGTGAAGGCGGCCGCGATCCGAGGGGCGCACAGACGTTCAGAAGAGGCCGCGTCCTTATGTTTCTGGAGCAATTGCAGGTGAAACGCGCGAGGCTTGCCAATCAGCTTGTCCAACCGGAATTCGAGGCGATTCGGCCAACGCTGTCCGGGGAGCTGAAGGCGCTGGACCAGATCATCGATGAGTACGTACATCTGTTCGATCTTCAGGAGATTGGAGAGGAGCCGGGGCCGCAAGGACCGGTTGACGGAGGAGAGGGGAACGATTAACGATGCTTCGCAGGTTTTTCTCGTATTACCGCCCTTATAAAGGCTTATTCATTCTCGATTTCACTTGCGCGGTGATCGCGGGTCTGCTGGAGCTTGGCTTCCCGCTCGCGGTTAGCCAATTTATTGACGATCTGCTGCCAAGCGGCAACTGGAAGATGATCGTGCTGGCCAGCATCGGCCTGCTGGGGATTTACGTTCTTAATACCGTATTGAACTACGTCGTCACCTACTGGGGCCATATGCTGGGCATCAACATCGAGACCGACATGCGGCGGAAGATGTTCGATCATATTCAGAAGCTGTCGTTCCGGTTTTTCGACAATCATAAAACCGGCCATCTCGTCGGTCGGGTAACCAACGATTTGAACGACATCGGAGAAATCGCTCACCACGGGCCGGAAGACATTTTTATTGCCATCATGACGTTGGCAGGCTCGTTCACGCTGATGGCCTACATCAATGTGGAGCTGGCGCTGCTCACCTTTATCATCATTCCGATCATGGCTTGGCTGATTATCATTTTCGGCGGCCGCATGACGAACACCTACCAGCGGCTGTTCGGCAACGTCGGCAGCTTTAACGCTCGGATTGAAGAGAACGTGGGCGGCATTCGCGTCGTGCAATCGTTCGCCAACGAAGAGCACGAGAAGAAGCTGTTCGCGGTTGACAACCAGAACTTCCGCGAGACGAAGCTGCTCGCCTACAAGACGATGGCAAAGAGCTTCTCGGTTTCTTACATGTTGATGCGCTTGATTACGATATTCGTGATGGTATGCGGAGCCTGGTTTCACATCGACGGCAGAATCGAGCTTGGAGAATTCATGGCGTTTCTGCTGCTGTCGAACATTTTCTTCCGTCCGATCGAGAAGATCAACGCCGTTATCGAGAGCTATCCGAAAGGGATAGCCGGGTTTAAGCGCTATGCGGAAGTGATCGACACCGAGCCGGACATTGTGGACGCCAAGGACGCCGTCGCGGTCGACACGCTGCGCGGAGACATCCGCTTCGAGAACGTGTCGTTCGGCTACGAGGAAGGCCGCGACGTACTTAAGGGAGTGGATCTGTCGATCAGGGCGGGAGAGACGATTGCTTTCGTCGGTCCTTCCGGCGCAGGAAAGACGACGATCTGCAGCCTGCTGCCGAGATTTTACGAAGTATCCGGCGGAAGCATTACGGTCGATGGCATGGACATTCGCAACTTAACGCTGAAATCGCTGCGCCGCAATATCGGGATCGTACAGCAAGACGTCTTCTTGTTTTCCGGATCGATCCGCGAGAATATCGCCTACGGCGACTTGAAGGCGACCGACGAGCAGATTTGGGAGGCCGCAAGAAGGGCCTCGCTCGAGGATATGATCAAGCAGCTTCCCGAAGGGATGAATACGATCATCGGAGAGCGCGGCGTTAAGCTTTCGGGCGGTCAGAAGCAGAGAATGGCGATCGCCCGCATGTTCCTGAAGAACCCGCCTATTCTCATCCTGGATGAGGCCACATCGGCGCTCGACACTGAGACCGAGGCGGCGATCCAGCAATCGCTGTCCGAGCTGGCAGTCGGCCGGACGACGCTGATCATCGCCCACAGGCTGGCGACGATCAAGAACGCGGACCGGATCATCGTCGTCGACGAGAACGGCATTGCGGAGCAGGGCAGCCATCAAGAGCTGCTCGCGTCCGGCGGTATTTACAGCCGGCTGCATCAAGCTCAATATCAGCTTGCGTAATAAACGAAAGGGCTGTCTCTAAGACGCTTCGAGTTGCTCTGAAAGATAATCGATGATAAAGGTGCAAAGGGTATGAACCTCCTTCTATTTAGGAGAGGTACATACCTTTTTTATATCTCGATCATCTCAATTACCGCCGCGAAAGAGATGATTCCATCGCTGGGGTTAGTCGCCGATTTGCAATAGCGATTGACCCGTTCTTCCACTATGTAATATAATACATCTAATAGTATATATAATATGTAATATTGATATTAGTACTGGAGGTTACATGCGATGAAAGCGTTAGTATGGAATGCGGCGGAACAAATGGACTGGGAAGAAAGGGATCGCCCTGCCCCTCAGGGCAACGAGGCTCTTATCCGAATCGAAGCGGTCGGCATATGCGGATCTGAAATCGAGGGTTATTTAGGCCATAACAGCCTGCGCAAGCCGCCGTTGATCATGGGTCATGAATTTTGCGGAATCGTGGAAGAGGCTGGGGACGTAAAGAACGAATCGTGGGTGAACAAAAAAATCGTGGTAAACCCGCTGCTCTTCTGCGGACAGTGCGATCGTTGCAAAAAAGGCTTGACCCAATTATGCGAGCAAAGAAAGATTATCGGCATCCATCAACCGGGCGCTTTCGCGGATTGGGCCGTCGCGCCTGTAGAAGCGCTCGTTGAAGTTCCCGATGGGCTGAATTCCGTCAGAGCCGCACTTGCAGAACCGCTTGCGTGTTCGCTCCGCGCGTCGCGGCGAGCGATGGAGCGTCATCCTTTCGCCAACGTTGTCGTTTTCGGTGCCGGCGGAATAGGACTGCTCTGCGCGATGACGGCTAAGTTGCTCGGCGCCGCGAAGGTTATGATCGTCGATACAAACCCGGAAAGACTAAAAATGTGCAAGAGAATTGGCTTGACGCACACGGCGCATGCACGCGAGGATCGGTTGGAGGAGCGGGCGAGAGAGACTTTTGGGTCCAAAGGGGTCGACGTAGTCATTGACGCAGCGGGCTTTCAGCCTACGAGAGAGGCTGCCGTGAAGCTGCTGAATGCGGGCGGAACGTTGATGAATATCGGGCTTGGAATTGATGAAACGTTGTTGCCGATCAATTATACGATTCGTCAGGAAATCGAAATATTAGGGTCCTTCTGCTACTCGCGTCAGGATTTTCAGGATGCTGTCGATTTATTGATCGCCGGCAAAATAACGGAGACGGGATGGACGGAGATTCGTCCGCTTGCGAAAGGGTTCCAAGCCTTTGCCCATTTAGTTGCCGGAGAGGTCACGAGCGGTAAAATCGTATTAAAGCCTTGAATCGTTTTCACAAGCTAAGTCTAACTCTATCGCCTTACCGATAGGATTAGACTTTATTTAGTAAGAATTTCGGAATTCGCAGCTTTTCCAGAGACTAGCCGTCGACTTCATCGCTTTTCCCTATTTTCGAGCAAAGGATTCGATGCTGTGAAACGGACAAAGACGGTGTTGATCATTAAAGAAGATGAGTTGCAGAGCTCTTTGGTAGAACCCTATTTACGCAAGGATGGCTGGCGTACCCTAGTCGTGGGCGAGGGACAATCGTATATGCGCATATTAGGAGACGACCCGCCAAACCTAGCCATTCTCGAGCCGGGAACGCAATCCGTATATGCAGAGTATTTGTGTCGAAAAATAAGAGAGCGCTCTCATGTTCCGATTATTGTCGTAGTTCCCCTGAAATCGGACTGGAATCCAATCGATGCGTTGTATGATGGGGCGGACGATTATGTCGTATCTCCAATTGATCCTGAAGAGTTTGTTGCAAAGGCGCATGTGGTTTTTAGGCGTTCTTGGGTATATACCAATCAAGTGTCGCATTCGGTCAGTTACGGTCGTGGAAGATTGGTTATCGATTATCGCAATCAGGATGTACAATTCGATGGGCGGCAGGTGATGCTCACCAATACGGAGTATACTCTCCTGAAGACGATATGCGAGAGCACCCACCGAACATTGACTCGATCTGAGTTAATGCGCAACATTCTCGGTTACAGGATTGAAGTCGATACGCGGTCGATAGACGTTCATATTAAGAACATTCGCCGAAAGTTGGAAACCAATCCGCGAGAACCGGAAATCGTGCTGACCGTGAGAGGAAGCGGCTATAAAATGGGTCTCTCGAAAGATCGGGTAGGGGAAAGCGCCGTTCATTAGGAGCGATCGCAGGAATCGTTTGGAAGGAGTTAGAAACTCGTAATCGAATAAACTTAATAAGATAATTAGTTAATAAGCTGGTACATATACGAGGAGATAAAACTATGGCAAAAAACAAACTGCTAAGAATGGACAATGTTGGCATCGTTGTAGAATCCCTTGATGACGCAATCTCTTTCTTCGAGGAGATTGGCTTAAAGCTTGAAGGGCGAGCTACTGTTGAAGGGGAATGGGCCGGTCGCGTAACCGGGCTCGGTTCACAGTGTGTAGAAATTGCTATGATGGTGACCCCCGATGGCCACAGCCGACTTGAACTTTCGCGATTTATCACTCCGTCAACGGTATCGGATCACCGAACTGCTCCTGTAAATGCCCTCGGGTATTTACGCGTCATGTTCGCCGTTGAAGACATTGACGAAATGGTATCCAGACTTCTAAAGCATGGCGCTCAGCTCGTTGGCGAGGTGGTTCAGTACGAGAATTCGTATCGGCTCTGTTATATTCGTGGAAAAGAAGGAATTCTCATCGGTTTGGCGGAACAGCTCGGAACAACTTAAAAACAAGGGATGTCCCCAGTCATCGTTAATGACTTCGGGGACATCCCTTTTTATTTTTATTCGGCCAGGAAACTGATTCCGTTCAGCGATAAATAATCGTTGCCGCCTCTCATGAACAGCACTTGACCAGTAGCGAGTACTTGAACCTCGCCTATGATCGCAACGCCGTTTTCGATCGTGCTGACCGTGAATTTTTTGGCTTTCGCGGGGCGGAAGCCTTCAGGCAGAGTAAGGATAGCGGTTCCCGCCGTTAAGCTGCCGTCCTTAATCAAGCCGTCCAAGCTGACTTTGCCGTTCATGTCGCGGCTGAAAGAGGCTTTACCGAATGCCGATTGATCATATTCGACCCAGCCATTCGTGAGCGCCGCCGGCTTCTCGACGCCTAGCGTTATGATGCCGCTGTCGTCGATCGCATTCGCGCGGGGAACGATGCCGGTATTGCTTAAGAAGGAATTGTCATAACCGGTTTCCGTGAGCGTGGCCTCCGGTTCTACTTTGATTATTCCTAAAGTACCGGTAGCCAAAGTATTGCCGCTGATTTTCGTATATGCGGCATTGCCGATTTTGATGGCATGATCTACATGTCCCGCATATCCCCAACCGTTAACGTTGTTGCCAACGATTTGGCTGAACACGACAGGGTTGATCTCGCCGTCCAAAGAAATCGCGGCTTGGTGCGCGCTCGTATGCGGAACGTTTTGTTCGATCTGGTTGTACAGAATTTTGACCTGATTGCCCTCGGTGACTCTGATCGCCCCGCCGGCAGACGTAATATTGTTAAAAGCGATGACGACTTTCGCGGCTCCGACAACCTGGCTCAACTCTACGCCGATATTGTCTCCGGTAATCGTATTGCCGAGGATGTTAATGGAATCGCCGGCGTTAAGCAGCGATAACCCTCCGTAGAAGACGTTATTCTCGAAGGAGGAGGTAAATAAGCTGGGGTCTCCCTTGGGATTCGTCAGCTTCACACTGTTGCCGCCCAATTGCCAGAAGTAGCAATTCTGTACAAGCAGCTTTGCCAAAAATTGCGGATAAGTGGAAATGTCGATGTTCAGCGCGTGTCTGGCCGGCTTGCTGCCTTCCTGCGGAATAATGTTGATGGAGTCGATGCCGAACTGCCAACCGATGCTAAGCTCGGGCGAAATGCGGATGACGTCCGTCGTATTCGGAACGTTGGAAGCAACGACTAGGCGGCTGAGGAAACCGTCTCCCAAAATATGAATGGGACGCTTAATTAGAAGAAGCTCGGTTCCGCTGCCTCGCAGAAGGTAGTTGCCGCCGGGGAGGTATACGGTTCCGCCTTTTTCTTCCGCAGCCGTAATTGCAGCTTGAACCGCAGCTCTATCGTTGGTCGTTCCGTCTCCTTTAGCCCCGTAATCCTTAACATTGAAGAAGGTTCTGGCCGCATTCTCCTTCTTCTTTTGGCTGTCACCGTTTCCATTGCTTGCGCTGGCAGAGACTGCGAACAAAGAGACGGCAAGACAAACGGCAAGTACAGTAAAACTCCATCTTTTCAAAGCTTTCACAACGCCACTTCCCCTCATTCCTAATAGTGTGAATGCATCAACAACGATAGCACAGCTAATATGAAGGAAATGTAAAGATAGGACGGCCAACGTCGAGCGAATTCAAATTGAAAGATGAGTAGAGACGAGAAGTTGTGATATAATATATAATGTAAAATTTATATTATATTCAGAGAGCAGGGCGCAAGAATGAATAACATAACCAAACAATCCTTTATGGAAAAGAAAAGCATGAGTCAGGATTTAGTTACGCTGATTAAGCAACAGATCCTTAACGGCGAACTTAATCCGGGAGACAGAATCGTCGAGACCAAGGTGGCCAAGGAGCTCGGAATTAGCCAAACGCCGGTGCGCGAAGCCGTGCGGATGCTGTCCGGAGAAGGGATCATCAACATTGTTCCGAACAGAGGGCCAATCGTGAAAGAGATCGAAGAGAGAGATATTTTTGAAATTTACTCGCTTCGCGCCTCATTGGAAGGCTTGGCGATGAGGTTGACGACTTTGCACGCCTCCAAGGAACAGATTCAACTTCTGGTTGATCTGTATGCGGAGATGGAATCAAAGCTGCACAATCCCGAAGTAGATTCCCTATTGAAAGAGTCGCTGTATCTGCACCATAGCATTATCCAGTTTTCCCGCCACTCCAGACTGATGCAGATTTACGACTCCATTTCGTTCCAGATCGAGCTTGTCAATAGAATCATCGGGATGAAATCGACGAAACAGAAGGAATTCGACGAGCACAAAGAACTGATCGACGCGCTTCGGAAGGGGAATCCGGACGAATCGGAGAGGGTCATGAAAAGGCATATTCACCGTTCCTTCAAGGAATGCATTAAAGCTTTGCAGGATAACGGTTCAGCAGACCGTACCGACATATCGAAGCTATGGCCGGAAGAAAACGAATAAGCCGGGTTCATTGGATAAGCTAAATGGGGGAAATGCGACTTGCATGAACGATGGAGACGGATTCATACAGAAGCATGGGTAGCAAGAGATATCAGAACGTAGCGGTAGCGCCTTAAGGCATACCGCTACGGGACCTTCCATTCGAATAATAGGGGACTATCTCATACGTAATCAAATATATAATACATTTTACATTAAATTGCTTTCAGGCAGACGAAGAGTCAAAATAATCGTTTGACAAATACATTAAATATTATATATAATTTATTATATTTCAAATTTAATAGACAGGGGGTGGGTCTGTATTTTGGGAAACTGTTAACAAAATGAAGATGGATTGAAGGGGCTTATCCAAGAAAGAAAATCAAAGGCGTTTATTATGAGGTGGATGAAGCATGAAACGGAGTATTTTGACAGCGCTTTTATTGGGTCTTATCGGATCTGTCTTGCTAGCGGCTTGCAGTAACAGCAACTCTCCGTCCAATGAAACGGGCATAGCGTCTCCTACAGGCACGAATCCGGCTAGCGAAACGGCAAGCAGCGGCGCGAGCGAAACCGCCCCGGCAGGCTTGCCGGCCAAGTTCGACCCTCCGGTCGAAATGAGCTATGTCAGCTATCAGTTCGCAACGTTGAAATACGATAAGGGCGACGACGTTAACAATAACGTCTGGACGCGAATGTTGAAGGATGAATACGGTATCATTGCCAACAATCTCTGGGAAGTTCCGTACGCGCAATATCTGCAAAAAACGGATTTGATGATCGCCTCCGGCGATATCCCGGATTTCTTCGTCGCCAGCCCTACGCAGCTCAGACAGTTGTACGACGCCGACATGATCGAGGATTTGACCGACGTATACGCCAACTATGCGCCCGAATTGGTTCGCAAGGTACAGGATGCCGCAGGCGAATACCCAAGAAAAGCCGCCACGATCGACGGGAAATTGATGGGAATTCCGTTTACCGGAGTTCTTCGTGAAAGCGTTAACGGCTTATGGGGACGCATGGACTGGGTGAAGAAGCTTGGACTGCCCGAGCCTAAGACGTTCGAAGACTTCATGGCGCTCGCCGACGCCTTCGCCAACCAGGATCCCGACGGGAACAACAAGAAGGACACCATCGGACTGGGACTGGATAAGGATCTGGCGATGACGGCTCCGTTCATGAATACGATGCATGCCTATAAATCGATCTGGACGAAAGACGCGGACGGGAAATTGGTTTACAGCAGCACGCTGCCGGCTATGAAAGAGGCTCTGATGAAGCTGAACGAGATGTACGAGAAAGGAATTCTGGATAGAGAATTCGTGGTAAAAGATCCGACGAAGCTGTTCGAGGATGTAACCGCTAACAAAGTCGGCATGTTCTACTCTGCCGGTACGGCCGGAGCGTATCCCCTGCAAGGAAGCAAAGACAATGACCCGAACGTGGAATGGAAGATGTTCCCGCTGCCGGCCTATGACGATCAACCGGGCAAATTCCAGACGGAGCTTGATGTCTTCCACGGTTTCTGGGTCGTGAAGAAGGACGCGAAGAACCCGGAAGCGTTGCTGAGAATCTTGGAGCAATGGCTGGCGAAATTCTATTTCAATAACAGTGACGAGGCTCACAAGCAGTTCGTAAGCGGAGCGGACAACGATACGATTTGGATGGAGTCTCCGGCCAAAATGTATATGCCGACCAGGAACCGCGACTTCTATCTGCTTGTCAACGAGGTGTTAGCGGGCAAGACCGATCAGTCGACTGTACCTCCCGGGGTGAGAGATATTCTGGGCATGATCGAAAAATTCAAAGCGGGCGACAATCAGTTCTGGGGCCAGAATTTGATTTACGGCGAAGGCGGCTCCATGGGCGTAGCGGACTACTATATCAACAACAATCTTTACGTTCAGAACGAATTCATCACGGCCCCGCTTCAAATTATGGTCGATCGTGGCACCAATCTAACCAAACTGGAACTGGATGCTTTCACGAAGATCATTACCGGCAACCAACCTATCGATTACTTCGATAAGTTCGTGACCGATTGGAAGAAGCAGGGCGGAAACGAGATTACGGAAGCGATCAACGAATGGTATACGGCTAATCAATAGAATGATGAAATGCCAGAGGAGTTCGTCTTTCTCTTCTGGCATTTCATAAGGGAAGGGAAACGGGGGATCGCCTTGTTCAGAAAATCGTGGAAACTCGAACTGCCGCTTCACCTCTTGCTGCTGCCGGCGACCGCAATCGTGTTCATCTTTAATTACATCCCGATGGCCGGCATTGTCATGGCTTTCGAGCGCTATATTCCGACCAAAGGAATACTGGGTTCCAAGTGGGTGGGCTTCGACAACTTTAGCTACGTATTTTCTCTGCCGGATACGTACACCGTGTTATGGAACACCCTGTTTATTGCTTGCATGAAGATTGTCGTCGGTCAGGCTACGCCGATCGCGATTGCTCTTTTGCTTAACGAGATGCGTTCGGCCTTCATTAAACGAGGCGTTCAGACGCTGATTTATTTGCCTCATTTTCTTTCATGGACAATATTAGGCGGCATTATGATCGATATTTTATCGCCTTCATCGGGAATCGTGAATCAAGCGTTGACCGCCCTGGGCGGGAAGCCGATCTTTTTCCTTGGCGACAACGCCTGGTTTCCGTTTACGATTGTCGTCTCCAACGAATGGAAGGAATTCGGTTTTAGTACCATCGTCTACTTAGCGGCTCTGACGGGCATTTCACCAGCTCTCTATGAAGCAGCCGTCGTGGACGGCGCCGGGAGATGGCGGCAAACCTGGCATATTACGCTTCCAGGGATGAGGCCGGTCATTATTCTTCTGGTTACGTTAAGTCTTGGGCAAGTGTTGAATGCCGGCTTCGAGCAAATTTTCGTCTTATATAGTCCGCAAGTATACGAAAGCGGAGATATTATCGACACGATGGTCTATAGAATGGGGATGCTGAGCGCTCAGTACGGTCCAGCTACTGCAGTCGGATTGATGAAGTCGGTCGTATCGCTGGTCTTAATCTCCATTGCGTATTTCTTAGCTTACAGGCTGGCCAATTATCGAATATTCTAGCCGGAAGGGGGCGAGCTCTTGGTAAAGGCATCATTCGGCCGCAAGCTGTTTCTTGGCTTCGACTATTCGTTCATGATTGTGCTGGCGCTGCTATGCATGTTCCCATTGATTCATGTGTTGGCCGTATCGTTCAGCTCCAATTCGGCGGCATCGGGAGGACTGGTATCGCTGTGGCCGGTCGGTTTCAATCTCAAATCCTATGAATTCGTCTTGCAAAAAGAGGAGTTTCTACGATCGGTTGGCGTTTCCGTTCAGAGGGTAGTACTGGGCAGTCTCATTCAAATGCTGCTTATCGTCATTACGGCTTATCCGTTGTCCATGGAAGTTACTAGATTTCGTTTGCGGACGGCGTATGCCTGGTATTTTCTGATTACGATTCTGTTCGGCGGCGGCTTAATCCCAACCTATATGGTCATTAAAGATATGGGAATGCTGGATACGATTTGGGCGCTCCTAATTCCGTCTGCGGTTCCGGTGTTCAGCGTCGTATTATTGCTTAACTTCTATCGCGGACTTCCGAAGGAGCTGGAGGAAGCCGCATTTATCGACGGCGCCAATCATCTGCGTACCTTGTTCAGTATCATCCTGCCGTTATCACTGCCCGCGATCGCAACGCTGCTATTGTTCTCCATGGTGGGTCATTGGAACGCTTGGTTCGACGGACTGCTCTATATGAACCGTCCGGAAAATTATCCGCTGCAAAGCTACTTGCAGACGCTTATTATCAATAACGACTTCAAGGCGACGACGGCGGAGGAACTCCAAATGCTGAAATCGATCTCGAACCGTTCCGTCAAAGCCGCTCAAATATTTCTTGGCGCGCTTCCCATTCTGCTCGTCTATCCATTCTTGCAGAAATATTTCATGAAAGGCATCGTCCTTGGCAGCGTGAAGGAATGACAAGGCGCCTAAGCTTGCGGCGTGCCATCTATTAGGAGGTTGATAGAGTGAAAGAGCTTGAATCAAAAATCGGCATCATTAATCCGCTTGAAAATGGCGGCGATTGCTTCGAGCCCGTCCTTCGATACGGCTTGAAGGTATGCCAGCTGGTAAGCTGGGACGCGAGTCAAGCTACGGACGTCATTGCGGACACCGTTGCTGCCGCTGCCGCGAAAGCCGGCGTGCGTATTGCCGCATTCTGGGCGGGCGTGCCGGGACCGCAAGTGTGGAATTTCGTTGAGGGGCCGCTGACTTTGGGCATTGTACCTGAAGCTTTCAGAGCGGAACGGGTCGCCGCGCTTAAGAGATGGGCCGATTTCGCCGCCCGGATCGGAACGCCTGCCATTATTACGCACTGCGGTTTCATACCGGAAAATATGACGGACCCCGAATATGCGCCGGTCGTCGACGCCATTCGCGAAGTCGCCCAATATTGCGCGGATCGCGGACTGGAATTTTGGCTAGAGACAGGGCAAGAAACGCCGGTTGTCTTACTAAGAACCATTGAACGCGTCGGAACGGGAAATATCGGTCTTAACTTTGATCCTGCTAACTTGATTATGTACGGCAAGGGGAATCCGATCGATGCGCTGGATACGGTTGGAGACTACGTACGCAACATCCACGTGAAGGACGGGATGTGTCCGATAAGCGGCGACAGTCTCGGCGAAGAGGTTCGCCCGGGACTTGGCACAGTAAGGTTCCCGGAGCTCGTGCGCAAGCTGCTTGATCGCGGATTTACGGGTGACTGGATCATTGAACGGGAAATTCACGGGGAGCAGCAGGAGAAGGACATTCGTCAAACGATTGCCGATCTGAACCGCTGGGCTGCTGCGGAAGATTCGGAACAATGACTAAAGGGGACGAGGAAATGTTGAAAGTAGGACTCATCGGCATAGGCTTTATCGGGAGAGCTCATCTGGATCAATATCTGCGTCTTGAGCAGGAAAATTATCCGATTCGCGTAACGGCCATTTGCGACACGGATCCGAAGAAGTTCGAAGGGGAGTTTACGGAGGGGAACATCGGGGTAGGCAATGCCGACTACGACTTTAGCGAATACAACTTATATACGGATCTGAACGACATGCTGGCATCGGAAGCTTTTGATTATATCGATATCGCGCTTCCTACGTTTTTGCATGACTCGGTAGCGATCCAGGTGCTGGAGAAGGGGTTTAACGTACTTTGCGAGAAACCGATGGCGCTGGATTCGAAACGATGCGAGGAAATGCTGGCGGCTTCCAGGAAAAGCGGCAAATATTTGATGATCGGGCAATGTCTCCGTTTCTGGCCGGCCTATGAATATTTAAAAGAATGCGTGGACCGTAATACATGGGGAGCAGTCAGGTCCGCCCGTTTCTACAGGGCCAGCAGCGCTCCGATCTGGTCGAATCAAAACTGGCTGCTCGACGAAACGCGAAGCGGAGGCGCTCTAGTGGATTTTCACGTCCATGATGCCGACATGATCCGGTGGTTGTTCGGAAACCCCGAAGCCGTCACCGCCATTGGACGCAATGTGTTCCCAGGCAGCGGCTACGATATCCTATCCGCGCAATATCGTTACCCGGACCGCAAAGTCGTATCCGCCGAAGCCGACTGGTCGCTGCCGCCAAGCCTTGGCTTCGAGATGTCCTACCGCGTCGGTTTCGACGAAGCGTCGGTCGTATTTGCGGGCGGCACGGTAACCGTGTATCCGAAGGACGGTCCGTCCTTAACGCCGGAATTGTCTCCCGATACGGGTTTTTATCGAGAAATCGTCTACTTGGCCGATTGCTTAAGGAACGGAGTTAAGCCGTCCGTCTCGCTCGGCGACGACGTCGCGGAGTCGATTCGTCTGGTGGAAGCCGAGAAAAGCTCCACCGATGCCGGAGGCAGATGGGTCGAATTCAAATAAGCCAATATATACGAGGAGTGAGAGACGGTGGAAGCCTTACTGACAAAGAAATTATTTATTGGCATAGAAGATTGCGCATGGTTTTATAGCGGTGCCGAAACGCCGGCCCTTAGAGGGAGCTTGGAAGCGATGACTGACTATATGAACCGCCGCAGCGTAGGCCCTGGAGGTCGCGAAAACAATGCGGCTATCGAGGCGTCGTGCAAATCGAACATTGCGCTTCTGCTCGGGGGAAAGGCTGAAAATATCGGATTATTATCGAACTCTTCGGAGATCATCTCGATGATCGCAGGCTCGATTTCCTTTCGCCCCGGCGACAACGTCGTCGTCAACCGCTTGGAATTTCCGGCAGGCGTCCTGCCCTGGCTTGTCCTGCGGGATAAAGGCGTGGAAGTAAGGTTCGTGGAGCATACGAATTGGCAGGTTACGCCGGAAGATATTATGGAGAAGGTCGATCATCGGACCCGACTCGTCATCGCAAGCCATGTCAGTTATTTATCCGGAGCCAGGCTCGATTATCGGGAATTATACAAGCAATTAAAACAGACGGATACGCTGCTCCTGCTCGACGCTACGCAATCGCTGGGCGCGGTCCCCGTCGATATGAACGAAACCGATTTTCTGGTGTGCAGTTCCTATAAATGGTTGCTCGGCATTCACGGTCTAGGCATTCTAGGCGTCAACCCGGCCAGAGTGGCTGATTTCATGCCGCGCTCGGTGGGATGGCGGAGCGTAATCGATATGTTCAGCCCGATTCGTCATAGCAGCTACGAATTCCATCACGACGCCAAGCGATTCGAGACGGGATATCCTAGCTACCCGACGATCTATGCGCTCAATTACTCAACCCGGTTGCTGTTGGATACCGGCATCGCCAGAATCGAAAACCATATTTTGCAGCTAGGCGACGAATTAATCGGAAAGCTGGACGCGCAGGGCTTCACGATTATTACGCCACGCGAACGGCAGCGACGGGCGGGTAACGTTTGCGTCGCTTCCGACCGGGGGGAAGAGGTATCCGAATATCTCCAAAAGCTAGGAATCTATCTGTGGGGAGGCGACGGCCGATTCCGCGCTTCCATTCATTCTTTTAACGATAGTGCCGACGTTGACCGTCTGATGAATGGCTTGTCTGAGGCTTGATACCTACTTCATGTCAAAGGGGCTATGAACATGAACAAAGTCAAAAAAGCGTCTCTCCTTGCAACGATTTGTCTAGTCTTGTCTATTATGATCGGCATCGATAAAACCTCGGCATCCGGCACGGACTTCGTCATCCAAGAGGATCAATTTCAATATTACAATGACGGCATAACCGTGACCGATACAACCGCGCGCAATGGCTTTGCCGGTAAAATGTCGAATACGAGCGAGGATTGGAACATCTCTCATATTCGTTCGGATTTCAGCGACCTGCAGCCGGGAAGATCTTACGATGTCTTTATGCGCATCAAGGTTGATCACATTGCGGCAAATCCAACGGGCAACGCATTCGCGTTCGGGGTCTGGGACAACACGTACGGGGATTATATCCTACCGCTAAAAACCGTGCCTTCCAGCCAAACGCAGGATATGACTTGGAAGGAATACCGGGTAGGAACGTTCGTGCCGAATTTAAGCGTGAACCAGCTTGTATTTTTCGTGGCGGGAACCGATAACGCGAGTCAAGTGTCGGAAATCTACGTCGATGAAATCATTCTGAGACCGCACGAATCTATCGTTATCGAAGACAGCAGCTTTATTCTGCATAACAGCTCGGTTCTCACTTCGAGCCCTCTCGCTTCCGATAACAGCGCGGCCGTTCTGTACAACGGACCGGGCAGCAACTGGAATATTCAAGCGCCTATCGACGGCACGAAGCTAAGGGCCGACGAGACCTATGATATCCAAGCGATTGTGCAGATCGATCGAGCGGACTGGAATTCTTCAGCGGGCGATATTTTCGGAGTTGTCGTGTACGATTCGACGACGGGAACCTACCCTGTGCCGCCCAAGGTTTACAGTACGTCCAGCTTGGAGACGCAAGACAAGTTTAAGTTCTATATCGGAATCAAAATCAACGCCGCGCCTTTAGCGCTCGATCCGACTCATGTTTATCATGTCAGCTTTTATCAAGTAGACAACGCCGCCCAATTTCCTTCGATCAAAGTCGATCAGGTATCGATAGTCGAATCGCAAATCAACGACAATCCCGAACAACTAATTAAAGTGAAGCCGTATAAGATTTCGCCGGGCAATCAGGACGATCTTAATGATTCCGCCGGAATTACGTATTCGCTATCCGGGGCTCAAACGATAAGCGCCAAAATCATCGATAGCAGCGGCAGTCCGGTTAAAACACTGGTTAACAACGTTAGTCAAAGCGGCACGGTGAAAATTTCGTGGGACGGAAAAAATAACGCTAACGCGATCGTACCAAACGGGATGTATACCGTAGTAATCAGCAATCCGAGCGGGCAGTTGTATAAGAAAAATATTCAGGTTATAACCGGTGTCGCCTTAAACGATCCGATTGCGCCGGCCCCTCTCGTAGCAAGAGGAACATGGTTTGAGGGAGGAGAAATTCCGTTCCAATCCACCGCTAGAATCTCTTACTTGAATAATAGCTTCCAGGATCTGAAGGACGCGAATATGAACATGGTCAGCATCGCCAACTGGAACGGATCTACCGCGCTGTATACGGACACTTTGGATCGGGCAGCCGCTTACGATATCCAGGTCATGGCTTTCCCGATGGCCTATGCCACGTTCAGCAATCCAACGCTGGAGAACGACGAAGTCGCGTTGTACAATGCGGTAAACGATAGAATCGCTCCAATTAAAGATCATCCGGCCTTGTATGCCTATGTTCTGAAGGACGAACCGATGAACCTGGATATCGATCATGCTCATTTTTTGAGAAATGCCAAAAGAATAACGGAATCGATCGATCCTTATCATCAAGCGTTAATAGATTACGTTACTCCGGAATATACGGAATTCCATTACGGGATTCAACAGACGCAGACGCTATTGACCGATCCTTACGGCGCGGCAATCGGTTACCCGATCGGGGATTTTACCCATTACATGAATCATCCCTATTATGCGAATATCGATTACAAACCTTATTTGGATTTCCTTCACATGCTGACCAAGAAGGATATTCAAAATCGCGCTCCATGGTGGACTGTCGTGCAAAATTACGGGCATGAGCCCACAGGCTTAAGAGACCCGATCCCCGCGGAAACAAGGGCCATGACCTATCTCAACATCGGGCACGGCTCCAAAGGATTCCTTTACTTTATCTATCAGACGGAAAGCTTATGGGAAGGCATGGTGGATGAAAATTATAATAGAGGGCCTAAGTTCGGCACCGTTCAAACCTTGTTTAATGAAATCAAAACGTTGGAGCCGACGATTCTGTCCATGACCAAAATTGCGAATGTCGCGACGACGATCGGGGGCGGTAATACGACGAGCTCGGCTCATCCGAACGCGGACGTGACGACGCACGAGAATCTTGCCACAGGGGACAAATATTTGGTCGTCGTGAATCATAATTGCTTAAGCAGCGCCAATGTCACGATTAAGATCGATCGGGCGAAGCTCGGCATGGATATTACGGAAATCAGGGATTCGCTTACCAACGCCTCAATCAGCTATACGACCTATCCGGATCGCTATGAAATCAGCAGTCTGGCTTTTGCGGCGGGGAACGGGAAAATCCTCAAATTGACCAAGGATACGACCCAGTCTGTCTACGTCGGGCAGGATAGCGATTTGAACCTGTTTGGAGGAGCTACCCAAAATAACGCGGACGTATCGGCTTCGGACGGAAAAACGGCGATTAAGCTTGTAGAAGCTGCGAACGGTTGGGACGTTCAATGGTCCTGGGATAAGAGCCGGTTTGTTCCCGGCGCGACTTACGATCTGTATGCGGTCGTGAAAATCAAATATGCCGACGATTTGTATTTCGATGCCAATGGGAAGCCCGCGTTTTCAATTCCTTCTGGAAATGTGTTCTCGTACGGAGTATACGATGCGACTACGAACTCGTATCCGTTCGGAACGACGACCGTGCAGGCTTCCGCCATGGAAAATATGTTATGGCATACAATCAAGATCGGATCGTTCGTTCCTTCTCAGACGAATAATCAATACGCCTATATCTGGCCTGCGGATAATCCGGCAAACGTATACGCGGTTTACGTAGATAAGCTCTATTTCGTAAAACAGTAAGCAGCAGAGTCGTGGGAGTGAGGAAGATGGGGTTACTGAATAGGGAAGGCGCGGCGCAAGAGGCGGAGCAGCCCGCGGTCCGGATATTGGACGATTTGGTACGCATACAAAGCGTCAATCCGCATTACGGCGAGGACGCCCGGGGAGAGGGCGGCGTTGCCGATTACGTCGAAGCGCGCATGCGCCAAGCGGGGCTGCGGGTTACTCGGCAACCCGTAGTCGAGGGTCGCGACAATATTATCGCCGAATTGCGGGTTGGCAAGCCGGAATCCGCATTGCTGTTCGAGGCGCATATGGATACCGTATCGATCGGAAGCATGGAGAACGCGCTTGTGCCGACTTACCGCGACGGAAGGCTATACGGCAGGGGAGCCTGCGACACAAAAGGCGCGTTGGCCGGCATGATTCATATGATGGAGCGGTGCGCTTCCCATCCGGAGCTTCTGAACGCCGATCTTGTCTTCTGCGCTTCGGTCGATGAAGAGTATGCCTTTCAGGGGCTAACGGCTTTTATGTCGCTCCAGATCCCTCTAACGGGAGCAGTAGTCGGCGAGCCGACCGAGCTTGGCATCGTGGCGGAGCATAAAGGCTGCGCACGGTTTTCCGTCCGGACAAGGGGCTTAGCCGCTCACAGTTCGGTTCCGCACAAAGGAGACAACGCAATCTATTCGATGATGGATGTCGTTCGCTACGTGAAAGATACGGTAGAACCGGGTTTGGCGCGAATCGGCAGCGAACTTTGCGGAAGCCCGACGATCGTCGTAAGTACGATTAACGGAGGCAGCCAGATCAATATCGTTCCGGAAGCTTGCGAGATCCGGATCGATCGGCGCATCGTTCCCGGCGAGACGCCCGAACAAGTTCTAGCCGGGTTCGAGCGGCAATTGCGGGAATCGCTCCCCGACGCTAACCTTTCCGTCGAACCGCTGCTCCTGGATCCTGCGCTCAATACGCCGCATGACGCAGCCGTTGTCCAGGCGGCGCAACGCGTCGCCGGATCGCTCGGTTTGAATCCGTCGCTGCGCGGCGTGTCTTACGGCAGCAATGCAAGCAAGCTTCAGGCTTGGCAAGGGGTCCCGTCCATCGTGTACGGACCGGGTTCGATCGATCAGGCGCATTCCGCGGAAGAATGGGTTTCGGTCGCCGAGGTCGTTCAGGCGGCCGAGTTCTATTATCGTTTGGCTTGCAATTATCAGTTCGACTAAGAGGAGAGAGACCGATATGAAGAAGGAAATCATCCATACCGATAAAGCGCCGAAGCCAGGCGGTTCTTATTCTCAGGCCGTAAAGCTGGGCGACATGGTATACGTGGCGGGAACGTGCCCGTTCGATCTTGTGACGGGGGAGGTGCTGTTCCCAGGAGATATTGTCCGGCAAACGCATGTCGTACTCGAATATATGGAGCAAATTTTACAGGCTGCGGGCACCTCTCTTGAACATGTCGTCAAAGTCACTTCTTTTATTGACGAGCTGAACGATTTTGCGGCATACAACGAGGCGTACGCTAAATATTTTACCGTTGAGCCGCCCGCCAGAAGTACGGTTGAAATCGTCAAGTTTCCTCCCGGTATGCGCGTGGAAATCGAATGCATCGCCTACATCCCGTCATGATCAGAATCGATGATGGCATCTATATGGTCGGCAGCGGCAAGTACGGCTTTCAACTGAGCGATCCGATGGATTGCAACGTCTACCTGCTGGACGGCGGTGACGGGCAATTCGCTTTGATCGATGCCGGCGGAGGGATAGAGCCCAAGCGGATTGCGGCGAATATCGAACGCATCGGGATATCGCCGGGGCAAATCCGATATTTGCTGCTTACCCACGGGCATGGCGATCATGCGGCAGGGGCGGCTTATTTTCACCGGACCTACGAGCTGCAGGTCATGACCTCGCAGGAGATTTTGCCTTGGATCGAAACGGGAGACCGTGACAAGGTTAGCATAACCGCGGCGGTAAGAGCGGGCGTGTATCCCGCGGATTACGAGTTTCCGGCTTGCCCGGTAGCGAGAGGGCTGCGGGAAAACGACGAGATCGTTATCGGCAATCTCTCGCTGAAAATAATCGATACGCCGGGACACGCGCGCGGGCATATTTCCTTCCTGATCGAGAGGAAGGGGAGGAAGCTGTTGTTCGGCGGCGATTCGGTATTCGCCGGAGGAAAAGTTGTCATTCAGAATGTCTGGGATTGCGTCATATCCGAGTATGCAGAGACCGTGGACAAGCTCCACGGACTCCGTATCGACGGATTGTTTCCCGGACACGGACCTTTTCTGCTTACCGAGGCCTGGCAGCATATTGCCAAGGCTCAAGCTTGCTTCGAACGGCTGGACGTGCCTCCGAATTTATAGATAGGGAGCGGGAGATCGGAATGAATAAAGTGAGAGTGGGCATTCTCGGCTTGGGTCGATGGGGAATGTGTCATTTGGAAGCCTTCAGTTCGCTTGGAACGGCGGAAGTAGTAGCCATATGCGACAGCTCGCCGGAAAGGCTGGAACGAGCGGGTAAGGAATACGGCGTCGCGAACTTGATCTCAAGTGCGGACGAGTTGATCCAGCGAGACGATATCGATTTGATCAGCGTGGTGACCTTTGAAAGCCACCACCTGGAGCCGACTTTGAAAGCTTTGCAATCCGGCAAGCATGTCCTCGTGGAGAAACCGGTAACGACTCGCCCGTACGAGGCCAAGGCGATGCAGGAAGCGGCCGTCGCCAGCGGCAGGCTGCTCTTTCCCGGACATCTGCTGCGGTTCGATCCGCGTTATGCCGCGATTAAGGAGGCCGTGCTGTCCGACCGGGTAGGCGCTCCAGTCAGCATGTACTTAAAGCGTTCCCGGGAGCACTATTTATTCGAAACCTTTCAGCGCGTCCATACGGTATTCGAATTAATGATCCATGATATCGATTTGGCGATCTGGTATGCCGGATGTCGCGTGAGAAGCGTAAAAGCTTACGGAAGATCCGTAACCGCTTCCGGCGCAGCCTCCGCCTCCCCGGAAGTGCTGTGGGCGAACCTCGAATTCGAGAACGGAGCGCTGGCCGTATTGCAAAGCAGTTGGGTGACGCCGGACGAAGTCGGAGTCGAAATCGCGGACGCGATCGAAGTGATCGGAAGGAGCGGAATTGCCCACTTCGAGACGAGTGATTCGGGCCTGCAATTCTGGAACGGTCAAGGAAGGCTGACTCCGGATACGAATATTCATGCGAGGCTGCATGGACAATCCGTTGGATGCCTGCGGGAGCAGCTGACCTATATTTGTCGCTGTATTTCCCGGGGCGAGGACCCGGCCGTTATCTCGTTCGCCGATGCCGTTCATGGCGTGGAGGTCGCCGATGCGATCGCGAAATCCTGTGCGACGGGACGGGAAGTCGTACTTGCGGAGTCTATCGAGTTATAAATAGGATGAGGTGCGGAGAATGAAACTGCTGACGTTTGTAACGGATGACGGGCTTAAACTGGGGGTCAAATCTGAATCCGGGGTCGCGGAGATTCCCTCAGAGGAAAGTTGGCCGCGTACGATGGAAGAGTTGATCGCCGGAGGAGATCGGATGATCGATCGGATCGATGAGTATGTACGCAGCGCGATTGACGCCGGCGAACTGAGGAGAGAAGAGGAGTTGACGTTCGGACCTTGCGTTCCGAGCCCCGGGAAAATCATTTGCGTCGGCTTGAATTATCGCGAGCATGCCGCGGAATCCCGGATGAGCATTCCGGAATACCCCGTTCTGTTCAATAAATTCAACAATTCGATAGCCGCTCACGGCGAGACGATCGCTCTCCCTTCTTACGTGAAGGAAGGGGATTACGAAGTCGAGCTCGCGATCGTCATCGGCCGAACGGCGAGCGGGGTAGCCAAGGATAAAGCGTTGGACCACGTATTCGGGTATTGCATTGCCAACGACCTGTCTTCCCGGGATTTGCAGTTCAGAACAAATCAATGGCTGCTCGGCAAGAGTCTGGATCGCTTCTGCCCGATCGGTCCTTACTTGGTCACGGCCGATGAAGTCGGGGATCCGAATTCCCTAGAATTGAGCTGCTGGTTAAACGGCGAGATTCGGCAACAATCCAATACGTCGGATATGATTTTCTATTGCGACGAGTTGGTCGGCTATATTAGCGATTACATCACCCTGAATCCGGGGGACGTCATTCTAACGGGAACGCCGCAAGGCGTCATCTTCGGCTATCCGCCCGAGAAGCGCGTATGGCTGAAGGACGGGGACGAGATCGCGATGGAAATCGACAAGCTGGGCAGATTGGAAAATCGGATGCGTGCCAGGGCGGGTGAGCGGCTATGATTCTCGATTTGCGAACGGAGCCGGATAAGAAGGCGCTGGCAACGACTCATTTCCCCACGCGAATGCAGGCCGTCATTTGGCGAAATTGGGGGTTGGTGCCGGTAGGGCGACTGGCTCTGGTACTCGGCGCTTCCGAAGAGCAGATCGGGGAAGCCGCGTCGGATCTGGGGCTTGAGGTCTCGCAGACCGGGAATGAAGCGATATGGCTCGAAAGAGGATACATTACAATCATTCGCGCCAATTGGCATTTGCTCCCTGTCGAGCAATTGCTCGAGCTGCTAGGATGGACGGAAGACCGACTCGCCTTCACTTTAAAAGAGGACGATTTCCTATGGATCAAGCTAGGCAGCCTCAAGCCGTGGACGGACCCGGTCAAATATCGGGTTTTGAACGAGCCGGAACAAGAGCGGACGCGGCTGATCAGGGAATCGACGGCGGCCTTGAGCGATGGACGGCAAGCCGAAAAGCCTTTCGATTTTCTCTATCAATATCGCAAGCCGGCTATGAGGGAGAACGTCCGTGCTAGGGAGCCAGGTCACGGAGAAATCAGACTGGATATTTCTTGGACAATCGAAGCGCCGAGCGGCCATCCCGTTTTGGATTCCGCGCTGGAACGATTCGTAACTAAGCTTGAACGGACCTGGGGCGCAAAGTGGACCGTCCGGAAAGCTTCCGCTTTATCGCCTAACGAGGAGATCAGTCCGGTGATGCGAATCGAAATCGTACCGGATTCATCCCAATTGACGGAAGACCACTTGATCGTTGTGGGGACGGATACGCTTACGATTCGGGCAGCGGCCGAAACCGGGATTATGCGAGGACTGCAATGGCTGGCCGGGCAAGCGTGCGAAGGTCATGCGCCTTATCTCATGGCTGGCGAATACCGCCGGACTACGAAATTCGATATGCGCATCATCTACTCCTACGGCGCCGTATATGGAGATCCGCTTCTGACGCCGGAATTGGACCCTTTTCCGGAAGCTTTGCTGGAACGGCTGTCCGATGCGGGAGTGAACGGCATTTGGCTGCAAAGCGTCCTCTATAACCTAGTTCCGCTAGCCGGGTTGCCGGAGGAGCTGTCTCTCAATTGGGAGCAAAGGATTGCCGGATTGCGCTTTCTCGCGGACCGTGCTGCGAAGTACGGGATCGGCGTTTACTTGTATTGCAATGAACCCCGTTCCATGCCTTTGTCCTTTTTTGCCGACAAACCGGATTGGCAAGGACATACGGAGGACGGGTATGCGACGCTGTGCACATCGCATCCGGAAGTACAGCAATTGCTGAGCGACGGGATTGCCCGCCTCTTCCGCGAAGTCCCAGGGTTGGCCGGCCTGTTTACGATCACGATGTCGGAAAATTGGACGCACTGTTATTCGCGGGCAGCGGGGGGCCATACGAATTGTCCGCGCTGCAGCCGCAGAACGCCGGGCGAAGTCGTTGCGGAAGTGAACGGGCTTATCGCCGAGGGCGCGTTTCGAGAAAAACCCGAAGCGCGAATTGTATGCTGGACCTGGGGATGGTCGCACAGTTGGGGATGGGATGATCAGGAAATTCGCTCCGCGATCGAGGGATTGCCGGACAACGTAATCGTCATGTCCACGAGCGAGGAAGCGATTCCCACGCACATTGCCGGCTCTTCGGGACAGGTCATCGACTATTCCATGTCCGTCGTCGGGCCGGGCGAGAAATCGCGGCGGACCTGGGAAGTGGCTCAAGCGCGGGGCTTGCGAACAGCGGCGAAGGTTCAGTTTAATAACACATGGGAATGTTCGGCCGTGCCATTCTTGCCCGTTTTTCAGTTAATCGAGGAGCATCTCATCCGCTTAAGCGATTCCGGGGTCAGCGGCTTGATGCTGAGTTGGACATTGGGCGGATACCCGTCGCTTAACCTGGAGCTTGCATCCGAATACTATTGGGATACCGATTCGGGCGAGAAGACAGGCATTGGCGAAAGGATGCAAGCCAAGTTCGGAAGCGAGGCGGGGCAAGCGATCGCAGATGCTTCGGCCGCGTTCGGTAGCGCGTTCCGAGAGTTTCCCTTCGATTTAAATGTGCTGTACTTTGCACCGCAAAATTTCGGGCCGGCCAATCTGCTTCATCTGGAGCCGACCGGCTTCGAGGCGACCATGATCGGTTATCCTTACGACGATCTGGAGCGATGGCGCGGAATCTATTCGGATGCCGCACTTGCCGGGCAGTTCAAGAAACTGGCCGTAGGGTGGAAGAAAGGGCTGCGTCTTCTGGAGGCGGCAAGGAAGCGTCTGTCTGCTGGGGCACATCGGGAGTTCGACGAGTTGACGACTTCCGCATCGGCGGCTTATCTTCATTTCTACAGCACATACCTGCAGATCGAGTTCGTTAGAGCGCGGCAAAAATACTTGAAGGCAAGAAGCTCATCCGTCCGTTCGAAAGCTTGCCGCAAGCTCATCGATATCGCGAACAAGGAAGCAAGCAACGCCTTGCAGTTGTACGAACTCGTCATTGGAGATTCCCGCATCGGCTTTGAAGCGAGCAATCATTATTACTATACGGTTCAGGATTTGCGCGAGAAAGCGCTGAATTGCCGTTATATTGTCGAGGAACTTCAGCAGGCGGAACAACGAATCGACACTATGTGACGAAGGGGGGCTGTCTATTAGGCGCCTCAAAATGCTCTGAAAGATAATCGATAGCTGTATATACCCTCCCTCCGATGCTGCTATACGCTCCTGAAATACGAATGGGTAAACCCGTTACAAGGTGATTTCAGGAGCGTATGAGGCAGTCTACGGGCTAATCATGACCCACAACACTTCCAGATAACTCCCAGAAACTGTTCGTACTCATGTGTGCAAATAGATCCGTCGTTAAAGGATTTTGTTATCTAGTCTGCGTTTTGCGGAGTTTCTTCGCCAGTTGGCGCTTCATGGGAGGCGTCAGCGGCGGGAACGGCTTCCTCGTACAGTCCCGTGCGTCGCTTAAACCAGCGGAAAAGATGCGTGCTGATCACCTTTAGAATGGCATACCCGGGAACGGCGAGAATGATGCCGATCATGCCGAACAGGTTGCCGGCCGCGATAATGACGAAGATGATCGTAATCGGATGAACCCGCATCGTCTTGCCCATAATTTGCGGCGAGATAAACTTGCCCTCGATCAATTGTACGATTGTCCAAATCACGATCATTTTCACGAGCATGATCGGGGACGTCATCATGGCGACGATCAGCGCGGGAGTAATGGCGATCGCCGGTCCCAAATAAGGGACGATGCTCGTACAAGCGGCAATAACGGCGAGCACAAGGGAATAGTCCAGTCCGATAATGAGATAGCCGATGTAGAGCAGTACGCCAATACAGGCGCTGACGATGATCTGGCCGCGAATGTACGAGCTGATCTGATGGTTCATCTCCAGCATGACGCCGAAGGAGCGGCCTCTGAGCTTAGTCGGCACGAATCCGAGCACGAACGGGGCCAGTTTCTTGCGGTCTTTGAGCAGGTAGAACAGGACGAAGGGAACCGTGATGATCGCCAGCACCGTCTCGGTAATTCGGCCTACCAACCCGCCTATTCCCGACCAAGCGTTGCTGAGAAGGGTCGAAGCGCGCGAGGAGAACTCGTCCGTGAGCTTGGCCGTATCAATTCCGATCATGCTTTGCAGCTCGTTGAAATACTTGTTACCAATCAGATCCTCGAACTTGGCCTGCGCGTTCTGCGTGTAGGTCGGGAACTGCGAGATCAGGCTGGCGATTTGCTCGCTGAGCAGGGGGACGACTTTCATAACTACGAGCGTCAGTACCGTAATAATGACAAGGTACAGCCCGAGGATGGAATAAAGACGTTTTACTTTGCGATGCTCCAAATAGTCGACGATCGGATTAAGGAGGTAGTACGCGACTCCGGCTAACAGGAACGGAAGGAATACGGTTTCCAGCACGACGGTCAGCGGATGAAAAACATAAGAAATCTTGTCCAAAATAAAAATATTCAAGCCAATCAGCAGGATGACGACGAGGAACAGAACAAATTTCCGGTCGATCAGCCCTTTAATGCCTTCCGATAGTTTGCTAGAGCTCTGCATGGGGGTTCCTCCTTCTTTGTTCTATTGTAACCGACGAGAAAGCCGTCCGACAAATATGTCCGCTGCAGAATTTCTCGGATGAAATTTCTCAGGGTTGACAGGGCGGGCAACTGTAAATTATAGTTTAGATACGCTTAGTTTCCGGAAACTTCCGGAAAGCGGGGGAACCAATCTTTTGGGGCGAATCATGGATTGCTCATGTAGGGAACCATCTATCCCGAGCCCGACAGCTAACCTCGTTTGCACTGGATGGGTCATAAGTTGCTCATTCTTTTGACCCGTTAAGGGTCTTTTTCTGTCTTTATAGGCCCTTGTCCGCAGTAGGGATGGTCTGCTGCGCACAGGGTTTATTTATCGTTCGGACGAAAGGGGGTATCGCGGGGCTTGGAACGGATTCGTTCTCGAATTCGAATGAATATACATGGAGGAGGAAGGCCGCATGGCGCAGCCAAAGTATATCACCGATATCGGAAAGATCTCTCACATCCCCGAGGAACAACGTGAGAAGCTGAAGAAGATTACCGACAAGTTCGTGTTTCGCGTGAACGAATATTACATGAATCTGATCGATTGGAACGATCCGCACGATCCGATTCGCAAGCTCGTTATCCCGAATGAAGGGGAACTGGAGGAATACGGACGTTGGGACGCTTCGGACGAGGATACGAATTACGTAGTCAAAGGCTGCCAGCACAAGTATTCGTCGACGGCGCTGCTGATTGTCTCCGAGGTGTGCGGAGCCTACTGTCGCTACTGCTTCCGCAAGCGGCTGTTCCGCAACGACGTCAAGGAAGCGACTTCGGACATCGAGCCGGGCCTGCAGTATATCGCCAACCATCCTGAGATTAGCAACGTGCTGCTGACCGGAGGCGACAGCCTCATCCTTGCCACGCCTAAACTGCGCGCGATTTTGCATAGATTACGCGAAATCGAACATGTGAAGATCATTCGACTCGGCTCGAAAATTCCTGTCTTTAATCCGATGAGGATTTACGAGGACGAGGAGCTTCTGGAGACGATCCGCGAGTTTTCCAACGCGAACAAACGCATCTACGTGATGGCTCATATCAATCATCCTCGCGAAATTACGCCGGAAGCGGTACGAGGCTTCCAAGCGCTGCACGATGCCGGAGCAATCGTCGTTAACCAGACGCCCGTGCTTAGAGGCATCAACGACGATCCTGAGGTGCTCGGCGAGTTGCTGGACCGGCTAAGCTGGGCTGGAGTTACGCCCTACTATTTTTTCATCAACCGACCCGTGGCGGGCAACAACGATTTCGTGCTGCCGTTAGCTCGAGTGTACGATATCGTCGAGAAGGCGAAAGCTCGTACCTCCGGTTTAGGCAAGAGAGTGCGCCTGTCTATGAGCCATACGTCGGGAAAAATCGAAATTTTGGCGATCGAGAACGGCAAAGCCTATCTGAAATACCATCAATCCCGCGACGGCAACTACGGGAAATTCATGATGCTGGATTGTCCCAACGACGCGGCCTGGTTCGACGATCTTCCGGGGAGCGAGCGCTATTGGAAAAAGCCGCAGAAACGGACGAAGGAAGTCGTCTCCGTGAACGAATTGCCTGATGTTCCGCGCAAGCGCGAGCGGAGAGCGGAAGTGCCGAGTTAAAGCCAAAAGGGTTCCACAGGAGCCGCCTCCAGTGTACGCGCAGGGCGACGATGTCGCTCTTCGTGTTGCCGAGGCGGCTCTTATTGGCGCGCTTCGCTTGAATGCTACCGGATGCGACAAAGGTTCCGCGATTTCTCGTTGACCGTTTGACAAGCTTCTCGACGGCAGGAAGGTAAAATCTATTCATTCCAATATTTGGAGGAATGGATAGGGATGGCGTTGGGAAGCAAAACGGTCTTATTCGCGCTTGCCATTTTGCTGGCTGCGCAAGGCATTGCGCAAGCGAAGGGGGTTAAGTCCGGGCAATGGAGCGGCAGACAGCCCGCGGAGGCGAAGGCATTTCCCCAGATGTATACCGAAGTAGCGGGTGTACTCGGTTTTCGGGGCGGAGGCGACAGAAGCGCGCCGTCTTACGGGACCGTTGAGATGAAGACGTATCGCCCCGCAATCGCTTGGGAGAAGAAGACGAAGAGCAGCTCATGGGGCGGCGGAGCGGGCTGGACGGGACAGCCGGCGATCGTCCAATGGCAGCCGGAGGTGCTGGCGTCTATGAACGTTAAGCCGAAGTTTCGTTCCAAACCGAATTTTACGGAGGTCATCTATGCCTCGTTGGACGGATACGTCTATTTTCTGGAGCTGAAAACGGGCGAGGAGACGAGAAGTCCGATCCGGGTCGGCAACCCGATTAAAGGCAGCGTGTCCGTAGACGCGCGCGGGTATCCGCTGCTGTACGTCGGAGAGGGAATCCCCGAGAACGGAACGATCGGATTTAATCTGTATAGCCTGATCGACCAGAAGCGGCTGCTGCGCGTTAACGGCATCGATTCCTTCGCTTATCGGAGGTGGGGGGCGTTCGACGGCTCCGCTCTCTTCAACCGCTATGACGATACGCTTACCGTAGGCGGGGAGAACGGGCTGTTGTACCGCGTCAAGCTGAATACGGCTTTCGATCCGCAGAGGAAGACGCTTTCGATCAAGCCGGTCGTAAGCAAATTTCGCTATCGTATAAGCGGCAACAATTATCAGGGCATCGAGAATTCGCTGGCGGCGTTCGGCGACCTCGTTTATTTTGCCGATAACGGGGGAAGCGTGCTGGCGGTGAACGTTCGGAAGAACGAGGCGGTATGGGCGCTCCCGGCGCTTGACGATACGGATGCGACGATCGTTGTGGAAGCCGAGGACGGAATTCCGTACTTGTACACCGGAACGGAAGTCGACAAGCAGGGAAGCAAGGGCTACGCCTATTTGCGCAAAATCAACGGGCTAACCGGCCAGGTCGTCTGGCAGATGAAATACGAATGTTTGTCCGTCGTCGGCGGAGATCATCCCGTCAACGGCGGCGTACTGGCGACGCCGGTCGTCGGCAAGGGAAATATTTCCGATCTCGTTGTGTTCACGATTGCCCGCTACGGCAAGCTTGGGGAGGGGCTGATGGTCGCCTTAGACAAAAAGACAGGCAAGGAGACTTGGCGGCTCCCGATGAAACGCTATGCCTGGTCGTCTCCGACCGACGTCTACGATGCCAAGGGCAACGCTTATTTGCTACAGGCTGATTCCGGCGGGGTCGTCTCCGTCGTCTCCGCCAGGGATGGCCGCGTTCGAGGCAGCATGACAGTAGGCTCAAATATCGAAGCTTCTCCGGCGGTATTCGGCAACTATGCAGTCGTCGCTTCGCGCGGCGGCAAGCTTTATGGGATTAAGCTGGAATGATCGGAGGAAACTCCGGCAATTCGCCAAGGTAAGCGAGGAGCGCTTCGGACGAACTCGAAACGGAGCTCGGATTGAAGCGTTCCCCGATCGCGCAAACGAATTTGCAAAGGGAGCGTTACGGAGGCTGACAGCTCATCCGCTAGTTCTTCGGTTTTCGTAACGCGGGTTCTCTTGATCGTTAACGATTCCAGTCGTTCAAGCAATCGATTCAGCTCTTCGAAGCGTTCGGCAGAAGCTTCGGGCCACAGCAATTGCAGCATCTCGATGTCTTTTCTGGCGACTGCCTCCGCGAAGTTGATCGCCATCACGCCGGGAGAGGCGGAAGCGAAATAGCTGCGCAATTGCCCGGCCGCTTGATAAACCATCAACTGATGCGCGGGATCGGGCGTATCGGAGCGATGCGACGAGCTGCCAAGAAAATGAACGCAAAAATGCCCTTTAAAGCCGTTGCCCGGAATGCCGTCTCCCCCATGGGGCATGCCGTTCATGGAAGCGGCTATTCGCGTGCGATCCTTGGAGACGATAATCGCTCGACGGTCCCAGCTCCACGCACCCCTGTAAATCTCCTTCATCGTCTTCGAATCTTCTGTTGTCATTGGCTGCACGTCGGCGTGATCGCTGCCCGCTCGACGCTGGACGCGAAAGCTGAGTCCGCTTTCGAGATCGGTAATCGTGAACGTGCTTTTGCGCTTCACGATAAGGCGGGCTTCGCTCCAATCCATCAGCGCTCCGTAATGCTCCCGTCTCAATGCCTCCGCATAGCCGAGCATACGCTTGGACGCATCGGCCGAAAGTCGCAGCAATCGCCCTGCGGCTTCGTCCCATAGATGGCCCGAACGTTCTAGTCGATACCGCGTTTCTTTTCCGTCGGCATCTCGAATCCCGACCTCTAGGTCGGTATAGCAATCTGCGCGTTGCTCCGGCAAGCTTCCCGTTTGCGCATTGCGCAAAATTAGCGTAGGGCTGTCTATCGTTAGCCTGCTAAACATGGAGGCGGTGCGGCTGGAGCGCACGACGATCTCTATGCGCTGCCGATCTCGACTCGTCGGTGGCTTCGCTTGCGCAGCGGAGCCGACAGCGGAAGCCAGTCCAAGGGCAAGTACAACTGATGCGGCCCAGCGCCAAGCATTCTGCCTCAGTGGTCGGCTCATTTTTTCCTTCCTTCCCGTTTCGAATCGTTGGCGTTATTGTCGACTAATGAATAAACGATTATGCGGCATAACGGCGGTCCGTTTCGCGCAACGTAAACAGAGATGCATCGGACGAGACAAGTGTGCTCATGCATCGAGATACGTTAAATTTATCGAATCGGGGGATCGATTTGGCTTGGACATGGATTGCCGGCCTGTTGGTGCTTGCGCAAACCGCATCATTGCCGGATCAGCTTGCGATAACTTCCGAAGGACGGGAGATCGCGGTAGTACGCCGTGCGGATTATGAATTCCCGTTACCCGGGCTGCCGATTGTTAATGACATTAAATTGTTGGAGCTGACAGCGAAAATGGAGCGGCTGGTCTATCAGCCGCCGACTAACGCCATGCTGGACGCATCGGGGGCGATCGTTCCGGACAAGCTCGGCTACAAGCTCGACCTCAGAGCCTGGGAGGACGAGTTCTATCGTTATATGACGGAGGGGAAGAGCGCCTCGATGGAAGCCCCGCTTAGAGCCGTCTATCCGCGAGTGGACAGCGAGCTGCTGACGACGCTGAAGGAGAAGAGAATCGGCTACTATACGACCTATTACAATGCAAATAACCGCAATCGCTCCCACAATATCGATTTGGCGGTTAAGGCGCTAAATAATCGCTATGTGTTTCCAGGGGAATCGTTTTCGTTTAATCAGACCCTTGGAGAGCGGACAGCGGGCAAAGGCTATCGCCGCGCGAAGGTGATCGTAAGAGGCGAAGTGGCGGAAGGAATCGGGGGCGGAATCTGTCAAGTGTCCTCGACGTTGTTCAATGCGGTGGATCGAGCGGGGCTCACAATCGTTCAACGCTATTCGCACAGCCGCAACGTGCCGTACGTGCCGCCGGGAAGGGATGCGACGGTTAGCTGGTATGGGCCGGATTTCGTGTTCAATAATCCTTACGACCATCCCGTGCTTATTCGCGCATTCTCGGGAGGCGGACAGACGACCATACTGATTTACTCGGCCGAGGAAATTCACAACCGTCCGCGCGAAGTGCCTAGCGCATCAAAGAAGCTGCCGGCGGAAGTGCCGGCCGACCGCAACGTTAATCAAATTGTGCCATAGGGAATCGACTTTGCGAAGAGGCCCGATCTGTAAGCAAGGGTAAGCGCTGCTTACAGATCGGGCTTCTTTTTCTGTGGCTGGCCTTCACTCCGCGGCTGCGGTTGGTCAGCTGTAGTTTTATTGCAGATGAACCGATTTCGAAGTTATGACAATATATAGGTGAATGGCCATTCAGGAAGGAGAAGCTGCTTGGATATCGATGAGTTGATTGAGCTCGTGAAGCTGCACGGCAAGTCGATTTACGGCTTTTGCTACAAGCTGACGGGGAACAAAGAGGATACGGACGATTTATATCAGGAAACTTTTCTTAAGGCTATAGAGCTGCGGCTCAAGATGGACGCGGCCCGCAATCCGAAAGCTTATCTCATATCGGTTGCCGTGCAGCTTCACCGCAATCATCGTCGCAAGCTTGCGTGGAGGCGAAGAATCGCCCCCACGTTCGAGCTTGACGAGGCGGCGGCAGGGGTGGCGGACTTATTTTCTCGCGAATCGGCACCGGAAGACGCGGTGCTGTCGCTAGAGCTTCGAACGATGATTCAGCAGGCCGCCCATCGGTTGGACGACAAGCTAAAGCTTCCCCTCTACATGTATTATACAGCGGATATGACAGTGGAGGAGATCGCATCGGCGTTGAAAATTCCGTCGGGAACTGTGAAAAGCAGATTGCATAAAGCGCGCATGGCCGTGAGAAAAGATTTGGAGGTCGATGTCCCGTGAAGGATGCGGATTGGGAACGTTTGCTCGGACAGGCTCTGGCTCCGGCAGCTGAGCCCGAGGAAGATTTGGATCAGGCCCTTATCCATCAATTAAAGGAGCGTAATCTAGTGAAACCTAAACATAGAAGAAGATTATGGATAGGGCTGTTAGCCGCGGTATTATTGCTGCTGGTGTCTGTATCGGCTTATGCGGCGACACAACTGTTCAACGCCAAGCAGGTTGCCGAGAGTTTCGGAGACCGGCTGCTGGCGGAAGCTTTCGACAGCAAGGACGCTATGGAGATTAATCGGTCCATCGCATCTGGAGATTACAGTTTTACGCTTCACGGTCTCGTGTCGGGAGCCGGCCTCAGCCAATTTAAGCACTCCTCGGAGGAAATCTACCCCGACAGAACCTATGCGGTTGTTTCCATCGTCAGACAGGACGGCAAACCGATGCCGGCGGTCAACGAACCCGAATACGGCGAAGTTCCGTTTTTCATTTCGCCGCTAATCAAAGGTTTGAAGCCGTGGCAGGTCAATATCGTTACGATGAACGGCGGGTACAGCGAAGATGTCATCGACGGTGTCATGTACAGACTCATCTCATGCGACCAAGTAGAAATTTTTGCAGACAGGGGCGTGTATTTGGCGGTAAGCAGCGGCAGTCCGTTTTATAGGAACGAGGCGTTCTCGTATGACGAGAGCACGGGAGAAATCCGGCCCAAGGAAGGATTCTCGGGCGCTTCGGCATTGTTCGATCTCCCGCTCAACATCGCCAAAGCGGATCCGGTCAAAGCGGAAGCCTATTTGGAGACTATGCTAAAGCCGGCGTCCTCTCCCGAGTCACCGTCGGATAAGAAGCTGGTCGCTGACGCAAGGCGCTGGGCCGCGGAAATTAAAACCAGAATTAAAAAAGGAGAGGAGATAGGTGAAACTCTTCCCGACTCGATTAAAGAAGTGACCTATGACGACGCCGGCAACCTCCAATACTCTCATGACGGACGAAGCGTGACAATGGCTCCAGACTCCTTTTTCCAGGAAGGGCAGAGCGGATTTTCCGAGACATTCTCCATTAGCAAAGATGGTGATACTTTCAAAGCGCTGCTGTTTCATAAAGACGAGAGCGGCGTCATTACCGGCAGAATTATTGCGTTGAATTAGGGCGTGTCTGAAAACCCGCTCAGAGGCATCTATCACCGCCTTTTCGCCCCCTGCTGCGTCACTTTTGCTTGACGTACCCCGGTACGCCATCACAAAAGTTCCTTGCATGGAACGAAAATTCGGCAATATCTGCTGCCCTCGGAGTATTCAGACACGCCCTAGCGCTGGCCTATTATCGCGCTGGCTTTCGTCTATTGACAATCGGCCGAGATCGCAGTAAGATTTCTTAGATTCGTATAACCCCAATAGTTCAGGGTGGGGGTCTCTACGGGAAGCCTTAACTTCCTTGCTACGAATATTCGTTCGCCTCGCGCGAGCCAATATTCCGGCAAGGAAGTTTTTATTTTTTTATAAAGGAGCTAACGTTCGATGAAATACAAATTATCCGTTCTTATGGGAGCGATCTGTTACGGCATTCTTTCTACCATAGTCACCAAGGCATACGCTCAGGGCTACTCGCTTGGCGAGGTAGTCGGCAGTCAACTGCTTACGGGGTTCGTGCTCGCGTGGATGCTTGCGCTGCTCGTCGGCAGGCGAGCCCGCAGACAAGATAAGCATGACGCGGCGGCAGAGACGAAATCCGTTCATGAACGAAAGCTTAGCTGGAAGCAGCGTTTGCTGCTGATGGCGGCAGGCACTCCGACAGCGATCACGGGTCTGCTGTATTACGAATCTCTTCGCTACATTCCAAATTCGCTGGCAATCGTGCTGCTGTTCCAATTCACCTGGATCGGAGTCGTGATGCAGGCGGTCGCGCGCAGGCAGAAGCCCGGCAGAAGTATGCTGCTCACACTCTCCGTTCTGCTTGGCGGAACATTAATGGCCGCAGGCATTATCGATCAAGGAGTGGCCGAGCTGAACTGGCTCGGCGTCGCATTCGGCTTGGCCTCCGCGCTCAGCTATTCGCTGTTTATTTTGTTCAGCGGCAAAGCGGTCCCGTCCGTTCATCCCGCACGGCGCAGTGCATGGATGATTACCGGCGGCCTGCTGCTCGTCTTCGTTCTGTTCCCGCCCGCTTTTCTGTTCGACGGCACGCTGTGGAGCGGCTTGCTTCCGTTCGGGCTGATGCTGGGCCTGTTCGGTGCGTTCCTGCCGCCGGTGCTGTTCGCGATCGGCGTTCCGCGGATCGGAGAGGGCCTGACCGGCATTCTTGGAGCTTCAGAGCTCCCCGTCGCGGTTTTGCTGGCGGCGGTCGTGTTGCACGAAAACGTGAGCGCCTTGCAATGGGCCGGCGTGGTGATCGTGCTTCTGGGCATTGCGCTGCCCGAGCTGTTTGGCAGATTAAGGAGAAAATCGGCGCTCATACTTGAATAAGAATGGGCAGAATCATCGGGCGGCGCTTCGTCTGGTTCCACAGAAATTTGCCTACCTCGTCCTTGATCGTCATTTTGTAAGTGCTCCACTGGTTCACTTTCTCCTCCAGCAGCTTGTCGAGAGAAGAGGCCGCGATGCGGTTCACTTGCTCCAGCAGCCCCTCCGATTCGCGGACGTAGACGAAGCCGCGCGAGATCGTGTCCGGACCGGACAAAATTTTGCTGTCGGCGCGGCTTAGCGTAATGACAATGATCAGCACTCCGTCCTCGGACATATGCTTGCGATCGCGCAGCACGACATGGCCGACGTCTCCGATGCCAAGGCCGTCGACGAGTGTGTTGCCGGTCGTAATTTTCCGGCGCTGCCTGGCGACGCCTTGCTCGATATCGACAACGTCGCCGTTTTTGACGATAAAGACGTTATCCCCTTCGACTCCGACCGATTCCGCCAGCATGCGATGCTGGCATAGCATCCGATACTCGCCGTGGATCGGGATGAAATACTTGGGCTTCATCAGCGTAAGCATCAGCTTCAGCTCCTCCTGGCTTGCATGCCCGGAGACGTGCATGCCGGTAACGGAGCCTGAGCCGTAAATCACTTTTGCGCCGATCTCGTACAGATTGTCGACGATGCGCGCAACGTTGCGCTCATTGCCGGGAATCGGCGTTGCGGCTAGAATGACCGTATCCCCGCGATGCACCTCCAATTGACGGTGGTTGGAGCTCGCGAGCCTGGACAGCGCGGCCATCGGCTCGCCTTGCGAGCCCGTGCAGAGCACGACGACTTCGTTCGGAGAATAACGGTTCACATCCGTCGGCTCAATCAGCATGCCTTCGGGCAGTCGCAAATAGCCGAGCTCCGCCGCAACGTCAACGACGTTAACCATGCTCCTGCCGAGCAGCGCAAGCTTGCGGCCGAAGCGAAGCGAGGCGTCGACGATCTGCTGCAGCCGGTGCACGTTGGAAGCGAACGTAGAGATGAAGATTTTTTGCTCCGCCTTGGAGAACGCCTCCTCGATATGCTCGCCGACGACCCGCTCGGAGGGCGTAAAGCCGGGCCGCTCTGCGTTGGTGCTCTCCGAGAGAAGCAGCAGCACGCCTTTGCGGCCGAGCGCGGCCATTTTGTGGATATCCGGATAATGGTTGTTGACCGGCGTAAGATCGAACTTAAAGTCCCCGGTATGGACGACTGTTCCTTCGGGCGTGTTCAGCGCGATGCCCAGGCAGTCGGGGATGCTGTGGTTGGTGCTGAAAAAGCTCACCTTGAAGCTGCCGAAGCGGAGTGCCGAATCGGCGGTAATCGTCTTTAGCCGCGAGCTGCCGAGCAGCCCGTGCTCGCGCAGCTTAACCTCGATCAGGCCCAGCGTCAGTCGCGTCGCATAGATGGGCATATTAAGCTGCTTCAACACGTAAGGGATGCCGCCAATATGATCCTCATGTCCATGAGTCACGATGAGCGCACGGATTTTGTCCTTATTTTCAAGCAAATATGTAATATCGGGCACGATAACGTCGATGCCAAGCAGGCTTTCGTCCGGGAACTTGGAGCCGCAATCGATGACGAGAATATCGTTCGCGTAGCGAATGACGTACATATTTTTGCCGATTTCGTTGACGCCGCCCAGCGCGACAACCGACAGCGCGTTCTCTTCCGAGCTCAAGAATCGGTCCCCTCCGTTTGCGATAGGAATAGGTGCAGTATTGCCTGGAATGCCGCCGTTCATCCCAACGACCGGAGATAACGGACCGCGGCAATTTAAATTTCGGGTTGCATTTTGCAGAACTAGTGCGTATAATTACCTCAAATTCATAGGTTTGCCGAAAGTCGATGAAGAGAAAGAGTACGTTATTCGTCAGTTCCGCAGAGAGTTGGGTCGGGTGAAAGCCAACGTTCGGGCGATAACGGAAAGCCGTCTCCGAGACGCAGACTGAAATTTGAGTAAGCTCTGCCGCATTTCCAGCGTTAACGGGAACACGTATTGATGGATACGTTGTTGAGTGCCGCTATATTTCGTGCGAACGAAAGGCGGAACTAGGGTGGTAACACGGGTGCAGACTCGTCCCTTGCGGACGGGTTTTTTTGTTTTAAATTTTTGTCGGTATCCACAAGGAGGACTGTAAAAATGCCAAATCAAACGTTAAGGCCGATCGAACGGCTGCTGTCGCCGCAAGTACGGGAAATGCCGCCGTCGGGCATACGCAAATTTTTCGATTACACGTCGGGCATGAAGGATGTGATCTCGCTCGGAGTCGGGGAGCCGGACTTCGTCACGCCCCAGATCGTTCGCGACGCCTGCGTCGCCGCGCTGGACAAAGGGAGAACGACATATACCTCCAACTCGGGCATGCCTGAACTGCGCGAGGCGATCTCCGGCTATTTGTCCGACAGCTGCGGAGTCGACTACGATCCGGCCAGCGATGTGCTGGTCACGGTCGGCAGCAGCGAAGCCATCGATCTTGCGCTGCGCGCGCTGATTACCGAGGGCGATGAGATCGTTATTCCGGAGCCTTGTTATATTTCCTATTCACCTATCGTGTTTCTAGGCGGCGGCAGACCGGTTGGCGTCGAGACGTTTGCCGAGCACCAGTTCAAGCTGAAGGCGGATGCGTTGCGAGAGAAGCTGACTCCTCGTTCCAAGGTGCTTGTGCTCTGCTATCCGAACAATCCGACCGGCGGAATAATGACTTACGAGGATTGGCTGCCGATCGCCAGGCTGGCGGAGGAACACAACCTGGTCGTCATCTCGGACGAAATCTATTCCGAACTGACTTACGGGGATAAGCACGTCAGCTTTGCGTCGCTGCCGGGCATGAAGGAGAGGACGCTAGTCGTTAACGGCTTCTCCAAAGCGTTCGCCATGACCGGCTGGCGCGTCGGCTATGCGTGCGGACCGCGCGAGCTGATCGCGGCTATGCTGAAAATCCATCAATATACGGTCATGTGCGCGCCAATTATGGGTCAGGTGGCGGCTTTGGCTTCGCTGCAGGTCGGGATGGAGGAGAAGGACCGGATGATCGAGTCCTACGATCAGCGGCGCAGACTATTCGTGCAGGGGCTGCGGCAGATCGGGCTGCCGTGCCACGAGCCGCAGGGCGCGTTCTATGCCTTCCCTTCGATCGCTCATACGGGGCTTACCTCGGAGCAGTTCGCGCACCGACTGCTTCAGGAGGCGAAGGTCGTCACCGTGCCCGGCCAGGTGTTCGGTTCGGGCGGAGAAGGATTTATCCGTTGTTCTTACGCCTCGTCCCAGGTACAATTAGAAGAAGCATTGGAGAGAATCCGCAAATTTCTAAGCTTGATATAAGGAGGGAAGTCGCGAAGATGGAAGCGACCAAAGGGAATAACCTGAAGCTATATCCGCCGCAGGAAGACTATATTGCCTTCGACAACGAGGAAGATTATGCGGAGAAAGGGCGCGCTTGGGGGCTGTTCGCCAAGACGCCCAAGACGCAGTTCTGGTACAAAGGCGCGACCTCGCAGCACCAGGTCTCGATCAAGGGCTACCAGGAATACGGCAATATGAGCGTCTTGATCGTGGAATTCGAGGACGGCCGGGAGACGAGCATTCATCCGGCCTATTTGAAGGAAATGCAGAGCGGGACGTTCGGCAAAGAGACGGCTGTCGTAGAAGCGGAGGACGCGGAGAGCGGCGAGTCTTCTGTTGCGCCTTCCGCCTATGCGGACGCTGTAGAAGGCGGTGACGGAGACAAGCCGGTTAAGGCGGCTAAAGCCCAGAAAAAGCCGAAGGAAAAGAAGGAGAAGCTTGAGCTGCCGGTCGACAAGGTAAAATTCACCGCAAAGGTGAAGGAGTTTACGACCAAGCCAAATCCGTTCTCCGACCGCGACGACGAGGTGCTCCTGTTTGAGGAAGTCGCCATCGTAGGAGAGAACCCGCTTGCCATCGGCGACGCATGGTGCGGCTATAGCAACACGCTCAAGGGCTTCGGGCTTGAGGTCGGCAACGTGATCACCTTCGAAGGAAAAGTCGTGGACAAGAAATTCAACAAGGAAATATTGTACAAGGTGAACAACCCTTCTAAGCTCGTCGTTCAGTGATCGTGAAACAACCGCGGGGAATTCTCCACGGCGGTTGTTTGGCTATATCGGCTGATAAAAACTTCGATACAATCGCTTGACATTGCCGTTACGTAAAGGTGTACGATCGGTTTGCAAGGAGGGATCGAGATGGAATATACGGTTCAGAAGCTCGGCCAGCTGGCCGGAATCAGTACGCGCACGCTCCGCTACTACGATGAGATCGGACTTCTCAAGCCGGCGAGGATCAATTCATCCGGGTATCGGATCTATGGGCAATGGGAGGTGGATCGGCTGCAGCAAATTTTGTTCTATCGAGAGCTTGACGTCGGCCTCGATGAGATCAAGGCGATCGTCGATTCGCCGGAATTCGACGCCCGGCGCGCGCTGGCAAGGCATCGCGAGCAGCTTCTGGCCAAGCGGCGCCAGCTTGACGAGCTGATTGCCAATATCGATCTGACCTTAGCCTATCGAGAGGGGGTGACGGATATGAGCGACAAACAGAAGTTCGAGGGCTTTAAGCAGCAGCTCATTGAAGATAACGAAGCCAAATACGGCGATGAAATCCGCGCGAAGTACGGCGACGAGCAAGTGGACAAATCCAATGCCAAACTCAAGGGCATGACGAAGGAGCAATACGAGGAAATCGAGCGTCTGTCGGAGGACATTCACGCAACGCTCGCGCAAGCGTTCGCGACAGGCGATCCGGCGGGGGAATTGGCGCAGAAAGCAGCCGATCTGCACCGTCGCTGGCTGACTTTCTACTGGGATCGATATTCCAAGGAAGCGCATGCGGGAATAGCCCAAATGTACGTAGAGGATGAGCGATTCAAAGCCTACTACGATAAAGATCAGCCGGGAGTCGCAGAGTTCCTGCGTGAGGCCATCCGAATCTACACAGGAATCGACGCCTAATTCATCAAGGAAGCTGTGCCTAGGCAAAGCGAGACATTCCGAATGCCGGTCCCAATCGGACTGTCGGATGCCGCTGCTGCTTAGGGGCAGCTTCTTTTGCGTCTGTAGAGGGAAAGAAGTATTGCGCAGCGTCACGGAACAGATAAGAAGGGGCAGGTGGACAATGCGCTAAAGCGGAAAACCCCCCTTAATTTCGAAGATCCAGCCATTTTGAGGAAAATACAGAGCATTATCCGCCTTAAATTATGAAAAATCAGATTTTACTAAAAATAAAGCGAAAAATCCCCTTTAATTGTGCCGAATATGCCCATCATCTGAAAATAAGGCGGGATATCCGCTTAATTTCAAAAGTAAAGTGCAGCAAGAAAGTCTTGACAACGCATGTGTACTAAGGGCATAATACGCATGTGGTGTATGAACTACTTAGTACACACACTTAAGGCGATTGCGAGGTAGCGGAATGAGAACAGGCGGAGGCTGGGAGGAAGTCGAGTTCAACAGCCGGGAACCGGTCTATCTGCAGGTAGTACGGCATTTCAAAGAGATGATCGTCGCGGGGAAGCTGGGGGCCGGCCAGATAATCCCTTCGCGGAGAGAACTGGGAACGCTGCTGAAAATCAACCCGAATACGGCGCAGAGATCCTATAAGGAGATGGAGGAACGTAAATTGATCGTAACGGAAGGAAATTCGCCAAGCCGGATTACGCGAGACGACTCCGTGCTACAGGCGATTCGCGCCGAGCTGCTGGGAGAAGCGGTCGACGCCTTCGTCGCGGCGGTCCGCAAGGTCGACGTTCCGGTCGACGAATTGCTTGACCTGGTGAAGAGCAAATACATAGAAGCGTTGTCCGTCAATCCTGCGCATGCCGATAAGGAAGGGAGCGGAGAACGGCTATGATCGAGCTGAAGGAGGTCCGCAAACGGTATCGAGGGCGCAACGTGTTGAACGGACTTAGCTTTACGGCGGAGAAGGGCAGCATCACTTGCCTGATCGGCATGAACGGAGCGGGCAAATCGACGATCATGAAGGCGATTATGGGCCTTGTTCCGGTTAAGGAAGGCCAAATTCTCATAGACGGCAAACCGCGGGGAAAATGGATGTACGAGAAAGTCAGCTTCGTTCCGGATCACCTCACGATGCCGCTGGGCATGAAGATGTCGGAAGGGCTGACGTTTATGGCGGATTTCTACGAGAGCTGGAACGCGGAGCGAGCTGCCGAATTGATGCGTTTTTTCCGGCTCGAGCCCAAGGAGAAAATCGGCAATCTGTCGAAAGGGACGGCGGCGAAATACAATCTTGTGCTCGGACTGGCGCTGAATTCGGAATATGTGTTGATGGATGAACCGTTTTCCGGAATCGACTTATTCAGCCGTGAGATGATCGCTGACGTTTTCTCCAGCGAGTTGATTGAAGAACGCGGCGTTCTGTTGACGACGCACGAGATCGACGAGGTGGAGTATCTGATCGATAAAGCGGTCATTTTGCAGGACGGGAAAGCGGGCATGGAATTCGACTGCGAAACGATGCGCAGCGAACAAGGCAAGTCGATCGTCGACGTGATGAGAGAGGTGTATTCGCGTTGAGGAACTATCTGAAGCTTCTGCATATGGAAATCCATCGGTTTCGATCTATATTGTTTGTTCTTATGGGGCTGACCGCGCTGGTTCAGATCTGCGCGATCGCGTTTAGTACCATTGGAGAGATAAATGAAAGAAACGCCTATTTTCAGCAAACGGGAAAACCGGCCGAGACTTTTTTCGCCGCTATGTCCTTCACCCGCACGGTGCAGAACACGCAATTCTGGTTTGCCGTTCCCGTCGGGCTCAGCATCGCCGTTCTGGTCATTTATGCGTTTCTAATCTGGTATCGCGATTGGTTCGGAAGAAGCACGTTCGCGTTTCGGCTACTCGCGCTTCCTTCTGAACGCAGGAATGTTTATTTCGCGAAGCTGACCGCTATTTTAACATTTATATTCGCAATGCTCGGCTTTCAACTTCTGCTTATGCCCATCTGCAGAGCGGTCTTTACGATGATCGCGCCGGCCGATCAAATACAGCCTTCCTTTATCGCGGATGCGATTTTCGTCAATCAGGCGTTTAAGATTTTACTGCCGCGTTCGTTTGGGGAATTTTTCGTCAACTATGGCATTGGCATCATCGCGCTGCTTATTCTGTTCGCGTCGATTTTACTGGAACGAAGCTATCGTTGGCTTGGCATCGCATTCGGGCTTGCTTATGCCGGTCTTTGCGCCGCGTTAATGATTTTTCCGCCTCTGGCGCTTGGCGCGGAATACTCTGCAGGTTATCTGTATACCGAAGAAATTTATGCGATTCAGATCGCGATTGACCTATTGATAGCTATCGTCTCGGTCTGGTTGGGATTGTATTTGTTGAAGAAAAAAGTATCGGTGTAAGGGGAGACGGCGAACGATGAAACGTTACATTTTGTCGATGGCGCTTGGCGTATTCGCTGTCGGCGCGATCGGGACGTATTACGCGTCCGGCACGGAAGGGGATGCGCCCCTATACAAGCTGGTTACGCTGGAAGGCGATGTTCAGGAAGCCGCCAATATGCAGCTGGGCGGCCACTATATTGGAGGAGTCGGATCAAAGGGTCTTGAGCTAACCGTCTCAGGAACGAAATACCAATTAGCGCCTTCGTTTTACGAGAAATATTTGCAGGATAACCGGTTTTTGACGACGCGTTACGAGGATATGAAGGCGTTGAAGCAGGAGCATCGGAGTTTCATGCGAGGAAGAAGCAGCGTCGACAGCTTCTATAGGGATTCGGATTGGGTCATCTATGCCGACGCCGTTCTTTACGATCCAAGCAGCGAATACGATTGGCGGTCCGAGCTTAGAATGGACGTCCTGGAAGAGGCCACAGGCAATGTCGTCAAGCATCGGATCGATCTGGACGAATCGAATATCGAATGGTTCCGCGTGGACGACGTTCAGCTCATCGGCGACGAGGTGCATATTCTGGCTCAAGTAAGACAAAGAACCAAGCTCCCCGATGGAGGCTGGGAAAGTCTCTCTGAGGAATTTCGCGATTATGTCGTCGACCTCGGCAGCGGCAAGCTGCTTCGCCGGGACGTATTAATGTCGGAGCAACTGAAAGCGACTGCCGGAACCTCTGAGGCAAAGTCTGCGGCGAACGTGATCAGGAGAGACCTCAGCCTCTCCATCGCCCCAAGCGAGAGGACTTCCCAGCCTTCGGAATACGTCGTATTGCAGATGACCCGAAGCAGTACAACTGGCGGCGAAGGAGTCAAAGAAAAGACGACGCTCGTTCGCAAGTACGCTGTATACTCTTACCGAACCGGAAAACTGACTCCGCTGCCCGAGTCTTCTATCGATATTAGTGCGTATTCGCACAGTCAAAGCGAGCTTAATGGGGATATACTCACTGTTATGTATTTTGACAATCGGAGCTTGGCGATTGCTCGCTATAACATCGGGACAGAAACGTTGGATTCAGGCGAGCTTACGTTGACGGCGAAGCAGGCGGGCGGGCAGTCGATTAAGAGCGTAACATTGGCGCAAGACCGCGTGTATGCTTTGCTTTCCTCGGAGGACTCGAGTAAGGCCGGCCTTGCCGATAGCAGGCAGATTACGGCCGTCGTGCTGGATGCGGGTAGCGGAAAGACGCTGTACAGAGGAGAAGCCGCATACGAGGGGCCGGCAGACAAAGCCGAAGAGTTCCGCAAAAAACTGTGGTTGACCAACATTTATGCGAACCGTTCGTAACCTGAGAGGCACGCAGAGTTGGGAAGAGAGGATCGCGCTGCTTAGAAGGCTGGAGGAGGTCGGCTATTCGATCGCTTACTACGTACTGCGCTGCGAGGAGCTTGCCGAGGAAGCGACCCGGGCAGCGCTCCTTCAGGCGGGCTCGGACCGAGAAATCAGTGAATTGCCAGCTGAGGCGCAGAGAGAGAAATTCGCCCGGCTGGCGATGAGCACGGCGATAGCGGTAAGGCGCGAGAAGCTGCTTCGCGAGGCCAAATAACGACCGTTTGGAAATTTTATGAATTTACAATTTGGCTCGTATGAAATAGTTCGTTTAGCGGTAACTTTATAGTTCTTCCGAGCAGTAACTTTATAGTTTGTATAAACGGCAACTTTGTTGTTGCAGGAACGAGCGCATATTGTACGAATTTTTCATATAAGTGAGGTTCGAATAGCGCCTGCAATTCGAATAGCGCCGGATTTCTGAAGTTTGTACGATAGGTCATACAAATCGGTCGAGAGTGACGGCCAAAGGGTTGATTTTATACGATTTATCGCACAAATTTCCATAAACAGGGGCTCGAAACCGACCTTTCATACGAAGAATAGTACAAAAAGGCTCGGAGGCCAAAGCCCGCCAATCAAGAAAAGAGACTGTTCCCTAAACAGAGCTGCTTAGGGGACAGTCTCTTATGTTTTATTGCTTGCGAATATGGTAGACGCATTTGCGGTCGCCGGAGGCGAGGCAGTCGGAGCGAGTGACTTCCGCGCCGAGCAGCGATTCGAACAGCTTAAGCTCGCATGCGCAAGCCTGCTTGTATTTACCCGCGACCTGCGAAATCGGGCAATTGTACTCGGTGAGCCTGAACTCGTCTTCCGAATCCTGCTCCCAGCTTGCCATGTATCCGTTCTCGTTCTGAATGTCCGACAACGCGGCAACCTTCGCATCGAGCTCTTTGCCCGCCATCTTCGCTTTATACCGTTTTAACAGAGTCGCCTTGCGGCGCTCGAAGAGGAGGTTTACCATAGATTCTCCGGCTTCGTCTTCCAATTCCGTAAGCAAGTCGAGGGCAACGGTATGGTATTTCTTCGGAAAATAGTCGTCCGCCCGAGCGGTAAGACGATAGACGGCCGCAGGGCGGCCCATCGGCAGCCTGATCGTCGTCGATTCGATCAGATCGTCCCGCTCGAGATTGGAAATATGCCGCCTTACGGCCATGCCGGTAATGCCGAGCTGATCGGTCAGCTCCTTGGCGGTCAGCTCTCCGGACGTTTTCAGCATTTGCATAATTCGGTTGCGGGTAGACTGATCCAGATCTTCCTTCAATACGTCACCTCCCGGATCAACCGGCCGATCCGGCTGTAGTCAAATCATGCTCGGCGCACGCCGGCGAGCAGTATCCGCGATGCTCCTCTTCGCACTTGTCGCATACGAGATGCTGCAGATGGCAGGTATCGTCCGCACAGTTGATATAACGGTCCGTCTTCGTTCCGCAGTGGTGGCATTCTCCGACTACCGTATGCTCGTCGGTCTGATTGATGCGCACCGAAATTCGTTCATCGAACACGTAACAGTTGCCGTCGAAGCCGCGCCCTTGTACTTCCGGATCCTTACCGTAGGTCACGATTCCGCCGTCAAGCTGATAGACGTCGTTAAAGCCTTCGTTCTTGAGCACTGCAGTTAGCATCTCGCAGCGAATGCCACCCGTACAATAGGTGAGAATCGGCTTGTCTTTGTGCTCGGTCAGATTGCTGCGAATCCATTCCGGAAATTCCCGGAACGTCTTGAGGTCCGGCTTGATCGCGCCGTGGAAGTGGCCGAGATCGAATTCGTAGTTGCTGCGGCCGTCGAGGATGATCACGTCGTCCTGCTGCATTTTCTCATGGAACTGCTTCGGCGTAAGCCGCGCGCCTCCGTCAACGTTCGGATCAAGCTCCTTGTCGTAACGCAAGGTGACAAGCTCTTTTTTATAGCGAACGAATATTTTCTGGAACGCATGCTCGTCGGCTTCGTCGATCTTGAACAGCAAATCGGAGAAGAGCGGGTGGGCATGCATGGCGGCAATATAGGCGTCGGTCTGCTCCGTCGTGCCGGAGAGCGTTCCGTTGATTCCTTGATCCGCGATCAGAATCCGGCCTTTAATGCCGAGCTCTTTGCAAAATTGCAGATGCTCCGCAGTGAACGCTTCGGCGTCGGGAATTTGAACATATTTATAGAACAAAAGAATGCGATAAGCTTTGGTAGACATGGTTAACACCTTTCCGTCGACTATTGCAATTAGCCGTTAGTATATTTATCGTAGCGGTTCCCTGCCACTTAGTCAACATATGCGTTTAATAAGTGGCATGGATGAATTTTCTGATCTAGGGAATAATTCGCGTATGTTATTTCGATACAGCCTGCCTTATGAGGAGGAAAATTCCATTGACCAAGCGACAATCGAAGCAGCCGGTGGACGAGTCGCGCCGCAAGTTCCTCAAGTACTCGGGCGCAGCGCTTGGCGGAGCGGTCGTCGGCGGCGTGATCGGCGGTCTTGTCGGCTCGAATCTGAACAAATCCGCGAAGGAAGCGGCCCCGCAAGAGTCGGAGGAGACTCCTGCCGTTCGGGATCAGGATTACAATCATGCGCTTATGTTTTTCTCGCAAGAGCAGTTTCAGACGACGGAAGCCGCGGCCGAGCGCATTTACCCGAAGGACGACAACGGCCCGGGAGCTCAGGAGCTCGGCGTCGCCTTCTTCATCGATCACCAGATGGCCGGGGCATACGGCTTTAACGCACGGGAGTATATGTCGCCCCCGTTCTACAAGGCCGAGGCTTCTCAGGGCTACCAATTGACATTCAAACGGCGGGAGCTTCTGGCCCTCGGTCTGGATGCGCTCAACGAATACAGCGAACAGAAGCATAATAAGAAGTTCTACAAGCTGTCGCCGGAGGAGCAGGATGCCGTATTGACCGCTTTTGAGAAGGACGAGGTCGATTTGAAGGACGTGCCGGCTTCCGCCTTTTTTGCGATGCTGCGCAATTTGACCATCGAAGGCGCGTACGCCGATCCGCTTTACGGCGGCAATCGCAACATGGACGGCTGGAGAATGCGCAATTACCCCGGCAACCAGATGAGCTTTACGGAGGAGATCGAGAAGGAAGAGTTTATCAAAATGGAACCGCTCAGTCTGCGCGATCATCTGCAAACAAGTTAAGGAGAGAAGTTATGGCGAACAAGCTTCCTAAAGTCCCCGTCGTCATCGTCGGCATGGGGTGGGTGGGCGGCATCATCGCGGCCGAGCTGACCAAAGCGGGTATTTCCGTCGTCGGCCTGGAAAGAGGCAAAAGCCGCAGCACGCAGGATTATTACCACGTCCACGACGAGCTTCGCTACGCCTCGCGCTATGAGCTGATGCAGGATCTGTCCAAGGAGACGGTCACTTTCCGCAACACGGAGAAAATGCGGGCGCTGCCGATGCGTTCCTACGGTTCGTTTCTGATGGGAGACGGAGTGGGCGGAGCGGGCGTGCACTGGAACGGTCAATCCTACCGGTTTCTGCCGTACGACTTCGAAATTTACACGAAGACGGCGGAACGCTACGGCAAAAACAAAATTCCGCAGGACATGACGATCCGGGACTGGGGCGTCACTTACGACCAGCTTGAGCCGTATTTTGTCAAGTATGAGCAGATGGCGGGAATTTCGGGTCCTGCCGAGCTTCCCGAGCATCTCGGGAAAATGTCCAAGCCGTTTCCAACTCCGCCGATGAAAACGACGCCGGCGATGAAGCTGTTCACGGACGCGGCGACAAAGCTCGGACTGCACCCGTACATCATCCCGTCGGCGAACCTGTCGCAGGATTATACGAATCCCGACGGAATCGAACGAGCGGTCTGCCAATATTGCGGCTTCTGCGAGCGCTTCGGCTGCGAATACGGCGCGAAGGCGGACCCGGTCGTCACCGTGCTGCCAGTTGCTCAGAAGAGCGGCAAGTTCGAGCTGCGCACGTATTGTAACGTGACGGAGATTATGCATGACGGGAAGAAGGCGACGGGAGTCAAATACGTCAATACGCTGACGGGCCAGGAATCGGTGCAACCAGCCGACGTCGTGGTGCTGGCCGGCTACGTATTTACAAATGTCCGTCTATTGCTGATGTCCAAGCTTGGGCAGCCGTACGATCCGAAGACGCAAAAAGGCGCGGTCGGCCGCAACTACGCCTATCAGACGAACGGGGCCGGCAGCTCCGTCTATTACGAGGACCGGGAGTTCAATTTGGCGATGGGCGCCGGATCGCTAGGCAGCTGTCTGGACGATTATAACGGCGACAATTTCGATCACGGCGACTTGAAGTTCCTTCACGGAGCGAATATCCGGTTTACGCAGACCGGACTGCGCCCGATTCAGTATCAACCCGCTCCGGCGGACGGACCGAGATGGGGACAGGCGTTCAAACAGGCAACGCTCCATAACGCCAACCGCATCCTCGGCATTTCTGGTCAAGGGGCAAGCATGCCTAACCGTTATCACTATCTGGACCTCGATCCGGAGTATAAGGACTCGCTTGGCTTGCCCCTCATTAGAATGACCTTCGATTTTCTCGATCACGATCGCGAGCTGGTGAAGTTCATCGCGAGCAAAACGAAGGAAATCGCCGATCAAATGGGCGGAACGAAAACGACGGTGAACGATACAATCAAACAGTACAATATCGTGCCGTACCAATCGACGCACAATACCGGGGGAACGATTATGGGCGCAGATCCGGATACGTCCGTCGTTAACAGCTATTTGCAGATGTGGGATGCGGAAAACGTGTTTATTTGCGGAGCGTCCAACTTTCCGCACAATGGCGGCTACAATCCGACGTCAACGGTAGGCGCGCTCGCCTACAGAGTCGCGGAGGGCATCGAGAAGTACATGAACAAAGGCGGTTCTCTCGTATGAGCGCCTCTCGGGGCGGGGAGACGGGCGAGCGCGCCGGGGCCGAATGGGTCGCGCATCTGACGGAGCTGCGCAGGCGGCTCATCTATGTCGCGGCCTGGTTCGTCGCTTCTCTCTGCCTGGGGCTGTATGTTTCTCCGCGCGTGCTCGGTTACGTGAAGGGTCATATCGGGTCCGTAGAGGTAGATTGGAGCGTATTTTCGCTTACCGACGGTCTGGTCGTGTACATGAAATGCGCCCTGCTCGTCGGCGTTGTCCTGACGCTGCCGATGCTGCTCTACCATTTATGGGCGTTCTCTCGCCCAGGCATGACCGAATCGGAGGCGAAGGGCACGCTCCTCTATGTTCCGGCATCGTTCGCCCTGTTCGTGACGGGAGTCGGATTCGGATACGCCGTTGCGATTCCGATGATGATCCGTTTTATGATGAAGCTGAACCAGAGTATCGGAGCGACGGAGGTATACGGCATTCACCATTACGTCAGCTTTCTTGTCAGCTTCCTGCTCCCGATGGGCATCGCGTTCGAGATGCCGCTGGCGATGCTGTTCCTGACGCGGCTCGGCTTATTGACGCCGGATAAGCTCAAGCTTGCGCGCAAATATTCTTACGTCGGTCTGGCCATTCTCGGCTCGCTGATTTCGCCGCCGGACTTTGCTTCGCATCTGTCGGTTACGATTCCATTGATTGCTCTGTTCGAGATCAGCGCGTTTATCGCTGTCCGATATTACCGACGAAGAAGCTCGCTTATCCCGCTCGGTCAGGTCTAACCGCTTGTCGTCTCTATTCGATTACACAGGAGGGAGGTGTAGCCATGTTCAACAACATCGGCGTCTCGGGGCTGATCATCATTCTGGTCATCGCCTTGATCGTGTTCGGCCCGGCCAAGCTTCCGCAGCTTGGCAGAGCCTTCGGCGACACGCTGCGCGAATTCAGAAATTCCACCAAAGGGATCGTGGACGAGGACCTTGCGGACAAGCCCGCCGTTATCGAGATCGATAAAGCCAAAAGCTAGATAAACGACCTGCGCCGTTGCCGGGCAGTCTCGATAGTCATGTTCAGTGACTAGGGGGCTGCCCTTTTACTTTTTTATCGTCGGCGATTTGTAAAGAAATCTTTCAGATTTGCATTGTAGAATATTATGGGGGATTTTTGCCTTATCAGCTATTCAATCTTTTCCGAGCTTTACCGATGAGAGATGGAGAGAGCCGTTCGGCAGCTGTCTCGCATTCATTTTTACACTCCATATTAAAGGCAGGTAGTTGCATGCAGCATGTTCACGGTTCTTACGACACGGCCCTTGTTGTTTTTTCTTACATCGTTGCGGTAGTCGCTTCGTATACGGTATTGGATTTGGCGGGACGCGTGAGCGAATCGTCCGGCTTCAGCCGTTCAGTGTGGCTTGTGTTCGGCGGCGCTGCGATGGGAATGGGCATCTGGTCGATGCACTTCGTCGGTATGCTGGCGTTTACGCTAGAAGTTCCCGTAGCCTACGACCTCACGCTTGTCCTCGTTTCCGTTCTCGTTGCCATCCTTGCCTCCTACATCGCTCTTAAGATCGTAGGGCGAAAGCAACTGACGACGGGAAGCCTGATAGTCGGAGGGGTGCTGTTGGCAACCGGCATTTCGGCTATGCATTATATCGGCATGGCGGCTATGCTGATCGATATTACCTACGATCCGCTCTGGTTCGCGGCGTCTATACTCATCGCCCTGGTCGCATCGATCGCGGCTTTGTGGCTCGCTTTCTATTTTCGCAAAGGGGGCGAAAGAGGGGCGGTCTGGAAAAAGCTCGGCAGCGGACTCATTATGGGCGGCGCCATCGTGGGGATGCACTATACGGGCATGTTTGCCGCGCAGTTCCATATCGGCAGCCATTCGGAGCTTGCCTCCGGTCTGCTGCTCGATCAGAAGCGGCTTCCTTATTTCATATCGGGAGGCACGCTGTTTACCCTCGGGCTTTCGCTGCTTGGCATCTATATCTCCAAACGCTTTTCCCACAAGGATTCGGAGCTCGAGCTGAAGTCGCACGAAATCCATCTTAAAAATCAGGAGCTGCAGCGCTTGAACGACCACCTGGAAGAGCTTGTCCGCGAACGTACGGCGCAGTTGGAGAAGGCGCACGACGAAGCGATACAGGCGAACCGGATCAAGAGCCAGTTTCTGGCCAATATGAGCCACGAGCTCAGAACGCCTTTGAATGCGATTATCGGCTACAGCGAGATGCTGGTCGAGGAAGCGGAAGAGCTCGGAGAGCCGGCCTTCGCCGCAGATCTGGAGAAGATCGGCAAGTCGGGCAAGCATTTGCTCGCGCTGATCAACGACGTTCTCGACATTTCCAAGATCGAAGCCGGCAAAATGGATGTTTATCTGGAAACGTGCGAGATTGGCGGCGTGCTCCAAGAGGTGCTGTCCACGGTTAAGCCGCTGGTTGAAAGCAACGGCAACCGGCTTGAGACGCAATGGGAAGAAGCAGCCATGACGACCGATGTTACGAAGCTGCGCCAAATCTTGCTTAATCTGCTTAGCAACGCCGCCAAGTTTACCAGCGAAGGTACGATTCGGATCGAGGGCCGCCGTTTGGAGAAAAACGGGATTCAGGGCTATTCGATCCGCGTGACGGATTCCGGAATCGGAATGACGGAGGAGCAGATGGCCAAGCTGTTCCAGCCGTTTATGCAGGCGGACTCGTCCACGACGCGCAAGTACGGAGGGACGGGGCTTGGTCTGGCGATCACGCAGCGCTTCTGCGAGCTGCTTGGCGGCGACATTGCGGTGGAGAGCAAGCTCGCTGAAGGCAGCGCGTTCATCTGCTGGTTCCCGCTCTCGGCAGGCGGCGAAAGCCAACAGGCGGCATTGCAGTTGGATAAGCTGGAGGAGACGAGCGGCGAAGCCGAATTTATTGCCAATCAACAGCCGAGCATTCTGTTGATCGATGACGAGCCGGTCAACGGGCAGCTGATGCAGAAATATCTTGTCGACGAAGGCTGGTCGCTGGTGTTTGCCGAGAGCGGTGCGGAGGGCTTGCGGTTGACGAGGAAACTGAAGCCGAAGCTGATCTGCCTCGACATTCTGATGCCCAGCATGGACGGCTGGAGTGTGCTGTCGGAGCTTAAGAGGGATCCCGAGCTGCGGGACATCCCCGTCATCATTCTGTCGATGACCGACGACAAGCCGCTTGGCTATTCGCTAGGCGCTTCGGAATTTCTGACGAAGCCGCTGGACCGGGATCAGCTTGTGGCTGTAATCGACAAATATTTATCGGATTCGGCAGGGAGATCCGTGCTTGTTGTCGAAGACGATGCGACGACAAGCGAGATGATGGTCAAGCTGCTGGGAAAGGACGGCTATTCCGTCGTAACGGCAGGCAACGGCAGACTTGCGCTGCAGCAGTTGGCGGCCGAAATGCCGGGGTTGATTTTGCTGGACCTGATGATGCCCGAGATGGACGGCTATCAATTTCTGGCCGAGCTTAGAAAACATAAAGAGTGGTCCACCATCCCCGTCGTTGTCGTGACCGCGAAATCGATGGGGGCGGAAGATAGCATGAGGCTTAACGGCTATGTAAAAGGGGTGCTGCAAAAAGGCTCGTTCGAGCCCAAGCAGCTGCTTGCGGAAGTTCGCCGGTATATGAACGATCAACAGGAGGTGGTTTGATGCATACGATTCTTCTGGTGGAGGACAACGAGCTGAATCGGGATATGTTATCCAGAAGACTCGTTCGCAAAGGCTACCGCGTCCTGACGGCCGAAGACGGACAAGTCGGCGTCGACCTTGCGACCGCCGAGCTGCCGGATGTCGTGCTCATGGACATGAGCCTGCCGGTCATGGACGGCTGGGAGGCGACGCGGACGTTGAAGAGCAACCCCAGGACGCGCTCTATTCCGGTCATCGCGCTGACGGCCCATGCGATGTCGGGAGACGAGAAAAAAGCCTACGAGGCCGGATGCGACGACTTCGATACGAAGCCGGTCGAACTTCCGCGGCTGCTCGGCAAGATCGAAGCGGCCCTGATCAAGACAGAATAGAATGGAGTGCGTGCGCCCATGGAGGCCAGCTCAGACGCGAAAATATTGATCGTTGACGATCAAGAGTATAATGTAAGCTTGCTGGAGCGCATATTGACCCGTGCGGGGTTTCGCCGCATACATAGTACGCTCGATCCGCTCGAGGTGCAGCGCATGGTTGCGGAGGTAGAGCCGGACATCGTCCTGCTTGATCTGCACATGCCCGGCATGGACGGTCTGGAGGTGCTGAGGCGAATCCGCGAGCAGGTAGGCAAAGACCAGTACTTGCCGGTTCTCATGCTGACCGCGGACACGACGTCCGAAGTGAAACAGCAGGGACTCCAGGCCGGAGTCAACGATTTTCTCGCCAAGCCTTACGATCGGACGGAAGTTGTGCTGCGCATACGCAACCTGCTTCAGACGAGACAGCTGCATCTGCAGCTGCAGGAGCACAATCGAACGCTGGAAGAGAAGGTGGAAGAGCGGACGATGGAGCTTAGCAAAGCCCGGCTGGAGATGATTCTGCTCCTCGGACGGGCGGCGGAATATCGCGACGATATGACCGGTCAGCATACGCAGAGAGTCGGCGAGCTATCGGCCCTAATCGCCCGGCGGCTGGGGTTCCCGGACAAGGACGTCGACCTGATCCGCAGGGCGGCGCCGCTGCACGATATCGGCAAGATCGGCATCCCCGACGATATTTTGCTTAAGCCCGGCCGCTTCGAGCCCCACGAATTCGAGCGGATGAAGACGCACACGACGATCGGCGCGGACATTCTCGAAGGCAGCTATTTCAATATTTTGCAATTGGCTCGCGTCATTGCGCTGTCCCACCACGAGAAATGGGACGGGTCCGGTTATCCCGAGGGCTTGGCCGGCGAAGCGATTCCGATCGAGGCGCGAATCGTCGCTTTAGCCGACTTCTACGACGCGCTTACGCACGAGCGTCCGTACAAACGGGCTTGGACGCCGCAGGAGACGCTGGAGGAAATCGTTCGTCAGCGTGGCGTTCACTTCGATCCGCAAATCGTCGACACGTTCGTGGAGCTGTTCCGGGAATGCGATCTCCATCAACTTATCGAGCTATCATCCTAACCTTAGCGGCCGATCCGGCCGCTTTTTTTTCATCGAAATGTAAGGAAACGGGCGCCCGGTCGTCTAATCTATGAGCAGTGAGCCGTTTGGGAGAGGAGGAGCAGCCATGGACGACAAAGCGCGAATCGAGCAGTGGTTTACAACATACGGGTCGGACATTCATCATTTTCTCGTGTATTACACGGGAAGGAGCCAAGCGGAGGATCTGGTGCAGGAGGTTTTCGTCAAGGCGCTTAAAGGAAGCCGGAAGTTTCAGGGACGGGCCAATCCGAAAACATGGCTCATCTCGATCGCCCGGAGAGTCGCAATCGACGATTACCGAAAACGGCGAAGAAGCAGACTGCTGGCGCTGCGGCTGCTCGGCGAACGAAAGTCTTCGGAAGCGACTCCGGAGGATTTGGCGATCCATCGTCAGGACGTCGCGGATATGTACCAAACGGTCATGAAGCTGAAGCGGACGTACAGAGACGTATTGCTGCTGCGCATCATGCAGCAGCTGTCCGCGGCCGAGACGGCGGAGGTGCTCGGCTGGACGACGACGCAAGTCGACGTGACGCTGCATCGCGCGATCCGCAAAGCAAGAAGCATTCATAGAGCGCTGGAAGGAGGCGTTGAACATGCGAAGACTATCGAACGGAGATAGCCGGATCGAGCTGCTCAAGGAACTGCCGCGAAGACCGCTCGAACCGGCAGAGGAGCAAGCGATTTTGCAAGCTCTTAGAGAGGAGGAGAAGCGAGGGACCGTCAAGCGAAAGCGAAGGACACGGCGCTATGCGCTGCTGGCCGTTCCGGCAGTCGCGGCGTTGATCGCCTGGGGGCTGCTATCCGGGGTTGTTAATCGCGCGGCCGACGAGTTCTTCGGGTCGCGGCCCGCCGTCATGCATACCGTAGAGCTCAGCCCGCTGTTCGACTTGCTGGATAAGGAGGGGAGCGTCGTTTATCCGGACCGGTTAAGAGGGATACAAGGGAAAATCGCGTATTCCGAGTATCCGGGTGGCTTCGTTGCGAAATCGGGACGGGAAGTGTCCAAAATATTCTGGTATGTCTGGGGCGATCCCCAGCGATTAAACGGCGCTACGCTGGTCGCCACCGGGGTCGATCTCTCCACAGGCAAACAATTTCTGGTTAACGAAACGAAGCTGTCAGGTCCGATCTACGGCGCCGATGCTCATACGGTCACTCGGTTCAACAAATTCCCGAGTAAAGGAACGTGGCGAATCGACGTTGAAATCGCCGGGGAGCCGTACGGTTCAATCGTCATTCATGTGAAGGAAGAGTACATTCATACGAAATCCTCCAGCTTCCTCTTGTCGAAGGACGATGCGAAGGCGGGCTCGACGGAGACGACTTTGACCGTTAACGGGCACGATCAGGCGGATACGCTGGACGTTATCGTTCAGCCTGTCGGACGAACCGGCGAGGCGCGCAGACTTCATTTCGTCAAAACAGAGGAATATGTGCAGTCGGAAGGGCTCGTTCCGGCTACCGAATATTCCGGCAGCCTGATCTTCGACGCCCCGGGCGAGTGGCGGATTGAGGTTCTCGGAGAGAAAACGGTTGTTGAAGTGCTTCCTTAGCCAGTGCCAATGTCCGGCATTGTTGCAGCTTTAGATTGACAACTGGCTCATTCCGGTTCTAAAATGTGAGTAAACACTCACTTTAATTGAGAGGCGGAGGCTGAGCATATGGGGATTGCCGTTCAGGTGGAACAAGTCGGCAAAAGCTACGGCAAGAAGACAGTGCTTCAGGACGTGTCGCTGCAAATGCGGCAAGGCCAGATTTACGGTTTGATCGGTCCGTCGGGAGCGGGGAAGACGACGCTGGTCAAAATGCTGGTCGGCATGGAACGCGTCGATACGGGAGCGGTGAACGTACTGGGCCAAGCCATGCCGAATCTGAAACTGCTTCAGGACATCGGCTATATGGCGCAATCCGATGCGCTCTACACGGAGCTGACGGGTGAAGAGAATTTGAAGTTTTTCGCTTCCTTGTTCAAGCTGGGCAAGGAAGCAAGAAAAGAGAGGATCCAATATGCGGCGGGGCTGGTCAACCTGACGGGAGAGCTGGGCAAGCGAGTGTCCGCCTATTCCGGGGGAATGAAACGGAGACTGTCGCTCGCCGTCGCCCTTATTCAGAACCCGCGTCTGCTCATTCTGGACGAACCGACGGTTGGCATTGATCCCCAGCTTCGCGTGTCGATCTGGAACGAGCTGCTGCGGTTAAAGCGGGAAGAGGGGAAGACGATCGTCGTTACGACGCACGTCATGGACGAAGCGGCCAGATGCGATTACCTTGCATTGGTTCGCGACGGTCGCATTCTCGCTTCGGGAACGCCGCAAGAGCTGTTGACGCAGTACAAGGTGGACAATTTAGAAGGCGTATTTCTGGCGGCGGGAGGCTCGGGCCGATGAGAACGAGAGCGCTGATCGCCAGAATTTGCCGTCAAATGGTCAGGGACAAGCGAACGCTGGCGCTACTATTCGTTGCGCCGCTGCTTGTATTAACGTTGATGTATTATATACTGAACGGAGGAGAGGCGAACGAGCCGAGACTGGGGATCGTACATGGGGACTCTGCTCTTCAGGGCACGCTGGAACAGGCTGGGATCGTCGTTGTGCCGGTGTCCGACGCTTCCGCCGGAACAATCGCGGAGCACAATCTGGACGCCGTGTTGACGATGGATGGCGGCCGTTCCGCCCTGACGCTGGAAAATGCGGATCCGACGCAGGCGAAGGCGCTGCGAATGAAGATCGGGCAGATTGCTGCGCTCCAATCGCTTGCCGGGCTCGGGATTCCGTTGGAGGCTGCCGGTCAGTCGGAGATCGAGACGAGCTATATTTTCGGAGGTCCGGAGTCGTCGTTTTTCGATGTGCTTAGTCCGATTCTTGTCGGTTTTTTCGTTTTCTTTTTCGTCTTTCTTATTTCTGGCATCGGACTGCTCAGAGAACGCACGACCGGTACGCTGGAGCGGCTGCTGTCCACGCCGATCCGCAGAGGAGAAGTGTTGACCGGTTACTTGGCCGGATACGGCATTTTCGCCGTCATTCAGACGGTGATTGTCATCGTGTACGCGGTGAACGTGCTCGACATTCCGCTGGCGGGCTCGATCTGGAACGTTCTGCTCGTGAATCTGCTCGTCGCGCTCGTCGCGCTGTCGCTCGGCATTTTGCTGTCCACGTTCGCTTCGTCGGAGTTTCAGATGGTGCAGTTTATTCCGGTTGTCGTTATCCCGCAGGTCTTTTTCGCCGGCATTCTGCCGCTGGACGGGATGGCGGACTGGCTGCAGGCGCTTGCGGTCGTGATGCCGCTCTATTACGCAGGAGACGCGCAGACGGGCGTCATGTATCGGGGTGAGGGCATCGGAGACATCGTGTCCAATTTGCTTGTGTTGGCCGCATTCGCCGCCGTCTTTATCGCCCTGAACGTATTTGCGCTGAAGAAATACCGTAAGTAAAGGAATGAGTGTATGTCTTCCAATAGTATTTTTGATCGAATGATCGCTTCCGCCAAGCAGTCGAAGAAGGAGACGGCCAAACAGCAGCGCATTGTGCAGAGCGCCATTGCGCTGTTCGCGGAGAAGGGGTACGCCAATACGTCGACAAGCGAGATCGCCAAGCATTCCGGAGTTGCGGAAGGGACGATTTTCCGCCATTACGGCACGAAGGAAAATCTGCTGCTGGCGATGATCGTGCCGTTTCTGAAGGAGTCGCTTCCGGCGATCGCGCAGGAGGTGTTCGAGGAGGTTCATCCGGCCAAACACGACCGCTTGGAGCAATTTCTTCGCGTCATGTTTTTGAATCGGCTGCGTTTTCTAAGGGAGAACAAGGAGATATTTCGCGTTGTCGTCAAGGAATTCGTCTACCGTGATGAGCTGCGCAGCGAGCTGATGGGGCATATCAACCGCGAGTTCGTCGGTTATCTGTTTCAGGCGATCGATCATTTCAAGGCGAAGGGGGAGTTGCCCGAGCTGCCGAACGAACGGCTGCTGCAACTGATCTTCCCCTTTATTTTCAGCAGATTTGTGCTGCGCTTTGCGTTGGCCGCGGAGGAGCCGCCCGGCAGCGACGAGGAGGAAGCGGATCTTGTTGTCGGTTTTATAATGCGGGGCATTGAGTCGCTTCGCTAAAGTGAGGAACAGCCCAAGACGGCGGCGGGGAAACCGGCCGACTTGGGCTGTTTCTTTTAACATCGTATCAAGAGCGCGAACGAATTTCCTGCCGCATGAACAGCAGATAGGTCGCGGCGAACGATAGCGAGGTTTCGGCGATCAGCGCGACGATATGCGGCCAGACGAGCAGCGTGCTCTGCCCGAACGACAGCGGCGTCGAGATGGCGAGGTATGCCTGCTCCTGTGTCACGAACGGATTCAGCGTGCGCACGTCCGGCAGCAGCAGCGTCGAGGCTGCCTCCTGGAACAGGTGAGCCGGGGAAATCCGCGACAGCAGCGTGAGCAGATTTTGCGCGTCCATATAACCTTGCACGTCGTTCGGATCGCTCGGAGCAAGCGCATTGCCGATCAGGTTGACGATCATGCCGTAGAACACGAGAAAGAAAATCCATACCGCGATGCCGCTAAGCGCGGACGTCGCCGCCTGCTTGAACCTGACCGAGAACAGCAGCGACAGGTTAAGCCATAGACCGACGTAGACGGTCGTTATGAGCAGCATCACGATAACGCGGCCGAATTCCTCGGGAGTCGGCGGATAGCCGATCGTGTACAGGCCCGTGCCCATGACGAGAAAGCCGAGCGAGAAGACGACGACGGCGATCAGCAGCAGACCGGCAACGAACTTGGCGACGAGGAAATCATCGCGATGAACCGGCTGCGACATCACCCGGCTGAGGGTTCCCTTGCTCCGCTCCGAATTGACCGCGTCAAAGCCGATGGCGATGCCGATCAGCGGGGCCAGGAAGGAGAGGAACGTCAGGAAGTTCGGCAGGCCGCTTGAAGATACCGTGAACATGCTCAGGAACAGGAAGTTGGCGTCGCCGCCGGACGTCTGCGCTCCGTCCTTCAGCGCCGTGACGGCCGTGTAGAGCGAGCCGATGCAGGCCAAGGTGACAATGCCGAGCAGGATGACGAACCGCCAGCTGCGAATATGGTCTCCGAACTCCTTCTGCACCATGACCCAGAACGGGCTTGCGGCGCGCGGCGCGCCGGAGGAGACGGATGTTTTGCCCGCCGCCGCGCCCGTCTTGCCCGCCGTTCCCCGCAATTTGTTAACCCAGACGCTCACGCGACTCGCCTCCTTCGAAATAACGATGATAAATGTCGTCCAGCCCGTAGCGAAGAGGGCGCACTCCGAACAGGGACGCGCCGGCGTCGATGACAGCCTTCGTCAGCCCTGCGGTCGTGTCCTCCGTTCCGGAGACGACAACGGTCGCCAGCTCGGCGTTCGGGCTATTGCTGTCCGCCAAACCTCCGCCGGGTTTGAGCTGCACGTCCGTTACGCCGTCCACGCCTCGCAATGCGGTCTCAAGCGATTCATTCCATGGCAGGACGTCCAGCTCGATCCGGTATGCCGGCGCACCGTCAAGCTGCCGGGAGAGCGTATCGATGTCTCCGGAGGCAATCAGCCTGCCCTGAACGAACAAGCCGACGCGGTCGCAAATTTGCTGCACCTGATGCAGATGATGGGACGACAGCAGCACGGTTAACCCCTCATTGCGGCTTAGATCGCGAATGAGCGCAAGCAGCTCGCGGACCCCTTCGGGGTCGATGCCGAGCGTCGGCTCGTCGAGGATGATCACCTGCGGATTTTTGATCAGAACGTCGGCCAATCCAAGCCGTTGACGCATCCCTCGCGAGAACGTGCCGGTCCGCTTGTGTGCGACCTCCGCCAATCCGACCCGCTCAAGCAGCAGCAGCGCGCGGCTTCGCGCCTCGGCTTCGGGGATACGATTCAACCTCGCCGTATAAACGAGATTGTCAAGCGCCGACCGATCCTCGTAAAATCCGACGTCGTCCGGCATGTATCCGACTTTGCGCTTGACCTGCATTGGATTTCGGGTCGCGTCAAGGCCGCATACGAGCGCCTCTCCCGAGGCGGGCTCCGTGAGGCCGAGCATCATCAGGATAGTCGTCGTTTTACCGGCGCCGTTAGGGCCAAGCAGGCCGTAAATTTCGCCCGGATAAATGTTCAGATTCAGACGGTCGACAGCGGTAAAGTCTCCGTACGTTTTCGACAGGTTTTTAAGCTGAATGACCGGTTCCGCCGCTTCGATCGTAGTCACTTTTACCGCCTCCCATATTTCCGGAACAGTCCGTAGATGCCGGCCAGCACGACAAGCACGATCAGCACGCCGATCCAGCCCCACAACACGGACGTTTCGACGGTGATGCGGAACGTGGCGGAAGCCGTTTTCTCGGGCGAGCTTGCGGTCAGGTTGGCGACGTAGTCGCCGGACAGCGCTTTGTCGGAAGCTTTGACGGTAGCGGTGACCGGAACGGATTGGCCGGCTGCGATGGAGCGGATCGTCTTCGGTTCGAACGTCACCTCCCAATTGGCGGGAAGCTGTCCGCTAAGGCTGACGTCGGTTACCTCCGCGGAACCCGTGTTATGGACGACAAGCTCAAGATTGCGCGTTTTGCCGGCGGTAATGTCGGCGCTGAGCCGCTCGTCGACGGTCGTAAGCGAGAGGCCGTAAGATCCGGTAATAGCGGCTTCCACCTGAGCCTGCGCCGAAGAGCTTCCGCTTGCCGCATGAACGACGATCGGATACGTGTCTGCGGCTGCATTTTCCGCAGGGGTTACGTCGAGACTGACTGATTTGGAGCTGCCCGGCTCCACGTCGACGGAAGTAACGTTGCTGCCGCTTACGGAGAAGCGCACGTCCCAGCCTGACGGAGCTTCCGCAGTTAATGCGTACTGCTGCTTGGAAGCTGTTCGGTTGTCGAGCGTCAGACTGTAGGTGAACTTGGAATCCGAATGGCCTTCGCGATTGGGCTGATCGACCGACAGCTCGGATTTGTAGGAGCCTTGCTCAGCCACGTTAACCTTAAGCGGAAGCGTACCGAAATCGCCGGCGTTGAGCTTAAACGCATAGTCGCCCTTATTGACCTCGAGCGGGACGGTCAGGCTTAGGCTGAGCGATTGCGACTCCCCGGGCTTCACGGAAATTTGCCGGACGCGGTTGCCGCCCGCCGTCAGCTCGTATTTCCAGCCGAGACTTCCGACATCGAACGCGACGTCGGCCGAACGGATTTCGTCGGAGTCGTTGATGACGTCGATGGTGTAAGAGATCGTTTCGCCGGGAGAGACGGACAGGTACGTGTACGGTGTAAACAGCTTTAGCGGCGCCGCCGCAGCGAGCGACGCTCCGCCCATGAGCGCGCCTAGCAGCAGCATTAAGGCAAGCGCTCCGGATAATGATCTGGTCGATTTCTTCATGACAACCATTCCCCCTCAACTCCAAAAAATTGATTTTCACCCCTATTACGTCCGGCCTTGGCGAACGGATTTAGCCGAAAGTTAAAAAATTGCTTAGCAGAAGCTTAAAGGAAGATAAAAAACGAATCGACCGGTTTTCATGAGGGCGGCTTTTTGATAATTTAGTCTCGAAAAGAGGTTGTGCGGGCGCAGCGCACTTTTTTGAACAACCTCTTAAACATGCGCGGAGGTGCGATGGACATGGGAACAAACTCTGGCAGACCGGGGTGCGAGGATCTGTTCGAGCTGTTTGCGCTCATGCGGGACGGCTCGATGGAGGCGTTCGATCGCTTTTACGGGCAGGCGGCTCCTTTGGTGATGGGAATTGCCGGGAAGCTGCTCGGCGGCGATCGGATGGAGATGGAGGACGTATGCCACGACGTGCTGTTGACCGTCATTTCGCAGCCGGAAAAGTACTCGCCCGAGAGAGGCTCGGTCGAAGCTTGGCTGGCGGTGCTGACAAAAAGCCGCTGCATGGATCGATTGCGCAAACGCAGGAGGATCGTACTGGAGCAGCGTGAAGCTCCGTTCGAGCAAAGGTTTGCCTGGGCAGGAGAAACAGCGCTTCCGGAGCAGCGCGTAATGGCGAAAATGGAAGGGGAAGCGCTTCGGCAGGCGCTGTCGGAGCTGGACGGCGTGCAGAGGCGGACGCTGGCCGAAGTGTATTACAGCCACCGCACCCGCAAGGAGCTGGCGGAAGCATGGCAGGTCCCGGTCGGAACGATCAAGTCGCGCGTGCGTTACGGTCTGAATCATCTCTCCAAGGCCATGGAGCGCCTCGGCTGGTCGAACGGCTCGAAAGGAGGAGGCTGACATGTTGGGCAGAGATTGCGGCATACCGGACGAGCGCTGGGTAGATTACCACCTCGGCAAATTGGGCGCAGCCTCCTTAGAGGCGTTGGATAGACATGCTGAGAGCTGCTCCGTCTGCCGCAGCGCCTGTCTGCGCTGGGCCGAGCTGCTCGACGTGTCGACGGAGCGCAGACATGTTGCCCGGAAGGCGTCGGCAAGCGATAAAGCGAGACGCAGTGGCGATCGGGACCCGACGGACGCAAACTCGATGGCGAACACGGATCAAGGGTTTGCGAGGGCCGAGGAGTTGCCGTCAGCGCAAGTGTACCGATCGCTGCGCCGACGGATGGCGATGCGGTCTCTGTTCCGCAAAGCGAAACGAAGACCGGGGAGAGCGGCGGCCAGTGTAATCGCGGCGCTGCTTGCCGTTGTTTTGATCGGGCTGTTCAAGTATTCGACAGCGCCGAATGAGCCTGCAGCTGCAGCTCCCCTGGCGGCGCAGCATTATGCACAACTGCACGAGCCTGAGGGGGCGAGGCTGATGGAGCTTCCCGGCACGCGCGTCATCACGTCTCCGGATATTGCCGAGTGGACGGGTTCAGCTTCCTCAGGCAGGCCGCGTCAAAGTTTGACGGTATGGGTCAATGACGATACCGAGGAACTGTTCGTGCTGATGGAGGGCGTGCTTCAATCGGACGCGAGCGACGTTCAGGCATGGGCGGACAGCAGAAGCCGGCTTTCGAACTTGGGTTTGCTGGAGTTTCACAGCGGACAAGGCCATTTGTACTCGCGTTTCCGCGAAATGGCGGCGCTGGAGTCCTTGCGCTTTACAATCGAGCCGAAAGGCGGAAGCGAGCTGCCGACGACTCCGGACAGCGCGTTAGTGCGGCTTGCGAGCGAATGATGGCATTTGGATAGTTAATGACATTAAGGATGCGACTCTCTTCGGGAAACGCATCCTTTTTTCTAAATTACGACGAAATTATGTCAAACGCGTCTTTGCATAAGAACAGTTTGTCAAAGTGTGATTTAATTCACAAACTGAATCGGCGTTCAAGATTATACTGGGATCAAGAAGAGGAAGGGAAGTGATCCCGTAATGAAACTACATGTTTCTATCCATGACATCCCACTTACCGAGAATACGAATGATCTGCAATTGGAAACGTCCGTCGCCCGCGCCAGAGAAGAGCACGAAGCGTTGAAAAACGAGCTGAGAAGCATTTACGAGCAAGCTTGCGTTGTTCGCAACGACCCCGAGGAGAAGCGGCTCAATCGCGAAATCAGGCAGCTTCACGATTGCGTCAAGCTGTTCATGAAGCATTGGGCCGCGCATACCCAGTGGGAGGAGTCCGAATTGTTCCCGCAGGCGGCGACCTTTCTGGGAGCCGAGCCCGATTTGTTCTTGCTGATGGAACAGGAATACGAGCTGGCCGATCAGTATTTGCGCACATTCATGCGCGCATTGGAGAAGGCCCGGTATCCGATCGGGCATGAAGAGGCAAGCAAGATGGCCTCGTACCTGATTCAAGCTTATGCGGTTCTGAACAATCGGTTCAGGGAAGAGGACGAAATCATGCTCGACCTGACGGATCGTTCCAATGCTTACGGCTTTTAGCCGAAGCGGTCCATTTTCTTGCGAAAGGAGTGATTACGATGCCCCAAGCGGTCAACTCCCCATTGTACGAGCTGTACATGAGGTACGACCAGTGGAAGGAAGGACACGACGCGCTTTACGACAGGTTGTTGGAACTGTGCAGGTTAATGCGATGGAATCCCGGCAATTTCGATTACCCGTTCTGGGAAATCCATCATCGCGGCGTGCATGAGAAGTTCGTCGCCTTTATGGACGATTGGCAGAAGCATCTCGCTAAGGAAAAGCAGATCATTTACCCGTTTGCCAAAACCGCCATCTGCGGCGGAAAGATCGGCCCGGCAGCCGTGCTAGAGCAGGAGGACGCCATCGCCCGGCAGTTTTACGAAGCGTATCTGACGGCTGTCGCCGGCGGAGAGTCCCCTGAGGATTGTCTGTCGCGCCTTCTTCAAGTACTTATGATTATCACCGAGCATTTCAGAGTGGAGAATGAGACGATTGTTCCGGCGGCAGAGCGGTTGATGGACTCAATCGAATATATCGGATCTTAAACAACCAAGGGGAGGCTCGCATATATGGCAGCCAATGAGAAAGTTCAAGAAACGTTTGTTACCGCGCAGAAGGAAGTCAACCTGCTGACGGAGAGAGCGAAGCAGGCTCAGGAAGAATTTATGCTGCTCGATCAGGACGCCGTAAACCAAATTGTTCAGAAAATGGCGCTGGCCGGTCTGGATAAGCACATGCTGCTGGCGAAAATGGCGGTGGAGGAAACCGGACGAGGCGTATACGAGGACAAAATAACGAAAAACATCTTTGCCACCGAGTACATCTACCACAGCATCAAGAACGAGAAGACGGTCGGCGTCGTCGAAGACAACCCGTATGAGAACTACCGCGTCGTCGCCGAACCGGTCGGCGTCATCGCCGGCATTACTCCGGTGACCAACCCGACGTCCACGACCATGTTCAAGGCGTTGATTGCGACCAAGACGCGCAACCCGATCATATTCGCCTTCCATCCGTCGGCGCAGAAATCGAGCCGCGAGGCGGCAAAAACGCTGCTGGAAGCGGCGGTGGCGGCAGGCGCGCCGGAGCACTGCATTCAGTGGATCGATCATCCTTCGGTCGAAGCGACGCAGCAGCTTATGAACCACAAAGACGTGGCGCTTGTGCTGGCAACCGGCGGTTCGGCAATGGTTAAATCGGCGTACAGCACCGGCAAACCGGCGCTTGGCGTCGGTCCCGGCAACGTTCCGTGCTTTATCGAGCGGACGGCCGATCTCGACCAAGCGGTCACCGACCTGATTTTGTCGAAGACCTTCGACAACGGCATGATTTGCGCATCGGAGCAGGCAGTCATTCTCGACGAAGCGATCTATACGGCGGCCAAGAAGAAAATGACGCAGCTCGGCTGTTACTTCCTGAACAAGGAAGAGACCGAGAAAGTATCGGGCCTGGTCATCAACTCGGAGAAATGCGCGGTAAACGCGGTCATCGTCGGCCAACCGGCGGTGAAAATCGCGGAGATGGCGGGAATTACGGTGCCGCAGGGCACGAAAATTTTGGTAGCAGAGCTGGCAGGAGTCGGAGACAAGTACCCGCTGTCGGCGGAGAAGCTGAGCCCCGTGCTGGCCTGCTACAAAGTCAAAAGCGCCGAGCAAGGCATCGAGCGCGCTGCGCAAGTCGTCGCCTTCGGCGGCATGGGCCACTCGTCGGTCATTCATTCGAACGACCAAGCGGTGATCGCAGCATTCGCCGCTCGCCTGCAAACCGGCCGGATCATCGTCAATTCGCCTTCGACGCACGGCGCAATCGGGGATCTCTACAACACGAACCTGCCTTCGCTGACGCTGGGCTGCGGCTCGTACGGCCACAACTCGACGACCTCGAACGTCACGGCCGTCAACCTGATCAACCTGAAGCGTGTCGCTTATCGCACGCTGAACATGCAGTGGTTCAAGGTGCCGCCGAAAGTGTACTTCGAGCGCGGATCGACGCAATATTTGGAGAAAATGCCGGACATTACACGGGTCATGATCGTCACCGACGCCGCAATGGTCAGCCTCGGCTACGTCGAGAAGGTCGAGTACTATTTGCGCAAACGGAAGCTGCCAGTCGCCATTGAAGTGTTCTCGGACGTCGAGCCCGACCCGTCGACGGATACGGTGGAACGCGGCACGCGGATGATGGCGCAATTCAAGCCGGACTGCATTATCGCACTCGGCGGCGGTTCGCCGATGGATGCGGCGAAAGCGATGTGGCTGTTCTACGAATATCCGGATACCAGCTTCGATTCGCTGAAGATGAAGTTCCTGGACATTCGCAAACGGATCTACAAATATCCGCGGCTAGGCCGCAAAGCGAAATTCGTCGCGATTCCGACGACGTCGGGTACCGGCTCGGAGGTTACATCGTTCGCCGTTATTACCGATAAAAATAAAGGGAACACGAAATACCCGCTCGCCGATTACGAGCTGACGCCGGACGTCGCGATTATCGATCCGGATTATGTGTACAGCCTGCCGAAGACGGCGGTCGCCGACACCGGCATGGACGTGCTGACGCATGCGATCGAAGCGTACGTGTCGGTCATGGCCAACGATTACACGGACGGCTTGGCGCTTAAGGCGATTCAGCTTGTATTCGAAAACCTGGAAGACTCGTATCATAAGGCCGATCCGAAGGCCCGCGAGAAAATGCACAACGCTTCGACAATCGCAGGCATGGCGTTCGCCAACGCGTTCCTCGGCATCAACCACAGCTTGGCGCATAAGTGGGGCGGACAGTATCATACGGCACACGGACGTACGAACGCGATCCTGATGCCGCATGTCATCCGCTACAATGCGGAGAAGCCGACGAAGTTCGCTTCGTTCCCGAAATACGACCACTTTGTCGCCGACAAGCGCTATGCGGACATCGCCAGATTGCTCGGCTTGCCTTGCGGCACGACCGAGGAGGGCGTGAACAGCCTGATCGACGCGATCCGCAAGCTGAACAGCTCGCTAGGTATACCGGAATCGTTCCAAGCCCTTGGCTTTGAAGCGAATGATTTCGAAAGCAGGGTCGACTACTTGGCCGACAGAGCATTCGAAGATCAATGCACGACCGCTAACCCGCGCATGCCGCTCGTGACCGAGCTGGCCGACGTGTACCGCAACGCGTTTTACGGAAAATTCGCTTAATAGAACGAGCTTTGTGAACACACCTTATATCACCTTGGGAGGGTACCAACATGGCGACTACAGAGAAGCACCTGAACGAAGCGGCGGTCGCCGCCGCTTCGTCCGACGGCTGGCGGGGCTTCCGCCTCGGCCGCTGGCAGCGTCACGTCGACGTGAACGAATTTATCGGATTGAACCTGACGCCTTACGAAGGAGACGAGACCTTCCTGGCGGAGCCGACGGAAGCGACGCTGGAGCTGTGGCAGAATGTGCTGGAGCTGATGAAGCGGGAGCGGCAAAACGGCGGCGTGCTCGATATCGACACCGAGACGGTATCGACGATCGTGTCGCACGGTCCCGGCTACATCAACCAGGAGCTGGAGAAGATCGTCGGTTTGCAGACCGATGCGCCGCTTAAGCGTTCCGTCCAGCCGTTCGGTGGCATCCGCATGGTGGACGACGCCTGCAAAGCGTATGGCTACGAGCTGCCGGAAGCGACGCGCCGAGTATTTACCGATATCCGCAAGACGCACAACCAAGGCGTATTCGATGCTTACACGACCGAGATGAAGCTGGCGCGCAAAGCGGGCATCATTACCGGACTGCCGGACGCTTACGGTCGCGGACGCATTATCGGAGACTATCGCAGAGTCGCTCTGTACGGGGTTGACCGGCTGATCGAAGCCAAGAAGGAAGATCTGCTGCAATTGGAAACCGACGTCATCTCCGAAGACGTGATCCGGGCGCGGGAGGAGCTGTCCGAGCAAATCCGCAGCCTTGGAGAGCTGAAGCAGATGGCTGCATCCTACGGCTACGATATTTCCCGCCCGGCGGCAACCGCCCGCGAAGCGGTGCAATGGCTGTACTTCGCTTACTTGGCGGCGATCAAGGAGCAGAACGGAGCGGCGATGAGCCTTGGCCGCGTATCGAGCTTCCTCGACATCTACATCGAGCGCGACAAGCGGGAGGGCAAGCTGACCGAAGCCGAGGCGCAGGAGCTGATCGACCATCTCGTCATGAAGCTGCGCATGGTTAAGTTCCTCCGTACGCCGGACTACAACGAGCTGTTCAGCGGCGACCCGACGTGGGTTACCGAATCGATCGGCGGCATGGGCAACGACGGCAGCACAAGGGTGACGCGCAACTCGTTCCGGTTCCTGCATACGCTGTACAACCTGGGACCGGCGCCGGAGCCGAACCTAACGGTACTCTGGTCGACTCGTCTGCCGGAGGGCTTCAAAAACTACTGCGCCAAAGTATCGGTAGACACCAGCTCGATCCAGTACGAGAACGACGATCTGATGCGGCCGGAGTTCGGCGACGATTACGGCATCGCCTGCTGCGTATCGGCGATGCGGATCGGCAAGCAAATGCAGTTCTTCGGAGCGCGGGCGAACTTGGGTAAGGCGCTGCTGTACGCGATCAACGGCGGCAAGGACGAGAAGCTCGGCCTTCAGGTCGGTCCGGCGCTGGCGCCGCTGGCGGGAGATACGCTCGATTACGCCGAGGTTGCGGAACGGTTCGACCGGGTGATGGATTGGTTGGCTCGCTTGTACATGAACACCTTGAACGTTATCCACTATATGCACGATAAATACAGTTACGAGCGCATCGAGATGGCGCTGCACGACCGCGAAATTCTGCGCACGATGGCTTGCGGCATCGCCGGTTTGTCGGTCGTCGCCGACTCGCTTAGCGCAATCAAGTACGCCAAGGTCAAGCCGATTCGCAACGAGCATGGACTTGCCGTCGACTTCGAGATCGAAGGCGAATATCCGCAGTACGGCAACAACGACGCCAGAGTGGACGACATCGCCGTCGCTTTGACCGAGACGTTCATGAATAAGCTGCGTAAACACCCGACTTATCGCAACGCATTGCCGACAATGTCGGTGCTGACGATTACGTCCAACGTCGTCTACGGCAAGAAAACCGGCAGCACGCCGGACGGCCGCAAAGCCGGCGAGCCGTTCGCTCCGGGCGCCAACCCGATGCACGGACGCGACCGCAAAGGCGCGCTCGCTTCTCTGAACTCGGTCGCCAAGCTGCCTTACTCCAGCTGTCTGGACGGTATTTCGAACACGTTCTCGATCATTCCGAAGGCGCTTGGCCGCGAAGCCGACACGCGTGTTCGCAACCTCGTATCGCTGCTGGACGGCTACGCCGCCAGCAAAGGGCATCACCTGAACGTCAACGTCTTTAACCGGGAGCAGTTGCTCGATGCCATGGAGCATCCGGAGCAATATCCGCAGCTGACGATCCGCGTCTCGGGTTATGCGGTCAACTTTATCAAGCTGACTCGCGAGCAACAGCTCGACGTTCTGAATCGGACGTTCCACGGATCGGTCTAATCGGGCAAGGGCGAGCGGCGGTCGATCAACAGTCAAGAGAGGGAGGCGGAGAGCATGCATACAGGGAGAATCCACTCTCTTGAAACGTTCGGGACGGTGGACGGGCCGGGAATCCGGTTCGTCCTGTTCCTTCAAGGCTGCGCGCTGCAGTGTCGCTATTGCCACAACCCCGATTCGTGGGACACGCAGACCGGCGCGCTGCGGAGCGTAGACGATATTTTGCGGGAGATCGAGCCTTACGTCGAATACTACCGCCGTTCCGGCGGAGGCATTACGGTGACGGGAGGAGAGCCGACGCTGCAAGCGCCGTTCGTGGCCGAGCTGTTTAGTGCGTGCAAGGAACGATGGGGGCTGCACACCGCGCTCGATTCCTCCGGCTTCTGCGAACCTAGCCATGCCGAGGCTTTGCTCGAAGTGACCGACCTCGTGCTGCTCGATTTGAAGCGCATGGATCGCGAAGGGCACCGGGAGCTAACGAGCCAGCCGAACGATCGCATCTTGAGATTTGCGCGGCATCTATCGGACCGCGGGACGAAAATGTGGATCAGAAGAGTGCTGATTCCCGGCTGGACGGACGGGCAGGAGGAGCTGCTTGAGCTGGGGCGTTTTATCGGCGGGCTGGAAGGCGTGGAGAAGCTTGAGGTGCTGCCGTATCACCGGATGGGCGTGTACAAGTGGCAACAGCTAGGCAAAGCGTACCCGCTGGAGGGCGTGCTCGAGCCTGGGCCGGAAGAAGTCGCGAGAGCGAACCGGTTGATTGAGCAGGGGAGGACGGAGGGCAGCTTGATCTCTCAATGTCCTCAGGGGTGAGCTGCACGGGCTTATAAGAGGCTGTAAAACCATAATAATAACAAAAAGGTGCTGTCTCCTAGGCTCTTCGAGTTGCTCTGAAAGATAATCGATATTAAAGGTGCAAGATTACGTAGGGAAGTTAGTCGAAAAATCGTACAACGCAGCTCAAATCAGGCTTAAACGGCGAACGTTTGTCCGAAAAATCGTACAAAGCTGCTCTGCTCAGGCTCAAACGACGAACGTTTATACGAAAAACCGTATAAATCAACCAAGATCAGGATTGTATGTCACTAAAGAGTCTTCGACGATTATACAGATAGCCCCTGGAAATTATCCGGAAGTGTTGTGGGTCATGTTTAGCCCGTAGACTGCCTCATACGCTCCTGAAATCACCTTGTAACGGGTTTACCCATTCAGATTTCAGGAGCGTATAGCATCGGAGGGAGGTACGTAAACTCTTGTGTGCAAATAGATCCGCCGCAAAAGTTTAACTTCCAATAAATAGGAATATTGCGGGTCATGATTAGGTCTACGGGAGGTATATACACCTTACTTTATATACCGATCATCTTAAGCAACTCTACCTCGAAGACAGCCCCTTTATTTTTAATTGTCCAATTATCCCGAATTATTTAGCTTATACTCCTGCGGCGTAACTCCGACGTTTTTTTTGAAAAACTTGGTGAAATAAGACACGCTATCGAAGCCGAGTTCGACGGCCACGTCTTGAATTTTCATTCCTTCGATCAGCAGCAATTCCTTAGAGCGAGCCGTCTTGAGCTGTTTAATTCGTTCGGACAAGGTGATTCCTTTCTCGGAATGATAGAGTCGCGATAGATAATAAGGACTAAGATGGAACACGCTGGACAACTGGTCAAGCGAAATATCCTTATTCAACGATTTGATGACAAAGGCATCCACTTTATCAATGATTTCTTTCTTCTGATCCTTCCTCTCGGTTTCAGTATTCGAAAATAGCGACGTCGCAAGCAGAGAGCAGTACTCTTCGAAGGCCGCCCAATTGGCGAACATTGCGTAGTTGGCCAAATATTTTAACTCGATGGTTTGGCCAATCGTTTTCGTTATTTTTCTTGCGTTCATGTACGAGATAAATATGGTGGATAGATGTAAAAATATTTCCATTTGAAGGTTGTAATCCAGAAAAACGCTTTTCTGCACGGAGCGGAAAAATCCCTTCAAGCCGTCATGAAAAGACGCGCTGTCTCCGGATTCCAGCGAATGGAGCAATTGATTCATATTTCTTCGGATTTCCTGAGGGGAGAGCTCATGCTCGGCATAATGCGATAGCAGCAGATCGGCATGCTCAACTAGGATGATCTTCTCATCCAGCCCAATCCCGCGACGCATCCATTCGCTCATCTCATCGTATGTAATTGGAATGCCCGTCCAGGTCACGTCCGACTTAGACAGCACGAACGATACGGGGAGATGGATAAATTGTTGAATGGACTGCTGAATTTTCTCCATGAGTTGACCGATGTACCAATGAAGCTTGGGCAAGTCTCTGATTTCTTCGACATCTGCCTGTGGCGCAACGGGCTCCCGGAGCTGAATGAACCAGATCATATAGCGTTGCTCGCTATAGGTTGCAATACGACAGAAGCGCTGCAAATAATCTTCCACGATATTATTAACGGCGTATTCCAACAGTAATTTATCCTTTAATTGCGATCCGGTCGGCCAGCGATCTACTCTACCGATCATCAAGATGAGAGGTTGATCGGGCGAGAGCGGAATTTGAAAATGTTCAATATGCTCGGCAATGGATTCCAAGGTCAGCTTTTTATGGCCAAGCACATTTTTGAAGAAGTCCTTTTGCAACAAAGTTTGCGCTTGCTGCATATGAAGCTCCGCCTGCGCGATGACGTTCTGTTCCTGCCATTCAGCTTGAATACTATGAATCACGCGTTGCAGCGTATCCCTAATGGTGTCATAGTTGGCCGGCTTCATTAAGTAATCGAAGGCGCCTTGACGGAACGCGCTTTGCAAGTACTCGTAATCGGAGTATCCGGATAGGAAGACGACCTTGCAGTGATGCCAGTGTTTCCTCACATGCCCGATCAGTTCAATGCCTGACATGCCCGGCATGCGGACATCCGTAATGAGAATGTCGATACGATTATTTTGCATGACCTGAATGGCCTCCATCGCAGAATGGGCCTTCCAAACGATAAGCTCCAGCTCCTCGATTCGGTTTAACAGGTTGTAAAGTCCCTCGACAATCATCGGCTCGTCATCGACCAACAGCACATGATTCAACTCAATCCACTCCTTCTCTGAAGACGATCAAGGTAACGGTCGTTCCGCCAAAGCGATTCGCTTGCAAGTGGATTCCACTTTGACTTCCAAAACGCAATTGCAGGCGACGATGAACGTTCCACAGCGCATGATCCTCCAGCGCATGGATGTCGCTGCGTTTATTCTCCCAGTCCTGCAATTGCTCGAATGTCATCCCTTTGCCGTTATCCTCGATCTCGATCTTTAACGAATCCGGCTCTATGAACAAGCGTACGTTTACTAAACCGCCGGTCATCGTATTTTCATGGCTGTGTATGATTGCGTTTTCAAGAAACGGCTGAATGATGAGACGGGGAACCTCCCAATCGTCAGGCGACCCGGATACTTCGATCTGTAACTTAATCTTGTTGCCGAAGCGAAGCTGTTGGATGGAACAGTAGGTTCTGCCGTGTTGGATTTCCTTCTCGAGGGGGATGAAGTCCGCTTTGTTCTGGGTGATAAACTTAAAGTAATCTCCTAAGTGCTCGGACATTTCGGATACGCCCGCATAGTTTTCGTCTTGAGCCATCAGGTAAATAATATACAAACTATTGTGTAGAAAATGAGGATTTACTTGGGATTGCAGCTGCTTTAATTCCGCATTCTGGCTTCGTTTGGACTGCTCGGCCACTTCCTGAATGAGGATTTTCAATTTGCCCGCCATCGTATTGAATTTGCGGTACAAATAGTCGAATTCGTCTTTGTTCCAATGCTGCAAATTAAGATCGAACTGGCCATTTTCCACCCTTTTGAATCCCAAAATTAATTTATGCAGCGGCTTATGAATAACTCGAAGTAATGATAGAGACACGATAATGACGATAATAACGGAAATCAGCGACAGGATCCACAGCCATTTTTTGAACGAATAGACGGGCTTTAGGATGTGGTTGTCCTCGACAATCGTAACGAAATCCCAATCGGAAAATTGGAACGATTCGATAAAACGCATGTATCGTTTGTCCCCGATTTTCAGTACGTTTCCTTCCATGGCAGTGCTTTGTTCCATGAATCGCACCTTCTCCATGCCGGTCTCCGCAGGGGAAACAATCATCTTCGCGTTAGCCGCATTGTCCCGAACGAGCAAAAACGAAGCTCCGTTTCCGACTTCGTTCGGATCGACGAGCTCGCGGCTAATGGCCGAAACGGACAATTCGATTATGAGCAAATATTGCGTTTTGGTCACGTGTGGGTAACCCAGTACGGTGTAGATGCGATTATCCTTCATGTACAATCCGTTCTTGGAAATCACGTTTGTACGGAAGTTGGCAAGCTCGACGGGATCCATAGGGGACAGACCTGTCGTGGAAGAAAGACGCCGATCAATGTTAGGCATAATGACGTAAGCCTCTTTAATATATCGGCTGGATTCGGAAAGTGTCAACAGCTTGGAATGGAGATCGTTAATCGCTTTCGTCAATTCATAGCTGCTTAAGGAATCGGGACGGATACTGATGTCCTGTAAATCCGTGTCGTTCAGAAAATTCGTCTGCAGTCTGAAGATGCGGTTGAATTCCGAGTCCAAGGAGGTCACGAAGAAGGATGATTTCTGCTCCATTAAGTACAGGATTTGCTGGCGGATAATATTTTCGCCGGATTTATTCATCATGAAGCCGATGAGATAGATCGGGATAAAAATAAACAATAGCGTAAGGAGCAGCTTCAGGAAAATGCCGGAGCGGAACGGGGGGAGCGAAATGATATCCATGAACGGCCAACCTCCCTTTTTTTGTTCATCATACTGGGAAACGCTTGAAAGGACAATCGCGAAATTGTGTGCAACAGACTACAAAGAAATGCAAGATGTTACCCTTGAACGGCAGACATGTCTACCGTAAAGTGTAGATACACTCGAGTGCAAACATCCGATAGGGGGATTTGAAATGAAGAGAAGCAAGACCGCTCGAACCGTTTCAACGCTATTGCTTGCGTGTTTGATCGCTTCATTGTTAAGCGCTTGCAGCGACAATAAAGAGGAGAAATCGGCGACAGCTGCTCCGTCTGCCTCGCAACCTTCAGGCAGTAATGAAGCAGCAGGGACGGAAACGGCGGAGGTCGTCGATCCGCTCGGTAAATATGAACCGGCTATTCAATTGTCGATTAGCCGCGCCGATGAGGGATTCAAGTTCGAGCCCGGACAGTCTATAGACAAAAATCTCGTTTACGATTTTTATGAAAGCGATCTCGGCGTCAAGCTGACTAACGAATGGGTAGTGCCGAAGGAACAGTACGACGGCAAAGTAAACGTCGCTATTTCCTCCGGGAGCATCCCCGATCTGATCATGGTCAACGGCACGCAATTGAAAAGTCTGATAGAAGCCGACATGGTCGAGGATTTGACCGAGGCGATCGGGAAGTATTCAAGCGAGGCCACGCGCGAGAAATTGAATTCCGATGGCGGGTTAGCGCTTAATTCGGCATCGGTTGACGGGAAGATCTATGCCATGCCCGCGATGACGCAAGGGTATTGGGAGTCGTCGATGATCTGGGTCCGCCAGGATTGGCTTGACAAGCTGGGATTGCAACCTCCGAAAACGATGGACGACGTCATTAACATCGCGACTGCGTTCAAGAATGATGACCCTGACGGTAATAACGTCGACGATACGTATGGCATGGGATTAAGCAAGGAGTTGGTTTCCTTCTCCGCCGGAGTGCAGTCCAACTTGTTCGGATTCATGAATAGTTACCATGCATTTCCCGGCAAATGGATTCAAGATGCAAGCGGTAAAGCGGTATACGGCAGCGTCCAACCGGAAATGAGAGCTCCGCTCTTGAAGCTTGCCGAATTGTACAAAAACGGAATCATCGACAAGGAATTCGGCGTAAAAGATGTCAGCAAAGTGAAGGAAGCGATCGTCGCCGGGAAATTAGGCCTGTTCTACAATATGTTCGCGGCACCGTTCGACGGCATTAAGGATATGATCGTCAACAATCCGGACGCGGTTTTGAACGCGTACCCGATCGTTTCCTTCGACGATGCCCCGGCCAAAACGTACCTTGGACCGACGGCTGTAAATTACTGGGTTGTCAAGAAGGGCTACAAAAATCCGGAAGTCGTCGTGAAGCTGGCCAATTTCTTTCAAGAGCACTGGCTGATTAATCCAAAGCTTGAATATTCGACGAATCAGGAAACGGGGATCATGTACTCCCAATACTCGATTGTCGGATTCGATTCTCCGAATGCGCACGTTATCGAGCATGATGCGGTCAAAGCCGCCTTTGATGCGAATATTCAGCCGGATGAAAAGACGATGACCGCCAATGTTTTCGGGTATCTCCGCGGGATTTATCGTTATGCCGAGAATCCCAAGAACACGAAGGACCCGGAAGTTGCGACCAGTTGGATCTATTATCAAACTTTCGGTACTCCTCATAGCGGGACGTCCGTTCTAAAGTACTATTTCGACAACGACTTGCTAACGCCTACGGCATTGAAGGTCGCATCCACGCCAACGATGACCGAGAAAATGTCTACTTTGATCAAGATGGAAAACGTCATGATGACCAAAATTATTCTCGGCGAAGTCGGGATTGAAGAATTCGATAAGTACGTTGCGAATTGGAAAAAACAAGGCGGAGATCAAATTACGCAGGAAGTGAACGAATAGTTAGCTGGCCGAAGGGAGGCTATTGCTTGCCGGTAGTCTTCCTCCCAAGCGGATTTCGGGGCCAGGAGGGACGCAATGATGATATTCAGAAAATTCAGTAAAAATATACCCTTTCACTTGATGCTGTTGCCGGGTATCGTTTTGGCGCTCATGTTCGCTTACGCTCCGATGGCGGGACTTGTCATCGCGTTTCAAAAGTTTATTCCCAATCGGGGTTTCTTTCAGTCGAAATGGGTCGGATGGGATAACTTCGTCTACATGATGAATATGCCCGATATTTATCAGGTGATCTACAATACCGTGTTTATCGCCTTGATGAAAATCATTGCGGGACTTCTCGTGCCGATTATCGTCGCCCTATTGCTGAACGAATTGAAAAACAAATTTATAACCCGTTCGGTTCAAACGATGATCTATTTGCCCCACTTTCTATCCTGGGTCATTCTCGGCGGCATTCTATTGGACATTCTTTCGGTCGAAGGAGGAGTCGTTAATCGGCTCATTCAATTGATCGGCCTGGATCCGGTTTTCTTTCTCGGAAGCAATCGATGGTTTCCGTTTACGCTCGTGATATCGGATGTGTGGAAAGAGTTCGGGTTTGCCACGATCGTCTACTTGGCTGCGCTCACGGGCATAAATCCGGCTTTGTACGAGGCGGCGAACATCGACGGGGCAAGCCGCTGGAAACAGACGCTTCACGTAACCCTTCCGGGAATGCTTCCTATCATCGTGCTGATGGGGGTGCTCAGCCTAGGCAACGTCCTGAATGCCGGTTTCGAGCAAGTGTTTATCTTATACAGCCCATCCGTCTATGAATCCGGCGATATTATCGATACCATGCTCTATCGCATCGGGTTTTTGGATGCCCAATACGGCGTATCGACGGCAGTCGGACTTTTCAAATCGGTGATTAGCACGATCTTAATTACGACATCCTACTGGTTGGCTTATCGGTTCGCCGGCTATCGTATTTTCTGAGAGAGGGCGAGAAGGTGCATAAGAAAAAAGGAAAATCCCTTACGAAGGCCGAGCTGGCAATCAATATCTTTATGATCCTATTGGCTATCCTCTGCATACTGCCTTTTATTCACGTGCTGGCTTTTTCTCTAAGCAGTCCGGCCAAGGCCAATGCGGGTCTGGTTACCTTGTGGCCCTTGGAGTTTAATTTGGACGGGTATCGCTACATCATGAAAGAGCCGAAATTCATAGCTTCGTTTTGGGTTTCCATACAGCGGACAGTTCTTGGCCTCTCTCTGGGATGCTTGATAACCGTAATAACCGCCTATCCTCTTTCGAAGGAAACGCGAAGCTTTCGTACCAGAACCTTGTATGTATGGTTTTTTGTCATCACGATGCTGTTCAGCGGCGGACTTGTTCCTACTTATATAATCGTGAAAACCTACGGGCTGATCGATTCGCTCGGCGCGCTTATTCTGCCTGCGGCGCTCAACGTCTTTTTCGTTACGCTAATGCTGAACTTCTTTCGCGGTTTGCCTGTCGAGCTCGAGGAATCGGCTGTCGTCGACGGGGCCGGACAATGGCGGATTCTGTTTCGAATCTATCTGCCGCTTTCGTTACCATCCTTGGCGACGATCGCCTTGTTTACGATCGTCTTTCACTGGAACAGTTGGTTCGACGGGCTGATCTATATGAATAAATCGAGTCATTATCCGCTGCAAACCTACTTGCAAACGATCGTGACGAATACGGATATGAGCAGGGTGGCGAATATCGGAGAAATATTGGCGGTATCTTCGAGAACGATAAAGACGGCGCAATTGTTTGTCGGTATGCTCCCCGTTATTATCGTCTACCCGTTTCTGCAACGTTATTTCGTCAAAGGGATGGTAATTGGCAGCGTGAAGGGATAAGGAGTGGGAGTAGATGGTCGCGCATACGGATCGGTTGCAAGCCGGCAGCAGCAGAGTGGATATTACGCCGGGGAAAGACGTTATTCTAGGCGGCGCCACGATTAGCGGCAAGATTTACGTGGATTACATTAAAGACCCGCTATACGTCAAGACGGTCGTCATTGCCGAGGGCAATCGCAGGATATGCATGATCGCTCTGGATTTGTTGATGATTATCCGCAGGTACGTGGAGGAAATCCGTGACGAACTGGTGAGAAGATGGGGCTTCGACCGGGATGCGATCTTGCTTCACGCGACGCAGAATCATAAAGCCCCCTCTCTTGGTCATTTCAAGATCAGCGAAGATTATACGGAGATCCCGGAGGAATTCGACTGGCTCAGAGGGGGAGACGAGCGCTACCATTCCTTTGCCGTCAGCCGGATTATCGCCTCCGTCGAGCAGGCCATCGAAGCGATGGAGCCGATCAAGATTGGCGTATCCAGCGCAGTGGAGGGCAAACTCGCGTTCAATCGTCGAATGATCCTGAAGGACGGATCGATCGCGATGCCGGGTGCGGCGGGACCGGCCGACTTGTTATCCCGCTGTCTGGAGGGGCCGATGGACCCGGAATTGGGCGTCGTCAGTATACAGTCGAAAGCGGGTCGACCCGCAACCCTATTGCTCAACTATACTTGCCATCCCGTTCATCAGCTCGGAGAGTTTTTCATTTCGGCAGATTGGCCGGGCGCATGGTCGGACTGCCTGCAAGAAAAATTCGGCGATTCCTGCGTTCCGATTGTACTTAACGGAGCTTGCGGAAACATTAATCCGTGGGACCCTTACGCCGATACTCCGAACAACGACGCGAGGATAATGGGAGAGCGGCTGGCGCAGACGGCTTTGCAGGCGATGAGTAGAATGAGCTACCGGGATCAAGCGGTTTTGGATTGGCGCGTTCATGTCATCAACATCCCGTTGAGGCAGTTGAACGACGCGGAAGTGGAAGCGGCTAAGCGTTATATCGCCGAGAATCCGACTCCGCGCGCGATCGACGAGATTTTCGTAGACGATCGATGGGTGTATGCATCCGGCTTGCTGGATTTGCACGAGCAATATAGATGCAACCCGCTATATCGTTATGAAATTCAAGTACTTCGTATCGGGGATGCCGCGTTCGTCGGTTTGCCGGGCGAGCCTTTCGCCGAAGGCGGGATGCAGATTAAGCTGAATTCTCCTGCTGAATTCACGTATATCGTGCATAATACCCAATTTGCCGGCTACATTCCCACGAGTCAGGCATTCGAACGCGGCGGTTACGAAGTCAATACGGCTAATTGGTCCAAGTTCGCGCCTGAAGCATGGGAGATGATCGCGGCGGAGGCCGTGCGCATTTTGCAATCCTTGTTTGCCAAAAATCCAATCGAAGGCGCTTCTATAGATGCGAATTTTTAATAGAAGAAACGCGATCATGAGGAAGAGAGGGATCTGAGAAGCAATCGCCGAATGAAGCTGCTCCGGTCAGAACGAAACCGTGGGAACGGAGCGACAATTGATCGCGGCCCGTGATTATGAAGGCTTGGATTGGCACATCTTAGAGCACTTGATGGGGAGGTTTTGTAGTCGAGGCTGTCCCATAAGCGGAATTGCTTGAAATGGGGCAGCCTCTTCTTTACGAAGATCGGGAAGCTTAGGTTGAAATCTTGGAACATCATAACTACGCGGAGGTGTTTGGGTTGTTCAAAAAGTTGTTCAAAAAATGGATATCCACGCTAACAGCTCTAGTTCTTATTGTTTCAACATTTAATGCAATGGCGAATCCCGCTGTATCTTATGCGGAAGAAAGCCCGTTTGAGTACGTAGGGCAGGATTCGTTGTTTTATACATACGATACGCCGGATACTCTATTCGGTGTAGCAGATGAAACGGCATCAGACGGTTTGACTGCGAAAAAATTCATTAAAGCGGTAAATACGTGGGATTTTCAACTGCGCATGACGAACGGAATATTTACGAACGACAAATTCGGCAATGCAATCGGAGTGTCGCCTTTCGTTCCAGGAAGGGCGTATGACCTTTATGCAAGGGTGAAAGTGGAGTTTAACAATGAAAATGCCCCGGGCTACGCCTTTTCTGCCGGTGTATATTCCATATCCCAGAACAACTTCCCGCTTCCCGGAATTCGCGTTCCGTTATCCCAGTTGAATTCGAATGAATGGGCCGATATTAAGGTGGGCACCTACATCCCCTCTTTGAACGGGATGGATACCGTTTATCTGTATTCTGCCGACGGAATGGAAAATATCCTTTCGGCTATTTCTGTTGACAAGTTTTATTATTTGGAGGCGCCGGACGATGTTCCGGCCATCAATCTGGGCTGGGAATTCCAGACCTCACCGGTATCGCATTCGGGAGAAACATTATCGATCCCCGTTACGACCGTTAACATCGCAGATGAAGAGCCGTTGGATGTGAAAATAACAGATAGCAATGGCGAGCAGCAAAGCTTTGAAGTTCGATCCAATATCGTTCGCGGAAATCAAGCGAATATTAAGATCATTGTTCCTCAGCGCGCCAAAGGCGGGATTTACACTGTCGAAGCCAGCTATGGAAATGCCGCGATCGGCAGAACGGCCTTCGAAGTCACGAACGCTCCTTTAATCATGATCGACAATATACAAGGCACACCTATTTCTTTCGATGGAGGCACATTAAATGTAAGCGCATCCACTCTGAACATCGAAGATTCGGAGACGGTAGTCGCGCAAGTTTACGATGCGAATGGAAATGATGCGACCCAGACTTCAGGCATCACATTCACCGGGAACTCCGTTTCAGGGAATGCCGTGGAAATGGCTGTTCAAATTCCGCCATTCACGGAAGCCGGCACATACACCCTCCAATTGGCTTATGGGAGCACGACTCATCAAGGAACTTTTGTTGTACAGCATGCCCCTGTAATTTCCGTCGGGTCAATAACCGGAGACCCCGTCGCCGCTGCAATCGGCGGAGTAATCGTCATCCCTGTGACTACGCAAAATATCGTGGATAATGAAAGCGTTATCGTCGTTATTCGAAATGAACAGGGGCAAGAACAAAGCTTCTCGATAACGGGTACTACAGTTGTTTCCGGCCAGGCGAATATTCAGGTGGAAATCCCGCCCGCGACATCGGATGGCAACTATACCGCGGAAATTAAATATGCGAATATCCCATCGAGCACGATAGCCTTTACTGTGACAGGAGTTCCTTATCTTAAAGCGGGCGAAGTCATGAACAGTCCTGTCTCAAACAAGGGCGGGGAAATCCGTTTCTCCGTGACTTCGGCCAATATCGCCGATGGGTCCGTATTGGCCGTAACGATTAAAGATCGTGAAGAAGCCGACGTGACAGAGACTTTATCGTTTGCCGTCTCGGGAAATACGCTCGCGGCTAATGCGGCCCAGGTCGCGATCCTGGTTCCGAATGGCACGCCGGAAGGCGTCTATACGATCGAACTGGAAGCTTCGGACGGCGCGACAACCGAAACGAGCTTTGCCGTGCAGGGGATCCCCTCAGCCGTAATGCTGCCGATTACGGAAAACCCAATGTCTTATTCCGGAGGAGCGCTGATGATTCCGATCGCGACGGCGAATATCGGGGATAACGAGGATTTGGCGATTACCGTTATCGATAGCACGGGAGCGGATCGGACTTCCCTGTTCGCGATTACAGGCAATAAGGTTGTCGCCAATCACGCGAACGTTAGGTTGGAAGTACCGGAAACGAATGCAACGCAGGACGCCGTTTACACGGTGAACGTTCACTATGACGACACTCAAATCGCTAGTACTCAGTTTCGCGTTCGGGCTCGTTCCCTCGCCGTGACCGGCGATTATACGATTGAGGACAGCAGCTTTCAATACGACAATAACGCCGCAAGCGCAACCGACGGGACGGCTTCGGATGGATTTTCGGGAACGATGGCAGGAGATAGCGCAAGCAAGGATATCGTATACAGGGAGTGGGACTTCGGTATACTTAAGCATGCTGCCCCTTACGATGTTTTTTTCAAGCTGAAAATCGATCGCGGTACAAGCACGGGTGGCAGTGTCGTAAAAATCGGGGTATATGACGCCACTCAACAAAAGGATTTGATCGCGTCCCGAACGATCGACGTGTCTGATACAACGGAAGGTCAATGGGAAGAGTTCAGGGTGGGGACGTTAAATCCGAATTACGGCGTCAACCGGCTTGAGTTTTACGTGGAAGGATTGGGGAACAACGGAATCTCCGGTATTTATGTTGATCATATTACGTTAAAAGAAGTAGTGCCCCATGTGATCCAGAATGACCAGTTTTTGCTGGGCAGCAACGCTTCGAATATATCTGACGGATTAACCCCCGACAACAATGCTGCGAGAGTATTGAACGGAGTGAATGAAGAGGCGCCTTCTTTGGAAATCCCCATCGCTGGAAGCAGCTTCGTTGCCGGCGACTATACGTTGCAATTGCTGGTGAACCCCGATCGCTTGCCGGGTTCGGATTGGGATCTTGCCGTCGGGGATGTCATGGGCGTCTCCTTGCACGACGCAACGACAGGTCAAGTGTTGGTGGCCAAGAAAATCTATAGCACGGCGCAGGCCCCTTTTACGATGAAGCTTGAATACTACGGGGGAGGAGGGGTTTTGCTGCCGATTACGATCGATCCTTCCCATGAATATCTCGTCAAAGTTTATTCGACTTCCAATGCGGCGAACTTTCCTTCATTTCGAGTAGACAGCGCAACGCTGACAAGAAAGCTTCCGGAAATCTATTACGATCCGAACAAGTACAACAATGTGTACCCTTACAAAATTTCGCCGGCCAATCAAGACGGCATTAACGATACGGCTACTATCTATTACAGCATCCACGGGTTGTATGAGCCCGGGAAAACCATTGATGTCAAGGTTTATGACGATCAAGGAAACACGATTAAGAAGATTGTAGAGGCTAGGGCGGATTGGACGTACGCGAAAGAACAGTGGGACGGCACCAACGATCAGGGCCACAGGGTGGCTAACGGACTTTATACGATCGAAGTGAAACGATCGGACGGTCGAATCTTTATGAGGAAAAACGTTCAGGTCATAAGCGGCGTACAACTGACGAAAGCAGCCGTGAATCCCGCGCTCGACGACTATCCTAAAGGCGTCTGGTATGAAGCTTGGAATATTCCGTATATCCCGGCGGATGCCGCCGCGTATTTGGATCGAACGTTCGCGGATTTAGTAGAAGCGGGAGTCGACACTGTATTTCTCGCAAACTGGCTCAAAAAGCCGGATATCTATGAGATCACGTTGGAAAAGGCAGCGGAATACGGACTTAAGCTAATCGGTTTACCCGACTCCCATGAGCTGTTCAAGTTCTGGGAGGGTAATCACTACGACTCGGAATCGATGCACGGAAATGATGAAGTCGCTTTGTACGACGCGCTAGAAAAACATGCGAACAAAGCATTGCAATCCGAACATGCGGAACAACTGATCGGCTACCTGCTATTCGACGAGCCGCGAAGTATGTATGTCCGTAACAAGGAACGATTCCGGGACAATCTGTCCGTGATGAGAAGGATGCTGGAAAGCATAGATCCGGAACGGTTTACGGTTATCGATTATGCGATGCCCGAGGATGCGGAATATTTCTATCCTTCCAACCTGACTCAGGCGATGAGCCTGGATCTGTATCCCGCTGCTAGTCCTTATCCTACACCGGGCAACTTCAAGCATATTGGAGCATACCCGAATGCTTCCTATGAAGAGAGCCTGGATGTATCGACTTTACAGATCCGCAAAAATTTAACGAACGATGCGCCGGTTTGGATGATTTTGCAAGCGTTTGGAGACGGCGGCGTGTTCAGAGATCCGACGCCTGCGGAAGTCAGGGCGATGACCTATGAAGCGATTGGCAGAGGCGCAAGAGGATTTACTTATTTTATGTATCAATCGACGATTCTCTGGAAAGGGATGGTTGACTACGACTATACGCGACGACCGGAAGATTACGATACGATCAAACTATTGTTGAGCGAAGTCGAAGCGCTGAAACCGACTATCCTCGATATGCGCAGAATCGCTAACGTCGCTACGACAACGGGCGGCGGGGGCGGGGCGACAGTTCAGCCGTTCGATCCGGGATACCCGAGCGCCGACGTGACGACTCACGAGAGCGTAAGCACCCCGAACAAGTATATCGTGGTCGTAAACCATAACGCGGAGTCAGAGGATAACGTGACGATCGCCATCGATCGCAAGAAGCTTGGAATGAATGTCAAGACGATCTTAGAAGTGAGCAAATCGGACGGCAGCGAATCGGAAGTCGAATTTCGGACGACGGCGGACAGTTATATTCTGTCCGATGTGAATTTTGCGGCCGGCGACGGAAAAATATTCAAGCTCGTCAGAAACGGGGAACAGATTGTTAAAGAAGTTCAGGACCGGCTTTTCGGAACATGGGCATCCGGCAGCCAGCCTGGAATTTATTTTCGAAATTAACGACTACGTTGGAACAGTGAATCCGCTCAAAGTGGAAAATCTACTATTTTTTATTGTCGTCTGGAACCAAGAACCTGATGATGTCGTTTATCTGGATGATTTCGCTTTGTACAAATTGAAATAGATCTTCGCGCCTGCTAGGATTGCCCAGCATTAAAGTACGCAATCATATAGTCCAGAAACCGTTGACATGCGAGAGAACGGGTCTTGTCCTGGCGCTCGATCCAGAGAAGCTGGCGCTGTAGCGGAGGATCGATTGGAACGATGGAAAGTTCATTCCCGATGCCCGTCTCTGTTTTTTTCCACACTCGATAAGCATTGACGGGAACCAGGGCAACGCCGAGATTTGCCCTAACGAGCTCCTTAATTACGTCATATTGATGGACGACGAGACGGACCTGAGGTTGAATGGCCAATTGCTTAAACAACGGTAGAATAAAGCTTTCGTACCAGCGATTCAAGGTAGAGAGAATGAGAGGCTGCTGATGAAGCTCGACTAGCGGTACGCAGTCCCTGCCCGACCAAGGATGATCGGCAGGGACCAGCAAACCGAATTCTTCCACATGTAACGGCTGCTCGCGCAATTGCGGGTGATGAACGGGAGCGGTGACGATGCCCGCTTCCATATGATGCCCGAGAACCCAATCCAGGATGGGTTCATTCAACCCTTGCTCGATTTCCAAATCGATCGAGTCGTTGTCGCGCACGAACTCCGGCAAAAATTGCGGCAGCATATACCATACGAACGTCGGATACATGGCCAACCTCACATAGCCGCGTCCCGACAGTCCTAGATCCTGGATGCTCCGAGCCGCTATCTTCCAATCCGCCAAAATCCGCTCGCAGTGAAACAGAAGTCTGTTTCCCGCCTCTGTAAGCTTGATTCCCCTGCCCGTCCGTATGAAGAGCTCGGCGCCGATTTCGGCTTCCAATCTCGCCATTTGCTTGCTGAGAGCAGGCTGGGCGATATGAAGCTCCTGTGCAGCTTTCGTGAAATTTCCGAGCCTCGCGATACATTGAAAGTACTCCAGAAGCTGAAGCTGCATGATTGTCTCTCCATTCCTAATCTATTATTTCAATAAACGGTCATTTATCAAGTCAGTTAAGGGATCTATCGCAATTACGATATTCCATTTTGATTATATCAGTGATGAACATTATATATTGGACGCTGACGGTCGTCAATTCTAGAATGAGGAGGCAGGCTGCTTGTTGAAAAGCTTATACCATACATTCTAGGAGGCAAGTCAAATGCCGAAAGTGGAAGCCACCCGAATCGATCCCATTACGCTGGAAATCCTGTGGACCCGTCTGATCGCAATCGCGGACGAAACGGCAACGATATTGAAGAGAACGTCCTTCTCTCCGACAGTGCGAGAATCCAACGATTATTCCTGCGTACTGTTCGACGAGAACGGGGACACGGTAGCCGAGAATACGATCGGCATTCCGTCCTTTAACGGCGTCATGTCGCGAGCGTTGAAAAGCATTCTGAGCCTTTATCCCCGACAGAACTGGCGTCCGGGCGACGTTGTCATTACGAACGATCCTTGGATCGCGTCCGGTCATCTGCTTGACATCACATGCGTCATTCCGATCTTCTACAGGGATAAGCTGGTCGGTTTCTCTGGCAGCATTGCCCATATGGCGGACATGGGCGGCAGCGGGTGGGCTTCCGACGGCAGGGAGGTATATGAGGAAGGCATCTGCATTCCTCCGTTATTTCTTTATAAGGAAGGCAAACCGAACGAGGATTTGATTCGAATCTTGCGTGGCAACGTGCGAGTGCCGGACGAAGTGTTGGGAGACGTTCATGCGCAAATCGCGGCGGGCCGCGCCGGCGCTGCGCTTCTTATCGAGTTGCTGGAGGAAAACGGGATCGCGGACATTTCTCCGATATCCCGCGAAATCCAAGATAAAGCCGAGCAAGCGATGCGAAAAGCCGTAGCGGCGATTCCGGACGGCGAATACCGTCACGAAATGCAAACGGACGGATACGACGGCGAACCTATCGAGCTGAAGGTAAAAGTGACGATAAACGGAGATCAGCTTGTCATCGATTTCGCGGGATCGTCGCCGCAAATCGGACACGCGATCAATGTTCCTTATAATTACACGCACGCGTACACTTGTTTTCCGGTTAAATGCGCCATCGATCCGTTGACCCCGCGCAACGAAGGCTCTTACCGCCCGTTTACAGTTGTTGCGCCGGAAAGCAGCATTCTGAATCCTCTGTTCCCCGCTCCGGTGAACGGCAGGCATTTGGTCGGCCATTTCTTATCCTGCGTCGTCTACGGAGCGCTAGCCAAAGCGATCCCGGATCAAATTATCGCCGATTCCGGAAGCGCGCCTCAGCAGTATACGATATTCAACGGCACTTGGCGGGACAGGCCGTACTCGACGGTGCTGACGATTTGCGGCGGCATGGGTGCGCGGCCGACGGACGACGGGCTAAGCTGCACGAGTTTTCCTTCCAACGTCAGCGTCGGTTCCATGGAAATTACCGAAGCGGTTTCTCCTCTGGTCGTATGGCGGAAAGAATTGCTGCAGGATTCCGGCGGGGCGGGCAAGTATCGAGGCGGGCTTGGCCAAGTGATCGAGCTTGAAATTCGAGGGGAAGGACCGGTACAGATGTCGCTCATGTTCGACCGTGTCGATCATCCGGCGTCGGGGACGGCCGGCGGAGCGGCGGGAGGCGCTGCGCATGCGTCCGTAAACGGTGAATTGGCCGTTTCTCTAAAGGGGCGGAATCAAGTGGGGCCGGGAGATAGAATTCGTCTCCAATATTCCGGCGGGGGCGGCTTCGGCCTTGCGGACGAACGACAGACGAAGCTTATCGAGAATGATTTACTGAATGAATTGATTTCGAAGGAGGCCGCGGTAAATGTCTATCAATACAAAGGATAAGATCGGCAAGTGGATGGTAGGTTCGGATGTCGGCGGAACGTTTACCGATCTGACGATGCTTGACAAAGAAAGCGGTACCGTCCTGACCGGCAAAATACTGACAACGCCGGACGATCCGAGCCGCGCGATTTTCAATGGCTTGGATCAGATGGCGAAGCAATATGGTTTGGATTTGAAGGACGTGGAAACGTTTATCCATGGCACGACGCTGATCGCCAATACGATGATCGAGCGCAAAGGCGTGCCGACGGGGCTTATAACGACGGCGGGATACCGGGACGTGATCGAGATCGGCAATGAAATGCGCTTCGATATTTTCGATCTGTTTATGAAGAAAATGGAACCGCTCGTTCCGAGATTTTTAAGGAGGGAGGTCAGGGAGCGCGTGGACAGCGAGGGAGCCGTTCTGGTCGACTTCCATGAAGAGGATGTTCGTCAAGCGGCTGCGCTGTTCAAGGAGCAGGGAATCCAATCGGTCGCAATCGCTTTTATCAACAGCTATCGCAATCCGGAACACGAGAAGCTGGCGGAGCGAATTTTACTGGAGGAGATGCCCGAAGTTTCCGTAAGTCTCTCCTCCGATGTCGCGCCCGAAATACGCGAGCTGGAACGCTTCTCGACAACGGTCGCCAATGCTTACGTGAAGCCCCTGCTCCGCACCTATATTGCCAAGCAGGAGCGCAGCCTCGCCGCCTACGGCACGGATGCTTCGGTGAACGTCGTCATGTCCAATGGGGGGTTGACAGATGCCGAATCCGCAGCGGACTATCCGATTCGACTGATCGAGTCCGGTCCGGCGGCCGGCGTTATCGCCGCGGCGTTTCACGGCAGAATGGCCGGGGAGAACCAGATTATCGCTTTCGATATGGGCGGCACCACGGCCAAGATGTGCCTGGTCCGGGATGGAAGCCCGAATCGGGTTTACGAGTTCGAGGCGGCGCGGATGCAGCGATTCAAGAAAGGGAGCGGCATACAGCTGCGTATTCCAGTCATGGAAATGATCGAAATCGGCGCCGGCGGCGGAAGCATCGCGCACCTCGACAATATGAACATGCTTAAAATCGGACCGGAAAGCGCCGGCTCCGTTCCGGGACCGGCTTGTTACGATCTCGGGGGAGAAGATCCGGTCGTGACGGATGCAGACGTTCTGCTTGGGTATTTGGATCCCGATTATTTTCTCGGAGGAGATATGCAACTGAGCGCCGAGCTCGCGGAGAGAGCTATCGCGAATAAAGTAGCCATACCGCTTGGAATCAGCGCGCTAGAAGCCGCGGCGGGTATCCATGAAATCGTGAACCACAATATGGTGTCCGCGGCGAGAATTCATATCGCGGAGAAAGGGACCGATCCGCGCAAGTTCAGCTTGGTGGCGACAGGCGGAGCCGGACCGGTTCATGCTTACGGCATAGCCCGTTTGCTCGGACTGGGCCGAATCGTGTGCCCTCCCGCAACAGGAGTCGCATCTGCGGCAGGCATGCTTGTCGCTCCGCCTATGGTGGAACTCGGACGCAGCTATGTTAGCAGCCTGGATGCTTTGGATTGGGCGTACCTTCGCAGTCTTTTCGCGGATATGCGGAAGAACGCGGCGGAAGGCTTGGGCAAGGTGGGGGTCAAGGAAGAAGAGATGGAGACGATGTATACGGCAGAGATGCGATATGCCGGACAAGGTTACGAGATTGCCGTAAAGTTTCCGGATTCGATGCTGATCGATGAGGATACAAGTGTTTTGGAGACGGCTTTTTTGAAGGAATACGAAGCGACGTTCGGTCATTGTCCGCAAGGCGTATCGCTTGAAATCATCAATTTGCGGTTGCGTTCTTTTGCGCCTGAGCAGGTGTCCAACCTTCGCTTCAATCGTTACGATCCGGATGGCGAGAAGGCGTTGAAGGGCCGCAGGAACGTATATTTTCATGAAATCAAGTCATTTGCCGATACGGCAGTATACGATCGATATCGTTTAGTTCCCGGTACGACCGTCCCGGGGCCGGCGGTTGTCGAAGAACGGGAATCGACCGTAGTGGCGGGACCTGACACGACGATTAAGGTGGATGGTCACCTCAACCTGGTCATTGATCTTCATTGATGATGAAATGCGATCGGAGAGACGGCCTTATGGGGAGGAACGACCCTTATATCGATCTCGGCACGGACGCGAGGACAGCGCCGACAAGCCGGATGTGGGAAGCCATGCAAGCCGTGGCGCTTAACGCTACCCCGTTCAAAGGCCAAGAGGCGGTGGAGGCGCTCTTGGCCAGAGCTTGCGAATTGACGGGACAAGCTGCGGCATTGCTGCTGCCTTCATGTACGATGGCGAATTTAATTGCGATGATGGCGCATACAGATCGCGGAGATCAAGTGATTCTAGAGGAAAGCTCCCATATCGCCTGGTCGGAAGGCTGGGGCATGGCGTCCATTGCGGGCATTTATCCGAAGCTGCTCAAGGGGCGGCGCGGCGCGATCGACCTGGAGGAGATCCTATCCGCCGTAGAGGCATCCGTATTTTCGCATCGGCCTCGCACTAAGCTGCTCTGTTTGGAAAATACGCACAATGCCGGTGGAGGAGCGGTTCTGCCCCAAGACTATACGGCGGAAGTTTGCGCGGCAATGAAGGAGCGCGAAATTTACGTTCATTTGGACGGAGCGCGAATTGTTAATGCGGCGGTGGCGTTGAACTTGCCCGTGCGGCAAATAACGGAAATGTACGACTCGGTAACGATCAACTTAAACAAAGGGTTATGCGCTTTGGAAGGCGCTTTATTGTGCGGCTCCGCGGCAATGATCCGGAAAGCGTCGCAGTTGGCTCGGGCGCTTGGCGGAGACAGTCAGCACAAGGCGGAAATTATCGCTGCGGCAGGATTGATCGGATTAAACGAGATGGTAGACGCAATCGTCGAAGATCATCGCCGAGCTTATTTGTTCGCATCGGCGGTACAACGGATTCCAGGTATTGGCGTAGAGCTTCAAAGGGTACAAACGAATATCGTCATGGTCGACGTTTCCGGTACGGGTCTTGCCGCGGGAGAAGTTTTGCAGCGTTTGAAGATACGAGGCGTCGCTTCCTACTTATATAACGATGCCGTCCTGCGCTTCGTCTTCCATCGGGAAATAAACGATGATGATGCCTTAAGGGCATCTTGTCTGCTGAAAGAAGCAGTCGGATAGGCAAGGAACGGCGAACGATGACCGAATAGAAACGCCTTAGCTGTTATTTTGACAAGTCGTCCCCATCCGTGCTACCTTGTTCTCATCGTCAAACAAGTCAAGGGAGCCGTGATCCCGTGTACGAACAGAAAACAAAGGAAACCGAAAATAGCGTCATCGAGTTTATCGAGAGCGTGGACCATCCTAAGAAGCGAGAGGACGGCTATAAACTGCTCGACATTTTTGCCGAGACGACCGGTTATCCGGGAAAAATGTGGGGAGCGAGCATCATCGGCTTCGGATCGTACCATTACAAGTATGCGACAGGTCATGAGGGAGACGCGCCGCTTGTCGGCTTCTCGCCAAGGAAGGCGAAGATCAGCCTTTATTTCGCTCCCGGCGATTCGCAGCGAGAGGAACTGCTGCAGAAGCTCGGCAAACATACGACAGGCAAGGCGTGCGTCTACATCAACAAGCTGGACGACATCGACATTGAGACGCTGAAAACGTTGATCCGACAGTCCGTCGATTTCCTGAAGGTGACATATCCCGAGTGATCACCGAAAAAAAAGCCCGCTGGAGCTTGGCTGCGTAAGAGGCCAAACTCCTGCGGGCTTTGTCATATTATAGCTTAAACGCAATCTCCAAGTCGCGGATCTGCTCAGGGCCGATGTGCACGATGTCTCCGAGGCAGCCGGCCGACAGAAGCGCTTTGGCGCTGTATTCGGCGACTTCGAGCCGGTCGAACGCATTAAGCAGATTTTGGCCGGTTACGATGACGCAGTTGTTGTCCACGATAGCGATCGGCGTGTCTTTCGTAAAGCGGGCCGCAGTGCCTTCCGTGTCGCGATAGACGGCGTCGAAGGGAAGCTTGGGCGTCTGCCGCATCAGAATGTAGCTCTCCGGAATCGTGCGCGAGTCGAGCTCGCGGTCGGTGACGGCAAAGGCCATCACGTTCGGCGGATGAGCGATTATGACGCTGTCGATATGAGGGTGCAGCTCGTAAATGCGCTTATGAAGGTGGACGGAACGGCTCGGCGTTTTGCCGGCTTCGACCGCTCCGCCCTCGATGCGCACAAGGTCCTCCGGCTCCAAGTATTTGCGGTCGACTCCGAAAGGCGTGATGACAAAGGAACCGTCCGCAAGTCTATGCGAGAACGTTCCCTGCGTGCTTGTGAACAGGCGCTGGTCGTAGGCTCGCTTGATCAGCGTGCACATATCCCGGCGAATGGCAAGCTCGTCCGTGCCGTACGACTGCGGGACGAACTCGCCAAGCTCCGGCTCGTCGCTGTGTGCCATCGCGCCGAACTGATCGTCCGACAGCAGCGTCGGCGTTCCGAGCCTGCGAGCGTTAATTTCCAGCCGCGCGCAGAAATCAAGCGTCTCGAAGCGTTGGAACGCTTGGAACAGATCCGCTCCGCCGACGACAACGCCGTGGTTTTCCAGCATAACTGAGTCGTTGCCGCGTTGGAACACGGCGGCGATATTTTCGCCCAGTTGGCTACTGCCGGGGAGGGCGTATTCCGCCATGCCGATTTCTCCGCAAATCTGCCGCTCGTTAGGCAGCAGCCGCGTGTCGGGAGTGCGCCTGACGATGCTGAACGAGACGAGAGCGGGCGGATGGGCGTGCACGACGGCCCGCAAGTCCGGTCGAGCGGCGTAGATGAGCCGGTGAAACGGAAACTCGCTTGACGGGCGATGATGGCCGACGACCGTACCGTCGGGTTTGACGCATACGATATCGTTTCGCGTCAACGTGCCTTTATCTACGCCTGCGGGCGTAATCCAAATTTGACTTTGTTCGTCTAGAATCGACAGATTGCCGCCGGACGTCGTCGTCATGCCATAACCGTAAATCCGGTCCATCATCAGAAGTATTTGATCCGCGGGGTGAAGTAAATCGTAGCGCATATAAGCTCCTCCTAGTCTTGTTTCCCTCTATTGTACATAAAAACCGGTTTTCTGACTGTAAAGAAAGTCATAATTCCTCGCAAATTTCGGCTTTGTGCCCAAATGTGAGAAACGCTACAGAAATTCGGGGCGAGGAGTATATACTATAAGTACGCATTCGGAAAGGGAGGGGAACGGATGACCTATCATCACGTATTGGCCGCATTCGATGGCTCCAAAGCGTCGGCCAAAGCGCTCGCCCACGCCGTCAAGCTCGTCGATAGCCGCCCGGGAAGCAAGCTGACCGTCGCTCACGTCACCGCGAGGCCTCCTTATGCTTTTGCGGGGTTTGGCATGGTAGTGCCAAACGGCTACGAGGAACGGATGAAAGAGTATCAGGTTAGTCTGGTTCGCCAAGCGGAGGATGCGATCAAAGAGCTGTCCTACGCGAAAGTCGCTGTTCTCGAAGGCGTTCCTTCCTCGGCAATCTTGCAATATGCCAAGGAATATTGCTGCGACTTGATCGTAATCGGCAACAGAGGGCTCGGACCGATTCGGGAGTGGATGCTTGGAAGCGTCAGCCATCATGTCGTGCAGCAAGCGCAAATTCCGGTGCTGGTCGTCAAATGAAGACACAACGCAAAGAGCCCGCAACGAATGCGGACTCCGGAACGAATGAGGATCGAGCTCACAGCCAGGATCTCGGATAACAGCAGAAGCCTTTGTGGCTATAATCCTTCTTGCCTTCGCTTTTGTGATGGCCTTCGCTGCGCTTGCCGCAGCTCTTATGCTGCTCGCCGGACTTTTGCATACCTCCAGACTTGTGCATGCCGCACGATTTGTGACCGTGAGACTTGTGGTGACCGTGCGACTTATGATGGCCATGGGATCTGTGCTCACCGTATTTGTCCTTCTCGCAGCCTTTGCTCTTAGGGGCGGATTTGTGTTTGCAGCAGGACTTATGTTTATCATGGGATTTGTGCTTGTCCCGACATTCACGACTCATTAGTGCTCACCTCGATTCTTTGGAGAATACTAGAGTGTATGAGGGAGCCGCACGCATTGCTTGTACCTTTGGCTGGACAAGAGAAAAATGGAGAAGAGCGTAGTTGCAAATACGGCGAAAAAGAAAGAACACCCGGCAGCAGCTCGCCCGAAGGCGGCAGCGCAGGGTGTTCTACTATGATTTGCGTTCGATCAGAATCGTCAGGCTGACGAGAGTAACGAAGACGGTTGCGCCCATGTCGGACAGAATCGCGAACCATAACGTAAGCCAGCCCGGAAGCGTAAGCAACAGCGCGGCCAGCTTCAATCCGAGTGAGATTGCGATGTTGAAGCGGATCGTGCGGTTGACGTGTTTGGCCGTGCGGATCGCTTCCGGCAATTTGCCAAGATGATCCTGCATGAGCACGACGTCCGCGGTTTCGATTGCGCTGTCCGTTCCTTTGCCCATCGCGATGCCGATGTGAGCGGAAGCGAGAGCGGGTGCGTCGTTGATGCCGTCGCCGACCATGCCCACGACGCCTTCCTCGGCGAGACGCCGCACCTTCGCAACCTTCTCCTCCGGCAGCAGGCCGCCGAACGCTTCGTCAACGCCTACCGCTCGGGCGACCTTCTCCGCGGTTTTCGCATGGTCGCCCGTCAGCATGACGGTGCGTCGAATTCCTTGACGGCGCAGCGCCGCTAGCACGGACGCGCTTTCCTCGCGAATCTCGTCGGCGATGCCGAACAACCCGAGAATCGCAGCGGAATCGGCGACAAGAACAATCGTAAGCCCCTGCTTCTTATAGGCTTCAATCTCGGCACGAATAGACTCGGGAATGTCGAAGTGCTCGACGATGTTCTCGTTGCCCAGCCAATAGGAGGCTCCGTCGCATTCGGCCACGGCTCCACGGCCTGGAACGGCGCGTATGCCTACGGCTTCCGGAGGTGTTACGCCCGCCCGGTCGACCTCCTTCATGATCGCTTTGGCCAGCGGATGGGAGGAGGATTGTTCAATCGCTCCCGCGACGGCGAGAAAACGGTCTGCGTCGTATACGGTCATTTGCTCCACGTACGGCTCGCCCTTGGTCAACGTTCCTGTTTTATCGAAGGCCAGCGTATCCAGCTTGCCGAGCTGCTCAAGATGGATGCCGCCTTTGACAAGAATGCCGTGGCGGGCGCTGCGCGCGATGCCCGACAGAATCGCGATCGGGGACGAGAGAATAAGCGCGCACGGGCAGCCCACGATCAAGACGGCCAACCCTTGATATAGCCATTTCGTCCAATCTCCGCCCAGCAGCGGAGGGACCAAAGCTACGAGCGCCGCGACGAGCATGATGAGCGGCGTGTAGTATTTCGCGAAACGATCAATGAATAGCTCGGTCGGCGTCTTCGTCTCCTGCGCCTCTTCGACAAGATGCAGAATTCGGGCGAGGGAGGAGTCTTTATATGCTTTGCGGATGCGTACGCGAATAACGCCTTCGTTGTTGATGCTTCCTCCGAATACGGGATCGCCTTCTCCTTTCTCCAACGGCAGCGATTCACCGGTAATGGCCGCTTCGTTCACCGAGCTTCGTCCGAAGACGACCTCGCCGTCGGACGGAATTTTCTCCCCGGGCTTCACGATAACCGTGTCGCCCGCCTGCAGCGCCGCGATCGGTACGATCGTCTCTTTGCCATCCTCAAGCTTGCTCGCTTGCTTCGGCGCGACGCTGAGCAGTCGTTCCATCGATCGCCGGGCTTTCTCCATCCCCAGCCCCTCGAGCAGCTCGTTAACGCCGAATAAAATGGCGACCAGCGTCGCTTCCTTCCATTCGCCGATTGCGACGGCTCCGATCAGCGCGATTGTCATCAACGTGTCGATATTGAACTTGAACCGGAACAGGTTCTTCGCGCCCTTATAAAAAGTAGAGTACCCGCTAAGCGCGGCGGCCAGCAAATAACAGACGACGGCGAGCGAAGAGGAGAGTCGTCCGTCCATGATGAGCGCAGCGACATAGATTGCGGTCGAAACGGCCAATAGCGCGATCATCCGTCTGCTGCCGTGAGAGTGAGCATGGTCGTGCGCATGCGAGTGCTCATGGCTATGAGGCTGGCTATGATCGTGAAGGCCGGAATGTTCGTCTGCATGCGGCTGGCTATGATCTTTCGAGTGATCGTGCGTGTGCGCCGCTTCAGTCAAAGTCATTGCCGATGCCTGCCTGGACCCGGAACCTTGTTCTGCAGGCTGTTCGACAAGATATGCGCGGTCGCTCTTCAGAATTTGCCTGACGCGATCGAGCGGAACCCGTTCATCGAGCTTAAGCTTGCCGCTGGCAAAGCTAAGCGAGGCCGTATCCCCGTAGTCCAGCCGCTTGATTTCCTCCTCCAGCGTCCGGGCGCAGTTCCCGCAAGACAGCCCTTTAACCCGGTATTCGATCATTTCAATCCTCTCCCATTATTAAATGAATACTTGTTCATATAATAATCTAAAGCAAACGACAAAACAAGTCGAATAAAATCCGGAAGAGAAAATAGCAATTCAACGCGAGCCGGGCATGTCGTTTCGTGTTAGAATTAAGAGGAAGATAAGCAGGAATGGAGTGCAAGGATGCAGAAGCTGGCAACGATCGGATCCGCATACAACGAGATTACCGTATATGAAACGTCGCAGTTGGACGGGGAGACGGGCAAATTCAGGTGCATTCGGTTTGCGGACGAGGATGTGCAAGGCGCGATGGACCTGAGAGATCGCCTTCGCCTCGTTCTCGGTTACCAGAAGGCGATGACCGCTCTGATGGAGCATTGCGATCCCGATTTCCGTAGCGCTTTTATTATCGGACACGGGATCGGGTCGATTTCCGGCTATTTTTGCGGCAAAAGGATCAAAACGGCGGAGATCGACGAAGCGGTTGTGGAGCTGAGCCGACGGTATTTCGATTGCGCGGACGACAACGTCGAGATCGGAGACGGGCGGCAGCTTCTTGAAGCGGAGGCCGACCGGTCGCTCGACTTTATCGTTCTTGACGCGTTTACTAGCAGGGGAACTCCGCAGCACCTCACGACGGTGGAATTTTTCCGGTTAGCCGCTAATAAGCTTCGGCTTGGAGGGGCGCTCCTTCTGAACATGATGGGCCGCCCGCAGGACGACAGCATGGCGGAGGCGATCCGCTCGACGCTGCGCCGGGCTTTCGCGGACGTTCGGTGCTATTCGTTGCCCGCGCCGCGGGAACGCGATAGAAGGAATCTGATTTTCGTAGGCAGCGATGCGTCCGACGGCCTCGATAGCAGGGAGATCGGGCTTCGCGAAATCGAGCTGGCAGAAGGCTATATTATTTGGGACGGATCGGCGGCTTGGCGGTAACTTGATACTATTTCACGATTTGTGATACTTAGTCACCGAGTGCGGCCGCGACCCCTTGGTCAAGCTGATCGAGGATGGCAAGCTCGATCTGGACCAGCCGGTCGCAGCGCTCCTCGAAGAATTCGACAATGGCACATATCGGGACGTGACGCTGTTTCATCTGCTGACGCATACTTCCGGCATTTCACCTGTTCCCGGCTATTACAACGAGCCTTATCCACGCCGATGGTACGATCCGGACAGTCACAAGAGCTGGATCGTCCAGGCGCTGACGGGGTTGCCTGTCTGCAAGCCCGGCGAGGCGTACAATTATACGTCGACGGGTTACGCTTTGCTTGGCGAGATCGTATCGCGCGTGTCCGGCGAACGGTTCGAGGAATATGTGATGAACCGGATCGTGCGCCCGCTCGGTTTGGAGCGCACCTGGTTCGACGTTCCGGCGGAGCTGCACGCCGAAGTGTGCGTGGTGGATCAGTACGACATCGATTCGCTCGGCCATTCGGCTGACAACTGGAAGGTCATTCCCCGCGCGGCCAGCGGAATCCATTCCACAATGTACGACCTATGGAAGCTGGGGCAAATGCTGCTGAACGGAGGGACGTTCGAAGGCAGGCGCATTCTCGGCCGCAAGTCGGTCGAGTTGCTCACAAAACGGCATCTGTTTCGGGTGCCCGCATACCATTGGGGCAGACAGATCCAAGACAAAGGACATGCGCTTGGCTTCGACCTGGCGATTCATTCCACCTCTTACGAATCGCAGGGCACGTATCAACTGGAGGGGGCGGGGCGGATCGGGCTGTTCGTCGATCCGGTCGAGAGCATGGTCGTCGTGCTGCTGGTGCCGTCCGTTCATTCGGGAAGAGATGGCTTTACCCTATCGGAAAGGAGGCGATTCGGTTTTAGATACGCTATAAAGAAAATGCGCCGGTACGCCTTTCTCCCCTTCGTCGTTTAGGATCGATGACCGATTTCGCAAACTACGAAAGGCGAGTGAGTATAGATGCGCATGGTAACAGAAAGATTGATTGTTCGCCGCTTTGAAGCAGCAGATTGGCCGGATGTTCTGGGCTATACGTCCGATCGGGAGACGATGGCGTATATGCCGGACGGCCTGTTCAGGGAAGAGGACGCCAAGCGCTTCGTTATCGAGAACGGAGGCTCCGACGCCCGCAATTATGCGGTCGTGCTGAAGGGAGTTCAGCGGCTTATCGGGCATATCGTTTTCCATCCGTGGTTCGGAGATCACACCTACGAGATCGGATGGGTGATCGCGCCGGGCTTTCGCGGGCGAGGCTATGCGACGGAAGCGGCTCAAGCCGTGCTGCAATTCGGCTTCGCCGAGCTGGGGCTGCATCGCGTCATCGCGACGTGTCAGCCCGAGAATGCCGCTTCGAGCCGTGTAATGGAGCGGCTTGGCATGCGAAGGGAAGGCTGCTTCCTAAAGTGCATTCCGCGGGGCGACGGCGTATGGTGGGATGAATATGTCTACGCCGTTCTGGCAGAGGAGTGGAAGTAGACGATAGAGGAAGGCCGTCGGCAGTCGATCCGGGATTACCCGGATGTCAGCCGACGGCTTTTTTTGTTAACGCCGTTCTTCCGTGGAATATTTCTTCAGGGCAATGACCGCATTATGTCCGCCGAAGCCGAACGAATTGGACATGCCGACATTCAGCTCGGCCCGCCGCGCCTTGTTCGGCACGCAGTCCAGATCGCAGTCGGGATCCGGTGTCTCGTAATTGATCGTCGGCGGAATCAGCCCGTTCTGCAGGCTCTTGACCAGAGCGATCGCCTCGACCGCGCTGGAGGCGCCAAGCAGATGCCCTGTCATCGATTTGTTGGCCGTCACCGGCACGCGATAGGCGTGGGCTCCGAACAGCCGCTTGATCGCCAGCGTCTCTGAGCGATCTCCGATTTCCGTGCTCGTTGCATGGGCGCTAATGACGTCGACCTGCTCCGGATGAAGATCGGCTTCGGCCAGCGCCAGCTTCATCGCCCGATAAGCCCCGTCCCCGTCAGGGTGTGTCGCCACCATATGATAGGCGTCAGACGATGCGCCGTAGCCGAGAACCTCGGCGTAGATGCGAGCCCCGCGGCGCTCAGCGTGAGTCAGCGATTCCAGAATGACGATGCCGGACCCTTCGGCCATGACGAAGCCGTCCCGGCCGGCGTCGAACGGACGGCTCGCCGCAGCCGGATCGTCGTTGCGCGAGGAGAGAGCGGTCGCATTGCCGAAGCTGGCAAGCGAAATTTCCGACAAGGCCGCCTCGGCGCCGCCCGCGATGACGATGTCCGCTCCGCCGCCGCGGATGAGTCGGAACGCTTCTCCGATCGACGTATTGCCGATCGAGCAAGCCGTTACCGGCGACATCGTCGGGCCAAGCGCTCCGAACTTCATGCTGATCAGAGCCGCGGCCATATTCGAAATGATCATCGGCACAAGCGTCGGACTGACCCGTTCCGGACCGCGATCCCGCAGCACTCCGGCTTGATCGATCAGCGTCTGCAAGCCCCCGACTCCGGAGCCGACGTAGACGCCGAGCCGTTCCCCGTTGATCTGTTCCTTCTGCAGTCCGGCATCCTCCCAAGCCTCGCCGGCGGCGGCCATCGCGAACTGGCAGAAGCGATCCATTCTCCGCGCCTCCTTGCGTCCGAACAGCGCCTCGGCGTCGAAGCCGCGAACCGCTCCGGCAATTTTCGTTTTGAATCGGGCGGTATCGAAGCTCTCGATGCGGGACACTCCGGATTGTCCGCCCGCCAAACGCTCCCAGAAGCTGTCCACCGAATTGCCCAGCGGGGAGATGACGCCCATTCCGGTAATCACGACTTGTTCGACTTGCCTCATGCCGATCCACTCCTTGTCCTATTAAAGTACATCCAGCATCTCATTCCTGTTATCCTATTACAAGTTGTCGTTTATACTAGTATAATAAATACTATGATAAGTCGATTAGTCCAACCCTTTTAGAAGAACCGGAGGAATAGGGCATGAATCATGATGCGAGGCTGCTCGCTTTATCCGCTTTCCTCAAGGCGAAGCGGGCCAAAATCTCGCCGGAATCGGCAGGCTTCGATACGGGCGCGCGCAGAAGAACTCCCGGGCTGCGCCGAGAGGAGGTAGCCCAGCTTGCCGGGGTCAGCCTGACCTGGTACACGTGGCTCGAGCAGGGAAGAGACATTCGCGTATCGTCGTCCGTACTCGACTGCATCGCTTCGGCGCTTCAGCTTAGCGTGGACGAGCGCAAGTATTTGGTCTCGCTGGCGATGGAGGTCAGCCCGGGAATCTCTCTCAAAGAGGAAACGCCCGAGATCAGTCCGTCGCTCAGACGAATTTTGCAGGAGTTAACCTACTGCCCCACCCTCATTACGGACCGGCGCCATACGATCGTCGGCTGGAACGAGGCGGCGTCGCACGTCTTTCTCGATTTCGAACAAGTTCCGGTGCAGGATCGCAACATGATTCGACTGCTGTTTGCGAGGAAGGAGCTGCGGAGATTGGCGGTCAATTGGGAGCACTTTACGAAGGGTTTTCTTGCAATCTTTCGCGCTTACTACGGTCAGTATGTCGACGACAAATGGTACGATCGCTTTCTCGGAGAGATGAAGGCGGCTCATCCGGAGTTCGAGGCTTTATGGGAGGAGAGCGAAGTTCAATCCGCTCCGGAGGTGCTGATCGAATTCAGGCACGCCAAGGTCGGCAAAATGCTGTTTCATTTGACTTCGCTTCAAGTGCAGGGCGCCGATCTGCGCTGCAGCATCTATACGCCGGCGCCGGAATCGACGACCGAAAACAAGCTGAAGCGGCTGATCGGGGGAAGCGCTATTCTGAACGGCGAAGCATTCTCATAGGGTAGAAGGACAGGCAAACTGCCGAATCTTAGAACAGGATGGGATGCGGGATGGATACGCTGCGTTTGCAAGTGACGGGAATGACGTGCGCCGCATGCTCGGCCCGCATTGAGAAGGGGCTTGGCCGCATGAGCGGCGTTCGCAGCGCGAGCGTCAACATGGCGACGGCGCAAGCTTTCGTGCAATACGACTCGCAGGTGACCGGTGAAGCGGATATTCGCCGCAAAATCGAACAGCTGGGATACGGCGCCGCCGAGCAGGTCGATTCCCCGCAGAAGGCGCATGAATCGGAAGTTCGCGCCCTGCGCGGCAAGCTTGCGGTGTCCGTTGCCGTCTCCGTTCCCCTCTTTTGGGCGATGCTCGCCCATCTTGCTTTTTTGCCGTCGCAGATCTGGATCCCGGCCTTTTTTTTAAATCCTTATTTGCAGCTGGGATTGGCGACGGTGCTGCAATTTTACGTTGGCTACTCCTTTTACAAGGGCGCTTACCAGGCATTGAAGCAGAGAAGCGCCAATATGGACGCGCTTGTCGTGCTAAGCACTTCCGTCGCCTACTTCTACAGCCATTATAAGCTGTTGAGCTTCCCCGGAACGGTCTCCCACGACCAACTCTATTTCGATGCGATCGCGATGATTATGACCGTCGTTCTGCTTGGCAAGCTGCTTGAAGCGAAAGCGAAAGGACGGGCGCTCAAAGATTTAAACGAGCTCTACGGCTTGCAGATCCGTTTTGTTCGCGTGATGCGCGAGCAAGGAGAGGAATGGATTCCGGCAGGCGAGCTGCGTCGGGGAGAGCAAGCTGTCGTATTGGCCGGAGAGTGGATTTCCGCGGACGGCCGCATCGTCTCGGGCTCAGCCGAGGTGGACGAGTCGCTGCTGACCGGCGAGAGCGTGCCCGTACTGAGGCAGAAGGGGGACTATGCATACAGCGGAACTCGTTGCCTGAACGGCAGCTTGCGGATTCGCGCCGAATGCGACGCGGGAGAGACGAGGCTTTCGCGCATGATCGCGATGGTGGAGGAGGCGCAAAGCTTGAAGCCGACGATCGCGCGCAAAGTGGATCGGGCGGCGGCGGTGTTCGTGCCGGCGATGGCGTTGTGCGCCGCGGCGACTTATTTGGGCTGGACGCTGCTGGCCGACGGGGCGTCTGCGGATATGGCGCTCCGCTATGCGCTGGCCGTGCTGCTTATCGCCTGTCCGTGCGCGCTTGGCCTGGCGGCTCCGGTGTCGATTCTGATCGCTACCGCTCTGGCCGCCAAACGCGGCATTCTGTTTAAGCACGGAAGCGCGATGGAGACGCTGGCGAAGGCCGACCGTATCTTGTTCGACAAAACCGGCACGTTAACCGAAGGCAAGCCCCGTCTGATCGGGGTGCAAAGTGCGGGTCACCCGAACGCCTATTTGTTGAAAATGGCGGCCGCTATCGAGCGGCATTCCGCGCACCCGCTCGCCCAAGCGATCGTGCGCGAGGCGGAGCGCCTGCGCGTACTGATCCCCGAGACGACGGATGTGCGCGAGGTGCCTGGAGGCGGGATGCAAGGGATGGCGGAAAATCGGCAGATCCGCGTTGGCCATCCTCGCTGGGTGCTTGGCGGAGACCGCGTGCTTGCAGAAACGGCTATGAAGCATGAAACTGCGGGACCGGGCGAAACTGTGCTGTACGTCACGGTAGACGGACGACTGGAAGGAGCGTTGACGTTCGCCGATACGCTGAGAGAAGAAGCGTCAGCCATAGCACGCGAGCTGGAACGGACGGCTTCTCTGGGCATCGTGACGGGCGACCAGCCAGAGCCTGCGAACGAGATTGCCCGTCAGGCGGGTATCCGCGACGTTCACGCCGCTTGTACGCCGGATCGCAAGGCGGCCATCGTCGAGGAAGCGCGGCACAGCGGCCGGGTTGTCGTCTTTGTCGGAGACGGCAGCAACGACGCCGCGGCGCTGGCTACGGCAGACGTCGGCGTCGCGATGGGCGGCGGGGCGGGGGCCGCCATGCAGACCGGCGACGTCGTACTGACGCGAGATCGCTTGTCCGGCCTCGCGGACGCGGTCGTCATCAGTCGGGCGACGCTTCGCAACATCAGGCAAAACATCGGCTTCGCAGTGGCGTACAATACCGCCGCCGTGCCGCTGGCCGCGCTCGGCTTCCTCGACCCGAGAATCGCCTGCACAGGCATGGCGGCCAGCTCGCTGCTCGTCGTCGCCAACGCGCTCCGTCTGCGGAGCTTGGCGGCGGGAGGGCGCGGATAATGCTGGCGCAAAGCCTGCTCCTCGCCGCGACCGCGGGGCTGATGGGCGCTCCCCACTGCCTGATCATGTGCGGGGGCATTACTTCGTCGTTCGCGCTTAATGCGCGGGGCAATCCGCTGAAGGCTGCCGCCGCTTATCATGCGGGCAGAATTACGACCTATACGATCACCGGCGCCTTCATGGGGCTGATCGGTTCTTTCCTGAACGCGGCAGGGAAGTTCGTCGGGCTGCAAGGGGCCGCAAGCATTCTGGGCGGCATCCTGATTATCGCTTGGACCTACAGTCGTTATACGCTGCCGTATCCGCACCGCTTCATGCCGCTGGGCAAGCGGGCGGATGAGGCGTTAGTCGCGGGCAAGCGCGGGGGACAATGGCTGGGTACGTATTCCTCCGGCTTGCTGCTCGGCTTTCTTCCGTGCGGACTGACCTACGCCATGCAGATGAACGCCGCCGCTTCCGGATCGTGGGCGGAGGGAGCGGCCTATCTGCTCGCCTTCGGGCTGGCCACCGTACCGGTGTTCGCACTGCTGGCGCTCTTCTCCGGCCGGCTGAGCCGGTCCGGGAGGAAAGCGATGCGAGTCGCGGGAACGGCGCTTGCCTATACGATGGGCATTCTGGCCATTCTGAAAGGGCTGGCCGTCAACGGCTGGATCCCCAGCGTTCACCCATGGCTATGGTAGTAGTTAGTGTCATTAACTATACAGCTTTAAAAGCATAGGCCGTCGTCAGCGAGTTTCCATCCGAGCAGACGGCGATTTCTGCCTGCCAATTGCCCGGCATGACAGGAACGGCCAGCAGCTCGTATTGACCCGGCGCGACCTCGCGCGTCTCTGCCGGGATGCGACCGCAGAACATGCCGGGCATAACGAGATAAGCTTCGATCGTTATCGTTTCCACCGGATTTCCGCTCTCGTCCTGCACCGTCAATCGGATGATATTTTCCTCCATAACAGCAGCCCCGCCCGGCTCGGACCGAACGTCCAGCCGCAGCCCCGCACCGCTTGCAGATGCCGCCGTTTCGCCTTCGTCAGATAATTTTCCTCCAAACTCTCCGCAGCCTCCGACTACGAGCAAGCCGGCCGAACAGACTAAAGCGATGAGCCATTTGGTCATTTTACCCCTTCTTTCGCAAGCTGCTCTTATTTATTCACGCTTATGCGCAGTTGTCACAATTATGTCAACGGATGTAGCCCTAATGAGTTATGCCAATACCCCCATATCGGGCTAGAATAGGGAGGGAAGTATTCGACAGTAAGGAGCGATCCGTATGACTAAGAGAACATTGGGATTGCTGATCATGGTCGTCCTTGCGGCGCTGAGTCTGGCGGCGTGCTCATCGTCCCGACCAGGCGATCAAGATCCGAAAGACGTGAAGGTCGAGCTGAGAACGGAACCCGCGGAAGCGAAGGCCGGAGCGGAAGTTAAGCTGATTACGACCGTGACGGGACTGGTGGACGAGAAAAACACGATCGTGCAGTACGAAATTCGCAAGGCCGATCACAGCGGTTTGCCGGAGCTGATCGAGCAAGTCGATCGGGAGGGGAATGTGTATTCGGCAAGCTATGCCTTCGCGGAAAGCGCGGCGTACGACGTGTACATTCACATCTACAACGGCGAGCTGCACATTACGAAGAAAAAGCCGGTGGAAGTGAAGCCATGAGCGCCTTGAAGCGTCGGAAAGGCAGGGGCGCGATCGGCGGCCTGCTGTTGATAGGCCTGCTTGCTTCTTTCGCATCGCCCGGGCAGGCTTCCGCGTCGGAGCCGGCGGCCGAGCTTCAGCCGCTGATCGACGCCGCGAAGCCCGGCAGCGAAATCGTGCTGGCGGCGGGAAGCTATTCCGGACCGGCGGTGATCGACAAGCCGCTCGCGGTCCGCGGAGAGGACGGCGCGACGATCTATGGCAGGGAAGGGGAGGCGGCGATAATCGTCCGCGCTCCCGGAGTGGAACTGAGCGGCGTCAAGGTGGTAAGCGCCGAATCGGACAAGCTGGCCGCTATCGCCGTCGAAGCCGACGACGCCGTCATCCGGGAGACGATCGTCTTATCGTCGGGGCTCGGAATTTCGCTGCGTGATGCCGACCGGGCTATTATTGTCGGCAATACGGTTTATCCGTCCTCGCAAGAAGGAGAAACGGACGGGTATACGGGCGGCGTGCGGACAGGCAATGGGATCGATCTCTACGACTCGCACGATGCGCGAATCGAAGGCAACGAGGTCCACGGCATGAAAGACGGCATTTATTTGGAGAAAAGCCATCGCGCATCCGTCGAAGCGAACCGGGTCTATCGTTCGCGATACGGCATCCATTGCATGTATACGGACGGCACGTTAATTGTCGGCAACGAAGGCGAGTATAATGTGACCGGCGCGATGGTGATGGGGGTCAGGGACGCCGTCGTGACAGACAATTCATTCCGCAAGCAGAGCGAGAACGTCCATTCCCAAGGGCTGCTGCTGTTCGACGTTCAGACGTCGCGCATCGAGCGCAACACTTTCGAGGGCAATCGGGTCGGCATTTACATGGAACTGTCCTCGAACAATCGGCTTGAGGCCAACGAAGTGCTCAGAAATTTTGTTGGCGTCCAGTTTCTCGAATCCGCCGACAACGAGTTTACTAGAAATACGTTTCTGTCCAACGTCATTGAAGCTCAGGCGACGGACAGTGCCGGCAATCGGCTGTCCAACAACTATTGGGACGCCGCGCAGGCGCTGGATCGGGACGGAGACGGGACGAGCGATTTGACATACGCCATCAATCCTTTTTTCGCAACTGCGGTCGATCGCACGCCGGCCTACCAGCTGTTTTTCCAAGCTCCGGGCATGACGTTCCTAAGCAGTTTGTTCACAGCTAACAATAACGAGTGGTCGTCCGACGCCGCGCCGCTGATGAATCCGCCCGAAGGGGCGGGGGGCGGGGCGCAATCGTCCGACGGGCGGAATACGGCTGTCGGGGCGATCGGAATCGCGCTATTGCTTGCGGCTGCATCAATCATTTATTGGGGGGCAAGAAAATCATGAAAAAGTGGATCATTCTAGGGGTGCTTACGCTAGCGCTGTCTATTCTCGCAGGATGCGGAGGAACGAAATACGAAGCGGTTCCGATCGACGAAGCGGTCGACGTATGCGCGATCTGCAAAATGCAGGTGAAGGATGACGCCTATGCAACGCAGCTTACGACGAAGGACGGCAAGACGTACAAATTCGACGATCTCGGGTGTATGAACGAATGGAAGCAAAAAAACGGCACGGACAACATTGGAATGGATTACGTGCGCGATTACAACGACAAGGAATGGATTGAATTGTCCAAAGCGAGCTTCGTCTACGACGCTTCGATTCGGACTCCGATGGCTTACGGAATCGTCAGCTTCAAGGACAAGAAATCGGCTGAGGCGTTTATCGCCGAGCAGGGCGCAGGTCAACTGATGAGCGCGAGCGATTTGAAGGCACATGGCTGGGAGCAAAATAAGCAAGGCATGGAAGGGATGGAGCACAGCCACGATGCCGAAGGCGGTATGGAAGGACACGATGCGGAAGGCGGTACGGAAGGGCATGGACCGTCGTCGGGAGCTGCCGAGACGGAGCAGCACGCGGGGATGTAAACGATGGCTAACATGCTGCACGTCGCGATGAGAGAAATCCGAATCGGATTTCGCAACCCGTGGTCCTACTCCTTTATGGCGCTATTCTCCGTGTTCAGCCTCAGCCTGCTGCTGATGAACGCCCGGGGCGTCGTGGAGGGCTATTCCGGAACGACCGGTTCGATGATCAGTCTGATCCTTTACTTGCTGCCGCTCATGACGTTGTTTCTCGGCTCATTTTCGCTGACGGCGGAGAAGGAAGAAGGCAGCTGGCAGCTGCTCTCGACCTATCCGCTCAAGACGTTCTCTTACATCGTCGGAAAATATGCGGGCTTGACCGTTGTGCTGCTTACGATCGTCGCGTTCGGTTACGGGCTGATGGGAGCGGTCGGACTTGTTGCGGGGGCCGGCTTCTCCTTGCAGACCTATCTTTTGTTCCTGGCGTTTTCCGCTGGTCTTGTGCTGCTGTTTCTGGCGCTGGCGATGATCGTCGGTTCGCTCTCGCGCAACCGTTGGCAGGCGATGACGATCTGCGTCGCGCTATGGTTTTTCCTCGTCATCGGCTGGTCGACGATTCTGATTTCGCTCTTGGACAGTCTGCCCTATCCATGGATCAAGCCGCTGCTCGTCGCGCTGACGTTCTGCAACCTGGCCGAATTGGTTCGACTCTTCGTCGTTATCAAGCTCGGCGGGGGAGCGGTGCTCGGGCCGGAATATTACAACTGGGTTCAGTGGGCGCAAGGCCCAAGCGGAACGCTTGTGTTTCTTGGAGGCTGCGCGGCGATGATTGCGTTAGCCGGAACTCTCGTCTGCTGGATTTGGGAAAGGAGGCGTTCGCATGGCTGAGCCGCTGCTTGTCGCGGACGGAATTTCCAAAGCCATTAAGAGAAGCGTCCTGGTCGAACCGATCGATATAAAGCTGGATCGGGGGGAGGTGCTTGCCCTATGCGGGGGCAACGGCGCGGGCAAAAGCACGATTCTGCGCATGATCGCGGGCATTATGCGGCCTAGCTCCGGGAGCGTGCGCTTGAACGGCAATGATTGGACTCGTAGCCGCGCCGAATATTCCAGACAGCTCGGGTATATGCCTGACGACTACTCGTTCAGCCCGGGACTGACGGCGATGGAGGCGCTGAGCTTCTGGGCGGCACTGCGCGGCGTCGGTCAAGCGCGTGTGCTGGAGGCGCTGGAGCTAGTCGGCCTGAAAGACAGACGCAGCGGCAAGGTTCAGACGTTCTCCAAAGGCATGAGACAGCGCTTGCTGTTCGCCCAGGCGATTCTCGCCGAGCCGCCGCTGCTGCTGATGGACGAGCCGACCAACGGCCTCGATCCTTACTGGATGGACGAGTTCGTGCGCCTGCTCGGAGAATTGAAAAAACGCGGCCATGCCGTCGTCTTCAGTACGCACCAGCTTCAGACGGCCGAAGAGATCGCGGATCGGGTCGTATTTCTGATCGACGGGCGCAAATGCGGAGAAGGCTCTGTTGAATCGTACCGGAAGCTTCATGGAGAGCATCCTTTGCACTCGGCGTTCCGGGCCGCGCTCGGAGGATGAGGGCGGGAGCCCCCAACCGGGGCCGGGCCACAGCGATCATCGCCTTGCTGGCGCTTGCGGCCATAATTGCCGTCGCTTGGCAGGTCTTTCGTTCCGACTCGGCGGGCAAGGGCGGACTGGCGGCGGGAATGAAGGCGCCGGCGATTGAAGGATTCGATACCTCCGGTGACCGAATCGATCTGCTTGACTATCGCGGACAGCCGGTTATCGTCAACTTCTGGGCTTCGTGGTGCGGGCCGTGCGTGAAGGAGATGCCGCTGCTCGACGAGGTTTATCGCAGCGCCTCCGGCCGATTTAAGCTGATCTCGGTCAATGTCGGCGATACGAAAGGGACGGTGAACGAGTTTTTGACCGAGCGCGGCATCTCGTTCCCGGTGCTGATCGACGCGGCGGGCAAGGCGGCCGGACGTTATCGCGTATCGGCGCTTCCCGCGACGTTCGCAATCGATGCCGAAGGCCGGATCAGCCATGCGGGGCTAGGACAGATCACCGAAGCCGATCAGTTATATCCTTTTCTTCAAACCAACGATTAAGCTTCTACAATTTGCGTTAAAAATAGGGTAAGCTATGTTCGATTCGGAGACGGAGTTCCGACAGAAGCCGGAACGTTCGCAAGGAGAGCGTGCGCCCTATGGAATTGCTTATAATGGTGCTGATGCTGCTCATGCTCATCGGCGCTTCCAACGTCATCAATCGTTTTATTCCGTTTGTCCCCGTTCCGATTGTCCAGATCGCGCTCGGCGTCGCGGCGGCTTACATGCCTGGATTTCTTCATGTGCCGCTCGATCCCGAGCTATTTCTCGTGCTGTTTATCGCTCCGCTGCTGTTCAATGACGGCAAGGTCATTCCCCGGGACGAGCTGTGGCGTCTAAGAAAGTACATACTGCTCATGGCGCTTGGCCTCGTATTCGCCACCGTACTGCTTGCCGGCCCCTTCATTCACTGGCTCATTCCCGCCATTCCGCTGGCTGCTTCCTTCGCGCTTGCGGCCATATTGTCTCCTACGGACGCGGTAGCGGTCGGCTCGTTATCCAGCCGAGTCAAGCTGCCGGGCAGCATGATGCGACTGCTGGAGGGCGAGGCGCTTATGAACGACGCTTCGGGTCTCGTCGCCTTCAATTTCGCGATCGCCGCCGCTCTTAGCGGCGAATTTTCGCTGCCGACCGCGATTGGCAGCTTTATCGTCATTGCCGCCGGCGGGCTGATTCTCGGCGCGGTGTTAGGTTTTGCCGTCATCTGGCTGCGCTTGTTTTTACGTCGACTGGGCATTGAAGACGTTACGCTGCACATGCTCCTGATCATCGTCACGCCGTTCGTTATTTTTCTTGCAGCGGAAGAGTGTCACGTATCCGGCATTTTGGCCGTCGTCGCGGCCGGGCTAGTACATTCGATTGAGAGGGAGCGCCTGGAATCGTCTTCCTCGCGCTTGCGCGTCGTCTCCGACAGCACCTGGTCGGTCATTCTCTACGTGCTTAACGGACTGGTGTTCATTTTGCTCGGTTTGGAAATTCCCGAAGTAGTTGCAGCCGTATGGGAGGATCCGGCTTACAACAACGCGAGGGCGATCGGCTATATATTTGCCGTTACGGCGCTGCTGCTGTTGATCCGATTCGCTTGGGTGTGGCTGACCAATCGGCGGCATTCCCGCACGGCGCTGCTAATGACGCTCTCCGGCGTGCGTGGCGCGCTGACGCTTGCGGCCGCTTTTTCGATTCCGGCTTTCTTCAATAACGGGCGGCCATTTCCGGAACGGGGCCTTATGCTCTACATCTGCGCCGGCGTTATTCTGTTGACGCTCGTCTCCGCAAGCGTCTTTCTGCCCTTGCTGACTCGCGGCGCAAAGAAAGCCGCCGGAGAAGCTCGGGAGGAGCGGGGAGTAAACGAGCGGGAAGCCAGAATCCGCATGCTGGAATCAGGGCTGAGGACGATCCGCGAGGAAATGACGGAGGAGAACAAACGCGAGGCCGTCGACATGATGTCCGAATACAACCGCCGTTTACAGCGGACGAGGCTGGAAGGTCGCGCGGACTATCGGAAGGAATGGAGAACGACGATCGCTATTCGTCTGGAGGCGATGAAGGCCGAGCGGGAGGTCGTGTTGTCGCTGCAGCGGGAAGAGAAGATTACAGAGGCGATGGGGAGCCGCATGTTGACGGCGATTAGCCAGATGGAGCTGATATTGTCCAAACGTCTCATCTTAAGGCGGACGGCGATACTGACCTGGTTTGCGGCGAAGCGGTTGTTGTTCGGCAAAGGGCGGGCTTTGCGCATTTCGCCGAACCATCCGAATTGGCAGACGTTTAAGGAGGCAAGGCTCGCTTGTATCCGCGGGGCGATCGAACGTCTGAAGGCGCTGGAGGCGGAAGGAGGGGGCGAACGGGACATCGTACGCGCCGTGCTGGCCGATTATAAGGAAATGGAGCTGCGGCTGCAGCACGACTGGTTCATGGATGCGGGTAAATCCGGCAGGAACGAACTGAGCGGCGAGCTGGAGCTGAAGGCGATTCAAGCGGAGCGGAATGAGATTCAGGCGATGTTCGAGCAAGGCGACATCGACCGCAATCTGGCGGGCTGCCTGCGCTCGGACGTCAATTACCGCGAGGCAAGCGTGTTCGAATCGCGGACCGTACATGCGGAGGGCGCGCACTGATTCCTCTCGGTATCCAATGCGCGCCCTTATAAACCTACTTAATGACAAAGAAGAAGAACAGAATCGCGATCGCAAAACGGTAATAGGCGAACCACGACAGCCGCAGTCGTTTGATCAGCTTCAGGAAGGTCACGACGGCAATCAGGCCAACGATGAACGAGGCTGCAAGGCCGGTCAGGAAGAAGCCGATGTCCTCGGCGGCCAGCAATTCCCGGCTCTTGTACAGATCCAGCGCGGATGCCGCGAACATGATCGGTACCGACACTAGGAAGGTGAAGTCCGCGGCCGCTTTCTGGCTCGTGCCGAGCAGCATGCCGCCCGCTATCGTCGAGCCGGAACGGGAGAAGCCCGGCCATAGCGCGAGACATTGAAACAGGCCGATGCCGAACGCTTGCTTGTAGCTGATATTGTCCATCGTCTCGGCGTTTACTTTCCGCTTCGGACGGTCCGCGATCAGGATCAGAATGCCGCCGACTATTAGCCCGACCAGCACGGTGGAGGAGCCGAACAAATGCTCTTTGATGACGCTATGTAGAGCCAACCCGATGACGACCGCCGGAATCATCGCCAGAATCAGATGAATCATGTTGAGGCGGTTGGCCGTCTTGATGTCGCGCCAATGGCGCAAAATTTGCATATATTTTTTCCAATAGATCAAAGCTACTGCAAGCACTGCTCCCAACTGGACGACGATTTCGAACGTTTTAATTTTGTCGCCGCTCAAGTTGAGCAGTTCAGCCGTCATAATCATGTGCCCGGTCGACGAGACGGGCAGAAATTCCGTCAAGCCTTCCACGATTCCCATAATAATCGCGCTAATAATGTCCATACGCATCCCTCATTCGAATTAATCCATACGAGTCGAATTGTAGCATGCCTGACCCTTCAAGCAAAACTTAAGCGACGAAAAAGCACGAAGGGGATCCGATGTCAATAAGTTAAAATTGACGATTTAGTGGACAAGCTATCAAAAAGTTTCATGATCCGCTCACATTTTCAACAACAATTTGCTACAATTCCGCTTTGTCGCCGTATGAAATGAGGATAACTATTTTGAAAGGAAGCTGAAATGATACTCAACCTGTTTCTTGTCGCTGTTCTGATCGTGTTAACCGCATTTTTCGTAGCAACCGAGTTCGCCGTCATTAAGCTTCGCCCCAGTCGCGTCGATCAGATGGTGATAGAGGGGAGAAAAAACGCGCTGGCGGTACAGAAGGTGACGAGCAATCTGGACGGTTACTTGTCCGCGTGTCAGCTCGGCATTACGATTACCGCACTGGGACTTGGTTGGCTCGGAGAGCCGACCGTCGAGAAGATGCTGTACCCGGTATTCGAGCAACTGGGAATAAGTGATAAGGCGGGCCACATTCTGTCCTTCGGAATCGCCTTCGTCTCCATTACGTTCCTGCACGTCGTGCTTGGGGAGCTGGCGCCGAAGACGATGGCCATCCATAAAGCGGAAGCGATCTCGGTATTCACCGCTCCGCTCATAATTGCTTTCCATAAAGTGATGTATCCGTTTATTTGGGTTTTGAACGGTTCGGCCAACGCACTTGTTAGAGTGTTCGGAATGAAACCGGCCAGCGAGCATGAGGAAGCGCATTCGGAAGAGGAAATCCGGATTATTTTGTCGGAAAGCTACGAGAGCGGAAAAATTAACAATACCGAGTTCGGTTACGTCAGCCGCATTTTCCAGTTTGACGAGTTGATGGCCAAGGAAATTATGGTTCCACGCACCGATATGGTCTGCTTGTACGAGGATATGTCGCTCGAAGAGCTGGTAGCGGTCGTTAAGAAGGAGCAGTATACGAGGTTCCCGGTCGCTAAGGACAACAAGGACCATATTGTCGGTTTTATCAATACGAAGCAGCTGTTTCTGAATTACGACAACGATCCCGACTTCGATTTCCGCAAACATATTCACCCGGCAATGACCGTGCCGGAGGCGATGCCCGTCAAATCGCTGCTGCTTAAAATGCAGGAAGAAAGCGTCCATTTGGCAATTCTGCTCGACGAATACGGAGGCACCTCCGGTCTGGTGACGATCGAAGACATCTTGGAAGAGATCGTAGGCGAAATTCGCGACGAATTCGACAACGATGAGAAAAAGCCGATCGAGGAACTGGGAGCCGGCCACTACATGGTCAACGGGCTGACGACGATAGACGAGATTAACTTGCTGCTGGGTACGACGCTGGAACAGGACGGCATCGATTCGATCGGAGGCTGGCTGTACAGCAGGAAGCCGGAGCTTGCCAAAGGCGAGACTTGGACCTTCGGGGAGCTGCAATTTATCGTTCGGGAGCGAGACAAGCACCGTATCCGCAAGTTGGAGATTAGACAAAGCGAGGTAGGCGATTAGGCGCCTATCGTGTATAATAGTTTCAATTCATTCGGAGGTGTAAAAATATGCAAAAAACTCAACAATCCGTCAAGACGACAGCCAAACTTCATGAAAGAAACAGAAACGGTAGACAACGCGCGAACTGATCGCGGTTGACGATTGTCAGCACGGATAGGATTGACGCGTTGATCTGCCGCTAATAGAGAGGCGGATTCGGCGTTTATGATGAAACTCAATGCATCGCGTATTTATATGATTATGGGATTTATGACATCGCTCGCTAACGCGACGATGTTCACGACCTATGCGATCTATCAGGTCGTTGCGCTCGGCTTCAACCCGCTCCAGCTTCTGCTGGTAGGCATGGCGCTGGAGGTTACTGTTCTGGTCTTCGAAGGCATTACCGGAGTGGTGGCCGACACTTACAGCCGAAAATTGTCCGTCATTATCGGCATGTTCGTGCTTGGAGCAGGTTTCGTGCTGGAGGGGAGCGCAATGTGGCTCGGAGACGGCGGAGCCGGGATGTCCGCGTTTGCATGGTTGTTGGTCGCTCAAGTTATTTTCGGAATCGGATTTACGTTCGTCAGCGGCGCGGATTCCGCTTGGATGGTCGACGAGGTGGGCAAGGAACGAGCAGGCGGCGTATTCCTGAAGGCCAAGAGAGTCGGCTTGATCGGGACGCTGCTCGGCATCGGACTTAGCGTAGCGATTTCCTCGGTCGGCTATAATCTGCCCTATATTGCCGGGGGCTTGATGTACTTGGCTTTAGGCGGGTTTCTGATCGTCTATATGAAGGAGACGAGCTTTGCCAAACCCGAGAAAACGGCGGAGCGCTTCTCCCATTGGCACAGTATGAAAACGACGTGGGTGACGGGAGCTCGAGCGGTCAGAGGCAACCGGATCCTGCTGATGATCTTGGTCGTAACTCTGTTCAGCGGAGCGGCTTCGGAAGGCTACGACCGGCTGTGGCAGGCATTCGTCATCGACGATATCGGCTTTCCAGCTGCAATTGGATGGAATATGGCCATATGGTTCGGCCTGATTGCGCTGGCGTCGACATTGCTAAGTCTGGCGGCGGTCTGGTCCGCGGAGAAAAGGCTGGATATCGTCAGCGAGAAATTCGCTCGCCGCAGCCTGGTCGTGCTTACCGCCGTGCGCGTGCTGGGCATAGCGGGACTTGCTTTGTCGCCGAACTTCGCGTACGCTCTGACCGCCGTGCTGCTGATCGAGGTCGTAACGGCGCTAACCGGTCCGATCTACGACACTTGGTTAAATATGAACGTGGAAAGCCGTTCGCGCTCCACCGTGCTATCTATGCTGAGTCAATCGGATGCGCTCGGCCAGACGGGCGGCGGTCCGTTCGTCGGCTGGATCGGCAGCCGCCTATCCATCAGGGCTTCGTTGCTCGCTTCCGCCGCGCTGCTCGTTCCGATTCTTGGCGTGTTCGCCAACGCGGGAAGAAAGAAGAAAGTCGGGCAATTCCGCTAATCGTCGGTTTTAGCTCTAGTCTAAGCGATCCCTTGCAGGCCTTATCGGCGGCAGGGGATCGCTTGTTTTTCATCTGCCTCGCACAGCTCGATCAATCTGCGAATGCCCTGCAGCTGATGGCGAAGGCGCGCGTCCAGATTGCGGATCGCGTCTTCCGTCAGCTTTCTGGCAAGAGGCTGCCGGCCTTGCTAAGATCGCCGATTCGGCAGCCGAAACGGCGTTAAGCCGTTCGTTGTTCGGCGTATGCGCGAGAGACGAAAGCGGAAACTTGCAAGGAATGGGCAGAGTGATCGGGGACGGAGCTTGCCATTACCAGATTGTGGATCTTATAGTTCATCCCGACTCCGAAGGACAGCCTATCGCTCAGCAGATTTTGCAGGAGTTGACGGCCTATGTGGAACGGAACGCTCCGGATGGCGCAAGCTTTTTCGTCATTTCAGATCTGCAAATGCTAAAAACGTTTCAGGAGAGCGGTTTTGAGCTGATCTATCCCGATTATTACGGAATGAGCCGCAAGCTGAAATAGGGCGGAGATAATCGGACAGTGAAAATGGCTGCCAAAAGATGCGCTTGACAGACGGATTTTTTTCCCCTAAGATGTGTTTCAAGACAGCGACGATCAAGGACATGAGCGTATGCGGACACCGCCCAGAGAGAGGGGGCAAGGCTGAAACCCCCTTCGGAGAGAGGCACGCGTTTACCCCCTTGTAGCCGCGATTCGGAAATCGCGCCGCGAACGATGCGGTGCAGGAGTATGAGTCGCCGGGAGCTCCCGTTATAGAGCGCCAAGAATTCGTCGGTCATGCCGCAGGCAGGAGGCGAATTGAATTTGGGTGGAACCACGAGCGCGCTCGTCCCTTTGCGGACGGCGCTTTTTTATTTTCACAACGGCTTGGATCAAGGACATGAGCGTATGCGGACACCGCCCAGAGAGAGGGGGCAAGGCTGAAACCCCCTTCGGAGAGAGGCATGCGTTTACCCCCTTGTAGCCGCGATTCGGAAATCGCGCCGCGAACGATACGGTGCGGGAGTATGGGTTGCCGGGAGCTCCCGTTATAGAGCGCCGAGGATTCGTCGGTCATGCCGCAGGCAGGAGACGAATTGAATTTGGGTGGAACCACGAGCGCGCTCGTCCCTTTGCGGATGAGGGCGTTTTTTTCATTCACATAGAAAACAAAAGGAGATGTTGATCATGTGTCAATCCAAGCAGGATCAGGTAAAAGCAAATGCGGCAATGCTGTTGGCATGGGCGATGCAAAGAAAATTTGCCGGAGCGAAGCTGGGGGGCGCGTTTGTGACGGAGCAAGGGTTTTACTACGATTTCGAGGTGCCCGGCGCGTTCGCGGAGGCGGATTTGGCCGTTGTCGAAGAGGAGATGCGGAAGCTGTCCGCAAAGATTTCCCCGTGCAGTCTTGAGCCATATTCGCGGATGGAAGCCGCCGTGCTGTTCGAGGCGAGAGGAGAAGGCTGGAAGGCGGAATGGCTGCGCGAGGAAGCGGAGTCGGATGAGGTGCAGATTTACAGTCAGGAAGAGTTCGTCGACGTGTATCCGGATGAGTGCGCCAGGGAGGTTGGAAAGTCCGCCGCGGCTTTTAAGCTTCTGAGCGTAGCGGGAGCGTACTGGCGCGGAGATAACAGCAGGCCAATGCTGCAGCGCATATACGGCGCGGCGTTCGCTAGCGAAGCGGAGCTGAAGCAATTTCTTTCCTGGCAGGAGGAGGCGGCAAGGCGCGATCACCGCAAGCTTGGCAAGCAGCTTCAGCTCATTCATTTCTCGGAGGAAGCCCCTGGGATGCCGTTCTACCTGCCGAAGGGAGCGGTTGTGCGGCAGGAGCTGGAAAATCTGTCGCGGCAGTTCCTGCGTAAATACGACTACGAGGAAGTCCGCACTCCGCTCATTATGAACAGGAAAATGTGGGAACAGTCGGGGCATTGGGAGCATTATCGGGACAATATGTACTTCTCCGAGCTGGACAATCACCAATTCGCCGTTAAGCCGATGAACTGTCCGGGTCATATGCTCATTTACAAAAGCCAGCTGCGCTCGTACCGCGATTTGCCGATCCGGCTGGCCGAGTTCGGGCAAGTGCATCGGCACGAGTTCAGCGGCGCGCTGAACGGTTTGTTCCGGGTTCGTACATTCTGTCAAGACGATGCGCATATTTTTGTTCGGCCGGATCAGATCGAGGAGGAGATTGGGCGGGCGATCGCGATGATTCAGGAAATGTACGGCTTGTTCGGCTTTGAATACAGCCTGGAGCTGTCGACTCGTCCGGACGATTCGATGGGCAGCGACGAACAGTGGGGCGAGGCGGAGGCGGCACTGGCGCAAGTGTTGAAGAACAGCGGTCTTCCTTACCGAATCAATCCCGGGGACGGCGCCTTCTACGGTCCCAAAATCGACTTCCACATCAAGGACGCGCTGAACCGGAGTCATCAATGCGCAACGGTGCAACTGGATTTTCAGATGCCGGAGAAGTTTGGGCTTGCGTATGTGGACGAAAAGAACGAAAAGCGCACGCCAATCGTTATTCATCGCGCGATATACGGATCGATCGACCGATTTATGGGCATTTTGATCGAGCATTATGCCGGGGCGTTCCCGGTGTGGCTGGCGCCTGTGCAAGCGATGATCGTCCCGGTCTCGGAAAATCATGCGGCGTATGCGGAGCAAGTGTGCCGGAGGTTAAAGGAAGCGGGAATACGCGCGGAGGCGGATTGCCGGAATGAGAAGCTCGGCTACCGCATTCGCGAGGGGCAGATGATGAAGGCTCCGTATGTCGCGGTTGTCGGAGATGCGGAGATCGCAGCAGGCACGGTGCAGGCGCGTTTGTTCGGCGAGCAGGGACAGCGGGAGCTTGGACTGAATGATTTTGTGGCGGAGCTGTGCGGCAAGGTCGAGAGAAGAGAAGGCTGACGGCGCCAGGAGTCGGACAAGTAAATGCCGTTATTTACCGTTTTCGGTTTTGCAAAGGATGAAAAAGCTCCTTTTGTCGCAACCTGTTAACGACAGGATGATGATGGAAGGAGCCGGGAACATGAAGGATACGATCGGCAAAGCGATATTTCTCGGGTTGGGGCTGGCCGTGGCCGGCAAGGAACAGGTGGAGAGGACCATCGAAGAGCTGGTGAAAAAAGGGGAGCTGAGCAAGGCGGAATCGGGTTCGCTAACCGAGGAACTCGTGCGTAAAGGCGAGGAAGCGAAGCTTCGGGTAGAGGAGCTCGTACGCGCTCGCGTTCAGGCGCTTATGGGAGACGACGCATTGGCTACCAAGGCGGACATCGAACGGCTCGAACAGAGAATAGAAGCACTTGAGCGGCGATTGGCCGCGGATTGACGGGGGCGGAGCGGCGGATGAATCTGCGACAACGAATTCGACGGTTGAGACGCTATCGCTCGATCGCTACAGCGCTTGTCCGCAGCGGGCTTGGCTATGTGGCGCACGATATGGGCCTGACCGACAAGCTGCTGTTTTTCCGCAGCGAGGAGAGAAGGGGAGTTAAGGGGAAAAGCCTCGGAGAGCGCATACGCATGCTGTTGGAGGAGCTTGGCCCTACGTTCGTCAAGCTTGGTCAGCTTGCCAGCTCGCGCCCGGATCTGCTTCCCGCGGATATCGTAAGCGAGCTGGAACGGCTTCAGGATCAGGTTGCGGCGTTCCCTTTCGAGCAAGCAGCGGCCATTATGGAACAGGAGCTGGGGGATTCCGCAAACCGGCTGTTTATGCATTTGTACGAGACGCCGATCGCGGCAGCGTCAATCGGGCAGGTGTATCACGCTCGACTTCGCGACGGCCGGGATGTGGTCGTTAAGGTACAGCGTCCGCACATATTGCGGCTGATCGAAACCGATCTCGGCATTTTGGCGGATTGGGCCAAGCTGGCCGAGAGCCGGATGGAGTGGGCGAGGCACTACCGGCTGGCCGATATGGTCGAGGAGCTCGGCGTTGCGTTGCGCGCAGAATTGGATTTCGACAAGGAGGCGCGCAGCGCCGAGCAGTTCGCGCTTCGCAACGGCGGAATGGAGAAAATGCGAGTTCCGGCCATATACCGCGAATACAGCTCAAGACGCGTGCTTACGATGGATTATATCGAGGGTATCAAGCTGTCCGAGCTTGGTAGCCTGGATCGCGCCGGCTTGGACAGGGCGAAGTTGGCCGAGCGCTACGCCAGGGCGATTTTTCGGCAGGTGCTGCTGGACGGTTTTTTCCACGGCGACCCGCATCCAGGCAATGTGTTGGCGCTTCCGGACGGAACGCTCGCCTGGCTCGATTTCGGGATGATGGGCCGGCTGTCGGCAGCAACGAAAACCAGCTTCGCCGCATTTGTAATCGCGCTGCGCAACCAGAACTCCAAAGGCGTGCTGCGCGCGATTTCCCGCATGGGCGTCGTGCCCGAAGCAGCGGATCGCGATCGGCTGCTGGCCGACATCGAGGAGCTGCGGGACAAATATTATAAGGTTCCGTTCCAACGGCTTCGGCTAGGGGAGGCGGTGCACGACTTGTTCGACGTTGCCTTGAGGCACCGGATCGCAATACCGAGAGAGCTGGTCCTGCTCGGCAAAACGTTCCTGACGATGGAGGGAGTCGTCACGATGCTGGACCCGACGTTCAGCGTTTTCGACGTTGCCGAGCCGTTCGGCAAAAAACTGCTGTTGAAGCGGCTCGATCCGCGGACTTGGCTGAGCGAATGGGCGGAGGACATTCCCGAATACATCGGCATACTCGGCGATCTTCCCGCCGGCGTCCGGCAAATATCCCGTCTGCTGCGACAGGGCAAGCTGCACATCGAGACGGATGTGCCGCAGATTGACGCGATTATGGCGAAGCTGGATCGCATCGGCAGCCGGTTGGCGCTCAGCATCGTGCTCCTGTCGCTTAGCATCGTCATGCTCGGCCTGATCGTCGGCGCTGCGCTGAATCATGCCAAGACGGTGCTGTGGCGCATTCCGGTGATCGAGATCGGATTGGGTGTCGCGTTGTTTATGCTCGTATGGCTCATAGCATCGATTATTCGTTCGAGCAGGTTCTGAATAGCCAAATTATTATAGTTTTTAATGATTATTGATACTCTGTATTGGACATGTAAAAAAGCTGTAGACGCCGCTTTTTCTATCGGATAGAATCGCCAATGTTGTTATCCGATTTTGAGAGGGGAAATGTTTGTGTCCAAACGCAAAGTATCCGGAAGTATGCTCTGCAGAACGCTGGCGCTCACGTTGGCGTTGACTTTGGCGGCCTCGCCGTTCGCCATGGCGGCGGGGGACAAAGGAGCGGCAGCGCCTGCTGCCGAAAAGCCATCCAACGGCAAAAATGTAGGCGTTTACACAGGCAGTGCGCTGTCCGTCGGGGAAAATCGTTTTCTGACTCGCAAGGAAATCGAAGTCTAGTGGGACGGCATCGATCCCGAATATAGCCCCGAGAAGGCGGTTGACGCGGTGAAGACGCTGCTACCGGAGCAAGCGTTCGAGGAGCTGTTTCCTTATCGCCTCGGGTCGAAGCAATGGTTCGAGGTCGCCAAGGGCAAGGAATACTTCAAAGAGGATCAAACGGACTACTTCTCTTACAATAATCTGATCGAGGCCGTCGTCGAGGTCGCGAATCTGAAGCTGAAAATCCATTCCCGCAAAGGCAATCCAGGTTCGCAGGAAGTCATTCGCTTCGACAAGGACGCACGGATCGAAACGCTCGTCTCGCGTTCCGCAGACTTCGATCATGCTGAGCTGGAACTTCAACTACGGGCTGTTCAGTTCGATCATCTACGGCGACAAGAGTGTGTTGCTTAGCAAGCCGGAGATCGTTGCCCAGGACGGCAAGGTCGGCTATATGACAGCCATTCTGTTCTGGATGACGCCGCAAGCGCCGAAGCCTTCGGCTCACGACGTGATCGTGAACAAATGGAAGCCGACGAAAGCCGATATGGCCAAGGGCTTGGGGATGCGCGGCTTTGGCGTTACGATTATGGTGCTTAACGGCCTGGAAGCCAATTTAGGCGAAACCGAAGGCAGTTCGGTCAAGCGCCGCGCAGGGCACTATCGCGATATTACGCAAGCGATGGGCGTAGATATTACCGGAGAGAAAGTAAATACGCTCGGCATGGAGCCATTCTAACTGTACGGAAACCGTCCCCGTCGTCTTCGGATGACCGATGGGCGGTTTTTTGCGCTTTGTGCCGATGCGAAGCGATTAACTGTAATAAATTTTACAACAGAATACTTGATGGAGGACGGGAGTGTGTTAAAATGAGTTCATCCAAGACGCTTTTAGCGGAGGTAGAAGATGCAACTCATTGATAAAACGATTGTTCAGACGATGATTGACCGGCTTAAGGAGCGGGAGCTATATCTTCATTTGGAGATGACGAGCGGCGCATATGCGGCTCATTTTGACAGTTCCAAGCATCCGGCGGCGACGTTCGTGACGAATGCGGGCGTGAGATACAGCCAAGGATCGATCTCCGGCGAAGGTCCGTACCGCGTCGGTCTCAAGACGGTTCAAGGCTGGGTATATTCGGAAGGGCTGACCCATTATGAAGAGACGGAACAGGAACGGCTGATCCTTGCCGGACACGACAGCCAAGGCAAGCTGGTTGTCGCGCTGCAGCTTAGCCTGGAGCCCTTTTAAAAGGAAGAGGAGATGAGGGAGCTAAATGACTCGCCATATATTGGTTATATTGCCGCATCCGGACGATGAAGCGTTCGGGCTGTCAGGCACTCTTGCAAAGCATGTACAGGAAGGCGCGCAGATCACTTACGCTTGTCTGACACTGGGCGAAATGGGAAGAAATATGGGCGTTCCGCCGTTCGCCAATCGAGTGACGCTGCCGGAGGTGCGGAAGAAGGAGCTGGAGCAATCGTGCCGGGTAATCGGCATTCAGGATCTGCGTCTGCTCGGCTTTCATGACAAAACGATCGAGTTCGAAGATCAGGAACGGTTGGACCGGGAAATCCGGGCGCTGCTGGACGAACTGCAGCCCGAGCTCGTCTATACGTTTTATCCCGGCTACAGCGTACACCCCGATCATGATGCAACCGGAGCGGCGGTCGTTCGCACGATCGGCGGTTTGGACAAGGCGCGCAGGCCGGAGGTTCGCTGCATCGCTTTCGCCAATAATCACGAGCAGGCTATAGGTAAGCCGGATATTGTTAATGACATTAAACAATATCTTGAACCGAAACTGGCTTCCATCCAAGCGCATCGTTCGCAGTTTCAAGCTGCGGAGCTGTTAGGCAAGAAGGCGCTGGACGACGAGGAAATCCGGCAGCGCTTCGGCACGGAGAGATTTTGGACGTATCGTTTTAATTAAAGGAAACCCGATTGTAAGTCGAGTTCGCGCTCTGACTTACAATCGGGTTTCTTTTTCGGCTAGCGGTCCCGTTGTCCGGCCTGCGATGAGGCGGGGCTCCAACACAATCTGACGGTAATCGTTGAAGTTTTCGCTCAGGGCGTCAAGCAGAATGCGCGTCGCCTGTCGGCCGATTTCTTCTTCGGATTGTGCGATATGGGTGAAACGCGCCCGATTGTCCAGTTCTGGCGACGGATCGTCGAAGGTAACGATGGAGAGGTCGCCCGGCACGCTCATGTTCAGAAATTCGGCGACAGCGGCGAGGCGAGTGCCAAGCGTGGAGTTGAGCGTAATATAGGCGGTCGCCAAACGGCTGCCGATATAGCGGTGAATCATGTGGGCGCCATCCTCAACGTCTTGCGCATTGAGCGTAAAATCGGTCAGCAACAGCGCGGGGTTGATCAGGGCGCCCCTTCGCTTTAATGCGTCCATATAGCCGGCAATCCGGTCCTGCACCGTAACGGTCTGCAGCGGAGAATCCGAGCAGACGGCAATGTCGCGATGCCCGAGCTCCCACAGATGGCTGACGGCAAGCTCCGCGCCCTCGCTGCTGTCGGAGCAGACGAAATGCGTCTCAACTCCGCGCAGGTAGCGATCGATCAGCACGAACGGAAACCGGTTTACCTTCAGCGCCAAAATTTCCTCGTTATACGTCGTCGCATCGATCGGGAAGATAATCAGCCCGACCGCGCCCATCCGAAGCAGCTCGGAGATCGCCTCCCTTTCCCGTTCCTCGGACTCGTTCGTCAGCACGATGTTCAAGTAGTAAGGCGTACCGCCAAGCACGCTGTTTATTCCCCGGATGAGACGCAGTGCAAAGAAGTCGTTTATGGAAGGTACGACGAACCCGATCATTTTCCCGGACGCTGCAACGGCTTCCGTACGCTGGGATGGGGGGGGGACGGGCTGTTCGTCGATGCTCGTTTTTGCATGTTGAACGGTCTCGGATTGAACCGTCTCGGATTGAATCGAATTGACGGAGCCGGAGAGGTCGCGCCCAACATAACTGCCCTTCCCCGGAATCCGGTGAATCCAGCCTTCCTTGGCCAACTGCGACAGCGCGTTCGCCACCGTAATTCTGCTGACGTTGAAAGCCGCCATTAACTCGTGCTCGGTCGGAATTTTGTCGCCTGTTCGCAGCTCTCCTTCGCCAATTAGCCGCTTAAAATGATTTTGGATTTGCACGTAAAGCGGCTGCCGCTCGTTGTTCATTTTTCCGCCCTCCAGTAAGTCAAAGTGTATAGCTATTATATCAAATCATGTTGTTTAAGCGATAGCTTTATTAGGGTTTTGAAGTAAATGATATATATGACATAAAAATAACTCGTATATTGAATATGTCATTTCGCAATGGTATATTCGTTGCAAAAGCCCTATGGCGATAAGGAGAGAAACAGATGCCCTACGAAACGTCGGCAATTATGTTGGACCGAGCCAAACACACGCTGGAGCAGATTCGCGATCATATCTACTTGAAGGTTGCCTCCCTTGAAGTTAACGCATGGAGAACGAAAGAGCCGGTCCCTTATGAGGAGAGAACATCCGGAGAGCCGCTGGCTCTTCGGCCGGGAGACAAGTGGGGCGAGCTGTGGGATTGCGCATGGTTCCGCTTTGTCGGATCCGTTCCCGCCAGTGCAGCAGGCTGCAAAGTCGTGCTGCTGATCGACGTGAACGGAGAGCTGTGTCTTGTGGACGAAGACGGAGCGCCGTTTCAAGGGTTGACCAATATCAACTCGGAGTTCGATTATTCATTGGGTCTGCCGGGCAAAAGGGTGGTCGACGTGGCCGATCGCGCTCAGGGCGGGGAAGTGGTGGACCTGTGGGCGGACGCCGGCTGCAACGACCTGTTCGGCCGTTACCGCAGCGGTACGTTGAAGGAAGCGGACATCGCGATCTGCCGTGAAGAGACGCGCCGTCTTTATTACGATTACGAGGTGCTGTTGGAGCTGGTCCAACAGCTGCCGGAGGCAAGCGCGCGCCGTTCCCGGCTGCTGCACAAGCTGTATGAGGCTTCTTACGTGCTGGAACGATTCGACGACGGCGCCGTTGAAGCCGCGCGGGAGCTGCTGCGTCCCGAGCTTGATAAGAAGGGCGGAGATCCTGACGTGACGGTCAGCGCCGTCGGTCATGCGCATATCGACCTCGCTTGGCTGTGGCCGATTCGGGAGACGATTCGCAAAGGGGCCAGAACGTTTTCCACGGTGCTTAGAAATATGGAGAAATATCCGGACTATGTGTTCGGGGCGAGCCAGCCGCAGCTGTACCAGTGGATGAAGGAGCATTATCCGAAGCTGTACGGACAGATCAAGGATAAAATCGCAGAAGGCCGCTGGGAAGTTCAAGGAGCGATGTGGGTCGAACCCGATTCCAACGTATCGGGCGGAGAGGCGCTCGTACGGCAAATTCTGTACGGCAAACGGTTCTTTAAGCAGGAATTCGGCGAGGAGGTTCGCGTGCTTTGGGTTCCGGACATTTTCGGCTACAGCGCCAGTCTGCCGCAGCTGCTCAAGAAATCCGGCGTCGATTATGTAATGACGCAGAAGCTGAGCTGGAGCGTGTACACCGATCACCCGCACCACAGCTTCCTGTGGGAGGGGATCGACGGTACGAAGGTGCTGACTCATCTTCCGCCCGAAGACACGTACAACAGTCCGGCGGCGCCGCGCTCGCTGGCGAAAATCGAACGGGAGTATATGGACAGCGGCGTCTCCGAGCATGCGCTCATGCTGTTTGGCATCGGCGACGGCGGAGGCGGACCGGGCGAGGAGCATCTGGAACGGTTGGAGCGTCTGCGCAATCTGCAAAGTCTCGTGCCGGTCGTCCAGGAGCCTTCCATCGATTTCTTCCGCAAGCTGGAGCGCGAGCTGGAGCGGTTCGAGACTTGGCGCGGAGAGTTGTATTTGGAGAAGCACCAAGGTACGCTGACGTCGCAAGGACGCAATAAGTGGTACAACCGCAAGCTGGAGAAAGCGCTGCGTGAAGTCGAATTCGCGGCGTCGCTGGCAATTTCGTGCGGAGCAGCGCCGTCCGTCTATCCTCAGGCCGAGCTGGAGACGATCTGGAAGGAAGTGCTGCTCTACCAGTTTCATGATATTCTGCCTGGTTCGTCGATCGGCAGAGTGTACGACGAATCGCTGGAGCGCTATGCGGCGCTGTACGAGCGAGCGCAGAAGCTGACAGAAGAGGCTTATGCCGCGGCTGCTGCCGCCGCTGGCCTGAAGGCGGGTGAAGCGTTCGTTGCCAACTCGCTGCCTTGGGAGCGGCAGGAGTGGGTCGTCTGGAACGGTCGGGAGTATCGCGTAACGGTTCCGTCCATGAGCGTGACGTCGCTGGAGCGTGCGGCACGGGAAGCGAATACAGCCGAACCGACCGCGACCGAGAGTAGCCTGGAGAACGAGTTTGTCCGCGTTAAGCTCGACTCCGACGGTAGCATCGTATCGCTTTACGACAAGCAGATCGGCCGGGAGACAGTGGCCGCAGGCGAACGGGCCAACGTGCTGACCGTCTATTACGACCGCGGAGACGCCTGGGATTTCGATCGCAATTATCGCCAAGCCGCTGCCGGCACCATGACGCGAGAGTCGGTCGCCGCCTATGCGGACGCCGCCAAGGCGGTCGTAGAGCAGCGGTTCCGTTTCGGGGAGTCGACGCTGACGCAGAAAATCGTTCTGCATGCGGGCGAACGAGTCGTTCGGTTCGAGACGGAAGCGGATTGGCGGGAATCGGAGAAAATGCTGCGGGCTTCATTCCCGGTCGACGTGCGCGCCGACCAGGTCAATTGCGAAATTCAGTTCGGCAATCTGCAGCGCCAGACGCATCGCAATACGAGACAAGATTTTGCCAAGGACGAAATTTGCGCGCATCAGTACATCGATCTGTCGCAGCCGGACTACGGCGTCTCGCTGTTGAACGATTCCAAATACGGCTACAGCGCGCTGGGGCACGTTCTGGACATCCATCTGCTGCGCAGCCCGTCGTATCCCGATCCGCTTGCCGACAGGGCGGTTCATCGGTTCGTCTATGCGCTGTATCCGCATGCCGGCGATTATGTCGCGGCGCAGACGTACCGGAAAGGCTACGAGCTAAATTCTCCGCTAACCGTATTCGAGGCGGGAGAGTCTAATTCGCATCAAGCGGCGACCGCGCTGCAGCATTCGTTCGTCGGCATCGATTCCCCGAACGTTATGCTTGAAGCGGTCAAGAAGGCCGAGGATTCCGACGATCTGATCTTGCGTCTGTACGAGACATCGGGTATGCGAGCCGAGGCGACTCTGTCGTTCGGCATGGGGTATGCGGCCATCGACGAAGTCGATCTGATGGAAAACAACTTGGCGACGATCGGCGAAAATACCGATATGGCTAAGCTGTCGTTCGCTCCGTTTGAGATTCGTACGCTCCGTTTGAAGCTGCTCCAGTAGTAAGTAGGAGCTGTCCAATAAGCGCATCAAGCTGTTTTAGAAGATCAATCAATACAGGGGGGATAGATCTCCTTCCGCTGCAATACGCTCCTGAAATCTGAACGGGGAAACTCGTGAAAAGGTGATGTCGGGAGCGTATAAGGCAGTCTCCCCGCTAATCATGACCCGCAATTTCCCCCGTTAATTTGAAATATAGTTTTTATGGCGGCTCTATTGCACACATGAGTTTACGCAGGGAAGTGAGTCGAAAAATCGTACAAAGCAGCGCGGTTCATGCTCAAATGACAGAAGTTTGTTCGAAGAATCGTACAAAGCAGCGCGGTTCATGCTCAAACGACGGAAGTTTGACCGAAGAATCGTACAAACCGCTCAAAATCAAAGGTTGTATGTCACTAAAGCGTCTTCGATGATTGTATGGATAACTACTGGCTGGTGATTATTTGGAAGTGTTATGGGTCATGTTTAGGTCTTCAGAAGGTATAACCCCCTTACTTTGCGTATCGATTCATCTCAAGCTGATCTGCTTGCGGGACAGCCCTTTCGTATTTTCCCATCTATAATCGCGCATGTCCTAATTATAAGACGCCCCCTTTTGCCATCATAAACCAAAGTCCAAGCGCGTAAAAATAAAGTAAATGGTCCGGAGACAACATTCATTGTCCCTAATCTGTCGCGGAAACCCCGCGGCTTTTTTTGTTCTCGGACACCGGGCCGGAGAGGGGGCGGAGGCTTACGAAGCTCATCAAGCTGCTCGGATTGATTGCCGTCGTCTCTATCGTGAACGTCGTTGTGCTTTCACCCGGTTTGCTTGGAGTCGGCTTCGGCGAGAGCGCCCTGGAGACGGCGATCGGAGTGACGCTGCCGCTGGCCGGCGTTATTGCGCTGCTGCTGGGAAGCTACGTCATCCTGCAGAAGCCCCAGGAGCAGCCGCCGCCTCTGCGACAGCTTCAATCGCAGGAGGACTTCGCGACGGCATTGTCTCGCTACAAACGGGTTAGGCTGCTGGAGGAGGACATGGATCACGCGATCGAACAACTGGATCGCATCCGCAAGAAGAAGGAAACGCTGCTCGAGGCATTGTCGCAACGGTTTCAGCCCGGAGAGTTGAGCTATGCGAAGTTTGCTTCCGTCATCGCGGAGGTCGAATCGTTGTTTTACCGCAACGTCAGAAGCGTCTTGAATCGGCTGCAGGCGTTTGACGAGGCCGAGTTCGAGAGATTTGGCTCGCGTAAAGCGTCGCGAATACCGAGGGAGCTGCTGCAGATGCGGGCGGAAATGCTGAACGAGTTTCTCGATTTTGTGAAATATTCGATCGCGATGAACGAAGAAATTTTGCTGAAGCTGGATCGGCTGCTGCTGGAAATTTCGCGTCTGGACGCCTTCGAGCCGGGCGATATCGAGGCGATGCCCGGCATGCAGGAGATCGATGCGCTGATTAAGACAACGAAGCACTACAGATGAAAGAGGTGGGGGAGTTGGCTAAACCGCGCAAATTTGCTTTAGTGTCGGTCTTCCTGCTGGCGATCGTGTTTGCTTTGGTCTATTGGGGAATCAGTCTGACCTCCAACCTGGGAAAAACGAAGGCGGAGCTAAGCTCGGAGAACGCGGAGAAGCGGCTGAGCAGGCTGTTCTCGGACCTCTCCGTGTCGAGCGCAGAGCCGGTGAAGGGGCAGATCGATCTCGATCCGGCGGACGTGGCCGAAGCGTTGCCGGACATCTCCAAGTTTCCGGTGACGGTAGACAACACGACCGGCTTTTATGTCGAAATTTTCTCCTCGACAGAGAAATCCGGCTCCGGCGTCGACGGCTGGCTGACCGAAGTCGCGGCCGAATTCAACCGAGCGGGAATCGAGGTGAACGGTCAAGCCGCATCGGTCAAGGTGAGAAACATCGCGTCAGGGACGGCCACCGACTACATTGCGTCCGGCAAGTACATACCCGACGCGTTCACCCCATCCAACGAGCTGTGGGGCGAGATGGTCAAGGCAAGCGGCGTCAGAACGGAGCTGGTCGCGAAGAGGCTGGCCGGCAACGTGCCGGGTATCGTCATCGCCAAGGCGAAATACGACGCGCTCGTGGAGAAATACGGAGCGGTGAACGTAAAGACGGTGACGGAGGCGATCGCCGGCAACGAGTTTGCGATGGGCTATACCGACCCGTTCGCCAGCTCTACGGGCCTCAACTTCCTGCTGACGGCGCTGGATTCGTTCGACAGCTCGAACCTGCTCGGAGAGAAGGCGGTCGCAGGCTTTGAGAAGTTCCAGGCCAACGTACCGTTCATCGCTTCGACGACGATTCAGATGCGCGACGCGGCCAAATCAGGCATGCTGGACGGCTTCGTACTGGAGTATCAAACCTATATCAATGCCGCCGATCTCAAGGGAGGTTATGTGTTTACGCCATTTGGCGTACGGCATGACAGTCCGCTCTATGCGCTGGGCGATCTGCCGCCGGAAAAGGTCGAGCTGATCAAGCGGTTCGCCGATTTCGTTCAGCAGGAGCAATACCAGCAAGCGGCGGAAAAACTGGGCTTTAACGGGCTGGAGGAATATACGCCGGAGCTGGCCGTTCCGGATGGCGCGCTGCTCTCTGCCGCCCAAAAGCTGTGGAAGGAGAAGAAAAACGCCGGCAAGCCGATCGTGGCGGTATTCGTCGCGGACGTGTCGGGCAGCATGGACGGCGAACCGTTAAATCGGCTTAAGGAGTCGCTGTTGAAGGGACAGAAATATCTTGGCCGAGACAACAGCATCGGCTTCGTCTCCTACTCGAGCGACGTCACGATCCATCTGCCGATCGGGAAGTACGATACGAACCAACAGTCGATGTTCGTCGGGGCGGTGAACAGCCTGCAGTCCGGCGGCGGAACGGCGACGTTCGACGGGATCGTCGTGGCGCTCAAAATGCTGCAAGACGAGCTGCGGGTCAATCCGAACGGCAAGCCGGTCATTTTTGTCCTGAGCGACGGGGAGACGAACGAGGGCTATTCTCTTAACGACGTTAAAGATCTCGTCGAAGCGTACAAAGTGCCGATCTACACCATCGGCTACAATGCCAACATCAAGGCGCTGCAGAGCATTTCCGGCATTAACGAGGCGGCCAGCATCAATGCCGATACGGACGACGTCGTCTACAAGATCGGCAACCTGTTTAACGTACAGATGTGATTTGAATACGGAGGGGGATCCGGATGTCATTCTCGATGGAAGTCGCCAGCCCGGAACAGATCAAGGCGGTTATTGAACAGGAAGTAAAGTCCGTGCCCGAAGAGGTAGCCAAGCTGAAGCAGTTGGCCGACGCGAATGTGGCGGCGATTATGACGCTTGACGTCGAGTCGCTGGACAAACGCAAGGAGATCGTGCAATCGATCGAAAGCTTCGGCCTCGGTACGATGAAGTCGTCCGCGGACAAAAACAAGCTACTGGAAGTGTCCGTCGGCAATCTGGCGCGAACGGGGGACGAGGGCGGCCAGGTGGCTAAAGGGCTGGCCGAACTGCATGCGCAGCTCAAGGATTTGGACCCGAGCGCCGTCGATTTCGCCAAGCGCGGTATGTTAGGCAAGCTGTTCAATCCGCTGCGCTCCTATTTTCTGAAATATCAGAAGGCCGACATTGTGATTGCCGATATCGTCGTCTCGCTCGACAAAGGCAAAGCAACGCTCAAAAACGACAATACGACGCTGGAGCTGGAGCAGCAGACGCTACGCGAGCTGACCAAGAAGCTGCAGAAGGAAATTCAGCTCGGCATGCTGATGGACGAATCGATCGAGGGGCAGATCGAGGCGGCGCGGCAGCGTGCCGAGGATCCGGACAAAATCCGCTTCATTACCGAGGAAGTGCTGTTTCCTCTTCGCCAGCGAGTAATGGACCTGCAGCAGATGCTCGTCGTCAATCAGCAGGGAATTATGGCGATCGAGGTCGTCATCCGCAACAACAAGGAGTTGATTCGCGGCGTCGACCGGGCGAAAAACGTGACCATCTCGGCGCTGCGCATCTCCGTGACGGTAGCCAGCGCCCTCTTTAACCAGCGAATTGTGCTCAAGAAGATCGAGCTGCTCAACCAGACGACGAACGAACTGATCGCCGGCACCTCCCGCATGCTGAAGGAGCAAGGAGCGACGATCCATAAGCAGGCGCTCGAGACGAGCGTGTCGGTGGAGACGCTGAAGCAGGCGTTCACGGACGTGCTGGCCGCGCTCGATTCGATTAGCGCATACAAGCAGGAAGCGCTGCCCCGCATGCGGGACACGATCAGCCAATTCCGCGAACTGGCCGACCAGGGCGAACAGCAGATCCGGCGCCTGGAGAAAGGGCAAAGACTCGGCATTTGATCGGGCATGCTTCGCCTCGATTTTCTTTTACTTCAGGCTCTCCGAAATCATGACTTTCCTGCGAATGAGTGATAGAATTTCGGTATTACGGAGTACGGAGGAATAGTCTTGACTTTGCAGCAACTCAAATACGTGATCGAAGTGGCGAACCGCGGCTCCATCAACGAAGCGGCCAAACGACTGTTTATTTCCCAGCCCAGCCTGTCCAACGCAATCAAGGATTTGGAAGAGGAGCTGCAGATCGCCATCTTCGATCGATCGAACAAAGGAATTTCGTTGTCCAAAGAAGGAGTCGAATTTCTGAGCTACGCCCGGCAGGTCGTCGAGCAGGCCGAGCTGCTGGAAAGCCGGTACTTGAACGCCAAGCCGTCCCCGCAGCATTTCTCGGTCTCGACCCAGCACTATGCGTTCGCGGTCAACGCCTTCGTCAGTCTTGTCAAGGAGTACGGTCACGATGAATACGAGCTGACGCTGCGCGAGACGAAAACGCACGAGATCATCGAAGATGTCAGTACGATGCGCAGCGAGATCGGCATTTTGTACGTGAACGAGTTTAACGGCAAAGTCATCCACAAGCTGCTGAGAAGCGCCAATCTGCAGTTTACGAGCCTGTTTACGGCTAAGCCGCACATTTTCATCAGCATCCACAATCCGCTAGCCAAACACGCCATCGTCACGATTGATCAATTGCAGGAGTATCCGTATTTGTCGTTTGATCAGGGGGAATACAACTCCTTTCATTTTGCCGAAGAGATCCTGAGCACGTTGTCCCGTAAAAAGAGCATTCGCGTAAGCGACCGGGCGACGCTGTTTAATCTGTTGATCGGCTTAAACGGCTACACGATTTCGACGGGAGTGCTGAGTAAGGATTTGAACGGCAACGAGATTATTCCCGTACCGCTGGACTGCAGCGAGACGATCAATGTCGGTTGGATTTCGCATCGCAATGCGGCGCTTACGAAGCTTGGAGCGGCGTATGTTGAAGCGCTGGAGCGGGCGACGGCTCCTGACCCGAATTAAGCCCCCGGGCAGCGGGTCGGGGCTAGGGCGTGTATGCAAACCCGCTCAGAGGTATCTTTCACCGCCCCTGCTGCGTCACATTTGCTTGACGTACCCCCGGTACGCCTTCACAAAAGTTCCTTGCATGGAACGAAAATTCGGCCAAATCTACTATCCTCGGAGTATGCATACACGCCCTAGCGCGGTTTGCGGTATAGGGAATAGCTATATCCAGATATAGGATTTGAGAGTTACACTATATCTAAAAATCCGTGCTATCTTCTACGTAACAACTTATATAGGAGTGTTACGAGATGGCGCAAAGCAGTATTTTGGGATACCCGCGAATCGGCGCGGATCGGGAATGGAAGAAAGCGCTGGAAGCGTTCTGGGCAGGCAAGCTGGAAGAAGCGGAATTCGTGGAAAAGCTGCGCGACATCCGTCTGGCTCATCTTCGCAAGCAAAAAGACAAAGGCATTGACCTGATTCCGGTCAACGACTTCAGCTACTACGATCATGTGCTCGATACGGCAACGATGTTCGGCATCGTTCCGCAACGGTTCAAATACGAAGGCGGCGCGGTTTCGCTGTCGGTCTACTACGGAATCGCACGAGGCACGAAGGAAGCGGCAGCTAGCGAAATGACGAAATGGTTCAACACGAACTACCATTATATTGTTCCTGAACTGGACGGTGCGCAGCCGGCGCTGACCGAAAACAAGCCGCTGCAGGCTTATCGCGAAGCGAAGGAGAAGCTGGGCATCGAAGGCAAACCGGTGCTGCTCGGGCCGCTGACGTTCCTGAAGCTGTCCAAAGGCTACGCCAAAGCGGAGACGGATTCGTGGCTGGAACGACTGCTGCCGCTTTACGTTCAAGTTTTGCGCGAGTTGGCTCTGGAAGGCGTCCGTTGGGTACAGATCGACGAGCCGATCGCGGTGACGAAAATCGACGCGGAGGACGTTCGCCGCTTGCAGACGATATACGGAGCGTTCGCGGCTGCGGTTCCCGAGCTGAACATCCTGCTGCAAACGTATTTTGAATCGGTTGAAAGCTATGCGGACATTGTCTCGCTGCCGGTTAAAGGTATCGGTCTCGATTTTGTTCACGGAGCGGCCGGCAACCTGGCGGCGATCCGTGAGTTCGGCTTCCCGCAGGACAAGGTGTTGGGCGCAGGCGTTATCGACGGACGCGGCATCTGGAAAGCGGCGCTTGGCGAGAAGCTGGAAGTGCTTGAGCAGCTTGGCAAGTACGTCGGCGACGATCGGCTGATCGTACAGTCGTCGTGCAGCCTGCTTCACGTGCCGGTCACGACGGAGAACGAGACGAAGCTGGCGGCGGAATTAAAAGGAGCGCTCGCTTTCGCCGATGAGAAGCTGACGGAAATCGCGCTGCTGACCAAAGCAGCGAACGAAGGCAAAGAAGCGATCGCTGCTGAGCTGGCCGCCAGCCAGCGTGCCGTAGAGGCGCTGAGACAATCGGCGGAGCGCAATCGCGCCGACGTCCAGCAAGCGGTGGCGGGAATTAGCGGAGCAGAGCCGGCGCGCGCCAGCGCGTTCGAGCAGCGCCGGATCGCGCAGCAGAACAAGTGGCAGCTGCCGCTGTTCCCGACGACGACGATCGGCAGCTTCCCGCAGTCCGCCGAGGTGCGCAAAGCTCGCCAGCTCTGGCGCAAAGGCGAATGGAACGAGGAGCGCTACGCCGCCTTTATTCGCGAACAGATCGATCTGTGGATCAAGCTGCAGGAAGAAATCGGTATCGACGTGCTTGTGCACGGCGAGTTCGAGCGTACGGACATGGTTGAATTTTTCGGCGAGAAGCTGGCCGGCTTTGCGTTTACGCAGAACGGCTGGGTACAGTCCTATGGCTCCCGCTGCGTTAAGCCTCCGGTTATCTACGGCGACGTGGCATTCGAACAGGCGATGACCGTCGAAGAGACGAAGTACGCTCAGTCGCAAACGGACCGTCCTGTCAAAGGCATGCTGACCGGACCGATTACGATTATGAACTGGTCGTTCGTTCGCGACGACATTCCGCGCGAGCAAATCGCGTACCAGCTCGCTTATGCGCTCAGACAGGAAGTAGAAGCGCTGGAGCAGGCCGGTATCGGAATGATCCAGGTCGACGAGCCGGCGGTGCGCGAAGGACTGCCGCTCAAGGAGCAGGATCAGGCGGAATATCTGAATTGGGCGGTTAAGGCGTTCCGGATGACGACTTGCACGGTGCAGAACGAGACGCAAATTCACACGCATATGTGCTATTGCGAATTCCACGACATGATCGATTCGATCGAATCGATGGATGCGGACGTCATCTCTATCGAGACATCGCGCAGCCATGGAGAGCTGATTCACAGCTTTGAGGAAAACACCTACAAGCTGGGCATCGGTTTGGGCGTATACGACATCCACAGCCCGCGCGTGCCGAACGTCGAGGAGATGTCCGGCATGATCGACCGCGCGCTGCGCGTGCTTGATCCGCAGCTGTTCTGGATCAACCCGGACTGCGGTTTGAAGACGCGCGGACAGGAAGAGACGGTTGCTTCCTTGCGCAACATGGTTGCGGCGACTCAAATTGCCCGTGAGAAGCATCTGGCTCAGTAATTTCCTGTGAAAGTTAATCGATGAACAAGACGGAAGGTGTATGTATCTCACTTGATGCTCCAGCAGCTGGATACGATCGTGGGCTTGCTGCTGAATAATAAACAATAACGCGCGCGCGTAAGTCAGTCGGCTCGTCTCCGCACCGGGAGAGGGCCGATTGTTCTATTTTATTAGTAAGGGAACGATTAGCGCGGATATTGACGAAAGGGCAAACGATCTACGGAAGCGATCCGGACATTTTGCCCGGACTGTCCAACAAGTATAGTCCGCTAAGAAATACGGGATACGTCGAGCAGATTCCGCTGACCGATATCGAGTTGATCGATAAGAAGGAAATCCCGGGATTCGGTACAACGCTGTGGTATACGCTAATAAATAACGAAGATCTGCCGAAGAGCGACAAAAACGGAATAATCGTCTATTTCGGTATTGTCATCGAAGGCCTATCCGAGCCCGGCCAGCTTTTCCACTACGGCTTCGGTTATTTGGACGGCGACGACTTTAGCGCGACGCGGCTGTTCGGTCAAGAGGTGCTCAAGATTGACAGGCAGGAGTGCAGAATCGACGGGGAGGCGTGCGCCTTCTACGTGAAGAAGGACGAGGGAGGCGTCAGCACCTTCGCGGAATTCGATGCGGCGACCTACGAACGGGATCTTGACGGGGACGGCCTGGAGGAAGCGATAGTTGCGACGCACAAGCAAAATCAAATCTACATTTTTAAAGAGGAGCAGGGACGGCTTCAGTGGGCAAGCGTGCGGGAAGCGCTGGGGGCGGGTAACGAGGATCGGCTTGTCTACGATGAAGCTGCAGGGCTGTTCGAAGTGTATACTCCGTCAGTGGAGCAAGGCGATAGTGTCCGAATATACGCTTATACGCAGGACAACAAGCTTGCGGAAGTGGTACAATAAGAAGAACAAAGGCTGTTTCCCGAAAGGGGAGCAGCCTTCGCATGTCGGCGCTGCCAATGGGCTGCCGCCTGGATAAGGAAGGGGCGACATCGTGTTTGGGGCGATTGTGATCTTCGTGTTGGCCGGTCTCGCCGAAATCGGCGGAGGGTATTTGGTGTGGCTATGGTTGCGGGAATCGAAGCCTTATTGGTACGGGGTAGCTGGAGGATTGATTCTCGTACTGTACGGAATTATCCCGACTCTGCAGAGCTTTCCTTCCTTCGGACGCGTGTACGCGGCTTACGGAGGCGTGTTCGTCGTATTAGCCGTTTTGTGGGGCTGGCTCGTCGACAAGAAGACGCCCGATCTGTACGATTGGCTTGGAGCGGCGGTCTGTATCGTCGGCGTTTCGATCATGTTGTGGGCGCCGAGAAGTTAAAGGAAGACGACATCAAGACGGGTGGAGACGATTTGCACATGGAGCACGTAACGACGGATAGCTGGGACGAAGCGCTGTGGACGGAGGCGGCCGTCATTTATCGGGAAGCGTTCCCCGAGCATGGAAGGAAAAGCGAAGCGATTATCAGACGCATGTTCGAGCGCGGTCTCTGTACGCTGCATGTGTGGCGCATGCAGAATGAAGCCGCAGCGATGGCGCTGACGGCATTCGACGAACGCTCCGAAGTGCTGATCGTCGATTACATAGCCGTACGGCGATCGCGTCAGGGTCGAGGAATCGGTCGAAGCTGCGTCTTGCAACTTCGGGACTGGGCCGCCGGCGCGAAGCCGGAATGCCGCGGCATCATTATTGAAGTCGAGGCGGAGGAGACGGACGAGAACGCGAAGCGCATCCGTTTTTGGCAAAGCGCGGGTTTTAAACTGACCGAATACGTTCATGTCTACATATGGGTTCCCGAGACGTACCGGGCGATGTCGCTTGGCTTTGATGCCGCTATACCGCTCGCCGATGACGGAAGGGAGCTGTTCAAAGCTATCACGCGCTACCACGAACGCGCTTACCGGAAAGCGAAGGACGGCGGTAAAGTTTGATTATAGCCGTTTATTCACTTTGTGTAGGGCGGTAAACGGTCGTACAATGTAGTTGTCGGGCCGACGAATTTGCCGGAAAGGAGATGATCGAATTGATCTACCATCCTGAGGTGATCTCCGCTTAGACGGAGATCGTCAATTAGGGAGGAGGCCGCAAGGCCTCCTTTTTCACTTGTAAGGCAAAGCGGTTTTCAATATACTGGAAATACGAACAATGCGTTCGCGATCGCCATATGGCACACTACATTCGGATAAAGGAGGAGAAATCGAGCATGGCTAAAGGATCTGCGAAAGAAATGTTATCCATTATCGGGGCGTTAGAATTGAAGGAGGGCCAACTTGATTTACAAAAACGGGAGAGATGTGCTTCCCCCTAGTTTGTTGCAGGAGTTACAGAACTACGTGGGAGGCGAGCTGATCTATATTCCCAAGCCGAACGAGTGTCGCGCACGTTGGGGGGAAGTCAGCGGGACGAGAAAGCTGCTCGCGGAACGCAACAAGGAAATCCGCCGTCTGCACTCGGACGGAATGACCGTTTCCGAGCTTGTGGGCAAATATCATCTGTCTGGAGACAGCATTCGTAAAATTATTGTTAAAACGTCATGAACGGGCATATCGGTGCATATCGAGAATGGTAAAAAAAGAAAATTCGGTCGTGAAGCACACGCCGCTCTTTCTCCTGATGGATTCAGGGGAACGGGCGGCTTTTCTATTTTATTGGCGACCGGGCGGGCTGCAGGGAGGGGCAAGGCGATGAACGTGGATCATGATCGGCTGCTGATTTTCCGCAGCGGATGTTTCTCTATTCGGGTAAGCTTTACGAGAAATATCGTCATCGAATTCTTCCGATTGCAATTTTCAGTCATAGACGCCGGGCCAAGGAGCCGTCTTCGCTCGAGTGGGCTTTCCCGTTTCTAAGGGTGCTGACCTTTCGGTATTATGTGGTTCAATTGCGTCACAAGAACTGGCGTCGTTTTATACGCACGAAGAACCCGGTGGCTGCTGCGCTGCTGAGCAGTATGGGGTATAATAAGAAGGAACGCGTAACGGTAAAGCTAGAGTTTCTGCGGATGGTTACACGACTGGAGCTGGACCCGGCGATGGTGGAGGAGATGACCGGATTGCCTGCGAAGAGGATCGACGAGCTCAAGGCAACGGTATAGCAGGCTGTTCGAGCAGGCTCGGAAGAAAAATAGCTTTACCTCCGTTGCGTTATTTGATAATATAATCGCAATAACAAATGCGATGAAGAGAAGAGTAGGTAAAGCCATTCTTTCGCAGAGAGCTCCGGCAGCTGGGAAGGGGCAGAGGATGCTTTACTGAAAAAAGACTCCGAGCAGCGCGTCGGAACCTCGCTTACGAGGGGGTGGCGCGACAGGCGCTCCTGTTACAGAGCTAGAGTATAAGCATTGCTGGGCAATGCCGTACTTGAAGAGGCGGATATGGCGACATATCGGCGAATCCGGGGTGGTACCGCGAGCACACAATCTCGTCCCTAAGGCTGAAGTCTTGGGGGTGGGATTTTTTTGTTGAAGCGCAAAGCCGGCGCAAGCTGCGCACCATTGGATTCGGCTTGAATAGTAATTAGGTATGAGACTCCGTAAAAATAAGCGGCATGGAAGGGACTGGAATAAACGATGTCAAACAAATTGAAAGTCGGTATAGTCGGAGGAACGGGAATGGTCGGGCAGCGGTTCGTTCAACTGCTGGACGGTCACCCTTGGTTTGAAGTGACGACGATCGCGGCAAGCGCGAACTCGGCGGGCAAAACTTACGAGCAATCGGTCCAAGGCAGATGGAAGCTGGCCGGAGAGATTCCCGATTCGGTCAAAAATATCGTCGTGTTGGACGCTTCCAAGGTGGAAGAGGTCGCTTCGCAGGTCGATTTTATTTTCTGCGCGGTCGATATGAAGAAAAATGAAATTCAGGCGCTGGAGGAAGCGTACGCCAAGACGGGCACGCCGGTCGTCTCCAACAACTCCGCGCACCGCTGGACGCCCGACGTTCCGATGGTCATTCCGGAGATCAATCCGGGTCATCTGGACGTGATCGCGGCGCAGCGTAAACGGCTCGGCACAGAGACCGGCTTTATCGCCGTTAAGCCGAACTGTTCCATTCAGAGCTATGTGCCGATGCTGCACGCGCTGCAGGAGTTTAAACCGACGAAGGTTGTCGCTTCGACGTATCAGGCGATTTCCGGCGCAGGCAAAAACTTCACCGACTGGCCGGAAATGCTCGACAACGTCATTCCGTACATTGGCGGCGAAGAAGAGAAGAGCGAGCAGGAGCCGCTGCGCATCTGGGGCAGCGTCGAAGACGGCGAGATCGTGAAGGCGAACGCTCCGCTCATTACGACGCAGTGTATCCGCGTTCCGGTCACGGACGGCCACTTGGCGACCGTATTTGTCTCGTTCGAGAACAAGCCTTCCAAGGAAGAGATTTTGCGGCGCTGGAGCGAGTTCGCAGGCCGTCCGCAGCAGCTTGGCTTGCCGAGCGCTCCGAAGCAGTTCATTACGTATTTCGAAGAGGAGAACAGGCCGCAGACGAACCTGGATCGCGACATCGAGCGCGGTATGGGCGTATCCGCCGGACGTCTGCGCGAGGATTCCCTGTACGACTTCAAATTCGTCGGACTGTCGCACAACACGCTTCGCGGCGCCGCCGGCGGAGCGGTGCTGATCGCCGAACTGCTTAAAGCGGAAGGCTACATTCAGGCAAAATAAGCATGAACGAACGCAAGGGGTTGTCCCACAAACAGGTCAAGTTGCTCTGAAAGTTATCGATATTAAAGATGCAAGATGTATATACCTTCCTCTGATGCTATACGCTCCTGAAATCTGAATGGGTAACCCGTTACAAGGTAATTTCAGGAGCGTATGAGGCAGTCTACGGGCTACGCTTGACCCACAACACTTCCAGATAATTCCGAGAAGCTATTCGTATACTTATCGAAAACGCTTTAGTGGCATACAATCCCCGATCTTGGTTGATTTATACGATTTTCCCTACAAACGTTCGTCGTTGGAGTCTGAGCCGAGTTGCTTTGTGCTGTTTTTCCTACAAACGTCCGCCGTTTAAGCCTGGTTCGAGCTGCGTTGTACGAATTTTCGACTCACTTCCCTGCGTAAGCTCATGTGTGCAAATAGATCCGTCGTAAAAGTTTAATATCCAATAAATTGGAAACGTTGTGGGTCATGATTAGGTCTCCGGCAGGTATATACACCTTACTTTATTTATCGATCATCTAAGCAACCCTGGTTACCGGGCAACCTCTATTCGGCATGAGCCGCGTATACAACTCCCGCGTTTCAATCTCCTATCGCTCTGTTACCCGATCATATCCATAAACTTTATAGCCGCGCTTGACAGCGGCATATTTCGCTTTGTCATAATGCCGACCTGGGACGGAGGGATCGGAATGTCCAGCTCGATCTCGAAGAGCGATCCCTCCTCCAGCTCCTTGGAGACGAACTCCCGCGTCACGAATGAAATGCCGAGCCCTCTCCTCGCGAATTCGATCAACAAGTCGACGCTGCCGACTTCAATCTCCGGTTTGATCGTGTAGCCATAGCTTTGAAAAATCTCGGTTATCGTCATTCTTGCGCGACTGTTCCGAGAGAACAGGATAATCGGCTGCTCAAGCAGCATGTCCACCGACAACTTCTTGCCCCGCAGTTCCTCATAGCGAGCGCCCGCGACAAAGCAATCCTGAAGATGGAAGCTTTCCCGCACCTCAAGCTGCGGATCGACGATCGGCATGCGCACGACGCCAAGATCAATTCTGCCTTCCTTCAGGAACGAGATGACCTCCGGCGTCGTGCCGTGATTCAGATGCAGCCGAATGTTCGGAAACCGTTCATGAAATTCCTCTATATATGGCAGTAAATAATGCTTAAACAGCGAATCGCTTCCCCCGATTCTGAGCTCGCCGCTCTCCAGATTTTTGAGGGCGGCCATTTTTTCTTCGGCAAGCGAAATAAAGATGTGCGATTGTTCGATGTAGGAATAGAGAATCGCGCCCTCCTGCGTCAGTTCGACTCCTTTGGCGGTCCGATAAAACAACGTGATGCCGAAGCTGTCCTCCAGCTGCTTGATGGCATGGCTGACGCTCGGCTGGGTGAGATACAGCGCTTTGGCCGCCTGGGTCAGACTGCCTGTTTTAGCGGCCCAATAGAACACCTTGTACAGCTCGTAATTATTGGTCATAGACACGGTCTATAGCTCCTGTAAAATATATTAATTACTTGTATGGCTCCTATTCGTATTATAGTGAAACTACGAAAGAGATACCAGACATGCGCGACAAAGCGTATTTGGAAGGAGCAGGAGGAAGATGGAGCCTACGACATTCGTACTGTTCGGAGCGACTGGGGATTTAGCCAAGAGAAAAATATACCCTGCTTTGTATAATTTATTCGTCGACGGCAAGCTGCCCGATTCGTTCTCGCTGTTCGGCCTTGGAAGAAGAGAATGGACCGACGAGTCGTTTCAAGCGAACGTCGAGCGATCCATTCGGGAATTTTCCCGGCGCGAAGCGAAAAATGACGGCTCGCTTGAACGATTCGCCCGCGCGTTCCGTTATCAGGTGCTGGACATTGGACGCGAGGAGGATTACGAGCGATTGCTGGGGCGGATTGAGCAGCGGGAGCGCGAGCTGGATGCTCGACCGAACCGGCTGTTTTACTTGTCCGTCGGACCGGAGTTTTTCGAGCCGATTGCGGCTAATATTCTTGCGAGCGGACTCGGCTCCGAGGAAGGCTGGAAGCGGCTCGTTATCGAGAAGCCGTTCGGCCACGATCTGCCGTCGGCCCGCGAGCTGAACCGGAAGCTGAGCCAGACGTTCGCGGAAGAGGAAATTTTCCGTATCGACCATTATCTCGGCAAACCGATGGTACAGAAGATGGGGGCGCTTCAGCAAGCCAATCCGGTCATCCAGGCGCTCTGGACGAACCGCTACATCGCCAACGTACAGATTACGGCCAGCGAGACGGTCGGGGTCGAGGAACGAGCCGGCTATTACGATAATGTAGGCGCGGTGCGGGATATGTTCCAGAACCACATGCTGCAGCTGCTCATGATGGCCGCGATTCATCTGCCTCACGAGAGCAGTTCGGAGCAAGTGCGCTTCAAGAAGCAGCGGATTATGCAAGCCGTTGCGCCGCTGCAGAAGCAGGACGTCGCGGCCAGCGTCGTTCGCGGCCAGTACGCGGCAGGAGAGGTTAGCGGCAAGCAAGTCGTTGGCTATTTGTCCGAGCCGGGTATCGCCGCAGATTCCAGCAACGATACGTTTATCGCCGCAAGGCTGGAAATCGACGATCACTATTGGCGCGGAGTTCCTTTCTACATTCGCACAGGCAAACGAATGAAGGAGAAGAGCACGCGAATCGTCGTCGAGTTCAAAGAGCCGCTGCAGCAGCCTTCGCAAGGCCTTGGCGCGCCTAATTTGCTTGTCTTTGAGATCGGACCGAAGGAAGGCATCACGCTGCAGCTCAATTCGAAGGAAGGCGATGAATTCAAGCCGCTGCACGTCGAGCTGCACGGCAGCCAGGACGACGTTCCGGAAGCGTACGAGAACCTGATTCACGACGCGCTGCGCGGCGATGGCACATTTTTCGCCCACTGGGACGAAGTCGAGCTGAGCTGGCAGTGGGTGCAGCCGATTCTCGACGCCTTCGCCGAAAATCTCGCGCCCCTGCAAACTTACGCCGCCGGCTCTTACGGCCCTACAGAGTCCGATGCGCTGCTTGCGCAGGACGGCTATCGTTGGTGGTTTGACGAAGAGCTTGAAACCTCAAGTATGAGTTCAAAAAGTCCGGTTTTCAGCACCGAGGCTGGTCGTTCGCCTCACGGCGAACTGCTCGCCCATGCATCCGGGAAGATTGGATGAAGACCGGAGATGAGGAACGTAGTAAAGCGTAGTGGAAGCTACGTGAGCTCCGGAAGAACCGGCTGAATTCAAGATTCGATGTTGAATATGCTTCCTGAGAATGCTTCGTGATCAAAATCGGACTTTTTGAACTACCTCTATAAAAAAGGAGAACAATATGCCTACAACGCAAACTATTGAACAACTCGCAATCGACACGATCCGCACGCTGTCCATCGACGCCATCAACGCCGCCAACTCCGGTCACCCGGGGCTGCCGATGGGCGCCGCGCCGATGACTTACGCCCTCTGGTCCAGGCATTTGAATCATAACCCCGGCAATGCCAAATGGTTCAACCGCGATCGCTTCGTGTTATCCGCAGGCCACGGTTCGGCTCTGCTGTACAGTCTGCTTCATCTGTCCGGCTACCGCGTGTCGCTCGACGATCTGAAGCAGTTCCGCAAGCTGAACAGCAAGACGCCGGGTCATCCGGAATTCGGCCATACGGACGGCGTCGACGCGACGACGGGGCCGCTCGGCCAAGGGGTGGCGATGGCGGTCGGCATGGCGATGGCCGAAGCGCATCTTGCCGCAAAATTCAATCAGGAAGGCTTTCCTGTCGTTGATCACTATACGTATGCGCTTGTCGGCGACGGCTGTCTGATGGAGGGCATTTCTTACGAAGCGATGTCGATGGCCGGCCACATGAAGCTGGGCAAGCTGATCGTGCTGTACGACTCCAACGACATCTCCTTGGACGGTGACCTGAACCTGTCGTTCGGAGAAGATATGCGCAAAAGAGCGGAGTCCACGAACTGGCAGTACTTGCGCGTAGAGGACGGTAACGATATTGTTAAAATTAGCGAGGCTATTGCGTCCGCTAAGGAAAACGACGCGCAACCGACGCTGATCGAGGTTCGCACGATTATCGGCTACGGCAGCAAAGCGGCCGGAACGCACAAAGTTCACGGCAGCCCGCTTGGCAAGGAAGAGGCTATAGCGACGAAGAAGGTTTACGGTTGGCCTTCCGAGGAAGAGTTTTTCGTTCCCGCTGACGTCAGAACGCATTTCGAGCAGCTCAAGCAAAACGGAGCGGCGAAGGAAGACGAATGGAACAAGCTGCTGGCCGCCTACAAGGCGCAGCACCCTGCGCTCGGACAGGAACTGACGCAGGCGATCGACGGTTCCGTCGCGATCGATGTCGCCGACATTTTGACATTCGATTCCTCGAAATCGGTATCGACCCGCGTCGCGAGCGGCGAAGCGATCAACCACTTCGTGAAGTCCGTTCCCGCCATCTTCGGGGGCAGCGCGGATTTGTCGGGCTCGACGATGACCGACATTAAAGGCGAAGGCAAGTTCGCCGTCGATTCCTACGCCGGCCGCAACGTCTACTTCGGCGTTCGCGAGCATGCGATGGGAGCTGCCGGCAACGGTATGGCGCTGCATGGCGGCGTAAAGCCTTTCGTCAGCACCTTCTTCGTCTTCTGCGACTATTTGCGTCCATCAATCCGTCTCGCTGCGCTGCAGAAGCTGCCCGTCGTGTACGTGTTCACTCACGATTCCATTGCGGTCGGGGAAGACGGGCCGACGCACGAGCCGGTCGAGCATTTGGCCGCGCTGCGGACAATTCCGGGACTTACCGTCATTCGTCCGAGTGATGCGAACGAGACGGCAAGCGCATGGGCGTACGCGCTGGAGCAGAAGGAAGGACCGGTCGCTCTCGTGCTGAGCCGACAAAACCTGCCGATCTACGAGAAGACGAAGGCAAACAAAGAGCAGGTCGCCAAAGGCGCGTACGTGCTGACGGAGACGAACGGCTCGCCGGAGCTTGTTCTGGTCGCGACCGGCTCCGAGGTGTCGCTGGCGGTCAATGCGAAAGCCGAGCTGGAGAAGGACAACGTATCTGTGCGCGTCGTCGCGATGCCAAGCAGAGAGCTGTTCGAGCGACAATCCGAAGACTATAAGGAAAGCGTACTGCCCCGTGCGGTCGCCAAGCGGATCGCGATCGAAGCCGGCATCTCGCTCGGTTGGGATCGCTATGCCGGCCCTGACGGCAAGGTGCTGTCGATCGACACGTTCGGCGCTTCCGGACCGGGCGGCGAAGTGATGGACTACTTCGGCTTCTCCGTTGGTCATGTTGTTCGTTTAGCTAAGGATTTGTTGAACTAACCAAATTAAATGGGGGTTATGAAACATGAAATTTTTCATCGACACGGCTAATTTGCAGGACATCAAAAAGGCGTACAAAATCGGCGTGCTGTCCGGCGTAACGACGAATCCGTCTCTCGTTGCCAAAGAAGGCGTTAAGTTCGAAGATCGGATCGCGGAAATTTTGCGCGAAGTGCCGGAAGTGGAGTCGGTGTCCGCCGAAGTGACGCCGGACGCGCTTACAGCCGAGGAAATGATCGCTCAAGCGAACGAACTGATCAAAATCAACAACAACGACAAAAACGTTACGATCAAGCTGCCGATGACGCTGGCGGGCCTGGAAGCTTGCCGCTACTTGAGCCAAAAAGGCGTCAAAACGAACGTCACGCTCATCTTCACGGTTAACCAAGCGCTGCTTGCGGCACGTGCCGGCGCAACTTACGTATCTCCGTTCCTTGGACGTCTGGACGATATTTCCGAAGACGGCGTGCTGCTGGTAGCAAAAGTTGCCGAGCTGTTCCGCACGCATAACCTCGATACCCAGATTATCGCCGCATCCGTGCGCCACCCGGATCACGTTACTCGCGTAGCGATGGCCGGCGCGCATATCGCGACGATTCCGTTCAGCGTTATCGAGCAAATCTCTAAGCATCCGCTGACCGATCAAGGGCTGGAGAAGTTTGCCGCCGACTGGAAAAAAGCCGTCCAATAAAGAAACATATAGGAATGGGGAGGAACCTGCAGTGAGCAAACAGCAAATCGGCGTCGTCGGCTTGGCCGTTATGGGCAAAAACCTGGCGCTTAACATCGAAAGTAAAGGCTTTTCCGTGGCGTTGTTCAACCGTTCTCCGGAGAAGACGAAGGAACTGCTTGAAGAGGCGAAGGGCAGAAACTTCGTCGGCACATACAGCGTCGAGGAGTTCGTCGCTTCGCTGGAGGCGCCCCGCAAAATTTTGATTATGGTTAAGGCCGGACAGGCGACGGACGACACGATCAACCAGCTCGTGCCGCACCTGAGCCCCGGGGATATCCTGATCGATGGCGGCAACGCTTATTTTCCGGACACGCAGAGAAGAAACAAGGAGCTGCAGGAGCAAGGCTTCCGCTTCATCGGCGCAGGCGTGTCCGGCGGCGAAGAGGGCGCGCTTAACGGTCCGGCGATTATGCCGGGCGGGCAGAAGAGCGCGTACGAGCTGGTCGAGCCGATCCTGACCGCCATTTCGGCGAAGGTCGGCGGAGATCCTTGCTGTACTTACATCGGCGAGGAGGGTGCGGGGCACTACGTGAAAATGGTGCACAACGGCATCGAATACGGCGACATGCAGCTGATTGGCGAAGCGTATCACCTGCTTAAGGAAGTGCTTGGCGTCAGAACAAACGAGCTGCATGAAATTTTCACAGAGTGGAACAACGGAGAGCTGGACAGCTACTTGATCGAAATTACAGCGGACATTTTCTCCAAGAACGATCCGGAGACGGGCAAGCCGATGGTCGATGTCATTCTCGATTCAGCCGGCCAGAAGGGCACGGGCAAGTGGACGAGTCAAAGCTCGCTTGATCTCGGCGTGCCGCTGTCGATCATTACGGAATCGGTATTCGCGCGTTTTATCTCCGCGATGAAGGAGGAGCGCGTCGCCGCCAGCAAAAAGCTGGACGGACCGGCTGTCTCCGCGTACGACGGAGATCGCCGCGAATTTATCGAGGCGGTTCGCCAGGCGCTGTACGCAAGCAAGATCGCTTCGTATGCGCAAGGCTTCGCGCAGATGAAGGCCGCTTCCGAAGCGTACGACTGGAACCTGAACTACGGCGGCATCGCCATGATCTTCCGCGGAGGGTGCATCATTCGCGCCAGATTCCTGCAAAATATTAAGGATGCCTACGACCGTAATCCGGAGCTGACGAACCTGCTGCTGGACGATTATTTCGGCGGCGTCGTCAAAAACTATCAAGCCGCATGGCGCAAAGTGGTCGCCGTTGCCGTCGAAAGAGGCATCCCGGTTCCGGCGTTCGCCTCCGCGCTGGCGTATTACGACAGCTACCGCACGGAGCGTCTGCCGGCCAACCTGCTGCAAGCGCAGCGCGACTATTTCGGGGCGCATACGTTCCAGCGTGTGGACCGCGAGGGCAGCTTCCACTTCCAGTGGATGTAACAGGCTGATCCATCAGCACTTCAAGTTGCTAAAAAATAATCGATGAACAAGGTGAAAGGGTATATATCTTCATGCTATACGCTCTTGAAATGGGAATGGGTGAACCCGTAACAATGGGATTTCAGGAGCGTATGAGGCAGTCTACGGGAGATATATACTCTTTTTTGTCTATCGATCATTTCAAGCAACGTGCTTATAGGATAGCCCCTCGTGTCAATGGAAGGCGAGCGTGATCATACTAACTTGAGGAAGTAGATGGGTTCATACTGCGCTGGGCGCGAGTCACGATTCTTTTTGTCATTTTCGTATCTGACGCTGCGAGCCATGCGCGGCAAAGCCCGACCACCCATTCGGGCTGCGTTTTGCCGGCGTCGTTCAACCAATTGGCGACGGAGTCTTGAACGTATTTGGAGGGATCGGATTTGAGCGGCTCAAGCAGCGGAAGCGCGAGCGAAGGATCGTTCTTCAGTTCGGAAATATGCTTGGTCCATACTCCGCGCGGACGGACGACTTCGACGGAGAAGCGACGAAGGTTGGCATCTTCGTCTTGCGTCCACGCTTGCAAGAGGAGAATCGCTTTGTCCAATTCTCTGGCAGCCGACTCGCGTACGGCCATCCACGCGAGCTCGCGAACGCCGAAATGACGATCTGCGGCAAACGGCCGAATTAGCGCCAAACGTCGCTCCAGGGAATGCTGCTGCAGTCCGACAATATAGGCCGCCCAACAGCGAACGCTGTCCGAGCGATGCGACGACAGCTTGCCGAATATTTCTCCGCCTCGTTCGTCCGGCAGGCGATCCAGCAGGATGAGCCAGGCTTGCGCAATTTTCGGGATCACAGTCATGATTTTCTTTTCTTCGCTTATAGGCAGCTCCGCCAGCAGTTCCTCTATATACGGATCAAGCTCCAGTTCGCACGCCACATGCTCAAGCAGGAGACGATGATCGATGGCGAGCCATTCTGTCAAGTTTACTGTTTCCAGCTCGCCGTTCTGCAAAAGCTTCATCACCTCAGCAGGGATGTCGTTGATTTTGCGCGCTCCTTTTCTGTTCGCGAGAGACGCGGCCTCTAGCTGTCGTTCCATTTTCTCGCAAGCTCCTCTCCCTAACGATATTGTACCGATATTTCCACGATACGAGGTTTCCTTCGGAAAAGCTGTAATGAAGTTTACAGCTTTATCCGGCCGTCTACGCATCCAGCAGAGCGGAGAGCTTTTCCCGATTGACATGGATCGTCCGGAAGCCCGTCCGGATCGCGCCGGCCTCGACAAGCTCCTGCAGCCCAAGCGTAACCGCTTCGCGGGATGCGCCGACCAGATTGGCGAGTTCTTGATGGGAGAGGGAGATGCCGATCGCGCAAAAGTCGGACCCATCCTCGTTGCCGTTGCCAAACCGTTCGGATAGCTTAAGCAGAATATGGATGATTTTATCGTGCAGCCTGCCGATCGCGAGTTTCTGAGCCAATGCGCTCATATGCGCCAATCGTTGGCTTATCGCCTGGATCATATTGAGCATAAAACGTGGTCGCTGCAGCAAATAGCGCTCGAACCGTTCCTTATCCATCATGCAGATGTCGCAAGCTTCGACCGTTTCGATGAACACGTCCCGCGTCCCCAGCGAAATTCCGTTCATTTCTCCGAATATATTGCCTTCGCTCAGAATGTCCAAGGTGAACTGCCTGCCTTCGGCGTTTAGCCTGTAGAGGCGCACTTTCCCCTTTTTAATAAAATAAAGTTTCTCGGTAAATGTGTCCGGACTTTGAATAAGCTGTTTTTTCGGAAAAGGGGTGATCGAGGTCAGCTCGTCCATCTCAATCAGATCCTCTCGGTTAAGCGAGCGCATCAAATCGAACTGTGATAAGTAATCGATTTTGTTCATAATTCCTCCCGGTCGTAGTCGTAGATGTTTATAGTTTACAGGAAAGCGTCCGGTTTCGGAAAATCGCTGGCGAGTCTCAGGCGAGGAAAAATTCGAAAAAAGTCGAGAGCCGGCGAAACTATCGCCTCGTTTCCTTCGTCCAACATAGGAGGAAGGAGAGGGGAAAATGAAACGAATGGCGGTACATAGTCAAGCGAAATGGGTGTTAGCGCTCATCGTAAGCATGTCGCTAGTTGCACAGCCGTCAGGCTTTGCGCGGGCAGCGGGAGATGCGGCGGAAAAGGATGGGCAAACTTTAGATTCAAAGGCGGTCAGGTCAAAGCTGGAGCAGGCGCTGACCAAAGCGGAGCCGCTGTTGTACGCGCAGCTGCCGCAGTCGGATTGGGCTGCGGTCGGTTTGGCGCTGAACCATAAAGAGGTTCCCGACAGCTATTTGCGGTACAAAGCCGACGAATGGCTCGATAACCGCGGCAAGTACGACAAAGTCAGCCAACTGACGCGCTCGATGGCGGGCTATACTGCGGCCGGAGGCAACGTTACCGATATCGCCGGAATCGACCTGTATCCGATGCTGATGAACCATCCGGGCATGGAGGCGGAAGGCGTGCCGGAACTGGCGGTTGCTTATCTGGTTGCCAATCGCTCGTTGTCGGGAACGCTGGCGCGTACCGAGTGGTATCCAGACCTGATTTATTACAAGCTCGTCGAACGGCAGGCCAAGGACGGAAGCTGGTCGATGTCCGAGGAAAAGGCGGAGACGAAGGGCAGTGTGGCGGCGACTTCGCTCGCGTTGACGGTGCTGGCGGAGGCGACTCCGGACTCGGAGGAAACCCGCCGCGGGCTGGATTGGCTGAAGGAGCAGCAGTCGGCTGATGGAGGTTTCGGAGGCACGTCCGATACGGCGCTGGCCGTCATCGCGTTGACCGCGCTGGGAATCGATGCCGCATCCTTGAGCCAAACGGATAGAAGCAATCCGCTAAGCTATTTGCTGTCCCGGCAGACGGATAGCGGACGTTTTGCCCAAGACGGAGATGGCGGGGGCAGCTTAACAGAGACGACTGAGGCTTATATGGCGCTGGCTGCCTACAAGCGGTTCGCGAACGGCGAGACGCCGCTGAAAGCCGTAAGGAAGCAGCCTGTCGTCGCGAATAGCGTGAAGGTCTCAATCGAAGGACCGGAAGGCTCGATTGCGCAGGGAAGAGGACAGAGCGGGGATGCGATTTCGTCCGCACTGGCTTTTCTCGATAAGGAAGGCATTGCCTATAAACTGAATACCGACTCGCAAGGCAAGAAGACAATCGAATCGATTGCCGGCATTGCTGGCGGACGCTACGGAGCCAAAGACGGATGGAAGCTGGCCGTGCGCAGCGATCCGTTCGGCAGCTGGATGTTCCCGGAGAATTCACCTGACGGATTGTCCCTTGCGAAAGGAGCGGAGCTACTCGTCTATTACGGCTCGGACAACACTTCTCTGCTCGATACGATCGTTGTCGAATGGAGCTATGAAGGGCAAATAGGCAGCGGTTCTCCGATTCCCGCGGACAAACCGTTCCATCTGTATGTCAAAAAGGCGAACCGACAGCTCGGATACATGGTCGCCAAAGGCGTAACCGTCCGGATTGGCGACAAAACGGGGGTAAGCGACGCCGAAGGGAAAGTGTCGTTTGGCGCCCTGACGCCGGGAGTATACCAAATCGAGGTGACCGGGTACCGTAAAAACGCCGTGCCTACGGTAGCCAAAGACGATTTTCCGCTGCGCGTCTCCGCGCCGGAGCTGTCGACTTTTAAGGATGAAAAACAGGTGTCTTCATGGGCACGCGACGAGCTGTCGTTTATACTGCGAGAAGGATATATGGAAGGCGTGGACGCAAAGGGCAGGATGCTGGCTCCGAAGCAAGCGCTGACCCGCGCCCAGTATGTCGTTCTGCTGCTCCGTCTGCTGGAGGAGGGAGCGTTGCCTAAGACGGGAAAAACGTTCTCGGACGTACCGGCAAGTGCATGGTACAGCGGAGCGATTGCCAAGGCGGCAAAGCTGGGCATTACCGATCGTTCGTTCGGGAGCTTCGAACCGGACCGCGCGATTACGCGCGTGGAAGCGGCGATTATGGCCGCCAATGCCGGACGCCTCGGCACCTACGGCAGCGCCGAGCGGATGGCGTTCTCCGATATTGGGGGCCTTTCCGATGCAAGTAGGCAAGCGATCCAAGCTGTGTTCGAGCATAGCGTCATGACCGGAAGCGACGGCAAGTTCCATCCGCAGCAAACGCTCGTGCGGGAACAGGCGGCGGCCATTCTGGCGAGGCTCCATGAGGTTTTGAACCCGTATCACATCGCTTATTATTCGTAACAGAGGCCCGTTGGAGAAGGTGTCGAGCCGGTCCCAATCCTTAGCGACGAGTGGATCATCCAATCCGGCGCAATCTCGACCCCGACGGGCTGGCCAGCAGCCTTCCGTTGGAACGACTAACGCAGATGGTTAAGGCGGTTTTCCTAAGCAGTTCGGACTTAGCGGGTCTGACGGAGGAGCTGCGCAGGCTGCCGGTCGTTCTATACAGGCATGGCTCGGAGGACATCGTCGACGTCAGTCCGGGAGGAGGAGCGGACAAGTGGACGGGCCTAAAGGCGCTCTCAACCGAGCAAGTTCCGGTCGACGAACGGTTGCTTGCCGAGCGTATCCGCATGCTCGGCGACCAGCTTGCTTAATCTAATCGTCGATAGGCCGAAGCAAGTGAAAAAGACTCCGAAGACCAGGAATGGCGGATCGGAGTCTTTTCTTTATTCGTCCAAAAGAACGGCGATATCCTGCAGCACTTCCTCGTTATTCATATCGTCGCCCATCTCGTACACCCTTCGGATTTGCTGGTTGGGGTCAATCAATTGAAGTGAAGTGACATTATGCACGAATTGTCCGTCGCCCATGTTGACGACGTTGATGCCATACTGTGCGGCAAGCTCCTTCGTCGCCGCTTCCTCTCCGCGCAGCACGTGCCAGCCGCTCATATCCATCCCCATGCGCTCAGCGTATTTATGCAAAGCTTCCGGCGTGTCCCGCTCGGGATCGAATGTGACGGCGACAAACCGCACCTTGTCGCCGAATAGGCCCTGCTGCTTCAGCTTCTCCTGCAACTGCACCATTTTATAGGTGGTAACCGGACAGATGTCGGGGCAGCTGGTGAACATAAATTCCATCAGCACGACTTTTCCAGCGTTGTCGCTCGCCTTGATCTGCTGCCCGTCCACATTCGTCAGCTCGAAATTCGGCGCAGCCTGCACGACGGGAATCGAAGAGGCGGAACCGAGAGATCCGACTAGTATATAGACGGCGATCCCCAGGAAGAGTACGGCCAACAGGCACGGAAACAGATAGCTTCTTAGTTTCGGATTCATACTTCTACTCCCTTGCCTTAGTTTTCCGCCCGGCGGGCGAGCAGCAGACACGCGATAATCATCGCGAACGCGGCCAGCGCCAGCATCGGCACGGTGAGGAAGCCGAAGGCGTTCAGCACGTCGGTCGCACACGACATGGGCCCGCAGAACGGCCCGTCCGGCCCGTGCGGAAGCTCCTGCACCGCGATGTGGTAGACGGAGAAGCCGGCTCCGGTTGCCGCAAGCGGCAGAACGTAGGGCACGATCTGCTTCTGGCCGCGCCGGGAGGCAATTCCGAGCAGTATTGTCAAAGGGTACATCAATATGCGCTGATACCAGCACAGGCTGCACGGAGTAAAATGCAAATACTCACTCAAGTACAAACTTCCGGCCGTCGCGACGACCGATACGGCCCAAGCGTTAAACAGCCAGGAGGCGGAGCTAAGCCGTATGCGCATGGGCGGCACCTCCCCGGCCCGTCACTCGTGCGAGGCGAGCCAAGTTGTTATCGTAAGCAGCTCGTCCTCCGTCAGGCGCTTCTCGAAGGCAGGCATGCCCCGTCTGCCTTCCTTGATCGTCTTGTAGAGCTGCTCCTTCGTCATCGACGAGCCGATGTGCGCCAGCTCCGGTCCGGCGCTTCCCTGAAGCTGATCGCCATGGCAGGAGATGCACAAGGCCTGGTAAATCTGCTCCGACGCCTCGGCGTCTACGGCGAGTTCAGGCACGACGAAAGCGGGACCGTTGTCGGCCACTTCTTCTTTGTCCGGCAGCGCCGTCGCGAGCAAGTAGACGCCGAACAAGCAGGCAACCGCAATTAGCCCTGACATAAACCATTTACTCATGCGAAGTCCCCCTCGATTCGTTTTCACCTCCATCTTAACAACCGTTTTTTCCGCCCGCTATAGCTCTAAAGAGTCACATCGGACGTCGCTTGGCCGCAACCGACATAATAAGTTCACAATTTTGCCGCGCGTATAGCTCGCAAGAGTCATCTGAAACGAAGGCGATTTTCGTAGAATAGCTTCAAGGAGAATTACGAGGAGGATCAGCGATGAACGCAGCAGGGTTCCGCGTATTGGTCGTCGACGACAGCAGACAGGCGAGGGAAGGGATTCGAACGATTCTCGGGGGCGATGCGCAGTTCCAGGTCGTGGCCGAAGGGACAAGCGGAGAAGAGGCGCTCGGGTTGACGGAGCAATGGATGCCCGACATGATTTTGATGGACATCCATATGCCGGACATGGACGGCCTCGAAGCGACAAGGCGGCTGAAGGAAAAGTATCCGTACGTGAAAATCGTCATTGTCACCGTGTCCGACGATATCGCCCATCTGTTCGACGCTTTGAAGAAGGGGGCGCAAGGCTATCTGCTCAAAAACTTGAACCCTAGAGCCTGGTTGGAATATTTGCGTGCGATCGCCGTGGACGAGGTGCCGATGACCCGCGAGCTCGCGTTTCGAATTTTGAAGGAGTTTTCCGCGGCGGAGCGGCCGAAGTCTCCTGCGAATCCGCTTACCGCCCGCGAGACGGAAATTCTCGGACTCGTCGCCAGAGGAATGTCCAACCGCGACATTTCATTGGAGCTGACGATCTCGGAGTATACGGTCAAAAATCATTTGAAAAATATTTTGCACAAGCTTCATCTGGAAAATCGCGTCCAGCTCGCAAGATATGCTTACGAGCTAGGCTGGATGGGAGGCAAGCCCGATCGGTAATCCCGCGGCGACGCGCCCGTCCAGCGCTTGAATTGGCGACTGAAATGGGCAATGTCGCGGTAGCCGAGAAGGCTGGAAATATGATCGACGGACAGCGAAGTATCTCGCAGCAGACGCTGCGCTTCGTCGCGGATCATCGTCGACAGGTATTGACGCGGAGAGACGCCGTACACCTTCTTAAACAGTCGGTTGCAGTGGGATTCGCTGATGCCGAGCTTGCGGGCGATCGCGCTTACGAGCGGACGCTCCCCGTCCGAGTGACCGTGATAGATCGGCTGCTTGGCTGCGGCATGGATAAGAGATTCGATGCGGTGGGCCGTCTCCGGGTGAGGCGGCCTTCTGTCATCCTTCGTATCCGCGCCGGTGGACAGCAGCGAACAAAGCTGGGACAGCAGCTCGTAGAATGCCGCCTGGATGCCGGTTCTAACCGCCAGATCGAACGACTTGTCCGAGACGGCGTAGGCGGTCAGCCGGTCCAACGCGGGCCGTATGGCGATACCTTCGGGGGAATCCCCCGCTATGGCGGAATGTCTGAAGGCGTCCAGCAGATGGAGGAGCGGCGGATCGTCGATCTCGAAATGCAAGCAGAAATAGATAAACCCGCCGGTCGAGCCGGAGCGGCTGGAATGAATATCGCCAGGGCGAATAAGGACAAAATCGCCCTCCTCCAGCCGGCAGGACGCACCGTTAACGATCATCGTCTGGCAGCCTCGGAGGACGTAATTGATCTCGTACTGTTTATGCTCATGAGAGGGGTAAACCCAGTCCGCATTCACTTCTCGCGCGTGCATAAAGGAAATATGGTGGGCCGATCGCATATCGGGAACGAATCTCTCCGACACGCTGTTTTTAGTTCCCGTACGTAAATTGTCTTCCATGACGCTTTCCCCCTTGGCCAGGATAGAGCAACTCTATTTTAACAAATTATCGGCTTGATTTGGGTAAATAAAAGGAGAGAAAAGAGCATGGATCGTCTCGCGGCGCGGTGTTACTTTGGGAATAGGCCATAACGACCGCAAAGGAGAGAGCATAGGATAACTTACGCGTCGAGAGAACGAACAGACTCACTTCCCTCGGTATTTTGTAAGCGCTACCTCAATTGAGGCGGATGGATGCGGATTGCGCTTGCCCAAGAGGGAAGAGACGAGGTGAAGACGGCCGATCGGATGTTCGATACGTTCCAGGAGCAGCACTTTGTCCGAAGCTATGATACATGGAAATTAATTGGAGGCGTAAAAGACTAATGGAAAAAAACGAGAGTTCAGGCGCTTATCATTCGGGAAAATACCGGAATTTGCTGGCGGAGTACGGTTATGACGAGACTGAGATTGCGGACAAGCTGGCGTTAGTTTGGGAGCAGTTATTCGGCGACCGCGAGGAGACCCGAATCTATTATCCTGTTCGCGACGACATGGGCTATATGCTGGATACCGGGAACCTCGACGTCAGAACGGAAGGTATGTCTTACGGCATGATGATGGCCGTGCAGCTTGACCGGCGCGACGTGTTCGACCGGCTGTGGAAATGGACGGCCAAGCATATGTATATGGAAGAGGGGGAGAACGCGGGATATTTCGCTTGGTCGTGCAACACTGATGGAACGAAGCGGGCGCACGGCCCGGCTCCTGACGGCGAGGAATATTTCGCGCTGGCGCTTTTTTTCGCTTCGCATAGATGGGGAGACGGCGAGCCTCCGCTTGATTACGGGGTCAAAGCGCGCGATCTGTTGAGCGTATGCGTTCACAAAGGCGAGGACGGAATCGGCCATCCGATGTGGAATCGGCACAATAAGCTGATCAAGTTCGTGCCGAACTGCGAGTATACCGACCCCTCCTATCATTTACCTCATTTCTATGAATTGTTTGCGCTGTGGGCGAACGAGGAGGATCGAGTTTTCTGGACGGAGGCGGCCGCGGCGAGCCGGAATTACTTAAGGCTTGCCTGTCATCCGGAAACGGGATTGGCTCCCGAATATGCTTATTATGACGGTATGCCGAACGATGAGCGCGGCTACGGTCATTTCTTCAGCGACTCGTACCGGGTCGCCGCCAATATCGGTCTGGACGCGGAATGGTTCGGGGCGACGGAATGGATGCGCGATCAAGCCCGGAGGATTCAGCAGTTTTTCTCCGACAAGCAGCCCGAGGACTACCGCAGATATACGATTGCGGGAGAGCCGTTCGAGGAGAAATCGCTGCACCCAGTCGGACTGGTTGCGACCAATGCTATGGCATCGCTTGCCGATCCCGACGGCGAGCATGCCAAAGCCTGCGTCGAGCTATTTTGGAACACCCCTGTGCGTGCGGGAGACAGACGCTATTACGACAATTGTCTATATCTGTTCGCGATGCTTGCGTTAAGCGGGTCCTTCCGAATATGGCATCCGAGATCATGAGAAACGCGAAAGGGATGTGCTGGGTTGGACAATCTATTAACAGGGATGCGAAGGGGGCGTAACAGTGGCACGGTTAAAAGTTCAGGAGGTTATCGACGCGTTGGCGACGTGGGGCGGCATTCCCGTCGGAGGCTCCGACCGGCTGCTTGCCGGCGTTACGTCTGGGCAGGTGCGGGCAATCGCGGTGGCGTTCATGGCGACGATCGGTGCGCTGCGAGAGGCGGCCGAGGCCGGAGCGGATTTGCTTGTCGTTCACGAAGGGGCGTTTTACTCCCATGACAACGATTCTGAGGCGGGGCTTGCTGGCTGCGCCATCTACGAGGAGAAGCGGCGCCGGATGGCGGAGAGCGGCTTGGCCGTCTATCGCTGCCACGACGCGGTGCATCGCAGCCGTCCCGACCTCATCGCTGAGGGGCTGATCCGCGAGCTTGGCTGGCAGCGCTGCGCGACGCGACATTTGCCGACCGCTTCTCTGGTCGATCTTCCCGAGGCGATAACAGGGGAACAACTTGTCCGGTACGTTAAGCAACGGCTTGGCCTGGATCGGGTTCGCGCGGCGGGAAACCTTGCAGTCGGCTGCAAGAGGATCGGCTTGCTTGTTGGCTATCGGGGAGGCGGTAAGCAGGCCATTCCGCTGCTCGAACGTTATGAGGCGGACATCGTGCTGTATGGCGAAGGACCGGAATGGGAGACGCCGGAGTATGTGCGGGATGCGGCCGAACTAAGCGGAAGAGGCGCTATCGTTGCGCTGGGCCATCTGGAGAGCGAGCAGCCGGGCATGAGGCTCCTCGCCGAGCGTCTCCAAAACAGGTTTCCGGAAGTGCCGGTTCGCTTCTGTCCGGTCGAGCCGGCTTTGCGCAGTATGTAATGCTGACTATAGATGAGGAGGCTTGGCGTAAATCCGGTTGTACCGCTGCTGAAGGCCGTTGGAGATCAGTTGAAAGCCCATAATAAGCAGAACGTAAGCCGCCAGAGGAATGAACAGGATCCATTGCTTCGTGTAAAGGAAGCCTCGCGCCTGTCCGATCAGGCCAGCCCATTCGTTGGTGCGGCTATGGTATTCGGGAGGATCCATGTACATCGTCGTGCCGCCTACGAACAGATTAAAAATCGCCAGCTGGCCGAACAGCGTCAGTACGAGCACGATTTCCTGCACGATCAAAATCAGAAAGCTCTCCTTCAGAAACGGGAACAAGTGCGAACGAACGATGGTCCAATGGCCGGCGCCGAGAGATTCGCTGGCAAGCACGTAAGGCCGCTCGCGAAGAACGATCGTTTTATCCTTAATCAACGAACTGCTCCCCCATACGCTGTATTTTCGACGTGCAAGTAATAAAATGGAGGCATTGCAAGGCTAATTCGGGGGTGGATGTCGTTGAAAAAGAGAAGCAGGGCGTTGATCGCCGCGACGGCTTTAGCGCTTCTGTCTGCAGGCTGCGCTTCAAAGCCCGACGGGGGAGGGGAATGGAAGAAGTTCGAGAAGGACGAGCAGGCGGTATTAAAGGTAATGTATTGGGACGAGCAATCGTTCCATGAAGAATACGGGACCCTGTTCCGGAGCCAATATCCGAACGTTGAATTCGAAGTCATCGGACTTCCCGTCGGTTCGGACCCGTCGCTTTCAGTTACGGAGTTGTACTACCGGTATATCGATGCGAACAAGCCGGATATTCTATTCGTCGATAAGCATCGGTGGCTTGTCGAGGAAGGAAGGTTGCTGGAGCTGGACCCGATCATCAAGCAGCAGCAATTCGATTTGGACAGGTACATGCCTGCGGTTCTGTCGAAGCTTCGGGAGGTATAAACTCGATCCAATCGCGAACGCAACCGATGAGTTCGTGACCTTCGAGCCGAGAGTGAGGATCGATTTGGTACAGTTGATCGCAAGCGAGCTAGCTGCCGCAGGAGCAGGACAGAAGACGCTGGACGAAGCGATCGCAGCGATGCGCGAAGGCGGGGGCGCGCTGTTGGTCGAGGCGAAGGCCAAAATGAAATGACGCAGCCACTCATTTGAATGGTTAAGGAAAGGTGCGGACAGACTAGATAAGACAGTCCGTATAAAGGGGGCAAGCAAAGTGTATGCCTTATTGGGGATCTTGGGAGCAGCAGCTTGCATTTATGGCCTAGTGGGGTCGATCGTCATACTTCGAAATCAACAGCGAAAAGCCGGCGAAATGGATAAAGATGCAAGCTTGACCCAAGTAAAGCATCCGGTCCTCGCCAATCCAATCTTTCTTCTCTACGTCGTAATCCCTGTGCTTACGATCGTCATCGCCATGGTCTGGATTTTTATCACGGAGTCCTAAACGGAGGAATAGGCATGAGCAAGCAAAAATATTATGTGTCCGTTCAGGCGAAAACGATATTGCCCAATCAAGGGGATGCAGCATACGAGCTTGAAATTGAAGCTGAGCCTGAAGACGTACGACAGCTTCTTGAACTATTCGAGGAGATGGAAAGCTTCGATAATGCAAGCGGTTTTAGGAATCTCATACCCGGAATTCCATACCATCATGACCAAGAAAACGACGGTTACGATTATTATCTTCGCGAAGTCTATAATAAGCTTCAAGAGGTCGGAACCGAGGAGACGAAAAAACATATTTCCCAGATGAATCTGGAATAAGAGACCCCCAGTGGGTATGTCTCCGACTTTCCAATACGTTTTGGCCGAGATTGTTGAAAACGTATGGGCAGTATGCTAAAATACTTCTAATTTAATTTCAGGTATTGGGGATGAATGAGAGAATGTGATTTTTCTTGCTAATAAAACAGCAAAGCGTACATTTCGCCTGTTTTGTTATGCAAGAAAATTACCTTCTCTTAGCTGTTTCGCCCATATTCTTATCCAATTCCTATAAATAGGGATTGGATTTGCCGTATGAAACGAGCCGCGAGAAGATAATTTTCTTGCGGCTTTATTATTTATACGGAGGGATATATTTTATGTCATTAATTCATGTTAAAAATCTAACGTTTGCCTACGAAGGCAGCTACGATAACATTTTCGACAACGTCAGCTTTCAGATCGATACCGATTGGAAGCTGGGATTCACGGGAAGAAACGGCAGAGGGAAGACGACCTTCCTCAACCTGCTGCTCGGGAAATACGAATTCGAAGGAACGATTCATGCCAACGTCGATTTTGAATACTTTCCGTTCCCCGTACGCAACAGGTCGAGCAATACGCTGGACGTCATAGACGAAATTTTGCCGGATTACGAATATTGGCAGCTGTCGCGCGAGCTTTCGTTGCTTAAGATGACCGATGACGCGCTGTATAGGCCGTTCGATTCCCTTTCCAACGGAGAACAGACGAAGGTGCTGCTCGCCGCGCTGTTTCTTAAGGAAAACAGCTTTCTGCTAATCGACGAGCCGACGAACCATTTGGATCTGAACGGCAGACAAATCGTCAGCGATTACTTGAAAGCCAAGAAAGGTTTTATTCTCGTTTCGCACGACAGAGCTTTCCTCGACAACTGCGTGGACCATATTTTGTCGATCAATAAGACGAACATCGAGATACAGCGCGGGACCTTCTCCGACTGGTGGGATAACAAGCAGCGCCAGGACAATTTCGAGCTGGCCGAGAACGATAAGCTGAAAAAGGACATTAAGCGTTTGTCCGATGCGGCCAAACGGACCGGCAAGTGGTCGGACGAGGTGGAAAAATCGAAAACCGGCATTAAGAACGCCGATTTTTTCGTGGACAGAGGCTATATCGGCCATAAGGCCGCAAAAATGATGAAGCGCTCCAAATCGATGGAACGCAGGCAGCAGGAAGCGATCGACGAAAAGTCAAAGCTGCTTAAAAATATCGAAAGCTCAGAGCACCTAAAGCTTGCTCAGCTTGCTTACCATAAGAGTAGGCTCGTCGAACTGGACCGCGTATCGATCCGCTACGGCGACAGGCGGGTATGCGAGGACGTCAGCTTTGCGGTCGAGCAGGGGGACAGAATCGCGTTGATCGGAGCGAACGGCTCTGGCAAATCGAGCATTCTCAAGCTGGTATGCGGAGAGCAAATCGATTATGAAGGCGCGGTCAGAACGGGCAGCCAACTGAAAATCTCTTACGTTTCGCAGGATACTTCGCATTTGCGGGGCAACTTGACGGACTATGCGCGAAGCTGCGGCATTGACGAGAGTCTGTTCAAGTCGATTTTGCGCAAGCTCGATTTTGCCCGGGGCCACTTCGACAAGGACATCTCCGCTTACAGCGGAGGGCAGAAGAAAAAGGTGCTGATCGCCAGAAGCTTGAGCGAACAGGCGCACCTGCACGTATGGGACGAACCGCTTAACTTCGTGGACGTCATCTCGCGCATGCAGATCGAAGAGCTGCTGCTAGAGCACTCGCCGACGCTGCTGTTCGTGGAGCACGACAGGGAGTTTTGCGACAATATTGCGACTCAGGCGGTGCGTTTATAAGCGACGCCAACGAGTCGACAGAGTCATTTCGCCATCCGTCTGCGGAATAAGGCGACTCCGGTCATCAACAGAAGCGGAACGACGTAGGCGAGATTGTTGATCAGCGGCCAGGTGAGGTTGACGAGTTCTTCCATCGACGCTTCATTGGTATAGGTCGTGATCGACAGAAGCAGGCAAACGAACGATACGGGAAATACGAGAATACGTTCGTCCTTCAGTCCCAACAGCTGAGTTACCGTTCGCATCAAAATGTGAAGCAGGATGGAGGCCTTGAAATAAAAACCGACGATAAGCGAGAAGCCGATGACGGATTCAATGCGTTCGATAATTTCCTGAATGAAAATGAGCCGTGATAGCTGGTACAGCGAATATTTGAGGTCTCCCGACAACGGACCCAGCACCATAATGCTGCACACGATCGAGAGGATTAAGGTTGCGCCGTTGATCGCAAGACCGAGGAACAGATGCTTGGAGACGGAGGGCTTGTCCCTGGTCCATACGCAGGGCAGGATCATTGCGAACGCCACCAGCTCGGAATAGGGAAAGCCGTAGGCGATATATGCGGCGTTAAGGACCGGGCCGATGCCCTCCGGCATGAGGGGAAGAAGATATTCCGGATGATACAGATTGCCGACAAGGACGCATACAAGAATAATGAAGCCGAACATCAGCACGAGCAGTACCGCTACCATTCTGGAGATCGCTTCGATGCCTGCGCGAACGGTCAGGGCGATGGTGGCGAACAGCAAGGAATTTACCGCGTAAGTCGGCGTTTCCTTGAGCATCGTGCTTTTGAAAAATAGACCGATTTCGATCACGATGCCCGCGACATGCCAGAACATGACGCAGGTAAACGGGATGAACAGCAATGCGGTCGCGGCGCGACCAATTAGCAGTCGGCTGTATTCGATCATCGATTGCTCCGGAAACCGGCGGAACAAATACAGGACGCACGCCAGAAGAAGCATGCCCATGGCGAGGGCGATCAAGAGAGCGATCCAGCCTCCGTTGCCGGCGACGTTCGTCAAAGGCGCGGGAATGATGACGATGGACGAGCCCGTCATAAAAAACAGGAACAGCATCGTCATTTGAACCGAGTTGATCCGTTCCAACTTATCCATAGCCTCTCCGCCTTACCTTGTTCGATTAGGATTGCGCCGGGTTGAGTCGCCGGACGAGCAGTTCGGCAGGTCGCTGAAACCGGTCGAACAGCATGTCCAGGTTGGGCAACGGCGCATCCGTTACGAAAATAACGGCAAGATACAAAACTACCGCACATAGCGCGCCGTACAGGAGTCGTTCGCCTCTGCCCGTTCCGCCGAGCCTGGGAAGATCGGCAATGAGCATTCCGGCGGCCAACGCGAGCAGGCAAACGAGCTTTCCGAACACGGTTAATCCTCCTTTTGCCCGAAGGGCGTTCCGACATTCATGCCGCTGCTGATGACTTCCACTTGCACTTTGATCCGAAAGCGGCTCCGGGCGAACAATTCGTCCCAGGAAGGCTCCAGACGCTTCCATAGCTTCGGGCTTTTTCGATAGAGCCGGTTGCCGATTCCGATAACGTCGACTTGGTTCCGCTGAAGCTGGGAGAGGGCGTGCGCCATTCGCTCCTCGACCCGTTCGGCGATTCTGCTTTCGAATTTCCTCGTGTCCGCCGCCGATTTCAGATGCGAGCACCGCAGCTCGCCGATCATCGCCTTAATCCGCACGTCGATGTCGACCGTTACCTCGTCGTCCTTAGTGTGCGGAACGATCGTACTGACCAGCGAAATGACCTCGACCGACTCCTTGTCGTTAATTTCGGCCTTGGCGGCGCCCAAACAAGGAAACTCCACTATTCCGCTTTTGTACCGGTCCGTCAGCATCAAGTAGGCTTCCGAATCTTTCTCCTCCAGAACGGTCACCAGTTTGCTATCTTTGACCATGGCAATTTTGGAAATGGTCGCGGTGCGGCCGGAATCGCTCTTATGAATAAACGGAATGTCCGAGGCGCGCGAAGGGCTCTTCAGGTGAATGGCCAACTCGTACAACGGAATGCTCGTTGTTTTGGCAGAATAGAGAGAGCCGTTTGTTTCCATCTTTTTGTACTGCTGGGCTACGGTTTGCTCGATATAGGGGGGGATCTTCAAATAGTCTCCGGCTCGTCCTTCGGCGATAAGCGGCAGCACCGTTCCTCGCGGCTCATGATCCCGAGAGAAGTAATCGAGAATTTCCCGGATATTTTGCGACCGCGCCAGCTGTTCACCGATTAAAATAATGCGCATATGATCCCATTTCGCTTTGCGGCCAAACTTCATGGGAACGTCGCGAATAGCTTCGAACAGCGTCTTTCCGCTCGTGCTGATGTTGATGCCCTTCTGCGCAGCCTTGACTTCCTCTCCCATTCCCATTTTGCTCGACGGATTGTAGAATAGCGTCGTAAGCTGAAGCAGGCCGTCTTCACCGTGATCAATCGCTACAGCCTGGACGTAGCCGTATTCGTCCAGCTCGTGATTGTCCCAGCAGCCTGCCGTCAACAAGAGTAACAACAGGGCGGCGGCGATGGAGAAGAGCGGCCTCATGCTCGCTGTTTTCCCTTCGGGCCGCCGCGGTGCAAATGTCGGTTACGCGGCGATCGCAGAAGCACGAGACGCGGGAATACGATCAGCGTATCCCTGAGGCGGCTGATGTCCAGCGGTCCGAACGAGGCCAAGTACGGCTGGCCGAGCGATCGCAGCTGTGACAGATGCAAATAGATGAGAAGAAAGCCGACCATAATGCCGAGTCCGCCAAACGTTGCAGCCAGAAGCATAAGCGGAAATCGCAAAATCCGGATGGCGATCGCCATATTGTATTGCGGAAGCGCGAACGACGCGATTCCCGTAAGGGCTACGACTATGACCATGACCGGCGAAGCGATCTGCGATTGAATAGCTGCCTGGCCGATGACAAGGGCGCCGACGATGCTTACGGCAGAGCCGATCGGACGAGGCAGGCGAATGCCGGCTTCCCGGAGCAGCTCGAAGAAAAACTCCATGATGAGCGCTTCGACAAGCGCAGGGAACGGAATGCCTTCCCGCGTATTCAGAATCGCCAGCAGCAGTACCGTCGGGATAAGCTCCGAATGAAAGGTGGACAAGGCGATATAGGTGCTCGGGAGCATCAACGCTATGATGAACGCGAACATCCTCAGGAAGCGGATGAGCGACGAGAACACTGTGCGATAGTAATAATCTTCGCTGGTCACGAAAAATTCCAGGAAAATGCCCGGACAGATGAGAATGGACGGGCTTCCGTTTACCAGCGCAATAATTTTGCCGTCGAGCAATGCGGACACGGCGGTATCCGGTCGTTCTGTATAACGTACCTGCGGAAACGGCGAGTAGCTGGAATCCTCGATCCATTCCTCCAAATAAGAGGTTTCAAGGATTTCCGCTTGCCCCACATCGGCGATTCGGCGCTTGAACTCGGCCAGCGTCTCCTCCTTGACGCTTCCGGACAAGTAGCCGTAAGCAATCTTCCTGTTGCTCTGTTCTCCGGCGGTGATAAATTCGAATTTCAAATTGGGCGACTTCAGCAGAGAGCGCAGAACGCCGATATTGCGGTCGAGATTTTCGATCGTGCTCACATGCGGGCCTTGCACGCTCGGCTCGGTGATCGCCTCCGACGGTTGGCGCTGTTCAAGATGAAGGGCGTCGTAAGCAAGCGCTTTGTTCCACCCGTCGAAAAAAATAACGACTTTGCCGTCCAACGCGCCGCGTACCGCTTCCCCCACAGTAGCGAGAAGCTCGGCGGACGAAGCGGAAGCGCCGCGATGCTCGTAAAAATGGGCGACCTCCTCCACAGTGACTTCTGTGGCCGGGCCGATGTCGTGAAACACGAGGTTTTGCAGCGTTTCTCTAAGAAAGCTGCGACGGTCGGAGCGGGCAAGCGTCTGAAAATAAACCGAAAACGCCGATTGCTGCAGCTTCGGTCCATACTGCCATGCCGTCACTTCCAGATCGCCGCAACCGGCGAAAATTTCTTTCATTCGCTGCAGGCTGTCCGGGAGCAGACCGGGAATCGGCTCGGCGTGGGAAGTAGAAGACGGAGTCTCGGGTTGGGGCGGTATGCCGGAAGTCGCTTGTCGATGAGTCGGATTTTTCCTCATTTGCGCCCGCCTCTCCAGGAAAAGGATGACAATAACGTAATTAAGTTGTCCGATTGGCAGGGGAAATATACAATATTTGGACTGGTCATGAGGAGAAGCGGCAGAAGGAAGGCGGAGGAGGCGAAGTTTTGCGGACGACAAAAAGGGCTGTCTCAAAAGTAAGTTCTAGCTCACTTTTAGAACAGCTCGCTTAAAAAAGGTGCCTAATTGAAAAATGGCGGCGTTAGGGGTACTATCCCTGCGCCGTTGTTTTTTGATCTATTGTTGCCTTCTTGAGCAAATTATGGGCGAGCGAAAGCCATCCGACCTCTAAGCTTACTTTTGGTAAGCCGCGAAGCAGAAAACGCCGAAATCCCCGGTTATTCGTGGAGCAGCAACCGGAAGGAGATACATCCCCACAAAAATACTAATCGAGATAAAGCAAAGGCTGCTCATAAGTCACTTATGAGACAGCCTCTCTGGATCAGCGAACGTAAATGCCTCTGGCGTACGGTGCGGGCGGCTCTACTTTTCGACTGATAGTCATAATCGCGTGAAGCGCCCAGTAAGGATCGTTCAGCATGCCGCGCCCGACGGCGACCAACTCGGCGTCGCCATTGGCCAGAGCCGCCTCGGCCAGGTGAGGTTGATCGAGATTGCCGACGGCGATGACCGGCACGTTCAGCGTCTCCTTGAAAGCTCGCGCGAACGGAAGCTGGTAGCCCGGATGGTTGGCCGGCTTGCGGCGTCCCGGAGGCGCTTCTCCTCCGCTGGATACGTGAAACATGTCGACGCCGGCGTCTTTGTAGCGCTGCGCGATTCGGAGCGCATGGTCGAGCTCGTAGCCGCCGTCCATATATTCGACCGCGGACATCCGCATAATTAGCGGCATGTTCTGCGGCATCGCGCTACGGGCGGCTCTGACGACTTCTTCGCCGAAGAGGGCGAGATCGCGTCCGTATTCGTCGGAGCGATTGTTGATGCCAGGGGAATGGAACTGATGAAGCAGGTAACCGTGCGCGCCGTGCAGCTCAATGGCGTCGAAGCCTGCCTCGACGGCGCGCCGGACGGAATCCCGGAACTTCCCGACCATCGCTTGAACCTCCGACGTATCCAACGCCCTCGGTCGCCGGTACGCGGTGTTCCCGGCAGCGTCCGGAACGGGAATATCCGACGCTCCTACGGGTGTCGGGGCGTCCTCGGCTTTGCGTCCCGCGTGCGCGATCTGGATGGCGATTTTCGCCCCGTATTTATGAACCTCGTCCACGATGCGGGCATAAGCGGGAATTTGCTCGTCCGACCAGAGCCCCAGGTCGCGGTCGGAAATTCTGCCGTCCGGTTCGACGTCGGTCATCTCGACAATGATCAGTCCCGCGCCGCCAACAGCGCGAGAGACATAGTGAACGAAGTGCCAATCGGTCGGTGTGCCGTCCTTCAGCTCGACGGAATACTGGCACATCGGAGGCATGACTATACGGTTCTTCAAGGTAAGTCCCTTCAACGAAAAGGGGGAATCCAGGTGGGTCATCGACGATCTCTCCTCTGCCTATATAAGTTGAATCAATGAAGGGGAAGTCCATTCCCTTTCTCTATGCCATTGGGTTATCTCTGCGAAGTCTCTTCCTTTGCGTAGGTTTTCGCAGACGGGTCGGCTTTAGCCGCGGCGCGATTCAACGTCCTGCGAATCTCCGCTTCGATCCAGCGCCAGGGAACAAAGCGCGAAGCTGCAACAAGCGTGCGAGCCCCTCGGCCGATCGGATGCCTCAGCGTTTTCGTGCGGCCGGAAACGGCCAGCCGCGCGACCAGCGCAGCTACCTCCCGCGGATGAGGAGCGGACTCCGCCGATTTGCGGGCGAAGCCGAGCACGGCGTTAAGCATCCTCTCGTAAGGAGAATCCGGCTTAGCGTGAATCGTGGCGAAGCCTTTGTCCCAGATCGGCGTGCGATAGGCTCCGGGTTCTACAAGGTATACCCGGATGCCGTAAGGCGCAACCTCGTGTCGCAGACTTTCGCTGAAGCCTTCAACCGCGAATTTGGAGGCGGCGTAGACTCCGTAACCGGGCAAGCCGACCCTCCCGCTGACGCTGCCGATGTGGATGACGGTTCCTTCGCCTTGTCGGCGCATCGCGGGCAGCACGGCCTGCGTTACCGCGACGACGCCGATCAAGTTCGTTTCCAGCTGCGCTCGCCACGCTTCCAGCGGAACCTCTTCGACAAAGCCGCCAACGGCATAACCGGCGTTATTGACGAGCACGTCGATCCGTCCGTAGCGCTCGAGCGTCTGCGCAACGACCGCTTCTATTGAAGCGGCGTCGGTGACGTCGAGCCGGGCAACTTCCAATTTGTCGGCGACGCCAAGCCGTTCGGCTTCCTGAAGCAGCGGATCGCGACGCTGCGGATCGCGCATTGTCGCAACGACGCGACAGCCTTTATTCGCCAAAGATAGGGAAATCAACAGACCGAAGCCGCTTGAGGCTCCGGTTACGAGCGCGATGCGCTCAACGGTCGACATGGACCGACCTCCTTTCCGGTTGCGGATGCAGTGCGGATGTTTATCAGTTTACCACTTTTTTGGTTTCGGGGCTCGCAGCGGCGGAACGAAATGCTGAAGCCAGAAGGCCGAACTGCTATAACTTGTATTTGCGCAGCAGAGGCACGCCGATTCTAGTAAGCAAATCTGCAAGCGCCGTCCAAGGCAGACGCCGCCGCAGCGGCAGATGGCCGATTTGGACCGCCGTATATTCGATCTCCGCCTCGGCTCCCCGATTGCGCTTGAACTGGGCCGCTCCGGAGCTCTCGTGCAGCAGAACCCGACGCTCGCAGGCGATTTCGATCAATCGCGCGGATAGCATTCGGTATAAGCCAAGCTGCTGCGGCAGCGATGTATCGTAACCGAATAACGGCGTTGTCATGGCGTCTCCTCTGATGTAGAAGCCGAGCACCGCGTCGAGCCGGCCGTCGCGACGGAAGCCGTGAAGCTCCAGTATTCCGTTATGCAGCGCTTCTTTCAGATAACGTTCCGTGAACTGGGGATTATGTCGCGAATACTTCTCGAGATACAAGAGACGGTACAGTTCCGCGATGCGAGGGATGTCGGAGTCCGCCATATCGTCGGGGCCGACTCTTGCGTATCCCCCCTTGGCGGCCAAAGCGCCGTCCCGCTTCAACAGCCAGCGAGATTTGGCGCTGCCGAAACCGATCTCGCCGGTTCGCAGCAAATAAATCTGTCTGCTTGGAACAAGAATGCAGCCACGGGACTGCAAGCTGTCGATCGTACGCTTGTTGAGAGAGGGACAGAGCGAGCGAAAGGCGATCGCATGTCCGGGAAAAAGCGCAAGCAGCTTATCCAGTACGGCTGCCCACTGCGATTCGGCAAGCTCGGGGGACAGGTTGGTGGACAGCAGCCAGTTATTGACATGTACGATCCGGTTGAAATCGGCGCGTTTTAACAGGCAGCCGACGCCAGACAGAAGAGCGTCCAAGCAACCGATCAGCGCTCGATTGCCCAGCAATACAAGCTCCTGCTTCGCATAGCTGACATAGTGAGTGTAAGGGGAGCATACGTAACTGTTGTCGTACTCCTTCTCGTTCACGGTTATGGGCAGCGGTATGCCGTCCACATCCAGCACAAGCAGCCGGGTGCGGACGTTGCGGACGAAGCGCTCGGAGCCTTCCGCGAGCAGCGGCAGCAAATATTGCTTAGCGTAACGGCCGTAATCGCTGTCGGGCCACACGTATTGGTCTATATTGGCTGTATCGTACAGCTCGATGCGAGAGGTCATCGCTTGTATCTCCTTTCAACGCGCCGAAGCTTCGCGACGCCGGCTTCATGCGTGTAGGGGGAGAAGGCGAGAATTGGCGTTCGACAGCGCAGACGGCCGCATAACGCGGCAATGGCCGTCCGAACCCGATCCTCCGTCATGCAGCGCTGATCGTCCGGCAGCTCCAGCTCGATCGTCCATTCATCTAGTCCGGTCTGAATCGCCCGGTACTGCGCGATAGCGGGCGAAGCTCCGATGATCGCTCGCGTCACGAAGTCCGGATAGATGGTGACAAACTCTTCCCCGGGACTTGAGCCGCCGCTGTTCGTTGCGATAAAGATATCGTCGCAGCGGCCTTCGATCCGTTCGATAGCCGTAAACGGGGAACCGCAAGGACAGGGACGGCCGCTCTCCGTCAAGAGATCGTTAAGCCGGTAGCGGACAATCGGCTGCGTCTTGCGCGAAAAGTCGGTGACGATCGGCACGAACGTGCGGTCTTTTCCGGGTACGTATTCCTTTTCGATATAGACGAGGTCCTCGTTCAGGTGAAGAGTCCCGTGCGGACAGGTGCAGCCGAGAAAGCCTTCTGTACATTGATAGATTTGATGGACGATCTGGCCGAACGTCTGGCCGATAAACTCGCGATCGAGCGGGTCCAGCACCTCCGCAACGGAAATCACTCGTCGCGGCTTCACGTTAAGCTTGCCGGAACGAACGGCTTCGGCAAGACGGCGAAGCAGGGAAGGAGGTCCCGCGATAACATCGGGCTGTTGGCGTTCTATACGCTCAATCTGGTCGGATAACGGTTCGAGCAGATCGTAAAATTGAAATGACAGCCGCCTGCTGCGAACCGACTCGTACAAATTGCTGTTCGCCCTCAGGAAAAAAGCGATCGAGCAGCGAGACAGCAGCGAGCCGGGCAGCAGCTTGCCAAGTACGGCGCCGGCCCAGCCGGCCTGCTCCTGCGCGTCGACAAGGAATAGCCCGCGATTGCCTGACGTGCCGGATGACAATCCGACCGTCACTCGGCCGATAGCGGGCTGAAAGTCTCGCGAAGCTTCGGCCGCCTCCGCTACGGCAAACGCTTGGGATTTCGTGATGCCCGCCGTATTGAGCGTATCGAAATGCGCCATCATCACCGTTTTGTCGATGGGAGGGAAGGAGCGCCACTGATCGGAGGGGATAGAGCCCCACCAATCGCGATAGAAAGCGGAGCGTTCGCGGACATGCGAGACATGCCGGACGACAAGCCGCTCCAGCTTGCGTTCGAAGGTTCGGCGATCCTGCTTGCCGCCTCGTCTTTTGCCGCTTCGATAATACTTGATAAACGCCAGCGCATTCCGAATCATAAGCGTCTCACCTCCCGGCTGTCGATATCGAAGAACTCCCGGCAATGGCTAGGCGCGATAATCAGCTCCGGATCGGCCGCCTGCCAGTTGCGCAGCCGTCGGAACGAATCGCGATAAGCCGCGCGGTCATACATAACCAGTCCCGCGGCAGGGTGGGGCGGGCGGTTGTCGCGGATCGCCCGGCTCGACCAGGCGGCGTCGGCGCAGAGCAGTACGCGCGCGTCGGATGTAGATAGCAGCAGGCCGATCTGGCCTGCCGCATGTCCCGGCATGGCAATCGCGATCAGGCTGCCGTCGCCGAACAGGTCGTAGCCGGAGTCAAATGGAACGTTATCCGGCAGAGAGACGCGTTCGGCCAACGATTCGATCGGCTGCGCGGTTTCAGCGAAGCGATCCGGAAGCAGGCCGGCAACGAAGCCCGCTCGGGTCGCCCGGATCGGCCCGAGATTGCAGACGGCGTCGTATGCTGCCTGCGGGTATAGAAAGCGGGAGAACGGAAAGTCCCGCGTGCCGCCGATATGGTCCGCATGGAAATGCGAAAGAATAACGAAGCGAACGTCCTCGGCGGCAATGCCGAGACGAGCGAGCTGCCGGACGGCGACGTCTTCTTCGCGCAAAATTACCGGTGTGAGACGACGATACATGGAATAAGGAAAAGAAGCGGTTAGCTCCCGGAACCGGTGTGAGTAGCCGGTATCAAACAGGATCCAGCCCTGCAAGGGATGACGGATGCAGGCGAATCCGGCCGGATAAGCGGCCGGGCGCAGCGAACCGCCTCGCAGCGTCACAAATTCGGGATGAACGCAATAACCGGCGGACATCAGCATCAGCTCGACAAAAACTTGCTGCGGTTGATTCATGACGGGTTGCTCCTCCACCAGTCTGCAAAGCGGCGCAAGCCTTCGTCGACGGAAATTCGCGGCTCGTATCGCAACGCGTCGCGCGCCTTGGTCAGATCAAGCGTCTGACTGTAGGCAAGCAGCCCGACCGTATAGCGGGTAAACGGCGGTTCCGCCCCCAGCGCAGGGAAAGCTCTATACAGCCACTCCAGCATTTGTCCTGCTGCAAGGGCGGCGGGACGGGAGACGCGCCGCGTGCGAAGCGGCAGCTCCAACAGGTCGAACAAGCGGCGCAGCACCTCGATCAGCTTGACCGGCTCGCCGTTCGACAGATTGTAGATCGCGCCGGCTGCGCTCTCCGGTGCGGAGCAAGCCAGCACTAGCCCGTCAACGGCGTTATCGATATAGGTCAGATCGAGCAGAGCCTCTCCGCCGCCGATTAGAGGAATACCGCGCGATTCCTGCACCCTCAGCAGCCGCGGAAACAGCGACGTGTCTCCCGGACCGAACACCGCCCTCGGACGCACAACGATTGAAGACAATCCGTCACGCCTCGCATTAGCCACGACCCTTTCCGCGACTAGCTTGGTGGCGGCGTAAGAGTTGACCGGCTTGCGAGGCAGTTCCTCATCCTCGGAAACAAGCAGCCGATCATTATAATTGAAGTAAACGCTTGGCGTCGAGACGTGAACGAGCCTGCGCACGCCGTGACGAAGGCAACCGGCGACGATATTCTCTGTTCCGGAGACGTTAGTCTCGTAGAAAGCCGGGTAGCGGCCCCAAGGGGAAGACAGCGCTGCACAGTGAATGACGTAGTCGCGTCCCTCGCAAGCGTCTTCGATTTCCCGGCGATTGCGCAGGTCCGCCTGAACGAAGGGGATGCCCTGCCCGGTCAATTGACGGCCGACGCTCTCATCGCGCCCCAGCCCCGTCACTTCCCAGCCGAGGCGATGAAGACGAAGGACCGTCGCCCGGCCTAGAAATCCGGTCGCTCCGGTTACTAACACTCGTTTCATGAATCACCATTCCATTCAATATCGAAAGTAGACGCTTGCTGCAGCGTCAGGTTCCGCCGTTTGGCCGTCTTCCTTGTCCATGCGAGCAGGCGGAACTGCTCCGCGAAAGGCTTCGGATCGTCTCGCCGGAACACGACATCTCGTCCGTTTTGCCATGCGCGCAGCCATTCGCCGGGCATCCTCTCGCGGACGGCTTGAACGAGACCGTAGCTCAGCATAGCGGCGGACAGCATGGCGCCGCAACCGGCCTTGCTCGCAGGAGAAGCGATCCGATCGGCCGCAAGAAGAGCGGAGGGGTCCAGCAGCGCTTCCGTCAGCCCGCAATCCGAACTGAACAGATGCACGCCGCTGGTCGCGCGGGGATTGCATTCCATCGGCATAACGGCGCCTTCCGGCGATACCATGAAATCGAAGGCGATCTGTCCGGTAAAGCCGATGCCGGCCACAAAGCGCCGAACCCAATCGAGCAGCATCGGCTGCTCGGCCGGTTCGTAGTGAATGCTGGCTCCGCGGCCGGCGCGAAACCGGCTGCGGTATGCAGTATGCGCTGCGATGCGGCCAGACTGCGCCACGCTGTAGGTGCACCACTCCTCGCCGCGCAGCAGCTCTTGAGCGACCCACGGCCGCTGGGAAGACACGCCGGTTGTTTCGAGCTCCTCTACCATTTCTTTGCTGCGCTTGGCAGTAGACAAAGGAGCTCGGCGAAGATCCAGCAGCAGCGTGCGCGAAGCAAATCGCGAGTACGCCGGCTTGAGCACGAGACCTTCGCGGAACCGCGATTGCTGCAGCAGCGGCAGCCAGCCGTCGGGGGTATCGACCGAAACCGTAGCCGGGACGGGCAGCCCGATTTCCGCGACGGTTGCAATAAACTTGCCTTTATGATGAAGGCGGTCCATTTCAGCAAGCGGAGCGGCCAGCACGCGGCACAAGCCTGCGAAGCGGCCGAGCTCCTTAGAGATATGGAAGATTTCTTCGCAGGTCGGAATCAGTAGATCGATGCGGTGTTCCCTGACAATCTCGCACAACGCGGCGGCGAACCTCTCCGAGCCTTCGGACGGAGGCGGAACAAGAAAGCTCCGCTGGACGGCGCGGGAAACTCGGCACAAATGATAGGGAGCCGATTCGGTCGCAAAAACCCGATGTCCGGCTGCGTGAAAAAGGCGGGCCAGCTCCAGCGCTGCGGGCGAACGGCCTCCCGCAAGAAGAATGCGCTGCGGCTTCTGCGAATCCGATGCTGTCTCAGCGACCGCCTCAGTAGTCAAGGATCAACCCTCCAAGCGTCAGTCCCGCCGCCGTGCCGATAAGCAGCACGCGGTCTCCCCGTGCGATCCGTCCGGTGCGGATCGCTTCATGCAGTCCCATCGGAAGCGAGGCGGCGATCGTATTGCCGTGATTCGGCGTAATGTAGACAAGCTGGCGCTCGGCGATGCCCAGCTTTTTGCGCATAAGGCGAACGGCCATCGCGCTGCCCTGATGGGGGATGACCGCTGAAAAATCGGTCATGCTCGTATGCGAAGCTCGTAGCAGCTCCTCAGTGAAGTCGGGTAGAAGGCGAGAGGCCATTCTATAGATGGCCGGGCCATCCATCTGGAACAAATAGTCGTCGGCACTCGCAGGGCGATACCCGTTCGGATGGCGCTTGGTGCCGCCGGCGCGAATTTCGGAGAAAGCGGCTCCGGCGCTGTAAGTGCGCATAGAAGCTCCGACGATAGCGGACGGTTCGCCATCCTCCGCCGGACCGATGACCACTGCAGCGGCTCCGTCTCCGAATAGCGCCGCGCTTTCCTTATGCCGCCAATCGAGGCCGACCGAAGCGATCTCGGACGTCACGATCAGCACGTAGCGATATCTCCCGGCCGCGATCATGCAGGACATGGCGTCGAGGGCGGCCAGAAAGCTGAGGCAGGTCGAATCGATATCGAAGGCGGGGACTCCGGATTGCTCCATTCCCAGCGCTTGCTGAATAAAGACGGCGGAGCAGGGAAGGGCTTGCTCCTTCGTGCCGCTGGCGCCGACTAGACAATCCATGTCGGAAAATTTCAAATTTGCCGCCTCAAGGGCGGCCAGCGCGGCTTTCGCTCCCATTGCGGAAGCCGTATCGTCTTCGCCGGCGTAGTGCCGGGCGACGATATCCGTGACCCTGCGGGTCCAGCCCCGCGACACTCCGAGGCGATCGTCCATTTCCAAATCGGTGATGGGCCGGCCGGGCAAATATTTTCCCGTTCCGTATATTTTGACTTTGCGTATGTTCATTAGAGATTCTCCTTTCCGCGCATCGTTCCCCGCACGTTCATTGTGCCGGATCGTCGGCGGAGCGAATAGTACCTATTTTGCTTAGTACCCCATGATTCGACTGCAACTGTATATGTTCGACAAAGGAGGCGTCCGTTCCTGTCGCACGACAAAACAGCCCGGACCGCGAACGGCCGGGCTGAGCGAAAGGCGACTATTGCTCCCACTTAAGAATGTTCTTGCCGAACAAGTACAGAACGCCGACTCCGCCGAAAAGCAGAATCAACAGAAAGTAGAAGTAGAACATACTCAGCACCTCCAAAGTTGATATCCCTAATGTAGAGTGAAGCGGCTGAGGTGTAACCATCCAATTGTCCGGAACGTGCGTCCAGCCAAATTGAGCTGTTTTCATCCACGGTTGCGCAGGCGTAAATTGTGACGGCGCTGACATAAATTTATGACAAAATAGTGGTGTATCTTTGAAATTCGAGAATGATCGTGCAAGTTGTGATAGCATAAGGGAGAGAATAATCTGGAAGGAGCGGATAAGCCGTGCAGCGAGTGCAAAACAATCGTCTGAGTCTTGAAATGCCCACGAAATCGTTTATTCATGTCTTATTCGATACAATAAAAATCGGCATCATCAAATCCAATTTGATTGCGATGTTTGCGGGGCTGTGTATGGCTCTGTACGTCGAGGGAGTTCCGTTTTTCGATAAAATCGGCACGATTATACTGGCCGCGGTCGGCTCTTTCCTTGTGATCGGATCTGCGGGCGCGTTTAATAATTTGTACGACAGAGACATCGATTCCATCATGGAGAGAACGAAAGGTAGACCGACCGTAACCGGCAGGGTGGGGACGGCTAACGGGTTGTTCATCGCCATCTGGACCGCCGTGTTAGGTTTGATCGCCCTATACTTCGCGTCGCCGCTGGCAGCGGTATTCGGGTTTCTCGGTCTGTTCTTATATGTCGTGCCTTATACGATATGGACCAAGCGGACAACGATCTACAATACGGAGGTCGGCAGCTTGTCCGGGGCCATGCCGCCGCTTATCGGCTGGGCGGCGATCTCGTCCGATCTGACTCACTCCGGAGCGCTGGCGATCTTCATGATGATGCTGGTCTGGCAAATGCCTCATTTCTATGCGATCGCGATCCGCAGAATGGAAGAGTACCGCGCCGCGGGCATCCCCATGCTGCCGGTAGTCAAGGGCATTCGCAGAACCTACGTTCAAATGAACGTTTACCTGGTGGCGTTGTTGCTGTCCAGCGCGTTGTTTTGGCCGTTCAGTCCGGTCATCGCGATTTCAAACGCCGTCTTAAGCGTCTGGTGGTTGGCGATGAGCGTGTCCGGGTATCGTCGTAAACCGGAGAAGAAGTGGGCGAATGCGATGTTCGTGTTCTCTCTTTTCCATATTACGATTCTGATGCTGGGCATTATCGGCTTCTCATTGATCAGACCGTTATTTTAAGAGACCTGAATGTATAATCGCAATTATGCGTGGAACACTAAATGATGTATGTTCACAAAATGGACAAATTCTCTTCATCTATTCTTCATGAGAAACTAGTCGAATGGTGATACTATTTGTAATAAGCAGTAGATAAGAATAATTATAGACTGCTAACGATTCTCAATTAAAGTTTTTACAAAAAATACACCATACTGGAGGAATTTCAATGTCTCTGATTGGAACAGAAGTCAAACCATTTAAAGCGGCAGCGTACCACAACGGCAAGTTTATCGATGTAAGCGAACAAAACTTCAAAGGAAAATGGAGCGTTGTTTGCTTCTATCCAGCAGACTTCACGTTCGTCTGCCCGACTGAACTAGGCGACCTGCAAGATCAATACGAAGCGCTGAAAGCTCTTGGCGTAGAAGTGTACTCCGTCTCGACGGACACGCACTTTACACATAAAGCTTGGCACGACAGCTCCGAGACGATCGGCAAAATCACATACATCATGATCGGCGATCCGTCTCACACGATCTCCCGCAACTTCGACGTTCTGATCGAAGCGGACGGCCTGGCTGACCGCGGCACGTTCATCATCGATCCGGACGGCGTTATTCAGACGGTCGAGATCAACGCAGGCGGCATCGGTCGCGATGCAAGCACGCTGGTCAACAAAATCAAAGCGGCGCAATACGTACGCAACAATCCGGGCGAGGTTTGCCCAGCAAAATGGCAAGAAGGATCGCAAACTTTGAAACCAAGCCTTGATCTCGTAGGCAAAATCTAAAGGGGGCCATTTCGGTGTTGGATGCGGATATCAAACAACAACTCAGCCAATACCTTCAGCTCCTGGAAGGCGATGTGCTCATCAAGGTGAGCGCATCGTCCGACGATGCCGTATCCAACGACATGCAGGCTTTCCTCGATGAGCTGGCCGGCATGTCCTCCCGAATTACGCTTGAGCAGGCACAGTTGGCAAGAACGCCGAGCTTCAGCGTGAACCGCGCCGGAGGAGAGGATACGGGCATCGTGTTCGCGGGCATTCCGCTTGGGCACGAGTTCACCTCGCTCGTCCTGGCACTACTGCAAGTGAGCGGACGAGCTCCGAAGGTAGAACAAAGCGTTATCGATCAGATCAAAAGCATTAAGGGCAATTATGCGTTCGAATCTTACGTCAGTCTAAGCTGTCATAACTGTCCGGACGTCGTGCAAGCGCTGAATGTCATGAGCGTGTTGAATCCGGGCATTTCCCATACGATGATCGACGGAGCCGCCTTTAAGGACGAAGTCGAGAGCAAGGAAGTTATGGCCGTTCCGTCGGTCTTCCTGAACGGGGAGTTTTTCGGCAGCGGACGGATGTCCTTGGAAGAAATCATCGCCAAAATCTCCGATGCGCCGGATGCTTCGGCATTCGCCGACAAGGAGCCGTTCGACGTGCTCGTCATCGGGGGCGGCCCTGCAGGCGCCAGCTCTGCAATCTATGCGGCGCGTAAAGGTATTCGCACGGGAATCGTCGCCGAGCGCTTCGGCGGACAAGTGATGGACACCGTCGGGATCGAAAACTTCATCAGCGTGAAGTACACCGAGGGAGCCAAGCTCGCCGCAAGCCTTGAAGAGCATGTCAAGGAATACAACGTCGACGTCATGAAGCTTCAACGGGCCAAACGGCTGGAGAAGAAGGACTTCATCGAGGTAGAGCTTGAGAACGGAGCCGTGCTGAAGAGCAAGACGGTCATTCTGTCCACCGGCGCGCGCTGGCGCAATGTCGGCGTTCCCGGGGAAGCCGAATTCAAAAATAAAGGCGTTGCCTACTGTCCGCATTGCGACGGCCCGCTATTCGCAGGAAAGCATGTCGCGGTCATCGGCGGAGGCAATTCCGGCATTGAAGCGGCGATTGACCTTGCCGGCATCGTCAGCCATGTCACGGTATTGGAGTTCATGCCGGAGCTGAAGGCGGATTCCGTGCTGCAGGATCGCCTGTACAGCCTGCCTAACGTTACGGTCCACAAAAACGTGCAGACAAAGGAGATTACCGGTACGGACAAAGTAAACGGAATTTCTTTCATCGACCGGGCAACGGGAGAAGAAGCGCACGTCGAACTGCAAGGCGTATTCGTGCAGATCGGTCTCGTTCCGAATACCGATTGGCTCGGAGATGTCCTTGAACGCACTCGCATGGGCGAAATCGTCATTGACCGTCACGGCGCGACGAGCTTGCCGGGCGTATTCGCGGCAGGCGATTGCACGAACAGTCCGTACAAGCAAATCATCATCTCGATGGGTTCGGGCGCTACTGCGGCGCTTGGCGCATTCGATTATTTGATTCGCAATTAAAGCCTCGATCAACGTAAGAGCCGTAAGAAACGATTGTAACGGGAATGGAACTTTCATTCTCATCTACCGTTTCTTGCGGCTTTTTGTTATCAGCTTGTCGGCATAATCCTCCGAATGCTCGGCATACAATCGGTAGAAAGGATATCGACAGGAGGGTGAACGCGTGAGGAAAGCTTTCTTTAATTCGTCCGTTAAGGGGGCGATTGCGGGAGCCATAATGACCGGCGGTTGGCTCTTGGCCGACTTGCTGCTGCCGGAGCCTTGGGGAGATGTCGTCTTGTTCGCGGCAATGGCGGTAGTGAATGTCGGGATCGGCTGGAAGCTCGGGAAGCTGTACGACCAGCAAGAGGCTAAGGAAGCGAACGCCGAAGCTGCAGAAGCACTCGATCCCAAAAGCGCAGCCAATTAGAAACTTTCCATAGAAAAGCAAGCTGCGGCTCCAAATAAACCTGGGCCCAGCAATTCGAACAACGTCAAAGGTCCCTTTGGCGTTGTTTTTTTGCGTAGCAACATGGCACACGGCAAAAGTTTCTTCATGGAATGGGCTAAGCTGACTGAATTGTCATCAGTTTGGAAATACCATACTCAGCGGAGATTACATGAAACCGAGCAAAGCAATTCATGAATTGAATTGCGAATCAGCGTACTTCAACTGGAGGTATCGACGTGAAGAAAACAAATATTAAAATCGGACAAGCACTCGTCTTATTGTTAGTGCTGAGCGCTTGTACGGGGAATAACAATCAGGCTTCACCTACGCCATCGCCTTCACCGACTCAAACTGCAACCACTCCGCCGTCCGCAACCGGAGTGACCGGCACCTCTTTTGACAATTGGGGTTCCTTCGGCTATACACTGACCAATAACCGTCACGTTCCTTACAAGGAGATCACCGCGGATAATGTCAAAGATTTGGGCGTCATTTGGTCTGCAGACTTAAAGTCGCTGGACCCGGATGTCAAAAACGGAAATCAGTCGTATCCTGTCGTCGTCGACGGCGTCGTCTTCATTACGACGGCGGGCAATCAGGTGTTCGCCTTCGATTCCGTTACAGGCAATACGATCTGGCACTGGAAGCCAACGGCGGAGCAAGCGGCCGGCTTCTCCAAAGCAGGGATCATCGCGAACCGCGGCGTAGCGGTAGGCGGCGGCAAGGTGTTCATGCTGGCGATCGACAATTCCCTAATTGCCCTGGATCAGAAAACGGGAGAGCTGGTCAAAATGATCAAGCTGTCCGACTATATCGACGGCGTTACGATGGAAAACGGATACTACGAGACGAATGCTCCCCAGTATTACAAAGGCAACGTCTATATTGGAAGCAGCGGCGGAGACAACGGAGTCCGCGGCTTCGTAGCGGCGTTTAAGGCGGACGATTTGACGCCGGCATGGGATTCCCCGTTTTGGACCGTACCGCCTAAAGGCCAAGATTGGCTGGCGAACAGCAAGTTCCAAGGGGGCGGAGCGGTGTGGTCGCCGGTTGCGATCGACGAAGAAACCGATATCATGTACTTCGCGACAGGCAATCCGGCTCCGGATTTCTATGGCGACAAACGTCCGGGAGCCAATCCGCACACCGACTCGGTCGTGGCCGTCCATGCGATGACCGGCCAACTCGTCTGGGCCAAACAGGAAGTCAGCCACGATTTGTGGGACTACGATGCCGCAGCCTCGCCAATGATCATCCAGGCGACGGCGAAGGGGAAGAAAAGGAAGCTTGTCGTTCAGGGCGGAAAATCCGGACTGTGGTTCGCCTGGGATGCCGCTACGGGGGATGAAGTATGGCATGGCATACCGTTTGCCAAAATCGATCATCCGAAGCCTACGGTCGAAGGCGTAGTTGGCTATCCCGGAGTGCTTGGCGGAGAAAATTATGCCCCAGAAGCGTACGATCCGGCGACAAATTATGTTTTGATTCCCGGCATTGAACAGCCTTCTCTCTTCAAGGCGGCGAAGACGGAAGAGGAAGCGGGCACACCGGATTTTCCCGGAGCCGCAGCTTTCGGAACGATGATCGAGGAGGTGCCGGATGTTAAGGGATACGGCACGATTACCGCAATTGATGTGGACACGGGCAAGCAAGCCTACCAGATCAAAACGACCGATCCGCAGCGCGGAGGCCTGACGAGCACCGAAGCGGGCTTGGCTTTCTTCGGCGAACTGGATGGCAAGGTGAATGCTCTGGATATCAAGTCGGGCAAAGTGATCTGGACGTTCCAGACGTCAGGAGATAACGTTCAGTCCGCGCCTTCGATTTTCAAAGTCGACGGCAAATGCTACGTCGTTTTTACCACTGGCGGGGCAAAACCCAAAGTGCACGTATTTGGACTGGGCGGAGATAAGACGCAAGGATCGTCAGGCGAAGCCGAAACCGGCGGCGCGCATTCGGCAAAATAACGGAGAGAATCCGAGATGAAAACGAAGAGCGTTGCCGGTCGATTCTTCTTCACGGCCGCCGCTTTGGCGCTGCTATGGACCGGTTATTGCGATGAAGCCAAAGCGCAGGCCAAAAGCCCTGAGAGTCAGCTCTTTCTTGAGGAGACGGTCTTTGCCGTTAAGACGTGGCAGACGGACGGCTCACACTTGACCGCCGTCAAAGGGAGACTGACTTATGAGGGACAGCCGGTCGCAAATGCGATCGTGCAGGTTGCTTTGAACGGAAGGCAGATTCGGACTGCGGAGGACGGCTCTTTCAAGCTGCTTGTCGACCGCAGTCTGCTAACCCGCACAGCGGTTCGCGTCGTTTCGGTCCAACAAGCGAGCATTTCCGGACAAGAGATCGGGGAAATTGAAACGGCTCGATTACTGTCGGCATCCGTCGCCATTAGCGTGTATCATCCGATCCAAATCCTCCGAACGGAGATTTCCGATACGGATTCAGGCATGATCAAAGTACATGCGCGAATCGGGAGCGAGGACGGCGATGCCATATCCTTTTTTCAGCTAGATAAATACAGGATCGCCGGCAGGGTGGAGGATGCCGACGGCAATCCGGTGAAGAACGCCATCGTGTGGATCGACAGGGATCGGGGCGAAGGCTTCGCCAAATCGACTCCGACGGATCGGGACGGGAGATACGAGATGTTTTACTGGCCGGAAGAGGAGGACACGAACCTTACGGTGATCGTCGGCTCGCGCCGATACGCGCTGCCAGACGGGAAGGTGTTTATTCTTCCGCGCAATACGAGCGTCGATATCCAGATTCGGCTTCCGAGAGATGGCACAACCATCGACGACAGGTCTCCTAACCTGGTCTGTACGACATCGAAGGGAGCCAAGTATGCGGGATTGCTGGCGGGACTGGATGTCCCGCCAGAAGTGCCTTACAGCGTGACTGTTCCCGACCGGAGCGGCCAGTTTGTTCTAACGGTTCCGAGAGAAGTGTGGGAGCGGCGGCCTATATTTTTCGAAACCCGACTGACGAAGTTCGTCGAGCGGGAGAAGGGGCTTAAGGCCGGCGATCCGCTCCCCGTTGGGTTCGTGCTGTCGAGCGATCAAGATCCGAGGGTGATTCCGTCTTCTGCATACTGAACCGTCGACGGGATCTCATCTGGCAGATGCTCCATGTAAAACCGATGCCAGTTGCCGAATACGAACGACTTGACATCTTCCTCCCGGTAATGGCTCAGCAGCAGATTGACCAATCGGTCGTATTTTCCGGCGTGCTCCAGCCCGACGAGCCATTGCCGGATTCCATCGAAGTCGGAGCCGAAGCCGATATGCCGCTTGCCTCCGAGTGCGCAGATGTGCTCGATGTGCAGTAAAATTTTATCCATCGCGACCGGCTCCTCCTCGCTAACGAAAGGAGGAACGAACGTGATCCCAATGACGCCGTCCGACGCAATAAGAGCCCGGATCTGGGCATCCGTCAAGTTTCTCATGCGGGGACTGATCGCGCTTGCATTGGAGTGGGAAGCGATAACGGGTTTTCGGGACGCCTCAATAAGCTCCCAGAAGCCCTTCTCCGCGAGGTGGGAGACGTCCATGATTAAGCCTAGCCGATTGCATTCGCGGATCAGTTCCAACCCGGCTGCCGTAAATCCGCCTTTTCTCGGCTCCAGAACCCCGTCCGCGGCCCAATTGGCGCGGTTCCAGGTAATGCCGACGCTTGTTAATCCAAGGCGGTGAAGAATGCGAAGCAAAGCCAAGCTGCCGTGGAGGGAATCGACGCCCTCCAGGGACAGCAGAGCTCCAATCCGATTTTCGGCGGAAGAGAGCCGTAAATCGGTTTTCGTACGAATAAAACTCATTTGCGGCTCGCGTAATATACGTTCATGGAACAGATCGATGCTTTCCAGGACATACCTGAAATCGCCAGAGTATCGTTCGGGCAAGTACACGGCAAAGTTTTGCACGGCTACGCCCGATGAAAGCATTCTCTCGAGCGTAACGTCCAAACCGCTTCCATGGACGAAGTCAAGCTCCGGGTTCTCCAGAAGCTTGCTGAGCACGTCGCAGTGGGCGTCGAAGATTTTCATTAAGCCGATCACCTGCCACGGTAGGAATAGAGGGGCCAACCGGCATTTTCGTTCGCGATCGTACCGATCCGATCCGCGATGATACCGCGGTGAGGAGATCGCACGCACACCGGATCGGCCGAACGCGCGTCGCCGGTCAATAGGAAGGCTTGACAGCGGCATCCGCCGTAGTCCAATTCTCGCCGCTCGCAATTTCTGCAGGGCTCCGCCATCCATTCATAGCCCCGATAAGCATTAAAGGAAAGAGAGTCGCGCCAGATCCACGCAAGCTCGCGCTCCTTCACATTTTCGAAAGATAATGTCCGTATTTCCGATGATACCGTGCAGGGCAGAACCCGCCCGTCCGGCGCTACTGTCAGAGATAATTGGCCCCATCCGCCCATGCACGGCTTGGGAAAATCCTCGTAATAATCCGGTAAAATCCATAAAAGTTCGATTTGATGGCCGAAGCGTCGCTGCGCCCGCATATAGGCGGCTTCGGCTTCATGAAGCTGATCTTGTCGCGGCAGCAACTGATCGATGTTGCGCAAGGCCCAGCCGTAATATTGGGCATTGGCCAGTTCCAACCGCTCGGCGCCCCATGAAACGCAGAGTTCGATAATTTCTTCGATCTGATGAAGGTTGGCCCGGTGGAGCACGACGTTCATATGCAGAGGAAGCCCGTTGTCGCGAATCCGCTGCGCCGCTTGCCGTTTCAGCTCATGAGCCGAGAAACCGGCAATCGAGTCGGCGAGCTCGGAAGAGGAGGCTTGAACGCTGAGCTGGATGCTGTCGATGCCGGCCTCCGCCAGCTGCCGCGCGCGCCTGTCCGTCAATCCCGCTCCGCTGGTAATAAGATTGACGTACAGACCAAGCTCCCGGGCGTGGCGGACGAGCAGTTCCAGATCCGGGCGCAGCAATGGCTCTCCGCCCGTGAAATGGACCTGCAGAACTCCAAGCTCGCCGGCCTGTTCCAAGACGCTCAGCCATGTGTCGGTCGACAGCTCGCTCTCTTTCTTCTGAAGCTCGATCGGATTGGAGCAGTAGGGACAATGAAGCGGACAGCGATGCGTTAACTCCGCCGTCAGGGCATACGGCAGGCTTACGGGCATAGCTCCAACCACCCTCTTTCCGCCGATGCAGCGAGAAATTCGACAATATCGTTTTCGAGTCCGGTCTGACCGTATGTCGATTCGAGCTCTCCGATCATTTGCGCGATCGTACGATGCCCGTCGCAGAGCCGGAGAATCGCTGCCGCCGCTTCGTTAAGCTCTACGACCCGCTCCGGCAGCAGGAGCAAATCGGTGTTGCGGGCTTTGTCGTACTTCATGCGACCCGAAGCGCGCAGCTTCGGCCGTTCCGACAGCGCCCGCGCGCTCATCGTTCGTTGTCCCCGTCAGGGTAGGCCAAGCTTAATGCGTCAAGCAGCGCCCACAGAACATCGCACTTGAACCGCAAGGCGGAGAGCGCTTGCTCTTGGTCTTCGCGATTTCTGCATTCGCGTAATACTAGACTCAGGCCATGCTCCGCATCTCGAGGCGCTTGGTGAAGCCGGGCTTGAAAATAGGCCAAGCCCTCGGGAAGAATCCACGAATACAGCTGCAGGAAGACGCCGATCCGTTTGGAGACGAGGGTGGGAGCGAATAGTTCCGTCAACGAGGAGGCTACGGCGATAGGCCAGGGCTGCAGGCGACAGAAGTTCACGTAGGCATCGACGGCAAATCGGACGGCGGGCAGTACGTGACGTTCATCCAGCATTTCCTCTCTTGGGATGCCGGCGGCTTCGCCCAGCCGCACCCATGCCTCGATTCCGCCCTCTTCGCCATCTCTTCCGTCATGGTCGATGATTCGCTGAATCCACTCCCGACGTTCTTCCCGAGAAGGAAGTTTGGACAAAATCAGAGCGTCTTTGACCGGAATGTTCCTCTGATAGTAAAAACGATTGGCGATCCACGCCCGCAGTTGGACGGGGGAGAGCTTGCCTTCGTGCATGGCGATGTGATAGGGATGCTTGTCGTGATAGCGCTCCTCGCCGACCTGCCGCAGACGCGAGACGAATAGTTCGTTAGACAGCAAATGCGATTCCAACTTCAAACCTCCATTTCCATTCCGTCAACTCCGACTTCGATGCCCAGCTCCGTCAGCCTGTGGCGTTCCGGAGAGCTTTCGTCCAGCATCGGGTTCGTGTTGTTGACATGAATATAGACTTTGCGACGAGCGGGAAGTCTAGCTAGACGCTCGGCGCTTCCGTGAGGACCCGCAACGGGGAGATGGCCCATGTCGGCTGCGACTAAGTCGGATACGCCAAGCGAGCGAAGCTCGTCCCCGTGCCAGAAGGTGCCGTCCAGGAACAGGCAGTCGGCTTCATCCAAATGCTGCTCCAGCGTCGGCGACCATGTTTCTATCCCCGGAGCATAAACGGCGACGCCGCCCGTCAATCGATCGGTCAACCGATAACCGACGACCCATGCCGCTCGGTCTTGATGACTGTTGGCGCCAGCGTAGCGGGGAGGCTTGTCGCCCAAATAAAACGGGCATACCGCTAATTCTCCCCCGAAAAGTGGAAAAGATTCCTCCGGCTGCGCTTCTAGCCAGCGGAAATTCGCGTAAGGCTCGACGATCCTCCTAAGCGGAAATTCGTCCGAAAGAGCAGAGAGGACGGGAGGGGGCGCGTAAATTTCCAAAGACGCGCTTTGTCTCAATTGAAGAAGTCCCGTCGTATGATCTAATTCCCCATCGGTAAGCAGTACGGCTTGAATGGGGGACTCGCGCAAGGAGGGTCCGGGATGAAGCGGGCCGTACGCTTCCGTCTGGAGACAAACATCGGGGCCTGCATTAAGCAGCGCCCATCGTTTGCCGTCCGGGCTGACGGCCAGCGAATCACTCCTTCTGGCGCGTAAGGACGGGGCGCCTGCGCGCGCGCGCTTGCAATTCGGACAGGCGCAATTCCATTGCGGGTAGCCGCCTCCCGCAGCGGAACCCAACACTTTAATGAACACGGCTATCCCCCTTTACATAAGAGATGCCGGATTTCTCCGGCATGGATGCTTACTTCCGATAGGCGTAAGCCGTTACTTCGGCGCAAAGCTCGATAATCTTGAAGGAGGGCTTCACCCACATAGCCATTCCTCCCTTCCTTGGGTCGCGATAGGAAGCACGATTCATTGTATGTCGGGAACGGGATGTCCAAGAAGCAAAAAATAACGATGCACTCTCGTCCGATTGCCGGAACGGGAAATGCATCGTTATTGCGGAAGATTCAGCGATTGCCCTGCGGGTTGCGATTCCGGAGACCGATAAGCCCGAAGAGTCCGAGCAACCCGAGCCATGCCCAGCCTGCGTTTCTGGTCGGATTCGCCGCGGCGGTCCGATACGTTCCCGCGGGGGGCCGGTTGGTGTAATCGCCTCTACCGCTATCCGTTCCGGTGTTCGCCGGATTAATGTTTCTAAACTGACTGCCCGTTCCCGTGCCGTAGACGCTGATCTCATGACCGGTCGCGCTGCCTGTACTTTGAGCGTGAACGTGCGACCCGGCGGATGGCGTTCCCATCCCGTTGCCTAGGCCGCCGTTTCCGCCGTTTGCCGTCCCCGTATACGCGTAAGCGGGAGCGGCCAGCGTCAGGGACAGGACGGCAATCCCGAATGCGCTTGTAAATCGGCTTTTCATAAGAATCCCTGCCTTTGAAGATATTTTGATCTTCTGGCTAGCTTCTCTATTCGGCTCCGTTCTTATGCAAGGCTTGTACTACCGTATGCCGCCCGGGAATATACCTGTAAAAAAAGATCCCGGGGGCGGGAGCATGGAAAAGATGTTCGCTTGGATCCTAACGATGAGTCTTGGTTTCGATACGTTGGTCGTCTCGGCTTCGTTGGGATTAAAAAAGGGAACCCGGAATAAGGTGAAAATCGCGCTCGTATTCGCGGCGGCCGAAGCCGTTATGCCCATTGCCGGCATCGTCATCGGCGGCGCGCTTGGCCACATGTTCCGATCTGCGGCGTCTCTAATCGGCTCGCTGTTATTAATCGCGGTGGCCATTTATTTCCTTTTCTTCGATGATGAGGGGGAAGAGGGGACGTTCCATGCAGATCTCGCCGGTTGGCCGTTGATTGCGGCGGCCGTCAGCATCAGCATTGACGAGCTGGCGGTAGGGGTTTCCGCCGGATTTATGCAGGTGCCGATGTTGCTTACGATTCTGCTGATCGCCTCCCGCTCATTCGTCTTCACTTTTATCGGTGCGACGTTTGCGGCCAAGCTCAAGCCGATCATGGGCGAATGGGCGGGAAAGTGTTCTGGCGTTTTGCTTGGACTAATAGGTTTGTGGATGTTGCTGGAGTCTTTCTGAAGAAATCGAAGGCGCTATCTCATAAGTAGGGTCATTTGTCGCTTAGAATACTTTGGAGATGACCTTCGGAGTTCATCCATTCCGCATGGGCGAAGACGGCGTTGATGTGTCCGGCCGCAATGTTCTCGCCTGCAGCCGAGTAGGCGATGCCGTCGGCTTTCAGCCGATCGAACGGGGTAAGACCTTCAAAGTTAACGTGATCGAAAAAGCCGCTCTGGCCCATATCCTTGCTATGGGCGCGCGCGATTACGGCGACCATGTCGTCCCAAGCGAGCGTTTTTTTGCCGGCAAGAACCCGTGATACGTTTGCGAGATCCAGCAACTCCCGCTCAAAGGCGGTGAGGAGGGCGGAATTACCCGCGCCGTAATTCCCGTCCCGCGCGGCCGCAGTTTTCTTCTCGATCATGTAGATGCCCATTGTTTTGCCGCCGTTGTGCTGATCAAGCATAAGTGGTATCGGGTTAAGACTTAATTCGTGCGGGAGGAATCAACGCACCAGCGCCGGAGCGATGATTTCCCGGAATACGTTCGTCGGATTGCGTTCTTTTTTCCTTCTGTCATCCGTCAGAACGACAACGAGCCGGAAAACGGGAACGACATAGACGAATTGACCTCCGTAACCCCGCGCATAGAAATAATCGAATGAGCAAGGCGCGATGTCCGTCTCGTCATTCGGTGGCGCGTGCTCCGACGCCAATGACAGCGGAGGGCTAAACGTATCCGTCCACCAATGCCAGCCGTAATAACCGACATTCGGCGGGCCGGCGGGAGCGGCCGGCTGTACGGAACGGATCGCGCGCTCCTCGGAGACGAGCTGCCTTCCAGCGGCGCGGCCACGATTCAAATAGAGCTGCCCGAATGCGAGCAAATCCGCCGGACGAAGCCGGAGGCCGTATCCTCCCGTGTGAATGCCTTGCGGATCCGTCTCCCATTCGTATTGCTCGATACCAAGAGGACCGAACAGCTCCAGCTCGGCAAAGCGGGCGATCGGCATGCCGCAGGTTTGAACAAGTATCGCAGACAGCAATTGAGATGCTCCAGAGCTGTATTCCATTTTCAGTCCCGGCGCTTCCGCCATCGGTTGAGACAGCACAAAATCGACCCAGTTGTCGGAACGGGTCATGCGAGGAAACGATTTAATTCCGCCGAATTCGGTCCACTTGAGCCCGTCGGTCATTGTCAGAAGATGTTCAATTGTAATTTCCCTTTTGCGGGAATCCCCATCCGTCAGAAGCGTCGGGAAAAATTCCGCGATAGGGGTTTGCGGCTCCGGGAGCCTTCCCCGATCCATGGCTATACAAATTAAAGCGGACAAAATGCCCTTCGTGCACGAGTTTATTTTGGCTATTTCCTCCGGTATGCGAGAATGGCGGTAATGCTCGTACAGATTTTGCCCGTCCTGGTTGACCAGACAGCTTCTCAGGCCAAGAGGAGGGATGGCGGATGTCAGAACGGTTGTCAGATAAGATAGATTCATACGTTCGATCTTATCGTCCTAGCCGCGGGAATGCAAATAAGAGGCGATAGTTGCTTGAGATGATCTAGAATATAAAAAAAGGGGGATGTGCCTCCCGGAGACTGCCTCATACGCTTCTGAAATCATCTTATCACGGGTTTACCCATTCAGATTTCAGAAAGCGTATAGCGTCGGAGGGAGGCACATCCCTTTGCACCTTGATCATCGATTATCTTTCGCCGAACCGAAGCGCAGCGTTCGAACATAAGCCGCAAGCTCGGCGAACGGAATCCGCAACAGCGTCATCCCGTTAGCGGTCTGCGAGTCGGCGCCAGGCAGAGAGAGGAGCTTAGCGAACAGCTTCGGCAGCCTCTCGCAATCTCCCGGGCACCAGAACTGAAACCATTCGACCTCCGGATTGCCTTCCTGTGCCGCATCAAGCAGGGCGCGGAGCCCCTGAACGAACAAGCCGATCTTCCGATGCTCCGGAAGCACAAAGGCGAGCTCCGCCTGGCACACGTGGCGATCCTGATGATCGTTAGCCCCGGTGCCAAAGACGAAACCCGCCGCTCCGACAAGCTCGTAAGATTCTTCTTCGATAACGAGCATCGCTTTGCCGAGAACGAGAGGGCTGCCGGCAAAGCTGAGCTTGACGTGGAACGGATAAGGCAAATTCAATGCTTGATAGTTCGATAGGATAAACTTGATATAAGCTTCATGATCCATGTCGAACTCGCAAACTCGAAAGAGGTAGGGCATTATTTCGTTACGATGACCGGAGCAGCACGGAGAGAATCGTTTGCTTTGACGATTCTGCCAAATCCGGAACCTTTTTTGATTTCTTTGATGTCAGGCTTTGCTGGATACATGGGCTTGTCCTCCTTTAACGCATAATTTGGAAATCCCTTTTAATTATAGGGGGTTCAGCCGGTTTAGAATATACCTAATATGGGGTATTTCTGCGGAAAAAACCGATTCCTGTCCGACACTGCCTTCCCGAGTGCCCTCGAATCGGGCGAATTTCGCATAAAGCTTGCATAAGTACGGATTATCCGAGAGCGCGCACAACCTGACAACTTCTACTTCAGGGTGATGCTCGGAAATGTGTTCGATCATATACTGCAAGCCTCTCGCAAACACGCGCGATCCTCTTCGCTCCTTGTCCACAATACAGATGTCGAGCAGCGCGGAGCTGCGAGCTGGGGCTCCCTTTTCCAACTCTTCAAAATAGAGGCCAGATGCTCCGACTACTTGTCCGTCACCATTCACTCCGTAATGCAGCTGACCGTCCGCCATATATCCGTACAGCAGCGTAACCATGTCGACCGTACATAATGAAGGATGCAAATCCCTTCTACGCTCCACCATGAAAAGGGAGACCTTGGCGTAATCGTTATCCTCGACGCAGCGTTGGAATGTTACCGTCATACCGTTTCTCCTTTCTACGCAATTCTTTTTCCCTATGTTTGCTAAAAATAGAGTACAGCAGTTTTATCTAGCTGTAAACGGACCTTAAATTCGACAATCGCACGGAGCCCCTTTGCGAAGCAGCCCGGCAATCGTGTACTATTTAGGTAGTGATAACACAATGAAAGGGATGTGCGGCATGTCGTCATCAGATAAAATCAAACTGACTTCATACTCCAGCAAAGGAGGCTGCGGCTGTAAAATCGGTCCGGCAGACTTGGCACAAGTCATCCGTTCTCTTCCGCCAGCCGCTCCGAATCCGAATCTGCTGGTAGGCTTGGATACGAGCGACGACGCGGGGGTATACCGTCTTACCGACGAGCTTGCGATTGTGCAAACCGTGGACTTCTTTACTCCGATCGTTGACGATCCTTACTCCTTCGGACAGATTGCCGCGGCCAACGCGATCAGCGATATTTACGCAATGGGGGGGACGCCGCTGACAGCGCTGAACATCGTAGCGTTCCCCATCACGACACTGGACAAGCAAGTGCTGGCGGAAATTTTGCGGGGCGCGGCGGACAAGGTGAACGAAGCGGGGGTTACGCTCGTCGGCGGCCATTCCATTGACGACAAGGAACCGAAATTCGGTCTTGCCGTGACCGGTCTTATTCATCCGGAGAAGGTGCGCACCAATGCCGGGGCTAGACCCGGAGATCAGCTGATCCTGACTAAGCCGATCGGAGTCGGCATTCTGACAACGTCGATCAAGAAGGATCAGCTGTCGGAAGAAGAAGCTGCGCGCGTGACGGCCGTCATGGCCGAATTGAACAAAACGGCGGCGGAGACGATGAGCCGCTTCGAGGTACACGGCTGCACAGACGTGACCGGATTCGGGCTGCTTGGACACTCGCTGGAAATGGCCAAAGGCAGCCAAGTCGGACTGCGGATCGAGAAGGATCGGGTGCCGCTGCTGCCGAGAGTAAGAGAGCTCGCTGAGAAGGGCTTTGTGCCCGGCGGGACGAAAAACAACTTCGGACATGTGCAGGATTCGGTTGCTTTCCCGGAAGCGATGGATCAAATCGACCGTTGGATTTTGTGCGATGCCGTTACTTCGGGAGGCCTGCTTATTGCCGTTGCTGCATCCGATGCAGCGGATCTGCTCTCTGCACTGCAGGAAGCCGGGGTCGAGGCAAGCCGGATCGGCGAAGCGGTGGCGGAACATCCCGCACGGATCGAAGTCGTATAAATCAGGCAGCAAGAGTTAGGAGAGAATCCCTTGTTTCAGGATATGACGTTGGAAGAAATCAGAGCGATGCAGCAGAAGCAGCAGCTCGCGTTTATCGATGTCCGCTCCCCGTCTGAGTACGAACTATCGACGATTCCGGGCAGCTTAAATATTCCGTTGTTCAGCGACGCCGAGAGAGCGGAGATCGGCACGATCTACAAGCAAACAAGCGTACAGGCGGCCAAAGAACGGGGGCTGGAGATCGTATCGGCCAAGCTTCCCGCCTTTATCAAGGAGTTTGCCGGCATCGGTCCTAGAAAAGTCGTCTTTTGCTGGCGCGGAGGCATGAGAAGCAGGACGACGGCAACGCTGTTGTCTTTGATGGGCATATCGACGGTTCGCCTCATCGGGGGTTATCGCGAATATCGCAGCTGGGTCGTCGATACTTTGAACACGATGGACTACGCTCCGCAGGCCTATGTCATTCACGGCAACACGGGTATAGGCAAAACGGCGATCTTGAACCGATTGCAAGAGGAAGGATGGCCGGTATTGGATCTGGAAGCGATGGCGGGACACAGAGGATCGATCTTCGGGCATATCGGCTTGCGCAGCCATAATCAGAAGACGTTCGACGCATTGCTTCTCGAGGAGATGCTCCGCGTGCGGGAGTCGCCGTTTGTCCTCTTCGAAGCGGAGAGTAAACGGATCGGCAAAGCTGTACTTCCGGATCTGCTAATCCGCAAAAAGGAAACCGGCATTCCGATTCGCATCGAAATGCCGGTAGCGGCAAGGGTTGAACAAATTATTCGCGATTACCGGCCCGAGGAATACAAGGATCAGTACATCCAGGCGTTCAGACAGATCAAATCGCGCATTCATACGCCGGTAGCGGCCGAGATCGAGAAGTTGCTGCAGGCCGATCGATTTGCCGAGGCCGTGGAACTGTTGCTGGAGCACTATTACGATCCGAGATATGCTTACACGGCCGATCAGTACGGAGAAAATCCGGGTGTTCAATTCAACGTCCAAAACGTAGAGGAAGCGCTGGCGGCGGTTCGAGACTATTTATCGCCGCTGCGTCAGTAACTTCCCTGCATAAACGTTTACAGGAAGTACATTTATCTAGCGATCATCTCCAGCAACTCTGCTTATGGGAGAGCCCTTCGGAAAACCGTCGAGATTCATTAGCCTTTGGCAGCTTCCTTGAAAGCTTTCACCAGATCGTCGGCGCTTTCCGAGATGAGGAACAGAACGTAGTCGCCTTCAACGGCGATTTTATAATTTTGCGCATTCTTGTACGGTTCGGGCAAGTATTGCTCAAACATCTTCTGAACGTCCTTTGCGCGCTGCTCCATGCTCTTCTTGATCGCGTCGATGTTTTTGGCGTCCTTGACTTTAACAACTGCAATCTCGTTGGAGATAAGGTTGATAGCCGGAGTTTTAATCGTAAACTCCTCGATCAGCTCGCGGTCGATATCATAGTAATCTTTGAGCGTTTCCTCCGTCAGATCGAACAAGCTCGGTTGCTCAATCTTTTTCAGCATTTGATTGACAATTTTGTCTGTAGACGACTCTTCCGCCTTTTCATCCGGCTTTTCGGTTTGCTCCGGCTCTTGAGTTTGACCCGGTTCGGAGGAGGGGCTTGGGTTGGCGCTTTCGCTGGCAGTCGGCGTGCTAGTCGGACTTGGAGATTCAACGTTATTATTGGATTTGCCCGAGCAAGCCGTCAGGAGCATGCCAAGCAACGCGGTAACGAGAAGAAACGATGCAGCCGTTTTTTTCATGGGAATTCTCTCCTTGTTCTGTCATTTCTAAGAAGTTATCTTCTTGACATGTTATACGGACGGCACGTTCCGCCGAAAGGTTGCAATCAATTTTATACGAGAATACGAGTACATAGGTTGAGGAGGCCATCATATGTCGAATTCGACAAAGCTGATTACAGGCTCTAACGCGCCCTTGCCAAACGAGTCCTTGCTGGAACTAACGGTGGAATGGACAAGCTCGCCGGCCGAGCTGGACGTAAGCTGTTTTATGGTGAATGAGCAGGGCAAGGTCCCGTCGGATCATTACTTTATTTTTTATAATCAAGCGGAAGACCCGGGGCGTCACGTTCGTTTTGAACCCCAAAATCCCACTTCGGTCAAATTTACAATCGACCTGAACGGACTGATGTCTTCCCCGATTCAAAAATGCGTGTTCGCGGCAACGCTTGACGGACCAGGTACGTTCTCCGAGGTGCAGGGCTGCAAAATTACGGCCAATGTCTCGGGTTCAGAGATTGCGTACGATTGCAATGAGGGCAAAGCGGAGAAGACGCTGGTGCTGGTCGAATTGTATCGGCATGGAGGCTGGTTCAAGCTTAGGGCGATCGGCCGTGGTTTTAACGGCGGGCTGAAGCCGCTTGCGGAGTCACATGGCGTAGTCGTCGACGAGCCGGAAACGGAAGCTGCGCCGGAAGTCGCGGCATCGTCCTCCGCGAGCCCGTCTGCGCAGACCTCCAGTCCGACGCCTGTCGCCGATCCGGCTCCGGTCCAGTCGAATCCGCCGGAAACGAAGGTCAACTTGACCAAAATCGATCTGTTGAAGAAAAAGGTCCAAATCTCGTTGGAGAAAAAGAGAATGGATACGATTAAGGCGCGAGTCGCAGTCGTATTCGACGCTTCCGGCTCCATGATGTCACTGTATCAGAAAGGGACCGTACAGCGAGCGTTCGAGAAAGTGCTGGCAATAGCGGCCTGCATGGACGACGACGGCGTGATGGACGTATGGTTTTTTGGCAGCAAGTCGAAAAGGACGCCTAGCGTCACGGAGAACGATTACGAGGATTACGTCAAGAAAACCTATCCGTCACCGAGAGTGTTCGGCGGGCTGGGCGCCGGCAATAACGAACCGGTCGTTATGGCGGACGTGATCAAAAAGTATACGAAAGAGGAGCCGAGCGACGTTCTTCCGACGTATGTCATTTTCTTCAGCGATGGCGGCATTTACGAGACGAAGAAAATATCCAAGCTGCTTATCGAAAGCTCGAAGACGAGCATTTTCTGGCAGTTCGTCGGCCTTGGGAACGCAAGCTTCGGCGTATTGGAGGAGCTCGACAATTTGCAGGGAAGGTTCATCGACAATGCCGATTTTTTTGCGCTTAGCGATCTTGACAAAGTCACCGATGAGGAGCTGTACGATCGGATATTCAACGAGTTCCCGGGCTGGCATCGCCAGGCGAAGGAAAAGGGAATTTTACGCTAGCCGATTTCAAGAACGGCAAGGCTCGGCGCGAAAGCTGCGGCAAACTATAATTGGTATTATAGGAGGTGACACGATGTCGGAGCAGCAGATCTATATTCGATTTCCTGAGGAGACGGATGCAGCGGAATTGGCAGACCTGTACAAACGCAACAGGGAGTTCTTCGAGAGGTTTTCGCCCGGTTGCCCGGATGAATTTTATACGAAGGAGCACCAGCTTCAAGCGATCGTCAAGAGCCAGGTGGATCGCAAGGAGGATCGGAGATATTCCTTCGTCATATGCCACAAAGAGGATGAGCGGATTATCGGGAATGTGGATCTGAACTTCGTGATGCGAGGAGTCCTGCAGAGCTGCATGGTCGGATACAGTCTGGATCAGGCCTACAACGGCAAAGGCTACATGACCGAGGCCGTAAAACAGGTAGTTCGCTATGCCTTCGAAGAGCTGAAGTTTCACCGAATCGTGGGAGAAGCCTCCCCGCGAAATCCCGGATCGATCCGCGTGCTGGAAAATGCCGGCTTCCATAAAGAGGGGGTCGCGCGCAGCAACGTAAAAATAAACGGGGTTTGGGAGGATCATCAGGTTTTGGCTCTGATCAATCCGGCCGATTAGCATGATAAGCAACCAGTTGCTCTAAAGATGATCGACAACAAGGTTAGAAGTGTATATATCTCCTTCCGAGGCTATACAATCCTGAAGACCGAATGGGTAAATCCGTAATAAGTGATTTCAGGAGCGTATGAGGCCTTCTCCGGGATCTTGCTGAAATGCCCGACTATGCTTCAATGACAGCGGCGCCTGCCGCGCCATCGATTAATGACGTTAATAAACGTAATCTCAACAGCACGGCAATCGTTAAGCTTGCGACCGCCTTCGAGAAGGCGCATTATCCGCCATCCGCTTTATCGACTTTCCATGCGCGCGACTACCGGGAAGCGCTGACTCGCATGTCACGTTACAAGCAGCTGTGCCCTCCGGAAAATTTGCGGATCAACTCCGCGGGACCGGTCAATCGCTGACGGCTTAACATGTTGAGTTCTCCTTTTCCCTCGATAGCTCGCAGCTCTCGAAGCTTTTTTCGGCTGTCGGATTCGGACCGGGGCGGACGAGAATCGTCTGAAGCTGCACCGAAGAGACCTCGATCGTCCCTCAAACAGCAAGGAGACATGAAAGATGGATATGGGATTAACCGCTAGAACGGCATTAGTAACCGGCTCTACGAAAGGCATCGGCAAAGCGATTGCCATCGAGCTAGCCAGAGAAGGCGTTAATGTTCTCATTAACGGCCGTAACGCGGAAGAGGCAGATCATACCTGCCCGCAGAATGCCGCAGCCGATCTTGTGGACGCCAAACAAAGAGAAGCGTTGTTCGAGAAACTGCATTTAAGGGATCTCCAATCCGCATGGACGGGGGAATGGTGCCGACCATCTTTCAACCGTTTACCTTAAATAAACAACGGGGGGGCTGTCCCATATGCACGACGACATTCCTTCTTTCGTACGACTTTTTTACTTATGAGACAGCGCCCCCGAATCAATCAATACGTTTCATACACGAGATCGCTGTCTATTTTCAACTGTTTATCAAAAGCGACGTAAATATACAGATTACCGGCTGGAGTATCGCCTGCATCGTAGCCTAATCGAAAGGAGTTATCCGCACTAAATTCAAGCTCGGACAATACCAGCTCATTCACATCTTCGTCGGGATGAGCTTCGGCAATCAGGCCAAGCGCGCTGCCGATTAATTCGTCCAAGTGTTCCCATGCGTTCCTGATGACAGAAGACAATCGTTTCATATCGGCTTTGGTGGCCGCTTCCGTTCTAACGGAAAGCTCATGCCCTCCGTAGCTCAGCGTAGAAGCATAGGAAGACATCGATACATCGTATTGAAAAACTCCAACCCCTTTGACCGCATGATCCGGTTCGACAATCAGATTATCGGCATAATTTACTTGCTTCAGCTTGGGGGTATGGGCGGTATCCAGCTTCGTTAATTTGTTCTCCGAGCAATAAAGTTCGACCAAATGCGCATTATGGCTGAGATCCAAGCTCGCGATATGATTGTTGAAGCATCTTAATCCCCGCAGTACCGTATTCCCGCTTATATCCAAATGCTTGAGATGATTGTTATTGCAGCGGATATCCGTCAATTCCGCACAGGTCGTTACATCCAGGCCGATTAAATAATTGTTCCCGCAATCCAGCCGGGCAAGCCTGGGGTTATGACTCAGGTTCAAATCAAACAGGGAATTGTAACCGCAGTTAAGCTCCTGTAAATTTACGTTTTGCTCTACGTTCAATTCCGAAAGGATATTCCAATAACAGATCAGCTTGACGAGCATAACGTTGTGACGAACATCAAGATTCCGGATCCGGTTAAACCCGCAATCGATCGTTTCCAATAGGGCATTGTCCTTCAAACTTAAGGAAGCAATTTCGTTCTTGTTGCAGTCGAGCTCTTTCAACAGCGGATTGCGGCCTGTATCCAGCCGAGTCAGCGCGTTGTATCTGCAAGACAGCTTTTCCAAATTCGGATGATTGGCCGTATCGAGCGAGGTTAATTGGTTTGCGGCGCAATCGAGCGTCTTCAGAAGGCGATTGCGGCTAAGATCAAGTTCCGTCAAGCTATTGAAAGAGCAATCCAGTTCCTCGAGGGAGGCAAAATGCTCGATTCCTTTTAAGCTTGAATATTGGTGATTGGCAAGCTGCAACGACTCTACTCGATCTACATCGCCGAGCAGAATCGTCCCGCGATTGCCGCAAAATGTTTCCATGATGTAGGCTTTGAAACCGTCGTCAATGAAATCCTGAGTGATATCCAAAACGTACCTCCGATATTATAGATTCCCCAAATACGCTTTCTCCAGCTCCGCCAAGTCGAACTTCTTCATTTTCAAGAACGCTTTGGTAACGCGACTGCGTTGTTCCGGAGTGCCTTCGGCCAACATTTTATCCATCCGGACGGAGGAGATTTGCCAGGAAACTCCGTATTTGTCCTTCAACCAGCCGCATTGCTCGGCATTAGGCACCGCGGACAAGCGGTCCCAATAGTAGTCGATTTCCTCCTGCGTCTCGCAGTTGATCAACAGGGAGACAGCCTCGTTAAATTGAAAGTTGTGCGAGTGCGCGCTGTCCATTGCCGTAAACCAGGTATTCTCCAACATAAAATCGCTGAACATAACGGTGCCTTCGCGGTCCGGCTCCATACCGGGTCCGTAACGAAACAGCGAGCCGGGTCTGGCATTGCGGAAGAAGGACAGATAGAATTCTCTTGCTTCCTCCGTCTTCCCGCAGTTGTCGCCCACGAACAGGAGGGAAGAGATAATCGGGGGGCGAGGCTCGCCATCGGGATTGGTTAGCATCAGTTGCCAGGAGACGCCGTACTTGTCCTGGATCCAGCCGTATCGTTCGCTGAACGGATATTTGTCCAGCGGCATCAGCGCAATTCCGCCGTCGGCAAGCTTGCCCCAAGCTTCGTCGATCATTTCTCTTGCGTTCGTCTCCCGGGAAGGATCGAAATTGACGGTGAACGAGATCGAAGGATTGATCTTGAAGTACGGTCCTGCGGAGATAGCCATAAACGGTTGTCCCCAGACGAGAAACGACACAAGATCGCATTCGCCCGAAGGAGTGTCGTACAGAACGGTCGAGCTCGTGATTCGGGAGTCCGGAAAAACGGAGCAGTAGAACTCCGCGGCGTCTTTCGCCCCTTTGTCAAACCACAGATGCGGGGTGATGGGCTGCATATCATTTTCCTCCCTAAACATGGATTTGACTTTTATTTTATCATAAAGAACCTAACGTTTCGAAATAGAGGATTATAGGTCTGTGGAACTATAAAGGGACTGTTGCATTTATCTGTCTGATCCGGTATAGAAAAGCAGGAGGGAGGGAAAGCGGTTTGGATCAATTGCCCAAGCTGGGGATTACGCCTTATTTGGAATTATTGGACAAGACCGCCGATGGAGAGACAAACCGAACCACCGCCGGCTAGGGCTGTTAATGCTATGGTTCAGCGATCATTTTCTGGATGCGGTCGATGTGGAGCTGGCGCCGTTCGATATTACCGAAAGCAAATTGGATTTGCTGCTGCTGCTTAAGCTTCACGAAAGCAGAGAATAATACTGATGAAGTTGAATTCGGGCAAATCCTGTCCATCCGATTTATGGCATTGAGGAGTTATACGCTGACCTTTTTGCTGCTTGCCGTCGTTCTCGGCGCCGACGAGAGAAGGGCCTCGAAATCTGCTGCAAAGCGGGCGAGGTCCTTTTCCTCGTATCGTGCTTCCCGGGCAACATATGGTATAGTAGAAAATAATCGAAAAATGTAGGGAAATGCTGGCGAATCGATCAAGCAGGGGCGAAAAGGCGGTGAAAGGTGCCCCTGAGCGGGTTTGCAGACACGCCCTAGGAGGAGGAGAAATATGGGTGGGCGCAGACTTCTGAGACACGGATTCGTTCTGGCGCTGCTGCTGTCCGTCGCGCTGCCAGCTCTGCCGGCGGAGGCAGGCATGTTTGATCGGATCAGAGACATTTATAACGCCCCGGACAAGGTGGACGAGCTTCGCGAGCAGTATGAGGAAACAGCCCGTTCGCTGGAGGAGCAGCGCCGAAAGCTGACCGAGGCGGAAGCCTCGCTGGATGCCTATTCGGCCGAACAGGAGCGGATGCGGACAGAGAACGAGCTGTACCGACAGCAGAATGAGGAGTTGCGGACGCAGAACACGCTGCTCACGGATCGGCTGGAACAGCTCGAGAAGGACAAAGCGGACAAGCAGGCCATGTACCGCAGATGGATGACGATGATCGGGGCGGCCGTTGCGCTGGTTGTCGGTTATGTGCTGTCGATCCGACTGTGGCGCTATTCCGAATGGCGGAGAAGAAAACGGCTGCGCGGAGGGATGAGAAATGCGGGTTGATGCGCCGCCGAATCTGGGACACGTTCGCATTGATCTGGATGGCGAGGAGACGTTGCAGCTGCTGCACCCGAAAGCGCTGCTTGCCTTTCATGGGGACCCGCGCCATCGCGAGGATCGCTTTATGGATCTGTCGGGGATGTATCGCAAGCGCAAGCTGATCAAGTCGGAGCTGCGCGGCCCGGCCAGCCTTATTCTCGGAATGATGCCCGGCTGTCTGATGGAGGTTGTCGACATTCCGGAGGACAGCAATTTACTGTTCGATTTTCGCCATGTGCTATTTTATACGGATGGCATGACGATGAAAAGCAGGGTGCAGACGTTCAAGAACGCCTGGATTACCCGGGAGCTGGTACGGATGAGATTTTCCGGGCCCGGACGAATCGGCCTGCTGTCTTCCGGCTCGATCGCGACGCTGCAGCTTGATCCATACGTTCCGTTGTTCGTGGAAGCCGGCTCCCTTGTGGCCTACCCGGAAAATGCGAGCATTAAACTGTCCGTCTACGGCAATCCTTTGGCCACCCAGCATATGAACGTGCAATGGGAGATGACGGGCACCGGTCCGATTCTGATGCAGACGGGCTTTCGCGATAGCGCTCTGGAGGACCAGATTCATAAGGACAGCATTGTCAGGAGAACGCTGCGGGAGCTTCTTCCATTTGGCGGCGTATATATTCGATAGCGGGTACGATTCGGAGCTGTTCCGAGGAACTACTGGGGGCTGTCTCACTATTAGGAGAGTCAAAGATGATCGGTCATCTTTTCGTGCGACTCTCTTACTTAGGAGACGGCTCCTTGTTGTTATTTGCATGGATGAGATTCGGGATTGCCCTTTGTTCCCGTCCCCGTTATGCTGGAGTTAAAAGAGGAATTAGTCGATCCTGTCATAATACTCGCTTCCCCTTTTCTAGGAGGTAGTTATGTCGCTATCGACGGAAAAATATTTAATGCTATTAAATCATTTCGGAAATCGGGCGATTGTCGGCGAGGAAGCCGAAGCGACGATCGAAGAGATGTCCGGCGCACTGTATTGTACGTCTCGCAACGCGAAGATTGTTATTCGCAGACTGGTCGAGGAGCGATTGATCCAGTGGCGGTCGGGTAGAGGAAGAGGGAACGTATCGCGCATCGTTTTTTTGGCGGAGAAGGAGCCCTTCCTTGTCAAGAGAGCGCAGGAGATGGCCCGCAAAGGGGAATATAAGCAGGCTTTCGAACTGCTGCATGAGTTCAGAGCGGAGTCTACGACGATGGATCGTTTTATTATGTGGCTCAACGATCAATTCGGCTATCAATCTGAGCCGGCTCAAGGGGATGAAATGGCGGATACGCTAAGATTTCCGATGTTCGAGCCAATTCTGACGCTGGACCCTAAGCAGGTTTACTTTTCGGTCGATGCTCACATGATGAGGCAACTGTACGACCGCTTGGTTGAATACGATGCTTCCACCGGGACGTTAACGCCGGGGCTGGCCCATTATTGGGAGTCCAACCCGGAAGCGACGGAATGGACGTTCTACTTGCGCAAAGGCGTGCGATTCCATCATGGCAGGGAGCTGCAATCGGAAGATGTTCGCTTTACGTTCGAGAGGCTGCGCGGTAACCAGCCTTCAAGCTGGCTGGTCAGAACGGTGAAGGATGTGATATGCGTCGGCTCCCGCGGCGTTCGCGTACGGCTGAACCAGCCGAACGTCATTTTCCCCAGGTTCGCCAGCTCCAACGGAATGTCGATTTTACCGAGAGAAGCGGAGGACGAGGCGTTCTGGAGCAGGCCGTCCGGGACCGGGCCGTTTCGCGTGACGAGCTTGACGAATGATCATTGCGAGTTGGCAGCCCATCGGGAGTACTATCGCGGCCGGGCGCATTTGGATCGCGTCGTCATCGCCTTTATGCCCAAGGAGACGGCCAAGCACTCGGAGAACGCCGAATGGCGTCAACTGCTGCATGGCAAGAAGTTGTACGATCGCCGGCAGAACGACAGCTGGGACAAGATCGAAGCGCTGTGCAGGGGAAGCATGCTGATGATGTGGAATTCGAGCAAGGACGGACCGCAGCAATCCATGGATTTTCGGAGGGCGTTCGGCCTCTTCCTCAATCGCAAGCAGATGATTCGCGATCTGGGCGAGGATCGGATCTATCCTGCACGGGGCTTCAGGCCAACGCTGCAAACGCCCTATCTGAACGAAGAGATGGACGAACGCGATGCTAGGCGGCTTCTGCTCAAATCGGGGTATAACGGAGAGGAGATCGTGATTTCCACCTACGGCTCGAACTCGTCCGACGCCCACTGGATCGAGCGGCGCTGCGCGGACTTCGGAGTAAATGTCAAACTCCATTTCACGACACATGCCAGCGTTCGTAAGGAAGGCGTCTTGCCAAGCGCCGACGCGATGCTGTTCTGTCTCGTATTTGCCGTTGAGGACGTGTGCGAGATCGAGAACTACGAGCAGAACGGCAATTTTCTGAAGGAGCATCTTCATCCGGACATAGGCGAGTGGGTGAAGCGGCAGATCGACAAGACGCTTACCGCTCCCGATCCGGCCGTTCGCCGCCAGTTGCTGGATGCGATAGAAGACCGATTGCGAGAGGAAGCGCACGTTACGTTCGTTCTTCATAAGAAGCTCAACATGTATATCCATCCTACGGTCAAGGGCGTTGGCCTGAACTCGTTAGGCTGGATCGACTTTAAGGATATTTGGTTGGAGAAATGCGATTAAACGGGCGCAAGGAAGGCGGATTCGACGCTTTACTCGAACGGTTGCTAGGATTTCGTCCGAAATGACCCTATAATAGAAAATAGAACGAATATTGTCGGAAGGGATTGTTTGAATGAATTTCGCCAGCAGGCTTATGCAGAAGGTCAAGAGCCGGTTTGTTCAACATAAACTTAAAGCGTACACGGACAAGCTGAACGCGATCTCCGAACGGAATTTGACGGGATGGGACGATAATCGGTTAAAGGCCGAATCGGCTAAATTAAGGGAAAAGGCGCGGTCGGGAACGGCGTTGGACGACATTCTGATCGAAGCGTTCGCCATCGCGTCGGAGGCGGCGAGCCGAGTGCTGGGCATGCGTCCTTACGATGTGCAGATGATGGCCGCAGCGGCGCTCCACGACGGCAATATGGTCGAGATGCAGACCGGCGAGGGCAAGACGCTCGCAGCGGTGATGCCCGCTTATTTGAACGCGCTGCAAGGCAAGGGCGTGCATGTGCTGACCTTTAACGATTACTTGGCCGGACGCGATGCGCAATGGATGGGACCGGTCTATCGGTTTCTTGGGCTGACGGTCGCTTCGGTCAAGGAGGATATGTCGACGGAGGAGCGCCGGCAGGCGTATGCGGCCGACATTACTTATGTGACGGCCAAGCAGGCCGGGTTCGATTATTTGCGGGATACGATCGCCATGACGAACAACGACATTGTGCACCGTCCGTTCCATTATGCGATCGTAGACGAGGCGGATTCGCTATTGATCGACGAAGCGCGCGTGCCCCTGGTCATTGCCGGGGAAGTGGCCTCCGGCGGCAACGACGGAGGACGGATGGCGAAGCTGGCCAAGGAGTTGGCGTTGGGCGAGGATTATGACTTCGACGAGAACAAGCGCAATGTTTTCCTAACCGAATCCGGCTCGGAGAAGGTGGAGAAGCGGCTCGGCACAGGCAATCTGTACGAAGCGCATAACAGTAATTTATTAACGGCATTAAATTGTGCATTGCATGCGGAATCGCTGCTTAAGCGCGACGTCGATTACGTCATTCGCGACGGCAAGCTGGAAATTATCGATCCTTATACGGGACGCGTAGCGCAAAACCGCCATTGGCCGGACGGCCTCCAAGCCGCCGTTGAGGCGAAGGAAGGCATCGAGACGAAGTCGTCGGGCAAAATTCTCGGCACGATCACACTGCAGCATCTGCTCAGCCTGTACCCGAAAATCAGCGGCATGACGGCTACGGCGCAGGACTCTGCGGACGAGTTCGAGGAGACGTACGCGCTAAGCGTCGTCCAGATTCCGCCCAATCGGCCGCGCATTCGCATCGATCACGAGAGCCGGATCTACACGCATAAGGAAGCGAAGCTCAAAGCTCTCGTTCAGGAGATTGCGGAGGTGCATGCGACGGGGCGTCCGATTCTGATCGGAACGAGCAGCGTCGAGGAATCCGATCAATTGGCGGAGGAGCTTCATAAGGCGAACGTGAGCTGCCATGTCCTGAACGCCAAGAACGACGAGAAAGAAGCGGAAATTATTGCGCGCGCAGGAGAGCTGGGCGCAGTCACGGTGTCTACGAACATGGCCGGACGCGGCGTTGACATCCGTCTCGGCGCGGGGGACGCCGCCCAAGCGGAACAAGTGGCAAAGCTCGGCGGCTTGTACGTCATCGGAACGCATATGAACGAGAGCGCGCGCATCGACAATCAGCTGAGAGGCCGCGCCGGGAGGCAGGGAGACCCTGGGTCTTCGCGGTTTTACGTCTGTCTGGAGGACGAACTGATCAATCGGTTCGGCATCGAGAAAGCGATTCCGGCCGGTTACCGGACGGGCAAACAGGACGAGGAGTTGTCCGCTTCGGTGTTCAGCAAGAAAATGGATCATATTCAGCGCGTCGTGATGGGGCAAAATTTCGAGTTGCGCAAGACGCTGAACAAGTATTCGGATATGGTGGAGGAGCAGCGGCGCATTCACCATGACCAGCGCGAAGCGGTGCTGCACGATCGCAGCGGCATGAGCGAACGGGAGAAGCACATCCGATTGTATTTGATGGACAAGGCTTGGGCGGATCATCTCGCTTACGTCTCCTACATTCGCGAAGGCATCCATCTGGAAAGTCTGGCGAACCGCAACCCGGTCGACGAATTTCATCACCGGATCATACACGCCTTCGAGCAGATTCCGGATAAACTGGAGAAGGAGACGGTTAAGGCGCTTGGGAGGCTCGATGCCTCAGGCACCGGCGATCGTGCGGAATGGGAGCGGATGGGCTTTAAGCCGCCAGCGAGAACGTGGACCTATCTGATCCAGGATCAGTTTATGGAGAAGAAGACGAGTATTTTCAACTTCTAAACGAAGTTGTGCAAGGGAGACATCGCATGAACGTCAGAAAGATGAGATTATACGATACCGAGAACATCCATTCCGGGGACGACCGCGACGAGTTTGAGAAAGATTACGCGAGGCTGATTCAGTCTCCGGCTTTTCGCAGACTGCAAGGAAAATCCCAAGTGTTCGGCGCCGGCTCGGGAGACTACTACCGGACGCGGCTGACCCATTCGCTGGAAGTGTCGCAAATTGCCCGAGAAGTGGCTAGGCGGCTTGGCAAGTCGTATCCGTTCCTGGCGTTAAAGGAGCATCCCGGCTTGACGATCGATCCCGAGGTCGTGGAATGCGCATCGCTTGCCCATGACTTGGGCCATCCGCCGTTCGGACATAAAGGTGAAGAAGTGCTGGATCGACTTCTCCGCGCGGAGCACGGCCTGAAGTACGAGGGGAACGCGCAAAATTTCCGCATCCTCATGTTCCTGGAGAAGCGGGCGGGCAGCGATAGCGGCCTGGATCTGACAGCGGCGGTGCTGCTGGCGATCAACAAATACCCGTACTGCATCGACGATCCGGGGAGGAACAAAGGCGTCTACCGCAAGGAATGGGAAGGCATCGAGTTTCTTCGGCAGACGTGGGGAATGCCCGAAAGCTGCGCGACGCTGGAAGCCCAACTGATGGATCTGTGCGACGATATCGCTTATTCGACCCACGATCTGGAGGACGGCATTCGAGCCGGGAAAATTTTGATGGATCGCGCCTTCTTCGAGGATGATCGGGTTGTCGCTCACGTGCTGCAGGAGATTACGGAAGACCCGAACTACTCCGTCGGCAACTGGCAGGGCGTCGATCAGGAGGCGATGGTTAAGCGCGTGCTGATCGAGTTCTACGAGCAATGGGCGCAGATCTACGTGGAATGCGAGCGCGAGCCTTCGCGAACCCGCCGGGAAATGAAAGCGCGCTGGGTTCGGAAGTTTGCCAGCGAGGTCGGCATTATCGACGATGCGGCGAGCGGCTGGAAAAAGGTGACGTTCGTGCGCGATGGGCAGCGGGATTGGGGATTGCTGCGGACGATGGAAATATTGAAGAAGCTCGCTTGGGTAACGTTAATCAAAGATTTTCGCGTGCAGAGGCTGCATAGACGGAGCGAGGTTATGATCGAACGGCTGTGGGGCAGCTTCAAAAACTACGATACCGGGCGATTGATTATTCCCCCGGATTGGCTCTCCAGCTACGAGGCGCAGAAGGCGAAATGGCCGTGGGAGCGGCTTGCCGCCGACTACATCTCCGGCATGACGGACGCTTACGCGGAGAAGGTGTACGCCGAATTTTACGCCAGCCGTTCTGGCTCGATCTACGAACGCGACTAAAATTTTCCTTGACCCTGACATCAATGTCAGGGTTTATGCTTGTTAGGAATCGACCGCCAAGGGGGTGCAGCCGTGCAAATCGGGGAATTGTCCGCCAAAACCGGAGTCAGCGTACGTTCGCTCCGGTACTACGAGGAACGGAGGCTGCTGACCTCGGTCCGCGGCAGCAGCGGTTACCGTGAATACTCGCCCCTTGCCGTAGAGCTGGTACAAACGATCCGGCTTTATTTGGCTTTGGGGCTGACGACGGAGCAGATTGCGAGCTTTCTTCATTGCGTGCTTAAAAATGAAGAGGCCTTCTGCCGGGAAGTGCTTCCGGTATACGAAAGCAAGCTGCGGGAAATCGATGCCCAAATTGCCGAGCTTAGTCAGATTCGCGCCAACCTGCTGGACAGAATCCGGTCGATTCGCAAAAAAGATTAGCAAGCAAAGGAGGGAAAGCGGCGATATGATTCGAGTTAACGATGCAAGCTTATCGGCAAACCTTCCGAGCCAGGGCTTGGCTCTTGTCGATTTTGGAGCGGTCTGGTGCCCGCCCTGCAAGACGCTTAAGCCAATTATGGCAGAGCTGGGAGCCGAGTATAAGGAGAAAGTCGCTGTGCTGGAAATCGATTGCGACGAATCGCCGGAAGCGGCTGCGAAGTACGGCGTGATGTCGATGCCGACGGTGCTGCTGTTTCGCGATGGAGAGCCGGTTGAGAAGCTGGTCGGCTTCAGACCGAAAGCGGCATACGAAAACTTGCTCGCGAAATATGTTTAGAAAAGCTGCGCCACGAAAATGAAAAGAGAACCTGCCCTCGGTGTAAAAACTTCGGGTAGGTTTTTTGCGATACAGCACGTCGGAGCCTGTGATATCATGGTGTTGATACTCAAACTGAAATAGGATAGCGGTGATAAAAAGTGGATATTCGTCATTTTGAGAGCGAGATAGATCGCACGATTTTGGAAAGAGGCTATGTTTACTACATAGATGAGAATATACTGGAGGTTTTCTGCCAGGGAAAGAATCAGTACCTTGTGCAGGTAGAAGGCAGCGAAGTATATGAGGTAGAGGTGACTATCGACGAGAGCGGAAGGATTGAGCGCTCTGTTTGCGATTGTCCGTATGAATTGGGCCCGGTCTGCAAACATGAGGTTGCGGCTTATTATGAATTGCGCGATATCCTCGACAACGAAAGCGACATAGAGGTCGTGCAAAAACCAACAGTCACGCATCCGAATCTGACAGAGGTCTTAAGCGCGCTTTCCAAAGAGCAATTAATTGAGATTATCGTAGAGATGGCACAGCAGGATGGCGTTTTGAAAAACAGCCTCATTTTGAAATATTTCCAAGGCAGCGATGCCGAAGAGCTTGATAAATGCAAGAAATTGACCGCAGCTATCGTCAAAAAATATACGGGCAGGGGCGGTTTTATAGAATACCGGGAAGTCGGCCGTTTTGCGAAAGAGATAGCTGAGGTGCTGGAGAAGGCCTGGGAAACAGAAAACGTGCTTTTGACGACGGATATTGCGTGCCTTGTGCTGGTTGAGGCTGTAGGAGCTTTCCAGTATGCGGACGATTCCGACGGTAACATCGGCTGGCTGGCGGACGAGGCGCTGGATCAACTCCATGAGGCGTTAGTAGACAATTCCGACTGGCAGCCGGAAATGAGAGAGCGGCTATTTCAGAAACTGTTGCAGGAGAGCGAAAAATCGATTTTCGACGGCTGGGAAAATTACAGGGTTGCCCTTCTGCGCATGTGCGCTCAGTTTGCCGATGTTGAAACCTTAAGAAATACGCTAAAAACGAAAATAGAAGGCGTCGTACGTACATATGCGAGCCAAGAATATCAGAAGCACACGACTGAAGCTTTACTCGGAATATGGCTTGACATTCTTCGGAAATACGGAAGTGCGGAAGAAACGGAACAGTTTATCATTGCTAATCTCCACTATAGTTCCTTTAGGGAATCTCTCATAAACAAGTATAAGCTAGAGAATGATTATGATCGTGTTGTAAAATTGGCTGTGGAAGGTGAGGAGCTGGACAAGGGTCATGCCGGGCGGGTATTAAAATGGCAAAAAATCAGATATGCCGCGTATCGCGAGCTGCAGCGCAAGGAAGAACAGAAGAGGTTGGCCGAACAGCTGCTGCTCGCCGGCGAGTTCGAATATTATCACGAGCTTCGGCAGTTGGCCGGAGAAGAAGAGAGAGAATTGTTGTACGATAGGTTGAAACAAAGGTTGAAGCAGGAGGAGAGCTGGAGCGCGAGAAGCATGTATCTCAAGCTCATTGCCGAGGCGGAAGATCTGGACGAAATGATGGAGTATGTGAAGAAAAATCCCGAAGCGATCGAAGATTACGCCGTCAGGCTGGCAGAGAAGTTCGGGGACGAGGTTAACGTTATTTATGGTGACCAGATCAGGAGAGCTGCGAGTCGGGCGACGAATCGAAAAGGCTATCAAGGGGTTTGCAGTATGTTGAGGAGATACCATAAGATTGCGGGCAGCGTTAATCGGGATAGCTTGATTGGCGAGCTTCGTGAATTGTATCGAAACAAATCGGCCTTTATGGACGAGTTGGGCCAAATATGAAAGCACTGTACGGCGCACATTAATAGGATCTGGATTCATGAGTGTACGAGGTGCGTATAAGAAAAAAAGAGCAACGTCGGAAAACGAATGATTAGGATTAATCGATATATTTAAGGTTCAAAACCGAAATGAGTGCTTGACTTATGAAGTTGGCTGCAGCGCGCCAGAAAGGGATGCTCTGTTTTGTATGATTTTTCGCACACGGAACGGTCTTTTTCAGACGATGACAGGTACTTTATATGAAATGTCGTACAAATTTCCGCTTTTTATATATCTCTGCACGATTTTGTGTGGTTTTTCATACAACAGGCTTTGAGACGAACAGTTTTGGGGGCAACTTGTGTGAAAAAACATACAGGTCAAGCACTGGTATTGAGATTGAGCCATATTTAAACCCTTTTTTTGTTGTCAACGCTAAGGATGTTGCCTATGATGAAGTGGAATGAAGAAGGGGGACAAACGATGAAAATCGATCTTGGCAAACGAACCGCGCTCGTAACCGGAGCAACCGGGCAATTGGGAAGGGTAATGGCACGTACGCTGGCGCAGTGCGGCGCGAACGTCGCGATTCATTACCGCAGCAGCGAGGCTCAAGCGGTTGCTCTGCAGGAGGAATTGACCGGCTTGGGCGTGAGATCGGCAATCGTAAAGGCGGACATTACCGATCTGCAGTCGATTATCGACATGAAGCGGCAGATTGAAGCCAAGCTTGCGCCGATTGACATCGTGGTCGCCAACGCGGTTGTCCAATACGAGTGGACAAGCATATTAGAACAGGCCCCGGAGGATTACGCCAGCCAGTTCGACTCTTGCGTTATGCAAAGCGTCTACTTGGCCAAAGCGTTCGCGCCCGGCATGATCGAACGGAAGTGGGGCAGATTTGTCGGTATCAACACGGAATGCGCGATGCAAAATTTTCCGACGCAATCGGCGTACGTGGCGGGCAAACGTGGAATGGACGGCATCTATCGCGTGCTGGCCAAGGAAATCGGCGAGCACGGCATTACGGTGAACCAAGTCGCTCCGGGCTGGACGATCAGCGATAGAGATCGGGAGAACCATACCGAGCGCCAACAATCGTATGAGCAGAGCGTTCCACTAAAGCGCAGGGGCACGGACCAGGAAATCGCCAATGCGGTCGCTTTTCTGGCATCCGATCTTGCAAGCTTTACAACAGGGGCATATCTTCCGGTCAACGGCGGCAATGTAATGCCGTCTATCTAATCTATCGGACGGGCGGAGGGGCGGCATGGATATAAGTTCGCATCGAGCTAGCAATGGCAAGATTGAAATCCATTATCTCATCTCGAACGGCCAGGATACGTCGGTTCCTCTGCTTATCTGTCCGGGTTTATCGGAGACCGCCGAGGAATACTTAGAGCTGATGACCTATTTGTCTCCCCGGAAGTGCGTAGTGCTGTCGTTTCGAGGACGCGGTCAGAGCGATACTCCGGAGAACGGGTACGACTTGCAGCACCACGTTTCGGATATCGCGGCCGTCGTCGGGGACGCGCAGCTTAACCGATTTCATCTGTACGGGATTTCCCGTGGCGTGGCTTATGCGCTCGGCTACATGGAGAAGCATTCCTCGGGAGTCATGTCTGTCATCCTTCAGGAGTATCCAGCCGAGCATAGGGCGATGCCGGAAGGCTGGGCGGAAGATTACATAAACAGGTACCAGGTCCAGTTCTCTCGACAGCGCCATATTCGTCCCGAAGCGGTTAGAGGGATCGAGCGGGAATCCACGCAGCTTCGCCTATCTAAAGGAATCAACAAGAAGCTGCTAGTGTTGCGCGGAAAGCTGGAAGACAGCTTGCTCAGCGATGAGGACTGTCGGCGATACGAACGCTTATGCACCGAGGCGAGCTTTGCCTTATTCGAACACTCCGGCCACGATCTGCGGCATATGGAGAAAGAGCTGCTGTACCGGACGATTGGGGACTTTATTTTATAGGCGAATGACGGAGTCTATGTAAGTTGAACCAAAGATACCTTGAAAAGATGACCCAAATAGTTCCAGAAAAATAAGACTAACGCAATGGAGGACAGCTTCAACATGATACAGGCGTTTATTTTCGATATGGACGGTGTTATTATCGACAGCGAGCCTCTGCACTTTGCAGGCGATATCGATACGATGCGGCATTTGGGCGGAGAAATTACGCAGGAGGAGCTGGAACGGTTTGTCGGCATGACCAATCCGGAGATGTGGACGATCATCCGTGCCGAGCGAGCGCTTGTGCAAACGGTGGATGAAATTATCGCGTATCAGCTCGCAGGTAAAATCAAGGCGCTTGAGGAAAGCGCCTACGAGCCGATCGACGGCATCCCGGAGCTGCTGGAAGAGCTAAAGCGGCGCGGCATCCCGGTAGGGATCGCTTCCTCGTCCGCGCGGGAATTTATTCTTGCCGTGCTGGCGAAGTTCGGCATTACGTCTTATTTCTCCTGCGTCGTTAGCGGGGAAGAGGTGGACAAAGGCAAGCCGGCGCCGGACGTCTATCTGGAAGCCGCCAGACAGCTCGGAGCGGACCCGAGCCGCTGCGTCGTGCTTGAGGACTCCCGGAACGGCATCATTGCGGCGAAAGCGGCAGGGATGTCTTGTATCGGCTACGTCAATGAAAACTCGGGCAATCAGGATTTGTCCGCTGCCGACCGGATCGTTCGTTCCATCAGGGAAATCTCGACTGATACCTTGTAAGCTAGTTTACAAGCAAAGCTATCATGCCATTTTCGCTAAAATCAGGTACAGGGAATCGGAGGAAGGATAATGGCAGCCATCATGACGGGAATCGTCATTGGAGTTTCAATCGCGGCTCCGGTCGGTCCGATCGGTATTCTGTGCGTTCGGAGAACGCTGCAGGACGGCCGGATGGCCGGCTTTGCTTCCGGCATGGGCGCGGCGACGGCTGATGCCTGTTACGGCTTCGTCGCGGCGCTAGGTTTGACGGCGATCTCGCGCTTTCTGACCGACGGTGCCGTATGGCTGAACATACTTGGCGCGGCATTTCTGCTCTATTTGGGAATTCGCATTGCCCGCACATCTTTGCAGAACGGATCGGATGCCGCGAAGAGGGCCAAAGAAAGTTATTGGAAGGCGTACGGCTCAACGTTTCTTCTAACTTTGACCAACCCGATGACGATCGTGTCGTTCGCAGGCATTATCGCGGGCATTCAATTAGGAAGCGAAACGGCAGCGCCGCTATGGTTCATTGCCGGAGTATTCGTCGGGTCCGCGGCTTGGTGGCTATGCCTTTGTTTGGCTGTCGGCGCAACAAGATCCATGCTCTCGTCCGGCGCGTTGAAGATTATCCAATACGGATCGGCGCTTATTCTGGCAGGATATGGCATTTATAATCTGTTACAGGTCGCGGTTCAATGGGCATAGCATTTACCGTCTGACTGCTCTAACCTGGCGTCCTGGTTTTTCGAGCGGTATAATCAAGCAATGAAGCAGATCGCATTACATCGAGACATTTCCGCTTGGGGGAAGTTCCATGCAGCAAATCTTTGAAATCGTAAATGCCGCTAGAGACGATCTTGAACGAATCGTCGCCATCTACAATACAACGATCGCCAGCCGCAGCGTGACCGCCGATCTTGAGCCGGTGACGCCGGAGGACCGAATGGCATGGTTTGAAGAGCATTCGCCCGGGCATCGTCCGATCTGGGTGATGAAGGAGGGCGGTGCGACCGTCGCCTGGCTCAGCTTCTCCAAGTTCAACAGCCGAGCCGCTTACGACAGCACGGCGGAGATTAGCATTTATATCGATCCCGAATATCGAACCAAGGGGATCGGAAGCTTGTTTTTGCGTAAAGCGATCGAGGAGTGCCCGCGTCTGGGTATTCGCAATATTATCGCACTGGTGTTCGGACATAACGAGGCGAGTCTTGCGCTGCTGCGGAAGTTCGGTTTCGAGCAATGGGGGCTGCTACCTGGCGTAACTACGCTGGACGGCATCGACCGGGACGTCGTCTATATGGGGCGGAAGGTGGCGGCTCCTTGATCAAGGAGGTAACGAAGTGACGCTGTTTATCGCCATCGTGCTAATTATCGGTTTTGCGGGCATCATCGGCAATCAATATTCCGGCTTGCAAAGAATGACGCAGATGCAGAAGACGCTGGAGGAAATCCGCGACGAGCTGCGCGGGAAGAACGGTTGAACGGGCGGCTTAGCCAAACAAGGACCGAGCGACGGGAGGGAGACTCATCTCCATATCCCAATCGCTCGGTCCTTGTCGGTTAATATGGACAAATTTAGAATACTTTAGTTGTCCAGGTCTCGCAGTTCCACACATCGGTCGCGACTTCGCGATAAAACTCCGGTTCGTGGCTGATGAGCAGGATACTGCCTTTATAAGCCTTCAGTGCGCGCTTCAGCTCGTCCTTGGCGTCGACGTCCAGATGGTTGGTCGGTTCGTCGAGCACAAGCAGGTTGGTCTGCTTGTTGATCAGGTTGCACAGCCGAACCTTCGCTTTCTCGCCGCCGCTCAGCACGGCCACCTTGCTCTCGATATGCTTGGTCGTCAGGCCGCACTTGGCGAGCGCCGCGCGAACCTCGAACTGGGTCATCGCCGGGAAGTTTTGCCACACTGCTTCGATACAGGTTTCATCGGCCACGTTTTTGATCTCCTGCTCGAAATAGCCGACGAACAGGTTATCGCCCCGCTTCGCTTCTCCCGACAGAGCCGGCAGTTCGCCGAGCAGGCTGCGCAGCAGCGTCGTCTTGCCGATGCCGTTGGCGCCGACGAGAGCAATCTTCTGGCCGCGCTCCATGAGCAGGTCGATCGGACGGCACAGTGGCTCGTCGTAGCCGATGACGAGGTTTTTCGCTTCGAAGATCAGGCGTCCCGAAGTGCGCGCTTCCTTGAAGTTAAATTCCGGCTTCGGCTTCTCGCGGGCGAGCTCGATGACGTCCATGTTGTCGAGCTTCTTCTGTCGGGACATCGCCATATTGCGCGTAGAGACGCGCGCCTTGTTGCGGGCGACAAAATCCTTCAGATCCTCGATCTCCTGCTGCTGACGCTTGTAGGCCGACTCCAATTGCTGCTTCTTCGCTTCATGCAGTTGCACGAAGTTGTCGTAATCTCCAACGTAGCGGTTCAACTCCTGGTTGCCCATGTGGTATACCAGGTTAATGACGCTGTTGAGGAACGGAATGTCGTGGGAAACGAGAATAAAGGCGTTCTCGTAGTTTTGCAGGAAACGCGTCAGCCAAGTGATATGCTGTTCGTCCAAGTAGTTGGTCGGCTCGTCCAGCAGCAAAATGTCCGGTTTCTCCAGCAGCAGCTTGGCAAGCAGCACCTTCGTGCGCTGACCGCCGCTAAGATCGTGCACGTCGCGGTCGAGGCCGATGTCGCCCAGTCCGAGGCCGCGCGCGATCTCCTCCACCTTAGCGTCGATCAGATAAAAGTCGTTGTTCGTCAAAATGTCCTGAATCGTGCCGACTTCCTCCAACAGCTGCTCCAGCTCGTCCGGCCCGACGGAGCCCATTTTCTCATACATCCCGTTCATTTCGGCTTCCAGATCGACCAGATAGCGGAACGCCCCGCGCAGCACATCGCGAATCGTCATTCCTTTCTCCAATACGGAATGCTGGTCGAGGTAGCCTACGCGCACTTTTTTCGCCCATTCGACTTTGCCGGCATCCGGCTCCAGACTGCCCGTAATAATGTTCATAAACGTCGATTTGCCTTCGCCGTTGGCGCCGACGAGTCCGACGTGTTCGCCTTTGAGCAGGCGAAAGCTGACGTCGTTAAAGATGGCCCGGTCTCCGAAGCCATGGGATAAGTTCGTAACGGTTAATATGCTCATTAATCAGACACCTTTTCCTTTATTGACACACTAACTTATATTATAAGCGGTGGACGAAGGAAAACTCAACGATTTCGATTGTCGGCTGCCGAACTGTTATAATAGAGTAAAATATAAAGGGGGAGTTACCTTTGAAGTTGAGAGCGTTAGTTGCATTGCTGGCATTGACCGTTGCCGGTTGCTCGGGGGGAAACAATGATTCCGGCTCGCCGCAGGCCAGCCCAAGCGCCGTTAATCAGGAGTCGCCGCCAGCCTCCGTCGCGGAGACGGAATCGCCTTCCGCTACGCCAAGCGCTTCGGAGACGCCTGAGCCGTCGAAAGCGAAAGCGATGCTGAATATGGAGGGGCTGAACGCGCTGTTCGGTTTTGCCGACGAACAGGGAACAAAGCTGATGGCGCTGACAGACGAAATGGAATCGGGAGCGGCTGAGAAGAGCGATCTGAAAGGCTACAAGCTGGCTATCGGCGAAGGGGGCGGTCAAGTGCTTAGCATCCGTTATGCGAATCACCAAGACAGATCGGAGCAGGATAACGGCCGACAGTCCATGTACAACTTCGACAATATGGCTGGAGATATCTATGCGATAGAAGAGGGGAAGGCGACGCCGAACGAGAGCTACATTCTCGTATCCCCGGAGCAGTTCGACATCGATGCGCTCATTCCGCTCAAGCCGGCTGCCGATCGTGCGCTGCCCGACGATATCGCCAAGAAAATCGCGGAAGAGAAGGAACGGGCAATCGAACAAGGCTGGCTGCTCGCTCACGCCCAGGACGGTCAACGAATCTACGTCGTTCAATTTGAACGTCAGGGCGAGAACATGCTGGCCAGCCTCGTATGGCAGGAGGGAGAACGACTCGTCTTCATGGACTACCCGGCGACCTATAACGATAATTCTGCTTGGCGGGTCGATGACGGAGGAGAGATCTCTCCGGAGATGTTCCGCTTCCTCTTCGCCGCTCGAAGTGCCGACGACGGTATAGTACTTGGCGTGCAGTGGATGGGCGCGGAAGGAGAAAACCTCAACATTTTGAGCTCGTCCGGCGAGCGCTTTGAGAAAACAGAGATTTCCGGCGGACGTTATTTGTCGCCTATTTAAGCTTATGGTAGCCCTTGTCGCCGAACGGCTGAAGCCGTTCTATCCATTTAGCTTCAAGTTGCTTTAATTCGTCCTTGATATGCACGAACGGATTGTCGCTGGGCTCCAGTACTTCCAACACTTCCATGGCGAAGGCGTCTGCGCCGTATTCGGTCCATTCCCGCTGGAGCTCCTTGTTCGGATAAGTGCCAAGGCCTAAGCTGCCGGCTCTTCCGTTCAGGGACTTCAGGTTCGGGGTTGTGTCGACCAGCACTTTGCCGTTGATTTTATTGCGAATTTGGTAGACGCCGGCTTCGATCTTAATTTCCTTATATTGTTCTACCAGCCGCGCGCGTTCTTCTTTGCTTAATTTGCTCATTGCAGTTCGCTCCATTCCTTATACTTTGAGCCAATAGGCACTGCCGTCCAGCTCGCGATCCATAAATCCATATTCGATCAAATACCTTCTGAGGACGGCGTAATCCTCGTAAGCCGTCAGCAAAATTTCATTCACTTCTTTCTCCGAGTAAACCTTACCGTTCTCGAACCGCTTGGCCAGCTCGGTCAGGACGATCACCTTGTGCTTCTCTTTAATGGAGAACTTGGTCAGCATGCCGTCGCGGCCGTCGGGAAAATAGGCATCGAGCACGCTCTCCGCTTCGTCCGCCGTAATATGATAGCGTTCGTCGACCATGCGCGCGGTTTTGTGGACATTGACGATGTCGGGCGCATGACGGTCTTTTTCCTTCAACAGCTCCATTAGAGCCAGATACACCTTCGCCTGACGTTCCTTCTCCTTCAGCACAAATCGATGATTGCGAATCGTAGAAGCGCTGCCGATTCCCAGCTCCGTGCGGACCTCGTCGTCCGATTTGCCTTGATAGAACAGACGCAGCAGGCTGTTCTGGTGGTCGGTCAACCCGGTAAGCTTCTTGTCCAGGTCAATCAAACAGTCGAATACCGAGCCGTGGTCCTTGCCGATATGACGCCGCATCGTTTTCTCCGCATCGTAATAGCCGCCGTCATCCGGATAGATAACGCCAAGCTCGGTCCGTATGCCGCACAGCAGGCAGGTAAAATATTCTCCCTCGCGTACATAGCCTTGCTTCAGCTCTTCCACAGAGCTGCTCCAGAAAACATCCGTAATGCTCATTTAGCAAACACATCCCAATAATGTCTGTTTTTATAATAGACAATATACAACAATGTTTGTCTTCAGTCAATGGAGAAGGGCTGGGGCCCTAGCGGACGGAAGACGCGGATATAGACCCGGATAGCGGCCGAAGGTATAATCAGGAGAAAAACAGTGGAGGTTCTGACATTGAGTACATACTGGAGCGAATTAACGACATCCTTGGAGCCTTATGTGCCCGGGGAGCAGCCGAAGGATCGGACATACATCAAGCTGAACACGAACGAGAACCCGTACCCTCCGTCCCCGAAAGCGTTGGAAGCGATCCGAGAAGCGGCCGGAGCGGACTTGCGTCTGTATCCCGACCCGTCCTGCGATGCTTTGCGCGAGACGATTGCAGCCTATTACGGTTTTGCGAAGGAGCAAGTGTTCGTCGGCAACGGCTCGGACGAAATTTTGGCGTTTGCTTTCCCGGCCTTCTTCTCGGCCAATCGCAAGATTCTATTCCCGGACATTACCTATTCATTTTATCCGGTCTATGCGCAGCTGTACGGCATTCCTTATGAGACGGTACCGACAGATGAACAATTCAGAATCGACCCGAAGACGTATGCGGTAGAGAACGGAGGCGTTATTTTGCCGAATCCGAACGCGCCGACCGCACGTTTTTTACTTGTTAATGGCATTAAAGAAATTCTCGAAGCAAACAAAGAACAAGTCGTCATTGTCGATGAAGCCTACATTGACTTCGGGGGAGAATCGGTTGCGCCCCTCGTTGCCGAATATCCGAATTTGCTCGTTGTTCAGACGCTGTCGAAGTCAAGATCGCTGGCGGGATTGCGAGTAGGCATGGCGCTAGGTCATCCCGACCTGATCGAAGGGCTGAACCGGATCAAAAACTCGTTTAACTCCTATACGTTGGACAGGCTGGCATTGGCGGGAGCGGTCGCCGCAATCGAGGATCGGGACTATTTCGAGGAGACGAGCCGGAAAGTCGTAGCGACAAGGGACAGAACGACCGCGGCGCTGCGGGAGCTCGGCTTCGAGGTTATCGATTCGTTGGCGAATTTCGTCTTTGTTACGCATCCGCAGAAGGAAGCTCGCGAGTTGTTTGCGCTATTAAAGGAACGGGGAATTCTGGTGCGGTATTTCAACAAGACGAGGATCGACCGGTATTTACGCGTAAGCATCGGCACAGACGAAGAAATGGACGCTTTGTTGGACGTGCTGCGGGACATTTCCGTTTAAAAAGGCGGGGGCTGATTTATCTATTGATTACAGAAACAGGGGCTGTCCCGTAAGCAGAGCTGCTTAAGGGATAGCCCCTGTAATGTTAAAACTACGAGTGGGAGAGGGGATTTGCCTCGGACGAAGCGTCGACAGATTGGGCGGCGACGATCAGAGCTAGGAGCCGGTCGCTGTCCATCGGTCGTCCCAGCAGGTTTCCCTGGGCGAACTGACAATCGTTTTTCTTGTAGAAGGCGAGCTGCTCGTAAGTCTCCAGCCTCATGGCGACGATATCGCATTGCAGCTGCTTGATCGCTTCGAACAAGGAATCGCTCAGCTCTTCATTGGAGGAGGCTAGCTTTTCCTGCAGCAGAGTGTTGTCGATTTTGACGGACTGAATAGGCAGCTTACGCCAATGGATTAGCGTGTCCGCTTCCATCTTGTAATCGTCGATCGTCAGCCTGACGCCCAAAGCCTGAAGGCGCTTCATCGGCAGCTCGGCTTGCTCGAGGAGCCCGGAAAGCGCTTGCTCCGCGATTTCAAATTCCAGCCGATGCGGCTCTATTTCGGTATCGGCGAGCGCCTGCTCGACGATTGCGACTAGCCCGGGGTCCAGCAGCTGCGAGGCCGACAGGTTCACGGAGATCGTCATGGAGGAGGGCGCAGGGATTGCTTGCGCAACTGTCCTGCAAGCTTGGCGGATCACCCATGCGCCGATCGGAAGCAGCGCTCCCGTCTGGTCGGTGATCGGGATGAACTCTTCCGGTTCAACGCTTCCCAGCTCCGGATGCTGCCAACGAAGCAGCGCTTCAAAGCCGCGCAATCTCCCCGAGCGAACCTCGTACTGAGGCTGATACTGCAAATACAATTGCTTCTGCTGCAGCGCGGTACGGATATGGACTTCGATCATCGTGCGGCGACGAATTTGCAAGGTCAACCAATCGTGATCGTGTACGGCTTGCTGAAGCCCCGAAGCCTTGGCATGCTTCAGCGACGCGTAGATTCGCTGAAGCAGTTCGTCTACGGCAATGTCCTCCTCGGCACACGTCGTCACCGCGATACAAGGTGTCAAGTGATATAGCCTATTATTGATCCAATAGGGCGACGATAACAAGGTTTGCAATTCGTCCCACGTTCGCGGCGGTACGCAGGGCAGCTTCCGGGTTGGGGAACCGGTCATCGCAATCAACAGTTGCTCGCCTTCAAGCCAGCACGCCGCGGAGTGACTCGGCAGCCAGATCTGCAGGCGCTGAACGACCTGATGGCGCAGATGGGTTCTGGACAGCTCGCGGTTCAGGCGCTGGACGGTCTCTCCGTCGATATCGAGCAGGGCCAGGCAAAAAGGCGAACGCGCTTGAATCCAGCTGCTCAGTTGCTCTCGAAAGAGCTTGGGAGACATCACCTTATTCATACCTTCGATTCCGTTGCGCCGCTTTCTTGTCCATTCCGAGTTGATGAAGTAATGGACGAGGACGGAGAAGACGGGAAATAGAAGAAACATGCTGGGCGTGTAGCGCTGCAACCAGCTTGAGCGCACCTCTTCGGGCAAAATGACGGCGGCTACTCCAAAGCCCATGATAGAGACGAGGACGCCAAACAGCACGGGATGAATAAAGTAACGGCGGCGATCGCGATCCTGCGGACCGTATCGCCAATAGACGAGTCCGATGGCAGTGGCGAGCAGGATGGTCGCGATTCCGGTCTCCATGCCCGCTCCGCCAATAACGATCCGCACGCCGATCATTCCGGCATCGGATACGAGTGCGGACAACGGACCTCCAAGCCAAGCGGCCAGTCCGGCGACAATGAAGTACATCGGAGCAAGCGTGCCGGCTTGTTCATGCAGCGGAAACAGCATTGTCGATATGCCGGCGGCTCCGAAAAACAAACCGTAAATTCCGTTTCTAAGAACGATTCTCCGGTGAATTCCGGCAGGAACCAGGCGATAACCAATGACGAGAAATAAGATGACGACAGCCATATGCTGCATGAGATCGATTAGGCTAAGCCAATTCATTAACAGTTCTCACTCCCCAAGCATAAACGGCATTCGCAGTTGTCGGTCATATCGGAAAGGGGGAGACCGCAAGCTTTAGAAACCCCTCTACAGTTTGACTGTTAAGCGTTAAGGGGATTACGGGATAAGTATTAAGGAAAGTGTTAGGAAAAAATGTGTGTCGTTAACAAATGAAAAGAACTTCCTGTTCGCGCCGGTAAGCGGAATAAGGAAGTTCTTTTCATTTCGTTATGTAGTCGATTAGTTCATGGATTCATGAATTTGTAACCGACGCCCCAGACCGTTTTAATAAATTGCGGTTCTTTAGGGTTTTTCTCCAGTTTGCGTCTCAGGTTCGTGACATGAACGTCAATGGCCCTGTCGTTAATGAAGGAATCGATACCACGAACGGCGTTAATCAATTCTTCACGGCTGAAAACGCGGTTAGGATGCTGATAGAAGAGCTTAATAATTTCGTATTCGGAGAACGTCGTCTCGATATGCTCGCCGTCGAGCACAATCGTGCGCCGCTCCAAATCCAGAGTCAAGCCGCCGCTAGAGGAGGGCGGGGCACGGTGTGAATCGTACTGCGGCAGTGAAGCGGGAGCTTTGACGCCGCCAGGGATTAAGTTCATCGTTCGCCTTAACACGGCTTCCATACGCACCTTGAGCTCTTGCATGCTGAACGGCTTGACGAGAAAGTCGTCCGCTCCGTAGCTGATCGCCTGAATCCGCACGGTAACGGACGGCTTCATGGAAATGACGATGATCGGCACAGCGGTCAGATGTCTGAATTCGGCGCAAAGCTCTGTTCCGCTCGCGTCGGGAAGCATCAGATCGAGCAGCAAAATATCCGGTTTAAAGGTGTCGAGAGCGTGCTTGCCGTCTCGTGCGGTTTCAACGCGCTGAACGTCGAAATTTTCTTCGGTGAGGTAGAGGGTGAGCATCTCTCCGATGATAGGATCATCTTCAATTACAAGCACTCTCGTCAACGTCATGTCACACCCTTTTAAATGAAATGTTAGGAATATTCATATTTTGCTAACATTTGCCTCGCCTACTTATTATATAACGAGGTTTGTCGTTCGTCTAACTCCTTTTTTGTTCAAGCAGGCGATTTATCGTCTCCAATCCGGTCTCAAGCGAACGATGGAGCTGCTGCTCCGCTTCCGCGACCTGTTCGTCGCTACGCAGCGAACGCTCCAAACCCGCAGCCGCTTCCTGAATGGCCAAAGCTCCGAGATGCCCGGCCGAACCGCTCAGCGAATGCGCAAGGCGGATCGCGTCGTTCGTCTTGCCGTCCTCACGCAGCCGATCGAGCTGGTCGTGAAAATCGGAATATTGCGAGATAAATTTATCCAGCAGCCTCATGTATAGCTGCTCCTTGCCGCCGACTCGCTGCAGGGCTACGCCTGCTTCCAAATCGGGTGCATTGGGCCATGATTCCGCACCGGAGATCGAAGCGATGCTGGCCGACTCTGAGAAGGACATAGGCGCGCTGGGCAGCCATTTGGCAATAACGGAATAGAGAAGGACGGGCTCGATCGGCTTGGTCACAATATCGTTCATGCCTGCTTCGCGGCAGCGGACATGCATCTCGGGCGTTACGTCTGCCGTGACCGCGATAATCGTAAGACTCTCTTCTCCGCGAAGCTGTCGGATGCGAGCCGTAGCCTCGATCCCGTCCATGTCCGGCATGTGCAAATCCATTAAAATCAGATCGGCTTGAGTCTGTCCCGATTCGATGAGCGCAACCGCCTCTGCTCCGCTTTCCAGCAATAAAGTGCCATAGCCTTGCGAGTTCAGCAGCTGGTTCACGACGATGCGATTGATTTCCTGATCGTCGACGATCCAAATGCGCGAGCGCGTTTCCGCAGCCGCGGCGGTCTTCCCAAGTCTACCGCCGTCAAAGCTCGGAGGAGGGAAAACGCTCATAGACGGCATTCGCGAGGCGTTCGTTATCACTTGAAGCGCTTGGCGAATCGGCACAGCGGAGCATGGCTTGACCAGCACGACTTCGGGACGGTAGACGTCGGCAAGCTGGTAGAGGGCGTCGCGCCCGGAAAGCGTTGTGGATGCGATCGCCTTTACTCCGGCTGCGTTAAGCGTTTCTTTCCATTCCATCCACGTCTCTTCTCCGTGCATGTCGCCGCACTCCATGTCGATGACGATCGCATCCCAGCGAGATTCCTGCAGCAGCAGCAGAGCCTGCCGCCAAGAAGACAAAGCGACCGTCTCGCATCCGAATGAAGTGAGCAGCACGCGCCAATGCTCGGCGACTAGGTCGTGATCCTCAAGAACGATCACTTTTAATCCCGGAAATTGCGGCTTCATCGCGGTTGGCTGTTCCGGATTGACAGGAAACGTCAGCTCGAAGCCGAATTCGCTCCCGACCTGGTACTCGCTTGCGACGGAGAACGTTCCGCCCATCCGCTCGACAAGCGTGTGGGAGATCGCCAGACCGAGTCCGGTTCCTCCATATTTGCGGCTTGTTTTCTCATCGGCTTGCATGAAAGGCTTGAACAAACGCTCGCGCTGATCCTCCGTCATGCCGATGCCGGTATCTTTCACGGAGAATATAAGCTTTGCTATCCGATCGTCGAGGTCGAGGAGGGAGACGGAAAGCTCAATCAAGCCGCTGTTCGTAAACTTGATTGCATTGCTGCCCAGATTAAGCAAGATCTGCTTTAGCCGGGTAGGGTCCCCGATCAGCACGTCGGGAATGCTCGGGTTCGCGCGAATAATGATATCGACCGGCTTTGGCCCGATTAGCACGGAAAACAGCCCGCTCAGCTTATGCAGCAAATCTTCGAGCTCGAAAGGCACGTTCTCGAGAGCCAGCTTATCCGCCTCCAGCTTCGAGAAGTCTAAAATGTCGTTAAGCAGTCTAAGGAGGTTATCGGAAGAGACCGCAATCTGCTTTAAGTAGTTCGCCTGCAAATCGGTATGCTCCAAACGCTGAAGCAGATGGGTCAAACCGATAATGCCGTTAAGAGGCGTGCGAATCTCGTGGCTCATCCTTGCAAGGAAGGAGCTCTTCGCTTCGTTGGCCCGGTCGGCTTCTTCCTTGGCGCCCAGCAACTGTTGCTGAATTTCCTTCTGTTGTGATATGTCCCTTGCGATCGCCGAATAGTAGATTTCTTTCTCGTTATCGGCTTGGTGGGTCACGACGGTAATAGAGGTGGTCAGAATAGAGCCTCTTGCGGTTGTAAAGTCGATTTCTCCCTGCCAATATCCGTGGGTCCGGGCCTCCGACAAGCCTTCCGCAAACCGAACCGTCATCGCGATGGTCATATACCGATTTAGACCATTGTTATCCTCGCTTAACTCCGCGATGTCGAGAAAGGCGAGCCCGGCTTTATTCAAATAGAAGATTTGACCGCGCACGTCGAAGGATGCGATCATATCGTGCGCGCTGTCGGTAATTTCGAAGAGCCTTGTGTTCGTCGCGACCGCTTGTTTGATCTCGCTAATATCTCTGGCAATGAGAACATAACCTTTGGCGGCTCCGTTCGGATGGCGGATAATGCTCGTGTTCAACGATACGAGCATGCGTTCGCCGTCGCGGTTAATCCATATCCATTCCCAGTCCGGCAAGAAGCCCTTGCTCGGCATCAGGAACAGCACGGATTCGTCCGGATTCACATGAGTCTGCAGCTTGTTCGAATAATAGGTGGCGCGTTCATACAGCTGTTGCTGATCGTGCCAGACCAGCAGCGCTTTTCTTCCGATCACTTCCCGTTCGCCGTAGCCCAGCATCTCCTCCGCGCGCTGGTTAAAAGAGGTAATAACAAAATGGGAATCCGTTACGATCATAGCATATTGATTGTGCCGGATGAAAGCTTGATAGGGCTCGAACAGCTCCTGCAGGTTGTCGATCATGCCGTTAACGGAACTGGCCAGCATGCCCATTTCGTCTTCGCTCTTAATGGTCACCGGGCGGGGGTAGAAATCTCCTGCCGCCACTTTTTGCGTCACGGCTACAACCTGTTTCAGTCGGCTTAGAACCGAACGATTCATCACGATGTAAAGAAGTAGTCCCAGAAAAATTTGCGTGACGGCTATCAGAGCGGCGTTCAGCCATAGTGAACGCCGCAGCGGCGCTTCGAACTCGCTCTTCGACACCGAGTAGACCGCATACCACTGCGTGTCCGGCACTTTTATGTAAAACAGCTTAAGTACGCGTCCGAACACCATCGACTCGCCATAGCCTTGCTCGCTGCCCTGCAGCTGCTTCACGAATGCGGCGATAGCCGGCTCCTCCTCGCTGAAGTTGCGCTTCAGGATAAGAGAGATGTCGGTAGAATGCAGCAGGTTCGTGCGATTATCGATTAGAATGGTCGAGCTGTCTTTAAAATTGTCGGACTGCACGTTCAGATGCCGGGAGAACAAGAGGGGCGCATCCAGCGCAAAGCCGATGACGCCGATCAGCCGGGCTTCCGGATCGTAGAACGGAACCATATGCCAGAGCACGGGGTAGCCCGTCGAGTCCAGCATCATCTCCGCCATGGAGCTTTTGCCTTCCAGCGCTTCGTTGAAGGAGGGAAAATCTGCGATTTGAATAATTTCTCCCGTCGTTAAGGTCATATTACCGGCCAACGAGGCGATGCCGATATGTCTGGCCGGGAGATCGGTTTTGGCTACGGAGGCGCTGAGATAGGCAAGACGTTCTCTGGTGGTGTGGTAGCGCATCGGAATCGAGCGGCTGAGCAGCTGCGCTTCCTTCATTCGCAGAGAGAGCATCGCGCGCAGGCTCGTTACGGTTCCGCTTAAGCTAGCCAGCCGGTGACGCTCGAGCTGATCGTTCATTTGTTTGTTGGAGGTTTCGTAATTGATGAAGTTCATTGCGATAAACGCGAGCGTATTGAGCGCAATAAGAATGACGGCGATTTTGAAGCGAAGAGAGCGGAACATGTCGAACCCCCCAAACAACTTTTGGCAAAATATTAGACATTTTCATATAAAACAAATACATCCTGTATAAATCTTCTAATACACTTCTTCTATCATATCTAATAGAGATCGATTTCGACAGACCCAACTTGCAACACCGAGAGGAGATTCGGTATCGTGGCAACCATGATGACGAATTGGGAGGCCGTAACGACGGATGACGCCCGAACCGTCCGATTGTGCGAGGAATTCGGCGATCGGTACGGCTTTACGGCTTGTGAGACGACAACGTTAAAGCTGTGTCTTTTGTACGGATTGTCGGACGAGGAGATCGTTCTTTATACGAAAACAGAGCCCCAGCAACTAAGGGCCCGGCTCGATTGTATAATGGGCAAGACAAGAACGCATACATCGCGCGAGCTTCAGGCCTTGTTTCTTCGGTATATGCTGCACAGGCTTCCGACGCAATAGACGCCGAAAGCCTGTGTGTGCCCGTGCAGTGATCGAGATCAGGAATCGGGGAGGTCGACGATGAAGGCGGCGCCGGACGGGGAGCGATTGTAAGCGAACGTTTCTCCTTCATGCATGTCTACGATTTTTTTGACGATCGACAAACCGAGACCGCTGCCTCCTCCCGAGCGCGAACGCGCTTTGTCCTCCTTGTAAAATCGCTCGAAAATATAGGGGAGAGCCTCTTCGGATACGCCCGGCCCGTCGTCGGTAATCAGTATGCGAACCCGATCGTTGATTTTCGTTATACTGACGCCGATCGTGCCGTTCTCGGGCGCGAACTTGATGCCGTTGTGCAGCAGATTAACCCATACCTGGCTCATCAGATCCTCATCCGCGGTAATCGTGCATTCCGGCAAGTCGACGTCCATCTCGACATTCTTTTGCTGCCACTGGGGCTCGCAACTGAGAATGAGATGGCGAAGCTGTCGGTCCAGCCGATAACTCTTTTTCTCGAACGGATGTTGACGGGACTCGAGCGATGTCAGCTTGAGTAAATTGTCGCTCATGCGGGACAGCCGCTTGCTCTCGATTTCAATAATGTTCTGATAATGCTTGCGCGTCTCGGGAGTCAGGTCGTCGCGCTGCAGCGCGCGGGCAAAACCGGCAATCGACGTAAGCGGAGACTGCATCTCGTGCGAGACGTTGGAAATGAACTCCTGGCGAAGCTGCTCCATATGGTTCAATTGGGTAGCCATCTCGTTGAAGCCTTGGATAAGCGGGCCGAATTGTCCCATAAATCGCGGGTTGGCGTCCAGATTTACGTTGAAGTTACCCTTGGACAGCTGCTTCATGGCGCTGAGCATCTGCATAAACCATTCCATCTGACGTCGCATGGGAGCAACGAAGATACGTAAAATGCTCATTCCCAGAAACAGGAAGGTCATTGTCAGCAGAAAAGTAAAATACTGTCGCAGCAGCGTATCCTCGTATTGTGCAAACCATTTGGCGTAGACGGCGTCCAGCACGAGATGCGCGAGCAGCCAACAGGCTGCCAGTCCGAGATGCATCAGCGCGAAGAAGAGAAAGATCCATTTGCGGGAGGGCCGGAAATCCTTCCCCAGTTCTCTCATCCGCTGTCTGTGCTCCAGGTTGTCCCGGAACACGTTAAAGGGTCGTCCGCGCCTGCGTTCCTTGTGTTCCGAGAAGCTCCGCGGCCGGCCGCGCGGGGTCATGAAGACACCTCAAGTCGATAGCCCAAGCCGCGGATCGTGGCGATCCGAAAGGCGCACCGATCGTCCGGAAATTTCTCCCGCAACCGCTTAATATGGACGTCTACCGTACGTTCGTCCCCCTCGTAATCGAATCCCCATATTTGCTCGATCAACTGCTCTCTGGAGAAGGTTTTGCCTGCATAGCTGGCCAACTTGAACAGCAGCTCGAACTCCTTCAGAGGAAGGGAAAGCGACTGATCGCCTACTTGCACCGTATAGGTTTGCTTATTCAACGTTACGGCTCCAACCGTCACGTTCTGCGAGATCGAGATCCGGTATCGCTTAAGCAGCGCTTTGATTCGCGCGACCAGCTCGACGGGCTCGAACGGCTTGACCATGTAATCGTCCGTTCCGAGCTGGAATCCTTTGACCTTCTGCATCGTCTCTCCTTTGGCGGTAAGCATCAGCAGCGGCATATCGTAATGCTCGCGAAGCTCCTTGCATAGCTCCCAGCCGTCCATGCGCGGCATCATTATGTCCAGAACGGCCAGATCGACCTTGACAGACTCAAGCAGTTGAAGCGCATGTATGCCGTCGTTTGCGGCTACTACCTCAAAGCCCTCCTGAACGAGGAACACTTCAACCAATTCGCGAATGTGCGGATCGTCGTCCACAATTAGTATTCGGGTCATCGTCATAGCTCCTTTCAGTCGGTTATCGTGCCGGAATCGCATTATTTTACATTATCCGCTTTGTAAAGCCGGAAATCCATTCTTCTATTGTGCGCTGCGAATATGAACGGAATATGAACTCAGGGATAGGAAGCGCGCCCGCGTCCATGGTACAATGGGGCAATAGAAATCGGAGGGAAAGACATGACGAAGGATGTATGGATCGGCAACGACCGGCTGAGCGCTCAGCTCGCTTTTCTGGTGGAAATCGACAAGCTGAAATCTGTGCTTCGCAAAACCTACTTAATCGATAAGAGCCGCCTCGAAAATTCAGCCGAGCATAGCTGGCATGTGGCCCTGTGGTCGATGCTGATGCTGGAGCACGCCAACGATCCGTCGCTGGATTTGCATCGCGTCGTTCGCATGCTGCTGCTGCACGACCTCGTGGAGATCGATGCGGGCGATACGTTCGCTTACGACACGCAAGGCTACGAGGACAAGGATGAGCGGGAAAATGCCGCGGCGGCCAGACTGTTCGGTCTGCTGCCGGACGATCAGCGCGAGGAATGGATAACGCTGTGGCGCGAATTCGAGGACGGCGAAACGGCCGAGGCGAAGTACGCTGCGGCGCTTGATCGCCTGCAGCCGATTATTCACAACCATTACACCGGCGGCGTGAGCTGGCGCAAAAACGGCATCGTACGCTCGCAAGTGTTGAAGCGGCTGGACCCGGTTAAGCAGGTATCGGAGACGTTATGGGCGTTTACGCAGGAAATTTTGCAAAAGTCGATCGATCAGGGCATTCTGCTGGACGATCCGAAGGAAGGGGAGGGCTGACAATGCCGCGATTGCCGGGAACGAACGTGATGCTAAGAGAATATCGTAGAGACGATTTGCCTTGGATTCGGCAATGGGTGAACGATCCGGCCATCGTCCTCCATCTGTCCGATATTTTTCTGTATCCGCATGCGCAGGAAGCGACGGAAGCTTATCTGGAAGCGATGCTGGAGGGCAAGTCGGACGGAAGAGGGTTCGTCATCGCCGATCTCGCGACGGAAGCCTACATCGGACAGGTAAATTTGGATGCGATCGATTGGAAAAACCGCGTCGGCAAAATCGGCATCGTCATCGGGTCTACGGAGCATATGGGGCACGGCTTCGGCACGGAGGCGATGCGCCTGCTGGTCGACTTTGCGTTCCGCGAGCTGAACCTGAATCGTCTGGAGCTAGAGGTGTACGACTTTAACGAACGGGCCATTCGCTGTTACGCAAGCTGCGGATTCGTGCAGGAGGGACGCTTGCGCGAACGTCAGTACAAGAACGGCCGCTACTTCGACGTCATTCAGATGGGGCTGCTGAAATCCGACTGGAAAAAAGGGAAGGACGCGCCATGAATCCGGAGCTTCGCCCGATTGCGCGTTCGGCGCTGCGGCTGAAAGTCGGCAAATGGTACTATGTAACGCGGCGCTATGGGGAGTGGATGTTCGGAGGAGTCAAATTCGCCAAGAGGAGAACCGCAGTTCCGTTACCGTGCATCGTCGCGAAGCATCGAACCCCGCTCCTGCGCAAGCTTGGCGATTCGGACATGCAGCTGCAGCGCAACAAGATTGTTAATCTGCAAGCGGCGCTGCCGCGGCTGGACGGGATTTTATTGCATCCTGGAGAAACGCTGAGCTACTGGCGGTTGCTCGGCAAGCCGACGCGGCGTAAGGGCTACGTAGACGGTATGGTGCTGTTCTGCGGCGAGGTTAGGAAAGGCCTGGCGGGCGGCTTGTGCCAGCTGTCCAATCTTATCTACTGGATGACGCTGCATACCGGGCTGACCGTGACCGAGAGGCATCGGCACAGCTATGACGTATTTCCCGATGCGCGGCGGACTCAGCCATTCGGGAGCGGCGCTACCTGCTCTTATAATTATTTGGATTTACGAATTAAGAATCGCACATCTTCGATCTATCAGCTGCGCTTGAGTATGGACGACGAATATTTGTACGGGGCATGGCATGCAGAGCAGCCCGAGCGTTACCGCTATGAGGTGCGGGAGCGGAATCATCGCATGACGCAAGAGCCCTGGGGCGGTTATGTTCGACACAACGAGCTTTACCGCGATGTCTATACGGCGGACGGAGAATGGCTGCTAGCCGAAGAAATCGCCGAAAACCACGCGCTGATGATGTACTCGCCGCTGCTTCAAGAGCCTTCGGGCGAAGCTGGCGACTTGGGAGAGTAACTGAGGGGCAGGCATACGATCCGGCTGGACGGACCGATGAAAAGCAGGAAAGTAGGAAAGACGGTGCCATTCGATTTCATTTTACAGCGATTTTTCCCCGGCAGGTGCTGGGAGATCGAGCAGGGTCATTCAGGCTGGAACAATACGACTCGCTTTGTGCGCGCAGACGGGCGCAGGTGGGTGCTGAGAATATACGAAACGCATAAAGATGAAGATAAAGTCCGTTTTGAGCATCGGCTGCTGGAGAAACTTAATGAGGTTAATCTTTCGTTCCGCGTGCCGAGGCCTGCAGTCTGCAGCGATAGGAATACGATCGTTCGGCTGGAGGACGGGACGGAGCGGCTGGCTTGTCTATTCGCTTATCTCGAAGGAGAACGTCCGGCAGAGGGAAACGCGGCCGCTGCGCAAAGCTTGGGAGAAGCGACCGCAGAGCTTATTTACGCCCTGGGGAAGCTGAATTTGAAGGAAGCGGCGGCTTATGCGCCCTATTACGAGATGGAGTCGTCGTATCCTTGGTGTACGCCGGACAAGGTGGCGAGGTTCTGCGAGGAAACGCCAGTGGAGTTCGCGGGGGAGGCGAACGCGCTGAGATTCATCGGCGAGGAGTTGAACGCTTTTCGCGCCTTTTTGCCGCGTTTTCGCACGCTTCCGCACCAACTGATCCACGGGGATATCAATTTCTCCAACTGCCTCTCGGCGCCGGACAATACCGAACGAATCGGCTCGATTCTCGACTTCGAGTTCTGCACTCGGGATCTTCGGGCGATGGAGATCGCCGTTGTCGTATCCGGCTTCCTTGATGCGGACAATGGTCGGGAGATGATTCATGCGTTTCTTCGCGGCGCAGGCAGCCGGGTACGGCTGAGCCCTGAAGAAGCGGAAGCGATCCCCCACTTGATGCGGCTTCGGACGCTCGATGTATTTCTCCATTTTCTGAATCGGTATTTCGACGGAGTGGACGGCATTGCCGTGCTGAAAGAACAGACGACTTCGGCATCGAGTAATTTACGCAAGCTTAACGAAGAGAGCGAATGGCTGGCTACTGCAGTTGAAGCGCTATATTAGGCTGAATATTGAAAAAGGAAAAAAGAAGATACGCGCAGAATGTTATAGTGTGGAAGTTAATAACGTTAATAGAAGGGAGAGGCCGCTATGTTCCAGTACCGTGACGCCACAGACGCGGATTTCCCGGTGATTGCATCTTTTCCGCAAAATGAGGACGAGGCCTTCTACATGTATCCGAAATCGACTTATCCATTGACGGCGGAGCAGCTTCGCTTGGCCGCTGCAGATCGAAGCTGCTTGACTGTCATTGCCGATTCCGAATCCGTGATCGGCTACGGCAACCTGTACCTGTGCGAGATAAACGTTGGAGAAGATTGCTGGATCGGCAATATCATCGTTCGCCCTTCGAGCAGAGGCTCGGGAGCGGTCGAAGGGCAGGTAACCCTATGACGAGGACGCTGATGATTAGCGACATTCACGGTTGTTTGGAGCCGTTCGAGCAATTGTTGGAGGAAGTTCGTTTCGTGCCGGGACGGGACCGACTCGTTCTGTTGGGCGATTACGTGGATAGAGGTCCGAAGAGCAAGGAAGTCGTCACGAAGGTAATGGAGCTGGTTGAGCAATATGGGGCGATCGCTCTTAGGGGGAATCACGATCAGAGACTGGTTGACCTGATTCGTACCAACGATCCGTACGTGCGCTCGAAGTTTATGGAGCACGGCGGCAAGATGACCATCTACAGCTATTGGGAGCGGGGCCGGGAGAAGATGAACGAGGATATTCTTCGCGAAGCGGTCACTTATATCGAACATAATTACGGGCATCATATCGATTTTCTTGGCAAGCTTCCGCTCTACTATGAGGACGATCGGCATATTTGCGTGCATGCGGGGCTGAATCCCGCTTACTCGAATTGGAAGGACCAGCCGGCACGCGATTTTATGTATATCAAGAAAGACTTCTACCGTGCGAAAACAAAGGTTGACCGAACCGTCGTATTCGGACATACGCGGGCTGCGGAAATACACGGAGTCTCCGAGGTGTGGTTCCACGAAGGCAAGATCGCGATCGACGGGGGCTGCGCTTACGGAGCGCAGCTCAACTGCCTCATCTACGAGGAAGGCGCGTATACTACGCATGCGACAAAAAATTGTCCGTCATCTCTTTAATCATATATTGTCGGCCAATGGGACCCCAGGGTCCCATTGTTTGCTGTTCGGATAATAGACGCGCTGCTCGCGCGCCGCCTGCAGCTCCTCCATAACGGCTGCGATCGGCTTCGTCGGGCTGATCGGCCCTCATAGCGCGCGCCGTCTCGTCGGACCGGGAGCGCGCAAGCTGATTCCGATGGCGGCGATTTGCGGCAGCTTGATCGTCGTTGCCGCAGATTTTGTCGCTCGCACCGCTTTCCTGCCTTACGATCTGCCCGTGGGTGTGTTTACGGCCGGGGTCGGCGCTCCGTTTTTCATCTATTTGCTATATCGCAGTCGTAAGCGTTGATCTGTCGGCACCCTCGTGATACGATGGGCTTCAAGCCGATTATATTCGAAGAAAAGGGAGGGTGAGCGTTGGAAAATACGAGGGTTGAGCTAACGACCGTAACTCCGCTGCTGCGCATTTTCGACGTAGCGAAGGCAAAGGAGTTTTACGTCGATTTCTTGGGATTTGCTCTGGATTGGGAGCACCGCTATGAGCCCGATATGCCTTTGTACGCGCAAGTGTCGCTGGGGCGCTGTGCGTTGCATTTGACGGAGCATCATGGCGACTGTACGCCGGGTTCGGCGATACGCATCGAAGCGTCGAACTTGACGGAATACCATGAAATATTGACCGCCAAAAAGTACGGCTACGCCAGACCCGGTCTGGAACAGGCTTTCGGCTGTCTGGAGGTTCGAATCGCCGATCCGTTCGGCAACCGTCTTACCTTCTTCGAGAGGTTGGACGATCTGTCTCCCGAAACTTGACGGTAATCAGCCGATCGTTCGCCGTATAAAATTGAACGGAGACGATAACGCCGAATTCCCGGCTGTCGTCTTTAAGCCATAGCTTGAATCTTTCCTCGGCCGCGCCAGGGGCGGCGGGGAATCTGCCGAGGTGAAGGTAATCGACGATGGGAACGCCGTACTTGGCTTTGGCCGCCTCCATCGCGACAATTCCCCACTTGGCGTATTCCGGCTGGGCTGTCTGCCCGTAAGCAGCCGAAGGATGGAGCGCGATCGGGGAGAGCAGGCAAAGCGCGAGCAATAGGAAGGCTTGACGGAAAGAACGGTTCATGCAGTCACCTGTTTTCCTTGGAATATCTCCCGGAAAGGAGAGAGGGCTTGGAGACGTTCGGAAGAGGCTGTCTTTATTTAATCGGCTTTGTCGTACTGGTCTTGATCTTGTCGGCGGTTGTGGGAAGCACGATCAATATCCCGTGGATTATTCTTATTCCGGTCATCATTTTGGCTTTCTGGATCGCAAGCAAGAAGAGCAGGAAGTAGGGCGAGGGCGCCTTGCTTCCTGCTCTTTATTTATTGGGGATGGATCATGTGCTCGGGACGGACAATCTCGTCGAATTGTTCCTCCGTCAGCAAGCCGCTTCGCAAGGCGGCTTGCTTCAACGTCATTCCCTGCGCATGCGCCGACTTGGCGATCGACGCCGCATTCTCGTAGCCGATATGCGGATTCAGCGCCGTTACGAGCATGAGCGACCGTTCGAGATGGCCCTGAATGACGGGGATATTGGCCTCAAGGCCGACGGCGCAATTGTCGTTCCACGAATGGATCGCATCTGCCAGCAAACGGGCCGATTGCAGGAAGTTGAGGATAATAACCGGCTTAAACACGTTCAGCTCGAAGTTGCCTTGGCTGGCCGCAAACCCGATCGTGACATCGTTGCCCATCACCTGGGCGACGACCATCGTCATCGCTTCCGATTGGGTTGGGTTCACCTTGCCCGGCATAATCGAGCTTCCCGGCTCGTTGGCGGGAATCGTAATCTCGCCGATGCCGCTGCGCGGGCCGCTCGCCAGCCAGCGCACGTCGTTGGCGATCTTCATCAGATCGGCAGCCAGCGCTTTGAACGCGCCGTGGACATGAACAAGCTCGTCATGGCTTGTCAGCGCGTGGAACTTATTGGCGGCCGAGCGGAACGACTTGCCGCTTAGTTCGCTTAGCTTGTCCGCGACTTTGTCCCCGAACTGCGGGTGGGCGTTAATGCCCGTTCCGACGGCGGTTCCGCCGATCGCCAGCTCGCGCAAATATTCGGCGCTGTCGCGGATCATCCTGGCGGACTTGTCCAGCATCGCAACCCAGCCGCTAATCTCTTGACCTAGCGTAAGGGGAGTAGCGTCCTGTAGATGCGTTCTGCCGATTTTGATCACGTCAGCGAACTGCTCGCTCTTCGCTTGAAGCGTCGTTTTCAGCTTGTCGATCGCAGGCAGAACAAGATCTTCCACGGCGACTAGCGCAGCGATATGCATCGCGGTCGGGAACGTGTCGTTCGAGCTTTGCGATTTGTTGACGTCGTCGTTCGGATGGACGCGCTGCTCGGAGCCCCGCTCGGCCAGCAGCGTATTGGCTCGATTGGCGATCACTTCGTTAACGTTCATATTCGACTGTGTGCCGCTGCCCGTCTGCCATACCGCGAGCGGGAAGTGTTCGTCCCAGTCGCCTCGGACGATCTCGTCGGCGGCGTCCACGATCGCTTGCGTTTCATCGGCCGGGAGCTTGCCAAGCTCCGCATTGACGAGTGCCGCGCTTTTCTTGAGCAGGGCGAACACGCGAATGAGCTCTAGCGGCATTTTCTCCGTGCCGATCTTAAAATTGCCCAAGCTTCGCTGCGTCTGCGCTCCCCACAGCTTCTCCACGGGTACCTGGACCTCTCCAAGCGAATCTTTTTCAATCCGGTAATCCATCTGAAAACACCTCAACTTCCTTATAAATTAGTCAGAAACTGCTAGGGCGTGTCTGCATACTCCGAGGATAGCAGATATTGCCGAATTTTCGTTCCATGCAAGGAACTTTTGTGAAGGCGTACCGGGGGTACGTCAAGCAAAAGTGACGCAGCAGGGGAGGTGAAAGATGCCCCTGAGCGGGTTTGCATACACGCCCTAGGGCCACGATTGTAGCATCTAACTTATGGAAGAAAATTAATCATGGCCGTCGAAATGAAAATGAAAATGAAACTCAACTACACCAGTTTACCATATTTTTTGGCAGGTTACAGTGTACGGATGTAAATCTGATGTAAAAAGGAGGAAAACATCGCAGCGAATAAAAGAATGCGTATAGCATCGGAAGGAGATAACTGCGCAACAGCATAATGGGCAGTCTCTTCTTGCGTTAGGCTTCTTCCCGGCGACGGTCGATCGCTTCGGCCATCGTCTTGTCGGTGAGATGGGCGTAAATCTGCGTCGTCTCGGGCGAGGCGTGGCCAAGCTGCTCCTGTGTTTTATACAGGTCGTTGCTTAAATAGTAGTCGGTGGCAAAGGAATGCCTCAGCTTGTGTACGGACAAATACGGCTTGCCGAAACGTTTGGCGTATTTGATCACCATCGCCTGAATGGCCCGCTTGGTCATGCGCGAGCCTTCCTTTTTGCCGTTGGCGATTGCAAGAAACATCGCTTTCTCGCGCTTGGGCGCTTTGTATCTTGTATCCCGCTGGGCCAGGTATTGCTCGAGATCGGGAATGGTGTCCTGGCGAAAATAGACGGGCGTCTTGAACGTATCGTCGTTTTTACCTTTGCGATAGACGTAGATGAGCCGCTTCTTAATATCGACGTCATCGAGGTTCAGGTTGACGAGTTCGGATACGCGCAAGCCGGAATTAAGGATGAGGCTGACGATACAGCAATCGCGAACCCGATTCAGCTCATGCGCGTAAGTTGCCTGCTTGTTGGTCGCGACGTCGTGGCCGTAATCTTCTTTAATGTAGTTAATGAATTCGATAATTTCCTGCTCCTGCAGCAGCTTGCCTTCCAGCTTGGCGGCGGTATCCTTTGGCTTGTGCGTGCGTTTAACCGATACCTTGGCCATGACGTTGCGCTTCAACAGCGGGTAGAAGTTATCGTCTTCGGCGATTTGGCTTAAATAATGAAACAGCGATCGGAGCGAAGACAGCTTGCGCGAGATCGTCGTTTTCGTATTGGCGTGATCCCGCTTTGTCGCCAGATGCATTCGAAAATGATCGACGCTGTCCATATGAAGACGTTCCAGATCCTCCAGAGGCACCTCTGACATTTTCGAGGCCGAGGTCAGCCCTTCCGCCATGAGCCACGAGAGGAAAACCTCATAATCTCTGACGTATTCGAGCAGGGAGGACGGAGAGAGATCAGGCAGCTTGTAGTTGATGAATTTATCGACGTACCAGGGCATGGCCGGAATACGCCGATCAAGCTCTTCGCGGTCTTTGCGTTTTTGCAGATTCATGCGCTCACCTCGTTAGGATTAACTCCACTGTAATCGGACAAGGCGCTGAATTCAAGAGCCGCGGGGCTTAAGTTACCAGAACTGTCATTTCGCATGCGTGGCGGATTTTGTTACAATGGAGTTGAATTCGACGCCGATTTCGAGGGGGAGACCGTATGCACGGACCGGTGTATATTGCGGTTTGGATCGTATTCGTCGTATTGCCGATCATGGCCGGGGTCAGAAGAAAATGGTGGCCGCTGGGCATCTATGCGATCGGGTTCATCATTATGCTGCAAGTCCAGCTGCGAGACACGGGAGATTGGGACGATCTGGGCGACTTTGCCACCATGCTTGTGTTCGTAATCCCGCTTTATTTGATTGGCTCGATCGTGTGGATCATTCAGGCACTTGTCGAACGTCATCGTCGGAAAAACAAGGGTTAAATGTGTTGTGACGGGAGTTGTTTGAATTTTAAACAATCAAGAATATAAATTCCATTTTGATGATGTGATTGTCAAACTTCGTTATAAGGGAACATAACAAAAATTATGTAAACTAGAGGACGCAAAATGATTAATGCCATTAATGTAAATGCGAAGTTAGAAGGCCAGGCCGAAATGTTCATCCGATCTTACTACGCAGAAACGAAGGGAATCGCTCAAGGGTGCGAGTCGCGGCTAAGCGAGGTTGCGCGGGAAATTCGCGAGACGGGCACGTATACGCATACGAAGCAGGAGCTGACATTCGGGGCGAAAATCGCTTGGCGCAACAACGCCAAATGTATCGGGCGACTGTTTTGGGACTCGCTTGAGGTGTTCGACGAAAGAGGAGCGGAGAATGAGGAGGACATCGCAGCGGCGTTACTGAGGCATATCGCATATGCGACGAATGAAGGACGTATTCGCCCGACGCTGACCGCATTCGCTCCTTCGACAGCGGACGGTCGGACCATTCGCATCTGGAATCACCAGCTCATTCGTTACGCAGGATACCGGACGTCGACGGGGATCGTCGGCGATCCCGCTTCCGTTGAACTGACGGAAGCCATTCATCGTCTAGGCTGGACCGGGCAGGGAACCAAATACGACGTGCTGCCGCTCGTGATCCAGATCGGCGACCGCGAGCCGAAATGGTTCCCGCTTCCAGAAGGCGCCGTTAAGGAGGTACCGTTCGAGCACCCGAGCATCGCCGGGTTCGCGGAGCTTGGGCTGAAATGGTATGCAGTGCCGATTTTGTCGGATATGGCGCTCGATATAGGCGGTGTGCGTTATACGGCGGCTCCGTTTAACGGGTGGTATATGGGAACGGAGATCGGGGCGCGCAATCTGGCAGATACGGAACGCTACGACGAGCTGCCGGCAATCGCCGATCTGCTCGGCCTCGACCGTTCTACGAATACGTCGCTGTGGAAGGATCGGGCGCTTGTTGAACTGAATGTAGCGGTTATCCATTCCTTTAAGGCGAACGGCGTAAGTATCGTCGACCATCATACGGCGGCGGAGCAGTTTATGCGGTTTATGAAGCGCGAACAGGAGCAAGGTCGGGACGTGAACGCGCGTTGGTCGTGGCTTATTCCGCCGATGTCGCCTGCTGCAACTCCCGTATGGCATCAAAGCGAGCTCCATGAACGGGAGATCGACCCGGACTATGCCGCGCAGAAAAGGCCTTACTAGCTGAGAGATTCGAACAAGGTGTCGGAGAGGGAGAGGCCGGTTGAGTCCTACGCTTGAGCTAAATGATGATCTATAAGGGTACCAATAATTGAAAATCCTAATTTCAAACCAAAATTTATCTATTCCGCGATCATTTATCCCGAACAAGGCTTAAATTCCATCCAGGCACTACAGGGCAACCGATAAGGCCGCCACGCGGTCTTATTGGTCCGAACGGAGCTGGGATGTGAGCGATAAGGCCGCCACGCGGTCTTATTGGCCCGAACGGGGCTGGGATGTGAGCAATAAGGCCGCCACGCGGTCTTATTGGTCCGAACGGAGCTGGGATGTGAGCAATAAGGCCGCCACGCGGTCTTATTGGCCCGAACGGGGCTGGAGTATGAGCGATAAGGCCGCCACGCGGTCTTATTGGCCCGAACGGGGCTGGAGTATGAGCGATAAGGCCGCCACGCGGTCTTATTGGCCCGAAGGGAGCAGGAATGTGAGCGATAAGGCCGCCACGCGGTCTTATTGCAGGCTAGAACGAGAAAACACGGCGATATTGTGCCGTAAGCAGAATGTGTCGGCCTGAGCGAGATATTCCGAGGTAATGGTGCTGAAGCAGAATGTGATGGGCCAAAGCGAGAAATTGCGGGATGAAGGTGCGATAAGCAGATAGTGTCGGCTAGCGAGAAAGCGCAGTGTGATGAAGCTGCAAGCTGACAAAATTGGTTTCGAGAGTTGTAACGAGGAGGGATAGAGGATGGCAATTGTACAGGTAACCATCGTACCGCTTGGAACGAGTACAACGAGCTTGAGCGAGTATGTGGCAGAGGTTCATCAGGTACTGGAGCAATCCGCGGCCTCCGGTCGGATCAAATACCAGTTAACTCCGATGAGCACGATTATTGAAGGAGAGCTGGACGAGCTGATCGCGATCGTTCGCAGGATGCACGAGGTTCCGTTCGCCAATGGAGCGGCAAGGGTGTCGACGACGCTAACGATCGACGATCGCCGGGATAAGCAGGGGACAATGGAGCAGAAGCTTCTCTCGGTGGAAGAGAAGCTTAAGCGGTAGCGGTTGCAAGAGAGGCCCCGAATACGGACGCCGGAAAAGTCGCACTGAACCGGGACAAGTAGCCGGACACCGTTCCGCGATAAATCTGCTGAGCTTCGAGTGCGTGCTCGAAATCTGCAGGCGTGACGAAGTAGGCAGGCTTATCGACCGGACGGCATTCGCCGCGTTCTAATACGGAGGCGACGAAGTGCGAGCAGAAATACGCGTTCTCGCGAGGAATTCTGCGACGGACGAGCACGCCGATCAGGCCGAGCAGATCGTAGCGGTAACGATCCGGCTGCCGTTTCATTTCGTGCACAAGGAGCTGCATCTTCGCACGTTCGCGCTCTCCGACCCGCAAGCGGTATACGGCGCATGGCGCGTCCTCGAAGAACGGGTCGTTGAAATTTTCTTGAACGAACCCGGCCAGAATCGGGTTGCTGAGTTTTTTACGGCCGAAGCTGTAGACTTCCTTAAGTTCCCTATCGAAGCTTAGGGAGGCATGGCTAAGCGGAGCCTTCGTTACCCACCTGATCGCTTCGCTGAGCCAGGTTCCGGTGGCGGTCAAGACGATATATACTTCATCGTTAACGGGCATAAACGAAAACTCCTTCCGTGCGGCATCTGTTACTATTATTTTATAGAAAGCAACAAAGGCCGATCACGTCCATGAGTAGTGTTGACGAATAGGACATTGGGCTGGCCCGCCCCCCGACTTAAGGCTGAATCGATGAAAGGATGAGCGCATTGCAGCGAATTATGATTTGCGAGGACGATCCGAAGTTGGCGGCTTTGCTGCAAGCGAATATCGAAAAATACGGATACGATACCGGGGTCGTCGAAGATTTCTCCGGGGTGACGGATTTTTTTCGCCGATACGATCCTCATCTTGTGCTGATGGACGTTAACCTGCCGAAGTTCGACGGCTTCTACTGGTGCCGCCAAATCCGCGCGTTGTCCAAATGTCAGATCCTGTTTATTTCCGCTCGCGACGGAGAGATGGATCAGGTGATGGCGCTAGAATACGGCGCGGACGACTACATAACGAAACCCTTCCATATGGAAGTCGTCATGGCCAAAATCCGCAGTCAGTTAAGAAGAGCCTACGGAGAATACGCGGAGCGGACAGAGGAGAGAATCGTAAAGCTGGCAGGGCTGAAGCTCTATCCGGAGCGACTGGAGCTGGCACTCCATGGCGTTAACAGCATGCTTACGAAGAAAGAAGCAGTTCTGCTGGAAATGCTCATGAAACGATCGCCGCGGATCGTCAGCCGCGAGGCCCTGTTGGAGGAGCTGTGGGACGATCAAGCGTTCGTCGACGAGAACACGTTAAATGTAAATATTACTCGCCTGCGTAAAAAGCTTCAGGAGTTCGGCATCGACGCCAGTCTGGAAACGGTGCGCGGCGCCGGCTACCGATTGTTGCCGTCGTGGGAAGCGGAGGAGCTTTCATGAGACTGTTTATCCGCGAGCACCGGCCATTAATCTTCATGCAGATCGCGCAGCTGTTTCTCGTCCTGATGATTTACTGGCTGGACGGCTATCGCCATTTTCTAACCGGACTTTATTCCGTGTTTATCGGGCTCGTCTCGCTGACGGGCTATTTGGTATACCGCTATCAGGCGGAACGGCGGCTGTATCGGACATTAAGCGAGCCGATGGCCGAACTGGACGATTCCATTCAAGGGCTTGGTCAAGGTCCGCTGCCAGAGGCGGTCGATGCGCTGCTGCAATCGCAATACGGGCATTACCAGGAACGCATCAAGCTGACCGAGAAAGCCCGCAAGGACCATCTGGCGTTCATGAACCAATGGGTGCATCAGATGAAAACGCCGTTGTCGGTCATCCGGCTCACGATGGAGCAAGAGGACGATCCGCGCTCGGCCAGCGTGCTGGAGGAGGCCGACCGGATGGAGAAAGGACTGGAAACGGTGCTGTACGCCGCCCGCCTGGAAACGTTCGATCGCGACTTTCGAGTCGAGTCGGTCTCGCTGAAGACCATTTGCGAAAACGCGATCCGCGATAATAAACGGCTTTTCATCGGCAGCAAGGTGTATCCGGACCTGCAGGTCGATCCCGCTTTGCTCGTCGAGAGCGATGCGAAATGGCTTGGCTTCCTTATCGGGCAGATTGTGACGAACGCGGTGAAATATTCGGCCGAATCCCACGAGAAGGTGACTTTCTTCTCGTTCGTGCGCGGCTCCGAGGCGGTGCTGGAAATTCGCGACCGTGGCATCGGTATCCCTCCGGAGGACATCAAGCGCGTATTCCAGCCCTTCTTCACAGGGGACAACGGACGCAAGTTCCGTGAGTCGACCGGAATGGGACTGTACTTCGCTCGCGAGATCGCCGAGCGACTGGGGCATCGGATCGAGCTGGAGTCGGAACCGGGCACAGGCACGCGCGTTCGTATCGTCTTTATCACTTACCTTACAACCGTGTAAGGTAAGTGAAAGGCAAATCGATAGGCCGCCTTTTTCTCTCCGGCTACAATGGCACTATGAGACGGACGGCGGCTTTAGCTTTAGGCCGCCTGCCGACAAGGAGAAGGAGAGAAAACGCGATGGAAATGCTAAGCGTACGTCAATTAAGCAAAATTTACGGGGGCAAGGTGCCTTCGCGGGCGCTGAGCGACATTAACCTGTCGATCGAGGAGGGTGAGTTCGTCGGCATTATGGGCCCGTCCGGCAGCGGCAAAACGACGCTGCTGAATCTCGTAGCCGCGATCGATGCGCCGACGACGGGAGAGGTGCTGATCGGCGGCCGCAATCCGCACAAGCTGAAGAAGGGGGAACTGGCGAAGTTCCGGCGGCGCGAGCTCGGCTTCGTGTTCCAGGATTTCAATCTGCTGAACACGCTGACCGTGGAGGAGAACATCGTGCTGCCGCTGACGCTGGAGGGCGAATCGGTTAAAGCGATGGAAAGCAAGGTGCGCGACATTGCCGCCAAGCTCGGTATCGAGTCGATTCTGAACAAGCGCACTTACGAAATTTCCGGCGGACAGGCGCAGCGGACGGCAATCGCGCGGGCGATGATTCACAAGCCTAAATTTCTGTTCGCGGACGAGCCGACGGGCAACCTCGATTCGAAAGCGGCCAAAGACGTCATGGACATACTCGTGGCGCTGAATCGCTCGGAACGGACGGCGATGATGCTCGTCACGCACGATGCGGTCGCCGCGAGCTACTGCCATCGGGTCGTATTCATCAAGGACGGCCAACTGTTCAATGAGATTCATTGCGGGGAGAGCAGACAGGCGTTCTTCCAGAAAATTATCGACGTGCTGTCGCTGCTGGGAGGGAACGCGCATGACCTTTCGACGATTCGCGTTTAACAACGTCATGCGCAATAAGCGCACGTACGCCGCCTATTTTCTGAGCAGCGCATTTTCCGTAATGGCGTTCTTCGTCTATGCCGTATTTGCGTTTCACCCCGACGTGTCCGGCGGAACGGTGCACAGCAACGTGTCTACCGCGATGCATTTTGCCGAAGGGCTGATCTACGTCTTCTCGTTTTTCTTTGTGTTGTACTCGATGAGCGCTTTTCTGAAGACGAGGAAGAAGGAATTTGGCCTGCTGGTCATGCTAGGGATGAGCGATTCGCAGCTTAAGACAATGGTGTTTCTGGAAAATGTGTTGATCGGATTGGGAGCTACGGCGGCGGGAATCGGCATGGGGCTCGTGATGGCCAAGGTCATGCTGCTGATGGCCGAAAACTTGCTGGGACTGGACGATACGTTGAAGTTCTACTTGCCATGGGAGGCGCTCGGGCTAACGCTGGCCGCTTTCCTAGCGCTCTTCGTCGTCATTTCGGCGTTCACTGTAGTTATCTTGCGCGGCAATCATCTGATCGACCTTCTGAAAGGGAGCGCAAAACCGAAGAAGGAGCCGAAGGCGTCCATCCTGCTGTCGCTGCTGGCAGTTGTGCTGCTCGGCACGGGCTATACGATCGCCTTGATCGCCAAAGGCCTAGTCGTGTTCATGGTAATGATTCCCGTGACGCTGGTGGTGATTGTCGGAACCTACTTCCTATTCACGCAGCTCAGCGTCTACATCATTCATAAGTGCCGGAGCAACCGTTCATTCTTCTGGCGCAAAACGAATCTGTTATTTCTGTCCGACCTGGCTTATCGAATGAAGGATAACGCTCGGACGTTTTTCATGGTAGCGATTTTGTCGACGGTTGCATTCTCGGCGATCGGTTCTTTGGTCGGCTTTAAGACGATGGCAACTAATGTTCTGCTGGACGAAAGTCCGTTCGCATTCGAATACACTTCCGGCAAGAGCGGGACGGAGCGCGTGAAAGCGGAAGTTACGGAGATCGAGCGCACGCTTCAAGAGGCAGAATTCCAATACCGCAAGCTGGAAGCTTCGATGTCGGACCAGAAGCTCGCACAATCGAAGGAAAGCGTATTTGTTCTGAAAGCATCCGAATTCAACGCGATTGCGGAAGCGGCGGGAGAGAAACCGGTCAAGCTGAAAGAAAACGAATCGATGATGATCTATTATACGAACTTGATGGTCGGCAATCAGGTCGAAGCTCCCAAGAAAGCCGTTCTCAAGGCGAGAGGAGTCGAGCTTGACCCGATCGGGTCGCAGGCTTCGGTGACGTTGAGGGCTTTCGGGGATTACTATGTCGTGACGGACGAGCAGTACGATAGGCTGGAGCACTCGTCTGTAAGATACTTTTACGCGTTTGATGTGAAGGAATGGAAGAAGACGAAGGACGTCGGGCAGGCGCTCGAGGAGAAGCTTGCGGCAAGCGACAGCCGATTTTTCTCCGTCGCCTACGATCTGCATGAGATGAACCAAGCTTTCGGCATCGTACTGTTCATCGGCTTGTTTATCGGAGCTGTTTTTTTCGTCGCCTCGGGAAGCTTCCTGTATTTCCGCCTATATGCAGACTTGCCGGACGATAAAGCGAAGTTCAAGTCAATTGCCAAGCTCGGCTTGACCGACAGGGAGCTATCCGGAATTGTCACGAAGCAGTTGATGATTCTATTCTTCGTGCCGATCGTTGTCGCCTTTGTGCACGGCGTAGTCGCGCTCACCTCGATGCAGAATATGTTCGGCTACTCGTTGATGACGACGTCGATGACGGTGCTCGGCACGTTTATGTTGATCCAAGCCATTTACTTCCTATTGATCCGCGGACGTTACGTCAGGGAGGTCGTCGCAAACGGGTAATCTTGAAACGGCTCCTCCGCTGTGGGAAAATGAAAGAGGCTGTTTTTTTCGCGGCAGCCTCATCTACATATTCTAAGCGCAGGAGAGGATGGGTTCGGATGAGAACGATCAAGCTGGGAACGAGTCAACTAGACGTGCCTGTTGTCGCGGTAGGCTGCATGAGAATCAATTCGCTGGAAAAGGGCGAGGCGGAGCGCTTCGTTCGGACGGCGATGGAGCAGGGCGCGAATTTCTTTGATCATGCCGACATTTACGGCAAAGGGGTTTGCGAAGAAATTTTCGCAGACGCAGTCGGGATGAACGCTACTGTTCGCGAGCAGATGATTTTACAGTCGAAGTGCGGCATTCGCCCGGGCATGTTCGACTTCTCCAAAGAGCATATATTGTCATCGGTGGACGTTATTCTGCAAAGGCTGAAAACCGAATATTTGGACATTCTGCTGCTTCATCGACCGGATGCGCTAGTCGAGCCGGAAGAGGTAGCCGAAGCGTTCGACCTGCTGGAAAGCTCGGGCAAGGTTCGCCATTTCGGCGTATCCAACCAGAAGCCGATGCAAATCGAGCTGTTGAAAAAGCACGTGAAGCAGCCGATTGTGGCCAATCAGCTGCAGCTGAGCATCACGAACGCGACTATGATCTCCAACGGCGTTAACGTGAATATGGAGAATGAATCGGCGATCGATCGCGACGGCAGCATTTTGGATTATTGCCGCCTCCACGACATTACGGTTCAGCCTTGGTCTCCGTTCCAGTACGGATTTTTCGAGGGCGTGTTCCTGAACAACGACAAGTTCCCCGAGCTGAACGCGAAGATCGACGAGATCGCAGCCAACTATGGCGTTAGCAATACGACGCTCGCTATCGCATGGCTGCTGCGTCATCCGGCCGGCATGCAGCCGGTAACCGGCACGATGAACATCGAGCGGCTGATCGATTGCTGCAAAGCGAGCGACGTTCATTTGACGCGTCAGGAATGGTACGAGATTTTCCGTGCGGCGGGCAACATTTTGCCGTAAGGTTATTGTATAATTAACGCATCTCCCTTGAGAGGAGGAGGATGAAATTGGCAATCAAAGATTGTCGGACTAGCCGAACTCATGCAAAGCCCGATACGGAGGCGATACTTTGCATGGGGTGCATGTTGATTCATCCTATCGCCTAATAAGCAAGCATAGCTTCGTTTCCGTCATTTGGCTTTGCACTTGTTTGTAACGAATACAAATAAGGAGCTGAAGTCCGAATGTGCGAAACTTTTATTGCAAACCATCAATTTAATGCCATTAAGAAACATGCGGAGAACGTCTTAAACGCGGTACGTACCGCTTCCGACCCCAAGGTCATCGAATCGGTCAAGTCGAGCGCGGAAGCCGAAGTTGCGGCGATGTTCCCGCAAGCGGCAGGGGAGCGGCTCAAGCTGCTCGGAGCGATCGTTAACGTTCAGACGGCCGAGGATTACGCGAAATTCACGCGCGCCTTGGAGCCTTACCTGACCGAGTTCCCGCAAGTGACGAAAGAGCAGATCGTTAAGCTGTTTCCGAAAAACAAGAAGCTGAAGCTGCCCGACCTGGCCGCGATCGATTATCGTTATATCACGTATTTAAGCTGGCTGGACGTCGCTTCGAACAAGCTGTTCATCGTTTATCCGCTGGGCGGAAAGCTGGTAGGCGTCGAAGGCAGATATACGCCAATGAACAAGAAGAACTACTGCTTTATTTGCCGCAAGTACGACGAACTGGCGCTTTTCTCCGCGGTATCAAAGAAAAGGCCGCCAAACAGCTCGCCCGATTACTACAAGGCGGTGGGAAACTACCTGTGCGCAAGCGGCCATGACTGCAACGCCAACATGACCGATTTGACGGCGCTCGAGAGCTTTATTCGCTCAGTGCTCGCATAGTTTGCGCTTGACGATGGCAGTCTCATAAGTAAATAGATAAACCCGTTATAATGTAATTTCAGGAGCGTATGAGGCAGTCTCCGGGAGACACATACACCTTGCCTTTTTATTATCGAATGTATTTCAGATCAACTTGGTTGACTTATGAGCCAGCCCCCGTCTAATTCTTGTTCAATTAAGCGTCCGCAAATCTATTCTCTGCGGGCGCTTTTTGGCGTACTTGGCATGCATTCGCTCGTTCGCTCATATGTTGAAAATACGACTTCTTGTCCGATTTTTCAGTAAGGGGGCTTAGCGTTGTGAAGTATATCGCCATAAGGGGGATCGGCACGGCCGTTCCGTCAAATCGTCTGGAGCAAGAGGACGCTTCGCGGCGATTAAAGGAAGCGTTAAGGGATCGACCGACAGACGCGAGATGGGTCCAGCGGATTTTCGCAAGCTGCGGGGTAGAGAGTCGCTATACCTGCGAGCCTGAATTGTTGAAGCAGGCGGACCGCTGCCGGTACATTCCCGCTTCGGCGGAAGTTCGCATTCCCACGACAGCGGAACGGATGGGGCTCTATCGCGAAGCATCCGTTCCGCTCGCCGAGGAAGCTGCAAGGAAAGCGTTGGCCGATAGCGGGATCCATCCCGGAGACATAACTCATCTCATTGCAGCGAGCTGCACGGGGATGTTTCTTCCCGGACTGGATACGGAGCTAAGCGGAAGGCTCGACTTGCGTGCGGACGTGAACAGGACGCCGCTTACGTTTTTGGGATGCGCGGCCGGTCTGACTGCATTGAGGCTGGCGCTGGAAACGGTTCGCGCCGATCGCGAAGCTCAGGTGCTTGTCGTTATGACGGAGCTGTGCAGCCTACATATCCAACCTTCCTTCGATCGCGAGGAGCTCTTTACTTCCGCCTTGTTCGGCGATGGAGCGTCGGCTTGTGTGGTGGCGGCGCCGGTGCCCGGACAGCGGGGGATCCTGGCGATCCATGAGGCGCAAGCGGCGACGATTCCTCGCAGCGCAGAGCTTATGCAATGGACGATCGGCAATTACGGCTTTCGACTGCGGCTTTCTCCGGAAATTCCGGCGCTGATTGCAGAGCAGGTTCCCGAAGCGGTCCGAACGTTCGGGGCCGGTGAGGAAATTCCGGAGCTATGGGCGATCCATCCGGGAGGGAGAGGCATCATCGACGCAGTCGCCTCCGCGTTTCGGCTAACGGACGGTCAAGTCGAGGCCAGCCGCTCGGTGCTTCGCGAGTACGGCAACATGTCTTCGGCAACCATTCTGTTTGTGCTGGATCGGTTGCGAGAACGGCAGCGCCGGGCGAATGAGCAAGCGAAGCAAGGCATTGCCCTGGCGTTCGGACCCGGAATGGTCGCCGAAATGCTTCGCTTCTCCTATCAACCATGCTAGGCGAACAGCGACTGAGTCGGCGCTCTTCGGAGCCGGAGCTGATGGACGATTTTACTTTCGGCGGAGAACCGCTTCGCGAAGCGCTGCGGCATCTGCATCGGTTGAATCGCTTGTTCGGAGCAAGCGGGCCGATAGTTTATGGCATTAATCAATTGTGGAGGGGCGCCGGCAAGCCAGCCGCGCTGACCGTCCTCGACGTCGGCTCCGGTTCAGGAGACATCAACCGAGCCGTGTTGAAGTGGGCAGACCGAAGAGGCGTGAACCTGAACGTTATTTTGACCGATCTCACGGAGGAAGCCGGAAGAGAGGCCGAGCGCCTGTTCCGCTATGAACGGCGCGTGACCTTTGTGAGGCAGGATTTTTTCGAGCTGAAGGACGGAGCGGCCGATATCGTGACCGCGTCGCAGTTCGCGCATCATTTTCCGTCGGAACGTCTGCCGGAGGTGGTGGGAAAAATGCGTAAAGCTGCCCGAATCGGCGTTGTCTTGGGCGACATTCACCGTCACTGGCTTCCGTGGGCGGCGGTGTGGCTGGCGACGCGGCTGTTGTCGCGCAATCGCTATATCCGGCATGACGGTCCGCTTTCTGTAGCAAAGGGGTTCAGGGGCAGCGATTTTCGCGAGCTTGCCGAGCAGATCGACCGGCCCGTGCTGTCGTATCGATGGCGGCCGCTGTTTCGCTATAGCGTTATCGTACCTCAATTGCGGGAGGACGAAAGCCATGAGAACGAAATTTGACGCCGTCGTCATCGGCGCGGGAATCGCCGGAAGCGCTGCCGCCTGCGCGCTGGCCAGACGGGGCTGGGAAGTCGCGCTGATCGACAAAGACAAGTTTCCCCGACATAAGGCGTGCGGCGAGTTTCTGTCTCCGGAGTCGCTTGGGACGCTGAAGAAGCTGGGCCTAAGTCGAGCGATCGCCGCTTTAGGGCCGGCGACGATCCGAACGGTGCGACTCCATACGGAACGCGGCGGCGCATCATTGCAGGTTCCGCTTCCGGGACCGGCTATCGGGTTAAGCCGTCTGGCGCTGGATTCTGCCTTGCAGCAATCAGCCCGGGCCGAGGGCGCCAGCGTCTACACCGGGGTGACGGTAGCGGGAATATCGGACATCGGCGACGACCGCTTTGTGACGCTCTCGGCGAAGGACGGCGGCGAGCTTGTGCGGGCGCGAGCTGTCATTGCGGCTTGGGGACGGCATCCGCTGCGCTCCTATGATCGAACCAAAGCGGAGCCAGCGAGCGGAGAAACGTATATGGGTATCAAAACCCACTACTCTACTATCGACACGGACGAGGCGGTCGATCTTTATTTTTTCAAGGACGGATATATCGGACTTGCGCCGATCGAGGGAGGGCGACTGAACGCGGCCGCGATCATCACGCCGTCGGCTTATCGCCGGTATGGCTCGACGAATGCGGTCGCCCATATACTGGACGAAGCCTCGGCGCGCATCCCCCTCCTGCGCAGAAGATTGGAGAAAGCGGCGCCGGTGCCCGGAACTCAAGCCGCTGCCGCTCCGGTGCGAACGCGGGCGAAGCCGAGCTGTTGGAACGGGCTTCCGTGCGTGGGCGACGCCATGGCGGCGATTCCTCCTTTTTGCGGAGACGGAATGGCGATGGCGCTGCGTTCGGCGGAGCTGTGCGTACCGATGGCGGACGCTTATTTGCACGGATTGAGTACTTACGAGCAATGGGAAGAGACATATACGGCGCAAATCCGGGAGGAGTTTGCCGGTCCGCTCCGATGGGGCGGCTGGCTAGAGCGACTGTTGACGCGTCCGGCGCTGGCAGCGTGGGCGCTTCGAGCCGGCGCGGTCATGCCGGGAATCGCGGAGAGACTGGTACGGGCGACGAGACTGCGGCATTAAACGGAGGGAGGTAGCATATGAGCAGGCGGGTAGCAATAACGGGGATGGGCTGCGTGACTCCGATCGGAACGGATAAGTCGGAAATGTGGCGCAATGCGTTAAATAGCGTTACGGGCATTCGTCGGTTATCCGAGGAGCTGACGGCGCAATTGCCGGTGAAGCTGGCTGCGACAATAGACGAATTCGATCCGCTGCGAACGATGGAGGCCAAGGAAACGAGAAAAACCGACCGCTTCATGCAGTTGGCGATCGCGGCGGCCGACGAAGCGGTGCGGGATAGCGGATTGGTTTTGGGAGACAACGTTGATCCGCAGCGGACGGGCGTATGGATCGGAAGCGGAGTCGGCGGCATTGCGACGTTCGAAGCGGGAATGACGGGAGCGGTCGAAAATGGATACGATCGCGTATCTCCGTTTGCCCTGCCGATGTTTCTGCCCAATATGGCGGCCAGCCGCGTAGCGATTCGTTTCGGAGCGAAGGGGATAACGGCGTGTACGACGACGGCTTGCGCTTCCGGCTCGCAATCGATCGGAGAGGCTTTTCGGGCCATCCGCAGAGGAGAGGCCGACGCGATGATCGCCGGAGGCGCGGAGGCTCCGATTTGCCGAATCGGACTGGCTTCGTTCGCCGCTATGCGGGCGCTGTCGCTGCAGACCGACCCATCGCAAGGCAGTCGCCCGTTCGATAGAAGGCGCGACGGCTTCGTCATGGGCGAAGGAGCGGGGATGCTCGTCCTGGAGGCATGGGAGCATGCAAAGGCGCGCCGCGCCCCGATTTATGCCGAACTGCTCGGATACGGAGCTTGCGGCGAAGGCTATCATATCGCGGCGCCGCGCCCCGACGGGAGCGATTGGGCCAGGGCGATGAACCTCGCGCTGGAGGATGCCGCCCTGTCCAGAGGCAGCATCGGCTACATCAACGCTCATGGGACGAGCACGCCTTTGAACGACGCGACCGAGACGCTTGCGATCAAATCGGCGTTTGGCTCCCGCGCCTATGACGTCTCGATCAGCTCGACCAAATCGATGACCGGACATTTGCTTGGCGCATCGGGAGCGGTGGAGGCGGTATTGACCGCGCTCGCGCTGAGAGACGGAATTATCCCTCCGACGGTCAACTATCAGGAGCGGGACGGCGACCTGGATTTGGACTATACGCCCAATATGGCCAAGCCTAAGCGGTTGGTCGCGGCGATGTCCAACACGTTCGCTTTCGGCGGCCATAACGCTGTGCTTGTGTTCGGCAGATGACTCTGCGGCGCTTGACGAACACAGCGATCCGACGGCGCTCGTGGATTATCGGCTTCTGGCTTATTCTGGCCGCTTGCTTCACTCCGCTAGCCGCCAAGCTGCCGGACGTGCTCGGGGATCACGGTTTGGAGACGGACGGCCAATATGCTGACGTTCAAAGACTGCTGTCGCAGGAGCTGCGGATGCCGGAGGAACCGGTAATCGTCTTGTTCCATAACCACGACGGCAGATCCTCTCGAAGTTTTGGCCAGTCGATTGCGAACACGATGAGCCGGATCGGTCAAATTTCCGGAACGCATGTCGCATCGTCTCCGCTTGAGCGGCGGGAAATGCTGCAGGGAGAATACGCTTACGCCACGCTTGCCATTCTCCCCGGCTCGATGGAGGACAAGCGGCTCGCATTGGAGCGAATTCGCAGCGTGCTGACAAACAGCGGCGACGTCAAAGCGACGCTGACCGGCAAGCCGGTTGTGCAGCAGGACGTTAACCGCTTGAGCCGAACGGATTTGCAAGCGGCCGAAGCCGTCGGCCTGCCGATCGCGTTCGGACTGCTCGTTTTCGCGCTCGGAGGGTTGCTGCCCGCCGTTCTTCCGCTTGCAGCGGGCGGCATCACGGTTATCGTCTCCATGGGGATGATGTGCCTGATCGGACAATACAGCGGACTGTCGCTGTCTGTGTTCGTGTACAACGTCATCCCGATGGTCGGCATGGCCGTATGCATCGATTTCGCGTTGCTGATGGTGAGTCGTTTCCGGGAAGAGCGCCGGGGGCAGAAGGCGGACGAAGCGCTGCGCAGGACGATGATCACCTCAGGAAGAGCGGTGACAATATCCGCAGGCTGCGTTGCACTCGCGCTGCTCGGCACGCTCTACGTTCGCATGCCCATTTTCAATACCGTTGCGCTGGGGACGCTCGTCGTTTTGGCCGTTTCGATGCTTGTGAACCTGACTTTCGTTCCGGCGCTGCTATATGCGCTTCGCGGAAGACTGGCTTCCCGCAGGGAGAGACCGCACCCTTCCGGCAGGCTATGGCGGACGCTCGCGATTGCCGTTATGAGACGGCCGGCTGCTGCTGTAACTTTTGCCATGGGCTTTCTGCTCATCTGCATGTTCCCGATCCGCTCCTTGGAGGTTGGCGTGCCGGGACCGCAATCGCTGCCGCAGTCTCAGGAATCACGACTGGCCGCCGAAGCGTTCGCTCTTCATTTTCAACCGTCGTCCGCATCGCAGGTGTGGCTTTCGGTGAAGGAGGGGCCCGGCAGCAGACAAGCTGTTGAAAGCATTCGTCATGAGCTGCTTCGCGATCCGTATGTGATGCAAGCGGATATTAAGGAAGGTCATCTGGCCGGCGGTCAGGTGCATCGCTGGATTTCGATATGGCTGCAGGGGGATAAAGCAGCGAGTACGACGATGCAATGGTTGCGGGATCGAGACAGGCAATATGCCGATCTTGACGTGAAGATCGGAGGAGAACCGAAATACGATCAGGAGGTACATGACGAGGTGTTCGGCCGTATGAAGCACGTGTTGATCTTCGTTGTCCTGTCCAATTTTCTCGTTATCGCGGCGGCCTTCCGTTCTTTGTTCATTCCCGTGAAGGCGATTGCGATGAATTTGATGTCCATAGCGGCTTCCTTCGGTCTGCTGTCCTGGCTGTTTCAAGGAGGCCGTTTCGGTATCGAAGCGACCGACATTGCGATTATGATTCCGGTGTTTATTTTTGGCATGACATTCGGCATCAGTATGGATTACGGCATTTTTCTATTATCGCGAATATATGAGGGCTACGGGGAAACTCGCGACAACGACAGGGCGATTCGTGAAGGATTGACGGCTTCGGGAAGCATCATCGCATCGGCGGCAGCGATCATGATCGCGGTTACGGCTCCGTTCGCGTTAGCCGACGTCTCGGGGGTTAAGCAGCTTGGCATCGGCATTGCGGCCGTTGTGCTTCTAGATGCGACTATCGTGCGGATGCTCCTTGTCCCGGCGCTGATGAAATGTTTCGGAAAATGGAATTGGTGGCTGCCGTTTGTGAGAAGCTAAGCCAAAGCTTCCAATTCTTAACCGAACAGCAAAGGAGCGCACAGGATGAAGCAGCTTCCCGAATTTCCGCAGTCGTACTGGACGTCGTCTGTCCGTCTGCCCGAATTTCCTCCGTTAACGAGCGATACGGAGGCCGATGTCGTCATCGTCGGCGCCGGAATTACCGGAATTACTGCCGCTTATTTGCTGTCCCGCGCCGGGAGAAAGACCATTCTCCTGGAAGCGGGTCGCATTCTTAACGGAACGACCGGACATACGACCGCCAAAATTACCACCCAGCACGATCTGATCTATGACGAGTTCATCAACCACTTTGGCGAGGACAAAACGCGTCTGTACTATGAGGCCAATCTTGAGGCCCTGAATTTTATGCGCGAGACGATTGCCACGGAAAGCATCGACTGCGAATTGGCGGACGAGCCTTCCTATATTTACACCGAGTCCGATTTGGCGATCGAAAATCTTGAGAACGAGCTCCGCGCCTACGAGAAGCTCGGCATCTCCGGAGAGCTGACGGATCACATTGCGCTACCGGTTGAAATCAAGGCAGCCCTGCTAATGCCCAATCAAGCCAGATTTCATCCACTGTCCTATTTATTGGCATTAACAAACAAGGCGATGGAGGCGGGGGCTCGAATTTTTGAGCAGACGACGGCGATGAAGGTGGAGGATGGAGACGCGCCGGTCATACTTACGGAAGCGGGAGTCCGCATTCGTTGCGGCCATGTGATTTGCGCCTCACACTTTCCGTTCGCCGATTGGAAAGGATTTTATTTCGCGCGCATGCATGCGGAGCGCTCCTATGTTCTAGGGGTTAAAATCGAAGAGAGCTATGGCGGCGGAATGTACATCAATGCGGACAATCCGAAACGGTCGATCCGGCTTGCAGCCGACGGTCAGGAACCGCTTGTGCTGATTGGCGGTGAAGGCCATAAAGCCGGGCAGAGTCCCTGCACGATCCGCCATTACGATGCGCTGAAGACATTTGCCGATTCTCTGTACCGCGTGAGGGAGATCGGTTATCGCTGGTCTGCTCAAGATCTTGTTACATTGGACAAAATGCCCTACATCGGGCGGATTACTTCCGGTTCGGATCGCATTTTCGTCGCGACCGGATATCGGAAATGGGGAATGACGAACGGAACGGCTGCCGCACGTCTGTTGACCAATCTGGTTTTGGGTCAAGAGGATCGGTATCGAGAATTGTTCGATCCGTCCCGTTTGCGTGCAGATCCCGATATCAAAAGCTTCGTAACCGACAATTTGGACGTCGCTAAGCAGCTTATCGCCGGTAAAATGGATATCGTGTATCGGTTGCCAAGCAGCCTTATCCCGGGAGAAGGCGCAACTGTCCGCGTTAACGGCAAGCGAGCAGGCGCTTATCGCGATCCGGAAGGAAAGCTGCATGTGGTGGATACGACTTGCACGCATATGGGCTGCGAGACGAATTGGAACGACGGGGACCTGACATGGGATTGCCCGTGCCATGGATCGCGTTTCTCGTATACGGGCGAGGTGGTCGAGGGGCCGGCCAAGGAGCCTCTTACCGTTATTGAGGTTAATGAAGTTAGTAAAGTTACATAAATAATATTATGTAAACTTAAGTAAACATCGACTAATATGAAATCAGGAATCGCCGAACATGTCGTGAGAGACGATGTGCGTCGGCGTTTCTTTTTCGTTTGGTCAAATCTGAAGGAGCATGTAAAATAAAAAAAGAGACCGGAAGAATTCGAATAGTTCATTAAGGGAGATTCTGCAGGATGATAAAGATCGGCGTTCAAACCTATATCGTTAATGGGGTTAATTATCATATTCGCTCGGCGATTGCCAACGATGCGGCGGCTCTGTCCGATCTAAGGCTACAGATTGATGGGGAAACTGAGAATATGGATCGGGAGCGCGGGGAGAACTTTTTGGACTCTTCCGCATTCGAGCGGCTTATTCTAACGGATATCGAAAGCCCAAGAAATCTATTTCTCGTTGCCGAAGCTGGGGGACGTTTGGTCGGTTTCTCCAGATGCGAGGGCAGTACTCTTAAGAGACTCGCCCATAAAGTAGATTTCGGAGTATGCGTACTGAAAGACTACTGGGGCTGCGGGATCGGTACAAACTTATTAGAGCAATCGTTGGCGTGGGCCGACGACCAAGGCGTCGCTAAGGTTGCTTTGCAGGTGCTGGAAACGAACGAAAAGGCAATTGCTTTGTACAAGAGGCTCGGTTTCGAGGAGGAAGGCTTGCTGAGAAACGACAAGCTTTTGGGAAACGGACTTTACTATAATACTGTAGTGATGGGACGACTTCGAGGTTAAGCTAGACGCGCGATTGTGGTAGACTAAGATGCAAAATGCCAAGGCGGTTCTCCTTCTGATCTGCAGATGGACGACCGCCTTGTTTTTTGCGAGAGTGATGGATAGCCGATTTGGTCTTGCCGACATATAATGTCGTAATCCGTTCTTTAGGGTTCGAGAATGAGTCGAGACGATAAAGGAGATGTATAGCGAATTGACTACCTACAATTTTCGACGACTCATCCAGACGGCAATCCTGCCAGAGAAAGAGAAGCTGGTCTGTTGACATCCCGGATGATGATCAAAATCGTGCAGAGGGGTTAGCCCCTGATGCAGCCGTTGTTCCAATGCTTCCAGAATCCGCTGTATCCGCTGAACAAGCGCTTGAATTGGACAAGCTGCATGCGGAGACGTTTAATTATTTTACGGGGCGGATATAGGACACCTAAATATGGCTCAATCTCAATACCAGTGCTTGACCTGTATGTTTTTACACACAAGTTGCCCCCAAAACTGTTCGTCAAAGCCTGTTGTATGAAAAACCACACAAAATCGTGCAGAGATATCTAAAAAAGCGGAAATTTATACGACATTTCATATAAAGTACCTGTCATCGTCTGAAAAAGACCGTTCCGTGTGGGAAAAATCATACAAAACAGAGCATCCCTTTCTGGCGCGCTCCAGCCAACCTCATAAGTCAAGCACTCATTTCGGTTTTGAACCCTAAATATTACAATAAAAAACGGGATGTTCTGAAGTGGGAAAGCGTTGTAAAAGTAGTGGTGAAAAGTGGAAATAATAGTACAATGATATAACAGGCTACCGTCACGAAAGGCAGTCTAATGACGATCGGGCAGAATAATCCAGTTACAAGTATTGATTAACCCAGCACCCCGATTTAAAGGGAGTTATCCTATTGCGTTATGACCTTGATATTGCTTGCACTTCTTATCTGACACTTCACGAACAAAAACTGCGGATCAAGTCGTTTCTAATAGAGTATTTTGGCACGGTGCGCTTTTCTCTTGTTGAGACAGGTTCATCTATTACAGCCGTACAGGACGAAACGATTTTGTTCGAATGGGTTAATGCGGGCAGACCGGACCGAACGGCTAAAGAATTGTTTCTTTTTGAATGGACAGAGCAAGAGAGCTGGGGTGGGCATTTCTTATTGAAATGCAGCTTTTTTACCCGTTTGGAAGATAACAGCCGACAGAAGCAATTCGAGAAAATCGTTTTGCAAATCAAAGAGCATATGGATCATCCCACTTTGACACTCCGTATCACCGTAAAAGATAATCTCATCGATGTGCGGCAATTTCATCGTCGTGGTGATGGGAATATCGGCTACGGGCTATACCCTTATGCTGAAGATGAGAAGGGGCATTGGCGGGATAATTTGGGTATCGGCTTATGGATATATCGCGAGGATTTTCATCTTTTATACGAAGGAATCAAGCAGGTATATCCACTTAAGGGGAAAGGTTTTGAGAATTTTGATCATACCGGCATGAATATCATTAGTAAATCGGAATGGCAAGTGATCCTGGACCATTGGTCTATACTAGCAATTAATAACCCATCCAGCGCTGAATTTATTGATTATGTAGGCCGGTGGGTGGTAGCAACGCTAGAGCATGTAAACGAAATTGCTATCGAAGGGAATTTGTAATTTGCTGTTTTGCGGAGGAATTGTAGTCTATACAAAAAAGGGGAGACAATCGTGATAAGGGATCGGGCGACTTGGAATAAACAAACAAGTGAATATAAGGAGGAGCTGTTGCGCGAGTTAAATGCACGCCTGCCTGCCGGTTTCACGTTTCTGAAAATGGAACGCTTCGAGCGGTTCGGGCTTGAGCTGGAAACGGGTATCTTTGTGTATGAAGGCTGCGAATTCGTATATGTGCCCGGTGACCGGGTTACACTCGGATGGGAGCAATGGGCAATCGGACCGGATGAAGAGACGAAAGGAGAGCTTGAGAGCGGCCTGGAGGATTTGAGCAGAGAGCCTGCGGAGTTGGAGCATGTACTACGAGAGCAAATGTCGCCAGTGCGAGATGCTGACATAGGTCCGTTGTTAATTGAGCGCCAAACCCGCCTTGTTGCCTGGTATGAGGTGGAACTGGATGACTTGGATCCGGAAGAAGACAGCGATGTGCTGGAGGCGCTCGAACTCGTCAAGTCCTCGAATTACGGCTCCTATGAGCAGCATCAGTCTTTTCGATTGGACAATGAGGATGGGCGTATCCGCATTTGGTTGTTTGCCGATAGTCCCAGCCAGCAGGCTTGGGCGAAAGATGAACTGCCCGATGGCTTCGATTTGTTAACCGAAGAGGAATGGGAATATGTGTACGGTGGAGGTCGTCGAACGTTATTTCCTTGGGGCGACAGCTTCGACTATCGCATGAAGGTCAGGCACTTTGGAGAACTGAATCCGGAACAGAAAGAGCAGGGCGAACCGGCAGTGAGCGACAGAGCTTTCGATCTGGAGGGGAGTAGCGGCATGGGGCTACAATTCCTTGGCGATCCTTACAAACAGGAGCTGACCGTATCGCCTGAAGGGCTCGTGCGCGGCAAAGGCGGGGACGGCGGTGCGCTTATCTGTGGCGGTATGGGCGTCACATGGGGCTATGTTCCTGTCGCTACCTATTATCGCGCCCCCTATGAGGAAGAGTTGGAGTGGGAGGACCGTGCCGAATACTTGCATTATCGCCGCATCGTTCGTCTTTAATCAACCATGGAGCTTCGAGAAGTTTTGAGCCCCACGGCGACTGCAACGGAACGGTTAGTGGGTAAGTTGATTGCGATAAAATCCGACTTGAGTGTTGAAGGGGTAACTACAGATGACAGAAACGAAAAATAATGAAACCTTGCATCATGCTTGTTATAACCAAAATGTAGACCTGGTGAGGGAGTATGTAAGTAACGCGAAAGCGAATAGTCTAAATAAAAAGCTGACTGATTATTCGAAACCGATAAACGGAACACCTTTGCAAATAGCGTGTAGAGTAGGGAATCTGGATATAGTGAAGCTTCTAATCGAAGCAGGTGCAGATAAAGAAATTAAAGATGTCGGAAGACAATCGCCCTTATCAATTGCAATTAGTCACAATTACATAGAGATAACTCGGTATTTAGTTGAAGCAGGCGCAGATGTCCATTCCAAAGGTCCGAACAATTTGCAGCCGATACATTTTGCATGTGAACGTGGAAATAAAGAAATGATTGAATTACTATTAGCCCAAGGAGTCGATATTAATCAACTTGATAGCCTCAAAAGCTCGTTACTTGACTTCACAACAAATCTGTCCGGAGGAAATCTGGAAGCGACAAAAACGCTTATCGAAAATGGAATCGATCAGAAGTATTATTCTTCAGCGTTTAAATGGGCTTGTTGGAGAAATAATTTGAAAATAGCTGCATATTTGCTTGAGAAAGGAGCGGATTACAAGAGTCAAACAACCCCGAAGTCAGAATTGTTGTTTTGGATTTGCGGGTTAGGATACAAAGAAATTGTTGAGCTGTTACTTGGAGTTGGCGTCGACTTTACTACACCGGTTAAATTTAAGGGTAAAATGCGTTTATATAATGGTAGCCCTTTGGAAAGAGCTATTGAAGCGAATCAATCTGAAATTGTAGATATGATTAGTTCTTTTAAAAGAAAGAGCGTTTAAAGAGCTATCAGCAGAAGATTGAGAATCGGCATACCGATGATGAAAAGCGAAAAACTACTGATCCAGATTCTGGATACAGCATTTTTTCGCTTTTTTATTATTACTATTTCACAAAACCCGTATTTTGTACATATGTCTATCAATGCGAAAACTTTGGCGCTGACAGGCTCCCCGTGCCGTTCGGCGCATTGCTCGGAATGGCACCGACACCAGCGATCAGCATGCTCCTGGGTCATCCGGTCACAGTGGGCGCCGCCGTTGTCTCATGATTGGACTATTTGTGAAGATTTAATGTTGAGCTAATCTGCCCGTTAGCTTAATGAAATATCGGGAATCGGTACACATTCTTGACATCCGACAATAAACAAAACGGATCCGGTCCCTGTACAAGTCCGGGCCGCATCCGCCACAATGGCTCCCTCCAGCGAGTTTCGTCTTAGAGAGTGGATATCCTATCATGAGGGAATATCGTCGCCCCCTATGAAATTCTACAGTTATTCATACTTCGTTGCGGCTTCAGTTTGTCCATTAATCCCAAATATTGCAGCCCATTCATTGACGATTGCACCGACCGCACCAACTATCGCCCTGAATACAAAATGGTCTGCCGTTTTGGCAGCCGAAGTTGGTGGGTCGGTCAAAACCTTAGTGTGACGAAGAGCAGCGCTGTGTTTTTAAGCGATCGGAAATATGGAAGAGTATTTCAACGCATGCGACGTGTTGAAAAGAATGATTTCTTCATCGCCAGAAAGACCGTTCGTCTCAGACAATTTTAATAACCCGGCAAACGTAGCGGCTCCTTCCGGGGATGCGGATATACCGAATGCGCCCAGTTTTCTCTGGGCGGCGCTTAGCTCCGTTTTGCTTACGGCGATCGCGTCTCCGCCCGTCTCCTTTAGAATCGAGATAAGCAAATTCAAGTCTGGTGGAAACGGGACGCGCATGCCGGTCGGATTCGCGGGCTCAGAAGTCATGTCTGCATCCGGAATCGCCGTCCCCTTCATTGCATCCACGATGGGACAACAGCCCTCTTCTTGGACACTGATCAATCGGGGCAATGCTCCCTGAATGAGCCCGAGCTGCCGAAGCTCTAAAAAACCTTTCCACATGCCGATAATACCTGAACCGCCTCCAGTCGGGTAAATAATCACGTTTGGAAGCCGCCAACCAAGCTGTTCTGCGATTTCAAAAGCCATCGTTTTCTTACCCTCTACCCTTCCAGGCTCGCGAAGAGTTCCAACGTTAAACCAGCCCATTTTATCTTTGCCACGTTCGATAATGGCCACGGCGTCGTGTATTTTTCCGTCAACGAGCGTAGTATGCGCGCCATACAGCCTGCATTCTTCGACGATTAGAGGCGGGCAATCTTTGGGAATGAAGACGTGCGCTTCTATTCCTGCACGTGCAGCATAGGCAGCGAAAGCCGAAGCCGCGTTGCCATTTGACGGTACGGCGGCGATTGGTACTTCACTCTCCGCCAGTAGGGACACTGCGACTGAGAAGCCCCGCGCCTTAAAGCTGCCGGTCGGGTTCTGCTCTTCTCTCTTCATCCAGACCCGATGCTGGGGAAGCTGTTTCTCGATTGCGGGCATCCGAATGAGCGGTGTGACGCCTTCTCCAAGCGTGATCGCTGAGGCGAGAGATTGGACGGGAAGCAATACATGATAGCGCCATAGCGTGTTGTTTTTGTTTTTGGCCAACGCTTTCGGAGTGAAGATGGAACTTACTTGAGTCATGTCATATTCGACAAGAAGCGTTCCTTGGCAATTCTCGCATTTGCCAATAAGTCGGAAGTCGAATATACTCTCGCATCTCGTGCACCGCAACCAGAATTTGCTCATCGTTATACCCATTCCTTTCGCTTCGCTCAAGCACAAAACGGAATGAAATCCATTCGCCTTAGGCTTTTTTTGTATGCTGAAGTTGCAGAGATACCGGTACACTACAAATCACGTGGTCCTTTCCCTTGCCGACGCTTAGACGAACTCAATTTGATCTTGACTGTTCCATCCTTCAAAAACTTCTAATGATCAGAGCGCCGGTAAGAGAAAGTCAGTCAGAATTTCGAGAGCTGGTGTTTACATTAAGCCACTTTTGGTTCAGTATGCCACCGCTGTCGTCAAAAGTGCGAAGCATCCCGAAATCCGAAACCGCTATTTGCAACTCAAGCGTCGTAGAGGCCACAAACGCGCGGTTATTGCGATTGCCCGAATGTTATTAACCGCCATCTACCACATCTTGAAGAATAAACAACCGTACAACCCTGATTTGTACAAGAAATCGGATGTTCGTCCAGTAGGCCGTGAAATTACGGTAGAACAGGCATTAAGTTGGTGCAAGCTCAGGGCTACCACATTATCGCGGCTGCAATCCAGTCAAAACAACCCATGATTTACCATAAATTCGTCATTGGAACGATTTATTTGCTGTTCTCACTTTCGTTACTGTGTGCGTTGGTTAGGGATTTCAGACTTTCACCCTCAAATCGGTTGTTTGGCCACATACAAGGCATATTCGAGCGGCCTGCGCACCGCTTTCAAGTAAGTGGATCGTGCCCCCGTCTTGAGAAAGACGTCCTTGCTCGGTTTGGGATTCGCTTCGATTAACCATACATGTCCTTCTTCGTCAACCCCTACGTCCATGCCGAATTCCATCATCGGTCCGTATTTCCGTTCAAATTCCACCACGAGCGAGTGCGCCATCCGTTTGCACTCCTCTTTAATTTCGACGGCTTTCTCGGGGCCGAAGCGTTCTCGCATGAACTCATCGAACTTGAGGGCTTTACCGTCGCCATAGAGCAGATTGGTCGTCGGGCTGCACGGACCGCCAATGCGAGTCGCGAGCCCCGTATACTCCCACCGCCCTTTTTTGTTTTTCTGGATCAAAAGTCGATTATCTACGACTCTACCGGGAATCAGCTCCAAATTTAGTCCTTGTTGCACGATGAACTTGCCGTTGCGTATTTGCTCGGAGCGCACCCACGCATTAACCCAACGGATGACTTGCTCGCGGTTGCCGAAAGCCGCTTTCCTCAAATCTTTCCCCCGCGTCCTTCCCCATACGATCCATTGGCTGTTCTTTTGCGCGATCCTAACGACGCTGCCACCCCCCGTGCCGTTCCCGGGTTTGACATAGACAAGTGGAAAGCGATCCATCATTTGAGACAAACGATCGGCAGAATAAGATAACGTTTGCGGGATCCATTTGCGAACCTCATCGATCCGGGATAACTCGCGGGTCACAACTCCTTTAAAAGCGAATTTGCTGCTGGTGAAAGGGAACAATTGCTTTCTGCGTAAATTCAAGAAGGCGCGCGTCCATTTACTCCTTCTTCGGTCGATGACGACATCCGGCCAGGGGCGTGCTATTTGTCGCCATTTGCCTTTTTTAGCAGGAGAAGATCCCAAAATCGTCATACTCTTGGTGCGCATGTCTTCCTCAGAAAAAAAGTAAACCATTGCACCCAATCTGGTCCCTTGCCTATACAAGTCTCGAAGATAGTCCGGCTCGGTGAACCCACCTTTTTTTCTCCTTGTGATTACACCAATTACGGGCGTCTGTCTACTCATCGGTATCTCCTTTTTTACGAGCTATAGTGTCTCCCGAAATCCTTCATGCTAACTTACACTTAAATGGGTATTCGTGCGACTGACAAAAGCCCATTCGAATTTCTCATTCGCCTAAGCCATTTCTGGAACCACCCATATACTAAGTGAGGCAAGTGATCACGAAGGGGGATTCAATATGCTGCGGAATATGTGTAAAGGCAAAATTCATAGGGCAACGGTGACCGAAGCTCGGATCGATTACGTCGGCAGTATTACGATTGACGCACTTCTTATGAAAGCAGCGAACATAATGCCTCACGAAATGGTGCAAATCACCAGTTTACGCAACGCAACCCGATGGATCACCTACGTCATCCCGGCACCTGAGCATTCAGGAAAAGTCTGTTTGAACGGCCCCCCAGCCCTTCTCTTTCAGCCTGGCGATCTTGTAATCGTGCTCAGCACGGGATTATTTGACGATCAGGAATCGGCTAACCTGAAGCCAACGGTCGTTTACGTAGACGAAAGCAATCAGATCGAAAAAATCGAAAGCCTTGACTTAACTGTTGCAAGGCAAGACATAGAACTGGGAAATTGAGTAACAGCTCAGGCCGAAAGAAAGGGATGATGGAATGGGAAAGTGGCAATTACACCGTTTTTACCTGAAGGATGGCGCTGTACGTAATCATCTTCCTAAAACATCCATTTATGCGAGTTCGTCGCTGAAACGCCTATTGAAGAAGCATAAGGCGGTGTACATTAAGCCGAATTACGAGCATCAAGGCATCGGGATAGTCAAAGCGTGGAGGATGAAATCCGGCGGTTTTACATTCGTAAAGGTCCGCGGCGTCCCCTCTGAACCAGTGAGCACGACGAACGAATTGTACCGCAAATTAAAGCTTCGAGGGAATCAACGATATGTGGTACAGGAAGCGATCCCGCTCGCAAGGGTCGATGGCCGTGTCTACGACATCCGTGTCATGATGATGCGCCTGAGAGGTCGCTGGACCTATGCGGGGATGCTAGCGAAGGTGGCGGGATCGGGCAGCGTAATTACTAACGTAAGGCGTGGCGGCGGCTACGTACTGAGCATTCCGGACGCGCTGCATCGTTCGAAGCAGCGCAGTCCTGGACGAAAGATAAAGCTGTTAAAATCGCTCAGCTACCGTATTTGTCGTCGTTTTGATTCTTATAAATACACGCGCCAAATCGGAATCGATTACGGTATCGAACCGTCCGGGAAAATATGGGTCATTGAAGTAAACTTCGATTTTCCATCACATGCTCTTTTCGCCAAGTTGAAGGATAAAAGTCATTACCGAAAAATCAAATCCATCGCCTCGACATGGAGAAATCGAAAATATAAACGACAAAAATAAATTTGCCTCTTCTATTCAAAACTATTGCCTCAGCATAGCATAAAAAGAAGATAGGCTCTGACCAAGAATAAGCAGTGAGGTCATAATTTTTTTTGAACGACCTCATAATATAAAGGCTTCAGATGCTCCTTTACGCTTTGAAGTTCCACTTTTGAATATTCCGCAGTGAATTGAGCCATCGTTCCGGTGAGTGAGAGCCACGTCTCCGGCATTTTTGAGCCACCTGTCCGGATGCTGTGAGCCACCCCCGAAAGCCTCCTGCTAGAATGATTCGTATGCGTTGTTGCATGACAACGCAAATTATTTCTCGAGGAGGTCACTATGACCAAATAGGAGCGGCGTCACGTCAAGCTTGCTTTGGAATGAGTATCGCGAGCAATGCCGGTTAAATCAAGAACTCCCGCTTATGTACTCGCAATTCTGCCACCATTACCAGCAGTATACGCTGAAATCCAATGCCACGATGCGAATTCAGCGAAAGCCCGGCGAGCAGATTGAGGTGAATTGGGCGGGTCAAACCGCTTCCATCATTGACCGCGACACCGGCGAAATCGTCACCATGTACATTTCTTCTTACTCCTTTGTAATCAATTTGAAAACATAATTATCAATTATGACAAAAAACTATATGGCGTTCCTATTAGTGAAAAATAAAGATTGAAGCATTTCAACCTAAAAAATGAAAAACCGCTATTCGCGGTTATATTGAAGCTCCACACTTGAGGAGCTTTATTCGATAATAGAACACCACATCCGCCTACTGGGCATAAGATACTCCATTCCAATATAGTGGAGGGAACTAAGTTGAACGAGGGACTTAGAAAGCACCAACACCTTGCTTGGCATGAAACGATGGAACTTCATGAAACCGTCGCATTTCAATCGAACGAACTTATGGCCTGTAAAATGAACGTTACTCATATTACGGATTCGGTGCTCAAAAATTTATACGCCGAAACAATTCAGACACTAGAACAGAACTTAAAAGAGCTGATTCCCTATTACGAGTCGGCACCAACCTCGCTGCTTCGTAATACAGCTATTGGGGATTTAACCTCATATTACGCAACGCATCTTTTGATCCTAACAAAGACGTTGGTTCGCAATCTTGGGGTCAGTATCACTGAAATTGCAACTCCATCTTTATGTGAGACGTTCCGGAAGCAACTGAATGGCGCTATTCTCCTGCACAGCAAAGTATTCGAATTTATGTTAGGCAAGGGTCTGTATCCCGCCTATGACCTGAAGCAGCTTTTGGCCAACGACCAGAAAAACGCCGCAAAAGCTCTACAAATGTAATATTAGTCGAGAAACGATTTAATGTTCTTGTTCTGAATAAGGACAAGAACATTACTCTGTCTACTTACAAATTTTTCGTAACGCATAATTGAGATAGCTAGTGGACGTTTTTTTCGTAGTGCTTTCGGACTTGATCGAAGCTAAAATGTAAACGGGCTGCAGATTTCTCTACAGCCCATTTTACATTTTAGCTTTGATATAACGTTACATAAGGCTTTTTCCACGACTCACCGTAGACTTCGTTGACGTTAGCAGTTTGTTCAGTACTAGCACTTTTTTCAATAGTGTTTAAGACATCCTATGTCGTCGGGCACAGTTGCGTAACGACTGCTCACCGAATTCGACAAGGGATTCTCTCCTGCTGTGCAGCGACATGAACATACTTGCATTTAATCCTGCAGTAAATTTCCTTTGCGTTGAAGTTTCTTCATCATTAGTCACGGATAATTCCTTCCGAATGTTGTATAATGACACGATCATACAAAGGAGGTGTTCGCATGCTTCATCCGGTCAGTCTTCTTATCCCGTTGATGATTCTATTGCCCAATCTCGTTTTTGTGCGCTTTCCGCCAACGAGCCCGCCGGCCCGTCGGACCGTCAACCTCCTGCTTAATACTTGCGAAGCGATTGGTAGGCTCGGCATCATGGTCGTTCCTTTGTTTTATTCGATGCGCGCCGAACGAAGCTATGAAACGATATCACTGATCGTCATGCTGGCCGCGCTTCTCTTCTATTATAATGGCTGGTTCATGTATCTCCGCAGTGACAGAAGCTATGCTCGTCTGCTAGTCCCGCTGCTTGGCATTCCAGTTCCGATGGCCGTATTTCCCTGCCTCTATTTCTTCGCTGCATCTGTCGTTCTGCATTCTATCCTCTTTTTCATTTTCGCTGCGAGCTTTGCGCTTGGTCACATAACTAACAGCTACAGGGATTCTCTCCTCATTTTGAAATGATGTCGACTTAGGATATTTACAGCGGACAATCTTATAGTGGTAAAATATAGATAAGAAATATTGAGGGTGAAGGTGTGCAGGGCTGAGTACAAAGATAATAGGAAGTTGAACTGGAGGGCGATGCCAATGAGGGATGCTGCGGAGGATCAACAGAAGCAGGGGCAGCAAGAACATATCGAGACGCTGCCGCTGTTCTCCACCACGGATAAGAACGGACGGATGACTATGCTCCTGCCAGGACATCGCGTCGGACGTGCGGCTCCGCTGATGCCATGGTTGTTCACAGCCGCTGCATTGTGGGCGCTGACAGGCTCCGTGCCGTTCGGCGCATTGCTCGGAATGGCGCCGACACAGGCGATCAGCATGTTCCTCGGTCATCCGATCACAGTGGGCGTCGCCGTTTTGCTGCTGCTCGTCGCGATCGGTACGACCGGCGGAGTGTACTCGCGATCGATTGAGCAGTTCGGACAGACCAGGGTGGCCGGCCTGTTCGCGACGCTCTCGGTGACAGGAGGACTTGCAGCGATCGCGGGAATCCTCCTGCTCTGGATGCTGACAAGCGACCTGTCGCGCCCCTTTGACCTCGGGGCCATTGCGACATCGCCGACGATCCCGCCAGAGCTCGGGGCCGTCGTCGGAGCTAGCTTCGCCCTCTGGGCCGCCATTGCGCTCCTGCGGTTGCCCGGCTCAATCGCCCACGCCCGACGGCGTCAGGCGGACATCGAGCGACTTCGAGTGGAGGGTTCGTCATGCCCCGGGACGTTGACCGCCGTGAACTTTACTAATAGCTGGCTCTTTAATTTACCAATGTTCACGGTGGAGGTAAATTATATCGTTGACAGTGCCCCTCTTGTCGTCTCAGCGCACATGCGCACCAGCGCCGATCGCGTTCCCGTCGTCGGGTCGCGAATGATTGTGCTTACCGACAATCGCGGAACCCCCCATGTGGAACTGGACCTGGCGAGCGGAGCGGCATTCGAGCCGGACGTGGGGAAGTACACACCGTCAGACGGTTGATTTTGGTGCCATTTGACATAGAGAATGACTCAACAATTTTTTGTGAAATTACAGGTACTCCATTCATGTCAATAAGTTTAAAATTCAGGATTAGGAATGGTTTCATAGGCTACTGCAATTGTTATGTTACTAAACATCATGAAAATACACGAAAAATGAATAGTCTCTTTTTCAAATGGCTCATCCCTTCAATTCATGGGTTATAGTTATTGGCGTTAAATAATTACAATTATCGCAGATTCATGAAAACGTGGTCTACTCTAAATCCGAATCCATGAGACCGATGAATTTCCGGATCAGCCATCGTGATCGGCGACAACCTTCAGGTCATGCTGATCAGTCAAGCCTTCTTTAATACGCTCACGGAGAGGGAATCCGTCGATACGAGCAAGTATGCGCAGATGACGATCGCATTGGCCTTCGAGAGCCGAGAAAAGGTCGATGAAATCGTGAATTCCGCGGTCTCCTTGGGCGGGAAATTGAACGCTGAACCTGAAAATCATGGGGGCATGTATCATTGGGGCTTCGTGGACTTGGACGGCCATCTGTGGGCTGTTAACTGCATGAACGTTGATGCGGTACAAGGCTAAACCTAACGGAGAGCACGCCCATCCTAGGGTCAAAAAGAAAGACGCCGGGCATCTTCCCCCGGCGTCTTCTTCGCGATGATTAGTTTTGTTCGGTATAGGCTTTGAAATTGTCCATAATCGCTTGCCAGCCTGCTTGCTGGAACTCGACGGGATTGGAGCTTTCCGCGTCGAACGTTTCAATGACTTTCGTCTCGTTCCCTTGATCGACGAAAACAATATCCACTCTTCTTCCGTCTCCCATGGTGTAGCCAATCGCCTCATGCCGATTCACGACATCGTAGACGCCGCCAAAATCAAAACCCATGCTGCCATCCTTCGCTTCCATCCGTGTCAGAAACTTGCCGCCGACCCGCAGATCATTTTCGGCTCTTGGCGCATGCCAGTCCTCGGACGCTTGATTCCACTTCGTGATGTGATCCGGCTCGGTCCAATAGCGCCATACCTTCTCGACAGGGGCTTGAATAACGGCTTGCACAGTTACTTTCGTCGGTTGATTTGTTTCCATTTTAAATTAGACACCTCTCTCATGATAATCGTCTTTTGGTTATGCTCAATAATATAGACGTAAGCCAATGACGAAATTCATCGGTCAATTCGCTCAGGCAGCCCAAATCGCGAAAATAATGGCGTATGAATGAAGTTTTGAACGTGTAGAATTTGATTTTCTTTGGTTTCGATGACGTGGATGCCCCAGGGTACCAGGCCGGAGTCCTCTTTGTCGGGCATATACTGGGCCAACGCCGGATAACCGCCATTCACCGTAATAGGCACAAATCGCGAACCTTCGCAATGCCAGCGAGTAAGCGCGAAGAAAGCAGACAAATCCTCCTTGCCGCGGACCCACATCTCGAAGGGCGGCATCGACATGCTGCCTTCCTCGTGGAACAACGCGACAAGCGCAGCAATATCGAATTGCTCGAAGGCCTCCACATACCGGGATAGCAGTTGCTGCTCCGGTTGAACGTCCATGCTGCTGAGCTCATCCGAGCGAAGCTGCGCCCGGTCCATCGTCTCTCGGGCTCTTTGCAAGGCGCTGTTCACCGCTGCCGGCGACATCGCCAACGTTTCCGCGATCTGCTTGGAGGACCATTCAAATACATCCTTCAAAATGAGTACCGCGCGCTGCCGTGGAGGCAAGGTCTGCAGGAGAGCGATGAAGCACAGTTTAAGGGTATCTCTGCGGACGAGCCAATCCTCCGGATTGCCCCCAAAGTCGGGAGACGGCCAAATCCAGGCAGAGTCAGGCAGCGTGTTGCGCGGCTCAACGATAGCGACGGCCGGATCGAACAGGTCAACGGGAAGCGCGCGTCGTTTGGATTGTCTCAGCTTGTCCAAGCAGAGGTTGGAGGCAATTCGATAGACCCAAGTTTTGAACGAGGAATCCTGTCTGAACGTGCTCCAGTTCTGCCAGACCCGAATACTCGTCTCCTGAACGGCATCATCCGCATCGTCTATAGACCCTAGCATTCGGTAACAGAACGAGGTTAAACCCGGCTTCAAGCTTGCAAATAATGGTTCGTCAAATACGGTCTCGTTCATCGCAGCCTCCCTTAACGTTCTCCCCGAAGGGCAGTACCTTCATTATATGCAATGAAACGGACGGCCTCAATAGAATAAATAAGCAGAGGCTGGAGACCTTAGCGGCTGCGCATATGGCCATTTAGAGTTGCGCATGCCGGCCTCAACCTACGTTTGAATTGCCCCCCATACGCCCAGTAGATCTCCTTCTTCGTTGAAGGCGCAGCCTGATCCGCATCGAACGGCACGTTCTTATATTCGGTCTTTAGACATCTTTATGGCTTAATTGCTTTAATGATAGATGCTTGTATATAGTCATTAATATTTGCTCCAGGAACCCAGTCCTTAATGAACTCGCGTGATTCATCTTTCGGTTCAACAATGACTTCAACGAATCCGCTCTGACGAAGCATTTCTTTGACTTCTTTGACGGTTGATGCCCCCGAAATGCAACTTGCTAATGAATCTAGATCACTTTTTATTTCTGCTGGCAACTCTGCTGTTGTTACAATATCGGAAATAGCTAATCGACCGCCCGATTTTAATACTCGGAAAGCTTCATGGAAGACTTGCTGCTTATCCGGCGATAAATTAATCACACAATTCGATAGGATTACATCGATCGTTTCAGACTGAATTGGCAAGTATTCTATTTCTCCCAACCGAAATTCAACATTCTTATATCCATTTTTAGTAGCATTATTGCGGGCTCGGCTAACCATTTCCGGGGTCATATCGACACCAATAACTTTTCCCGTATCCCCTACTTGTTTGGCGGCCAGAAAACAATCGAAACCAGCACCGCTACCCAAATCAAGAATAGTTTCCCCGTCCTTAATCGACGCAATGGCTTGAGGATTTCCGCAACCAAGCCCGAGGTTAGATCCTTCCGGAACAATTGAGAGTTCTTCATCAGAGTATCCTAGCTTGGAGGAGATCTCATTTACTCCATCGCAACAACTTGAAGACGAAGTGCTTGGCGAGCAACAGCTCGCATTCGAAACGTCTTGAATGGCGATCTGCTTGTAACGGTTGCGCACATGCTGTCGAACTTCATCGTTTTGAACTTGATTCATGGAAATCATCCCCTAATTGAAATAAATCAAGATTTTTTGATTAATACAACAAAAAGAAGACTGTCTCTAATTTCAAGAACAGCAACGGCTTGGGTGATCGTCCCTCTTACGAAAAACGCAGCACAGTTCAGGAGAAAGCAATCGATTGACCTCTGCATGATTCAATTCATAGTAACTCCACGTTCCTCTAGTCTCACGCGAAATCAATCCAGCATCAAGTAGGATTTTAAGGTGATAGGACAGCTTGGATTGCGGCATATCCACGATGTTCGCGAGATCGCAAACGCAGACGCTTCCCTTCCGGGTCAGTTCGTACATAATTTGCAACCGTTTCTGATCGGCCAACGCTTTGAACTTTGCTTCATATTTGACGAAATCAACATTATCATCAGTTACAGTAGCAAGGGGAAGCTCTTTAATCTTTTTCACTGCCCTCCATAAGAAATTCAATTGCGAAGTAATTCGTTCACGAATCATTGACCATTAATCAAAAATATTTGATAAATGAATGGTATCATGAAAAAATCGCATTTCAATCATTAAATCAATTTTTCTTGATATTATCTTGAAAACATTCTTCCCACGAGAGGCAATCACAATTCACACTGTTCGCTAAAATGGTCTTCATGCGGGTCATTTGCTGGATTTTGGCTTCGAGTTCATTCTGTTTCCTCAAGGCCATGAGCCTCCACCTCTCGGAAGGTGCGACTTGTGAGTCAAAACCATCCAGCAGTTGTTTGATTTCTTGGATTTGAAACCCGGCGCTCTGTGCAAGCTTAATCGTTTCGAACCGCCCTAATACCTCAACGTCATACACTCTCTTACCGTTTTTGCGATGTGCTGGCGGGAGCAATCCGATTTGTTCATAATATCGTAAAGCTGATGACGTTGTGCCGCACTTTTCCGCAACTTCTCCTATGGAAAGCATGAAACTCCCCCTTGACTTCAAGTTAACTTGAAGTGATATGCTTTTCCTCAGCATACAATATCCATCAGTTTGGGACAACTTAGGGGAGGATTCATGATCATTGCAGTAGGAATTTTCATTGTTACTTTGGTTTTTGTAATCTGGCAGCCTCGCGGACTTAATATTGGATGGTCTGCATGCGCGGGCGCTATCCTGGCATTGATCTTTGGGGTTGTGAATTTGAGCGATGTCTGGGATGTGACGCAAATCGTATGGAACGCTACACTTGCTTTCGTAGCAGTGATTCTGATCTCGTTAATCTTGGATGAAATCGGCTTCTTCGAATGGGCTGCTCTGCATATGGCCAGGTTTGCTAAAGGCGACGGCAACCTGATGTTCATTTACGTCATTTTGCTAGGCGCTGCCGTAGCCGCATTTTTCGCCAATGATGGAGCAGCGTTGATCCTTACGCCGATCGTGTTGGCCATGGTTCGGGCTTTGAAGTTCGATGAACGAATGATTATCCCTTTTATTATGGCAAGCGGGTTTATCTCGGATACCGCCTCCCTTCCACTCGTCGTCAGCAACCTAGTCAATATCGTGTCTTCTGACTTTTTCGGTATTGGCTTCGCCGAGTATGCAGGCCGCATGATCGTTCCGACAATCTTCTCGATTGCGGCAAGCTTGCTGGTTCTGTACCTGATGTATAGGAAGAGCATCCCTAAGCAATATGATCTTACTCAGTTACAGCAACCCAAAGAAGCCATTAAGGATATGAGGTTATTCCGGATTTCGTGGTTGATTTTGGCCGTTTTGTTCGTTGCCTATCTGACAAGTGAATTGATGAACGTCCCCGTCTCCATTGTCGCTGGCGTTGCCGCTATCATCTTCCTCCTATTAGCTAGGCAAAGCAAGGAGATTCAAACCTGGAATCTCGTTAAAGGTGCTCCATGGGCGGTTGTTGTCTTCTCGATCGGGATGTATGTCGTGGTGTACGGATTGCGCAATGTCGGTCTTACCGACGAGCTAGGAAAGCTTTTCGATTGGGTCGGAGATCAGGGATTATTCGCGGCCACGGTTGGATCCGGATTTATCGCGGCCATCCTTTCCTCAATCATGAATAACATGCCGACTGTTATGATTGACGCGCTTGCTATTCAAGGCACCGATGCAACGGGTACTGTTCGAGAAGCTTTCATTTACGCGAATGTCATCGGATCTGATCTGGGTCCCAAAATTACGCCGATCGGTTCCTTGGCTACCTTGTTGTGGCTGCACGTGCTTCTTTCTAAGGGCGTAAAAATTGGTTGGGGGTATTACTTCAAAATCGGCATCATTCTGACCGTCCCCGTCCTATTTGTCACGCTGACAAGCCTATATCTCTGGCTCAAAATCATTAATTAATATCATTAAATACAATGCGCCCTTAACCTAAAGGAGAATGACACAATGGAAAAACCACTTGTATATTTTCTTTGTACGGGAAACTCTTGCCGTAGCCAAATGGCGGACGGATTCTTAAATACGATTGGCGGTCATCTCTATGAAGTGAAAAGTGCTGGACTTGAAGCACATGGATTGAACACGCGTGCAATTGAAGTCATGGCAGAAGCCGGCGTCGACATCTCTACGAATACCTCCAACGTCATTGATTCGGAGACTTTAAATCGAGCAACCTACGTCATCACACTCTGCGGACATGCCGATGAGCATTGCCCTGTCATCTCCAACCCGAACGTCGTCGTCAAATGGCACTGGGGCTTCGACGATCCCGCTAAAGCGACTGGGACGGAAGAAGAAGTTATGGATCAGTTCCGTTCAGTACGCGATGCCATCAAGTCGCGCATTGAGCAGTTCGTTCGAGAGGGTTAAAAGGAAAACAACAATTACTAAGCCTTTTTCAATTGCAGCAGCTATAAGTACCGGACATTTCCGATAACGGCAAAGGGATGGACCAGAGCAAACTGGCCTCCCGAGATCCAGCATAATCCCCAAAAACCTGGCCTTATCAAGGTTGTTGGGGATTTGATTGACATGCAGGCCTGTCGTTGGCTCATCCATGACATAGATGCTCCGTCCCTAGTCCGGATCCCCCTTCTAGTTCCCTCGATTCACTTCCCTAGAAGCTCAGATCCTGGCACAGGAGAAGCACGAACAATGCTCCTGAGAAAATCGACGTCAGCGCAAATCTGTTGGCCATCACCGTGGAACCGACTAGTCGATCAAGCTTATGAAGATTCGCCAAAATCTCATTCTCCTCCCCGTTCGAAATCAGCAATCGCCTTTGCTACGACATCAGGAGCCATGACAACCGCGGAATGATCTTGACCGGCGAGCGCATGAGAAGCCGCCTTTGGTAGAAGCTCGGCAAGCGCGCGTGCCGCGTCATGAAAAAGCGGTTCGCTGTTTTCTCCAATCATAATCAAAGTAGGAATCGTGACGTTCCATCTACCGACTGGCAACGGTTTCCCGGATTGCGTCGTCCCCATAATCACGCCATCGTAAGCAAGCGTATGCGCCAGGGATTCCATCTTGTTCCAAGAAGGATCAGCTTTCATATAGCCAATGTATTCTTCTGGAATACCTAGAGCTTCTGATGCAAAATAATCGACTGCTTCAGATCTTTTCTCTACTTTGATTAGCGCATTCAAATGTTCGACGTAGTCATTAGGCACAGGTTTACGGCTGTCGTTAATTATGAATGGCGGTTCATACAAGAAGAGCTTTGCGACCGAATCCCCTAAGGAGTTCGCGGCGTCAAGCGCCAACACGGCTCCGGATGAGCTTCCGAACAAATAAGCTTGTCCTTCGGCGGCTGCAATTAAGGCCTCGATATCTTCCACTTCGCATGCCGCAGCATAAGACAAGGTATCCGTACTTCGGCCACGTCCGCGACGATCGTAATTGTATACGGTGAAGTTGGCCGCCAATTGCTCGGCTAACAGTGAGGCATCCTTGTGGTCGGCAGCAGCCGATGATATAAGGATAATTGCAGGACCCGTTCCTCGTTTGGTATAAGCGACTTGTGTCCCGTCTTTTGAAATAACAGATTCCATTGTGTCTTTCCCTCCCGTTAGGGTTTCTAAATATTCTTCCAGCCGATCATAAGCGTCGGTGTATCCTTCAATCATGCCCATTGCTTCCGCGTTATCCAATTGTTCGTTGGTAGCGAATCGCGTTACAATGCTAATCTGCGTTCCTCCGCGTTTTTCCTCGAATAACACGGTTGTGTACATTTCGCTATTCGAAACGATATTCCATTCCCTGTCGGCGAAAGTATCTATGTACACCAGTTTGCCTGGTGCATCCACTTCTTCGTATGTGGCTCTGCAATAGGCCTCCTGGCCGCTATTGTCATTTGCTTGAAGGCTATACCGCCACACTCCGCCTGGCCGCACGTCCATCTCGTAAACGGTTGTCGTCCAGCCCTTTGGCCCCCACCATTTTGAAATATGTTTTGGCTCTGTCCATCCTTCCCAAGCCATTTGGACAGGCAACGCAACGTTACGCTCGACTATGAGCTCCCTGCGATCGCGATTTTTTTCAAGCGAATCCAGTCTCTTGTTCCAGATGTCGCAATAATTCAGCATGTAACTTGCGACAAAACTGTTGATGCCTGTCATAAGTCCTCCTTTGGTCGTCCAGTGATGGTCTGTTTTGTAATAGATCGGTTGCTCCTTGTTCGCCTCTAGCGCGGGAGAAACATCGATACATCGAATGTCGCCGAGATGAGAATCCCTGATCTTTTCCCAATAGACTCCCTCATTACCACCGGAAGCATAAGGCGGCAATTTATCCTCAAGTACGGCGGCGACCGTCGGCACCAACATCATATATTTGCTTAGACCTGGCGTAGCCTGATCAAATGCTTGAATGGCTTTCATTTTATCTTCCAAATCTCCTTTTCCGGGAGGAGAAAATTTTTGAATCAGGTACCCGTCCTTGCCGATGTAAACTCCATTGCTCTCTTTTTTCCCCATTCCCTGGTCCGCATCGGATTTTAGTCCAATCCAAAAGTCCCTCTCTATAAACTGATCCGATAAATACGTTTCAAATTCTGAAGTAAACTTGCCTGATCTTAAGGTTTGAAGCGAAAATTCGGGAGCTGCTGCAGCATTCGGTTCTCTGATTCGGAAAATATTTTACTCGGGGTCAGAAAGTTGACAACCAATATCGCCCCGGTAAACATCAGCAGTAAAATAGCGAGTGCGCGATAATAGATCTGGTCGTACTTCTTCAAATAAAATCACCTCCATTAAAAACGAAAGTATAAGAATGGATTGTACGTTGCATTGACCAGATAAGCTGTTGACGCCACCATGCGGGCAAATGTTCTATAAAACTCCGGTTTAAAATGAACGCCGTCCGAACTGTACAAATTTTGGTTGTCCGCAAATATGGAGGATAAATCGACAAACTCGACCTGCTCCTTATGGCACAAGTCAATGAAACGGCTCCCTTTATTTTCGATACAAACTTGAACGGTGTCCCTCTCTTCCATTGTTGTTACGAGTATGGACTCTTGATCCGGAGTATATCGAATCGCGTTGGTAAGAAAATTGACGATGACCTGCTCAATCCGATGCTTGTTCCCCTCGACTTCGACAGATCTAAGCGAAGTTTTGAGAAGCAGTCGCTTTGCCTGAATGTCCTGCGTTAATTTAGTGCATACCCGCTCGATGACGATATTGATATAGAACGAGCCGAAATCCATTTTATACGTACCGGATTCATACTTTGCCAATTCCAGCATATCCGCAATCAGCAAATCCATCCGACGGACTTCGTCTTCCATCGCCGCAAAATAATGATCCCGCTTATGGCTTACAATTCATCTTCTACAATCAGTATTGTTCATGACATGTGACAACCTCCCCTCTCAAAAAACTAGAATAAAAGGTAAACGTCCCACTCGTATAGTAAATGCGTGCTTGGAGACGAAAGACTGCCGATCGACCATCCGTTACCCGAAATCGACCTGCGCCCATTGCCCGTGAAATGTCGAACCGCTCGCCGCTTGCCAGTTCGTGCCTAAACTGTCGTCAAAAGCTTTATCCGCCGTTTGCGACGCATCCCAGTTCGGCGAGCTATAGTAGGTTTGACGCTTTGCGTCAACTCGCGCGCTTGCACGGAGTCGGTCCCTGTCTCCACTGCAAAAAACGGCAGGCGAAAATGGTACTTGTTCGGTCCAAGCGTCCCCTTCCAAGTGGAATCGGCTAACAGCCGTCCTCATCATCATGAATCTTTGGGGTTCTTCACTCTATTTGATAAAACGTCGCAGCGTTTCCGCCCCAAAACGCCGCTTTCTCCTGGTCGTTCCAATTCTGCGGGAGCATGGACTCCGCCAATTCGACCACATCGTCATAGTCTGCCGCAAGCAGGCATACGGGCCAATCACTGCCGAACATGAGCCGATTCGGTCCGAATATCCGAATCGCTTCATACGCGAACGGCGCCACCTGACTTTTGGACCAAGCTTCCTTTTCCGAACCTTCCACCATTCCCGACAACTTGCACATTATGCCTGGGTAAGATGCCAATCGCTCCAGCCCTTGAACCCATTCGGATTTGCCCGTTCCGTCCATCCGTGGTTTAGCGATATGGTCGATGACAGCCCGCAAATGAGGCACTTGTTCCATGAGCTTATTGCAGCTGTCCAAGAGCCAGGGTTGCAGTTGAAAATCAACAGGCACTCCCGTTTCCGCCACCATCCGGAAGTTGGCTACGACTTGCTCGCGTTGCATCCAATCAGCCGGGAGATCCTGAATCATCGGGCGTACCCCAGCGAACAGCGCATGGCGGCGAAGCTCCTCCAGCTTTAAGCCGAAATCCGCCGAGTTGGATTCAAAATCGAGCCAACCGACGACAGCGGCAATCGTCGGATCTTGCTCGCCCAATCGAAGCATATAATAGGTTTCTGCCACGCTGGGCGCAGCCTGAACGAGGACGGTCCGCTCGAATCCATGCTTGCGGAGATGCCCATGCAAATGCTCGGGCAAGTAATCGCGATATAAAATGCCGGTGTCCGGCGTCAGCCAACCGTAATCCGTTCTTGCGATCGACCAGTAATGCTGATGCGAATCTACTCTCATCGTTCGATTATCCCCTTTTAATCAATCACATTGATAGTGAAATTTTTCCAATCCTAGTTTGTCCCGAAACTAGTTCTTCAAAAGGTTTTCATGCACTAACGTTTCGAATTGCCTCCAGAAATCTCTACGTTTACCCGCATCAAGATTCCATCGTCAAACAAAAATAAATTGCCGTTGCTATCCGTCGACATGTGCAGCGTGTAGCGATCAAGCAAAAGTCTTTCATTGCCGAACAGCTTCCAGTTGCTCGTCTCCGGAACTCCTAATATCCCCGGGTTAAAGCTAGCCTTGCCGAGCTCCGCATAAGACTCTATTTTGCCGTCCGACGTAACGCGATGTACGACTCGGCGATCGTCAAGCAAATAAAAATAACCGAACGATGTCGCTACGTGCATGACGGAATCCGAATGAATGGCGACTTGTGCATGCTTAATCAATCCCGTTCCCGTCCACTTGAAAATCGTGCTGCTCTTTTTATCGTAAACATATAATACTCCATCTTTCACGGTCGAGATCAACTGTGTTTTGTCCGACGTCGGGGAGCTGTTGACCAGTTCCAAGGCTTGACCCCTATTCGCGGAATAAATCATTTTCGAATAAGGTTCGCCGTAATAGAATGTCTTGTCATCCAATGTGGAGAAAAAAGAATCTTCCAACTTGTAGAAACCTGAATTCTCCAGTTGATAGGTAACCATTTTCACCTCGGGGGTTATCGAAAATACGGCAAGACGCAGCTTGTCCGGATACATCGCCGCGCTTTCTCCCAGCAAATACAACGTATCGCTTGCGTCGTTGTATACGAGTTTCTTCGGAACAAATTCTCCATAGCTAAAGTTGATTTTGTATTTGTCTCGAACAGAGTATTCGAAGTTAAATCGCTCATCAATGGATGCGACGACCGACATTTTATCCGCAGAGTTCGGGTCGTATTTTTTAATCTGATACCCCTTGTTCGGGTCCCTATTCAGAATGTAGACTTGATTGTCTTTAGCGGCGGCTATGCTTGTGTTTCCAAAGGAATACAGCCTGATCTTATCAAGGCTTTTTAAGTTGCTATGGTTGGCTGACAAATAATCCACGGTCAAATTTTCCATTCGCGGTCTGACGACCGGTGCTTCCTCTTCAACATCCTTTTTGTTCCCCGGCCGATCTTCGTCTATTGGCTCAGGCGTTTTTTTGATTTTCGATGAAATCCGGATTTCTTTCGTCGACGGTTCGTACCGAAGATCAAGGCCCAGAGAATTGACAATAAATCTTAATGGAACCATCGTTGTCCCTTTAATGACAACGGGCGGTTGTTCCAAACGAACAGGGTTGCCTTGTACGAAAGCCTCCGCTCGGCCAACCGTAATTTCAACGGTGACTCCTTCATAGCTGAGCCTGATCTCATCCGACTTCCGTGTTAGATTCGCGCCGATCGCATCGCTTACGCTTCTCAACGGTACAAAGGCATAATTGTTTATCGTCGTAGGCGGAACTAGCAGAACGACTTTCTCCCCGTTTATCCAAGCGTTCGGATCGTTCATCTTGAATAAGGTCTCTCTCTTGTCGGACAGATCGTTTTCTTCTGCATGTGCCGATGATGCCAGAACGAGGGCACAACACATCCAAAACATCGCTGCAGGTAACCATTTCCTAATTAACAATGTAAGTCCTCCTCCATTACGATTGCTGCCATCCTCTGACTGCCTCTACAGCCGGAGAATCCTTATTAAAACAACGTACCCCGTCGAATAAGGAGTCGATCTAATCAAAGTACTCGACTGGCCATGTTAGAGTTGAGAAAGTTAGGTTGCTTTTACAACGATACTGTCAAAATATTCATCACCCATGTATACTTCAAGTCGCCACATACCTTTTTTATTAAGAATGTACTTGGCACCGCTTTGCGCACCAGCTCCATAAAACAGACAAAAACCACGACAGTTTTTTCCAAGTTGATCCCCCTATTTTGTGTTTAACACTAAACGCGAACTTTGTAGGTAACTCGTCATTCTCCATCTCCAGGAGCTTTGCGTGTGCAGTACGGATAAATAAGATCAATCCGGAAGCCCGTCGGATTTGGAGCTACAATCGTCTTTGTGACTCTTTTTTACATCCTCTCGGGGACTTTCGCTTGTTTAATGCGAAATGAAATCGTAAAGCTCAAGAGAACAAAAAACAACTGAAGAGACAGAGCCAGTATAATCCCCGTCAGCAACCCCAAATCTAGCGACTGACTAACAGCAATGAGGGCTCCGCCGATTCCAATGCTTAACCCCGGACTAAATGCATCTGTAAATTGAAGGTTGGCGGATATCCCCCCTTCTTCGCCTGCATTCGCATGCTGCAGCGCAATCGCACCAGTGGTAGGATGTGCCAAGCCTATGCCAAATCCAGTGAAAAGCTGTGAAATGACTGCAAATGCAATTCCTCCCCCTGGGAGGCCAACCGCCAGTATTACCGCAGCAACTCCAATAATCATAAATCCAATACCAACCGTCACCCGTTTTTTTCGGCCCTTCCCATGGTCTTTAGCATCAAACTTTGACTGCAGCCAGGCTGCCGTAGACCAGCTTAATGCACCAGCAGCTACAATTAATCCCGCCAAATCTGCAGGAAGCTTTTTCACATCCGTCAAAGCCAGGACAACATAGCTTTCAGTTGCATTATAACAAGCAGCAAACAATCCCCTTGAAGCAATCGTAGCAGGCAAACCTCTTCTCGCATTTAAGGTGCCCTCAGGCAGCAGCTTTTGCAAAGGTTTGATCATGATGAGCAATCCTACTACCGAAAGTGCAATTCCTTTCCAATCGGTTATAAAGCCTAGCCCAGCGAGCAACATTCCGGTACCAATAGTCAGTAGTACTGCAAAGCCTTCTTTTCGGCTGTTCTTTGCAGCGGCATTCTCTTTCACTGTAAATTTGCGAAAAGCGGGAAGCGTCAGTACAACAGCCAAGCCAATGAAAGGAAGCACCAGCCAAAAAACTAATCTCCAGGACAGATACTCCGCTATAAGTCCGGCAATATATGGGCCAATTAAAGCCGGCAAAATATATGCGCCGGAAAACAAAGCAAGTATTTTCGTTCTAAGCTTGTCGGGATAACCCAAAGTAATGCTGTAATATACACACGTTATGATTGCCCCTGCACCAAATCCCTGAAACACTCTCCCAATAATTAGCATAATCATGTTCACTGAAGTAGCCGCAATCAAGATGCCGATTACAAAAAACAGGATCGATATGCCAAACGATGCAAAAACGCCGTTTTTGTTGATCCGCTGCCCCATTATCATTGTTCCAAGGATCTGTGCCAAAAGAAAAGCGCTGAATATCCAACCATATAAATGAAGCCCATCTAACTTTTGAGCCAGCGTCGGAGCAATCGTCACAAGCGCCAACCCTTCAAACGCAACAGTAGTGACCGCAAGAATAATCCCTATTGTCAATGCTCTATATTGGGTATCGAAAACCCCGGCTTCTTTTTGAGTTAATGTCATCCTTCAACTCTCCTTAGTAGTCTCGATGATAGTTGCTGCAGCAAGTATATGAACAGAAATATCTTTCTACGTCATCCAAAGTTATTTATCCCCCTTTACTGTGGAGGACAATCAATGATGCTCTTCTTTGGATTATAGTTCTTTTACGTTGTTATACATTACAGTAAGAATCCTTCTAAACATTTCAACTTCTACTTCCGATAACCCCTGGATGGTTTTATTATAGGTTTCAATGGAGGGGGCAAGAATTTCAACTTTAATATCTCGTCCTTTAGGAGTTAAATAAACACGCAAAGACCTTCTATCCGTTTCATGGACCACACGATAAATAAATCCCTTCTTTTCCAATTTAAACAGCATTCGTGCAACATTCGTTTGGTCCTTGTGCAGTCTCTCTGCAAGCTCTTTTTGAGTAATCCCTTCTTTTTCCCATAGCACGATCAGTATTTCCCACTGATCCACTGTGATGTCAAACGGATTCACTACCTTTTGATAGTAGTTATTCAATTTAAGCGCCGCGCGCTGCACATTAACACCAATATACTTTTCTAATTCCAATTTGCTCCTCCTCATAGTAGTCGTGATTATAGTTGTTAAGACCATTATAATTCTCTTTTTCTACTTTTTAAAGCTAATTTTCTCCATCTCATAGCGGGTCGCGATAATGCCCGACTTGAGCGTTCGGCTGGACAGCAGCTTGAGCCTGATTTTCTCGACTCCGCCGTCGAATATCGATTTGCCGCTGCCCAGGACGTCTGGACAAATCGTCAATAGGAATTCGTCGATCGAGCCCCCTGGACTGAAGTTGTTGGCCAATATTCTTACTTCGATGATTCTCATGAACGATAATGTTCTCAACAACACCATATGGTCTTGCCTCATGCAACGCCTGGATACATATATTTAATGTCACTGTTCCTAGTACCTTCCCGTTACTGTTCTTATCACCGACGAGTGACAAGAATTTTCCCCATAAAACAAAAAAGCCGCCATTTACGCGACTTTTTATGAGACAATGTTTTTGTTAACTTACAAATATGTCTATCGGTTGTATATATGAATCGCTTAACACAAACACAGTAATTTCAAGTCAATTTTAAATGGACTAAACGCTCTTCCAATATTCTACGCAGCTCATTGGGGATCCGGTCAAACACAACCCCTTTTCCTAAAAACAAAAGCCAATCCGCATAATACGCGAGCATCTCAACATCGGTCACATCCAGTTGCACACTGAATATCCCGCTCGACTGAAACATCCCGGTAAAGGACAAAGTAATTCCTGGAGGATGCATACGCTTAAAGCGTAGAATCCCAGTCGCATCAAGCTTCACAACAAGATTGGACTCTCGTGCACGATGCCTTTTTTTGCTTAAGATCTCTTGCTCCGAATACTTCATCTCCTGCTCGGAAAAAGCCGAATCCCGCAGCATCGCAACAGGCAAATAACGAAACTCATCCGTGCCGAAATCATAAACCTCCACTAGCCATTGCGCGTTCGAGTTGAAAATATGCAGCAGATAAACGTCCAACAACTGCGGCCATCCAAGATTCTGTTCAAAAGTCACGCGCAAATGTTTATCCCGGACCGCAAGCGAAATCAACTGGTTCAACTCTGGAGGCGCCGCATCATCGAGCTCCAGAAGGTTCGGATTGGCGGGATTAGTATTCTCGAAAAGTAAGATATGATTCAGCTCGATCAGCTCGTCTTGCTGGGTTTGCGAAGCGTTGCCGATAAGCTTTTCGGTGATGGAGCGTCGATTTTGCAAATAAGGCAGCTGCGAATTTTTCGAGGCGATAAAGCTGATAAATATCGCCTTCAGCTCATCGGGCGTGAATCGGGCGGCGGGCAGATAATGATTTTGCAGGACATGGTAGCCTCCACCCCGCCCAAGCTCTGTCGTCAGCGGAAAACCCATAGCCTGAATCTCGTTAATGTCGCGGATCGCCGTCGCGCGGGATATCTTAAACTCCCGTTGAATCTCCGCAATCGTAAAATGCGCGCGGTTATTGATGTAACGCATAATGAGGTTCACTCGTTCTGTTTTCTTCATGATTATATTGTATCAAAAGTGAAGAAATAGTATCAACTTTTGATACATTCGGCAAATAGAATCAAACTTGTAAAGACTAAATCCTCAAAGGAGAGAACAAAATGTCTAAGTACTCCATCAAAACCATTTCGGAAAACTACAAAATGACGGCTTTCGGTGTTCCATTCGTCATTCGTCAAGCCCGCTGAGAACGGTGAATTCTCTGGCGAAATGTGGCTTCGCGTTAAAAAAATCGAAAGCTAATCTCAGTCGTATTTTACAGAGCTCGATGAAAGGAGATCTCCTATGGCAGATTACACAGTCGAATACAAAAAATCTTTCACATTGACTGCATATGGTTTCTCAATCCAGTCGAATTTTCAAGATATGACGGCTTTGCAAAAGGAAAAAGCCGAGTTTTGGGGCAGGCTCAAAGCTGACGGACGGTTCGCCAAGCTCAAAAACGCCGCAAAAGACGATCGTGAATGGTCGGTCAACGAGGTCTATCAAGGAAAGCCGTGGAATTATTTCGCTGTAGAAGCTGGTAAATCCGTATCTGACGCAACGCGCATCATCGAGTTTCCAGAGAGCGAATACATCGTGGTTGCAGGAAATGGCGATAAGGAAATTTTGTTTGATCAGTTGACTTACCGGGCTTTTGGCGAAGTCTTGTCCCAAATTACCGATTATGCGTACATCGGCGGTCCAAACGCGACTTATCGCAAAGATAACGGTGACGGCACCTTCTACGGAGAATTTTGGGTTCCTGTGGTTAAAAAATAACAAGCAGATCGGAGCTGTCCCATAAGCCAACCAAGTTGCTGTGAAAGTTAATCGATGATAAATGTGCAAGGGGTACGTACCTTCCTCCGATGCTATACGATCCCGAAATCTGAATGGGTAAACCCGTTAAGAGGTGATTTCAGGAACGTATGAGGCAGTCTCCGGAAGGTACGTACCCCTTGCTTATACATATCGAGCATCTCAAATTATGGGACAGCCCCCTGTTGTGCCTAAGCGTTATTAATGGCACTCGTAAAGCCAATCACAAATGCGATAACAAAGGCAAGCGCATTGAGAGACGTCGCGACGATTCCGCATACCAACCCTGCAATTGCCGTACCGCGGCCTTGCATCTGCATAAGCTTGATCTCCTTAAAGGATAACGACGCGAACGCAATCGCAGCGATGCCGCTGATGAAGCCAATGACTCCAAGGAGCACGATTGCTCCTCCTATTGGCAAAGTAATTAAGGATACTATACCTAGTATTAGAGAGGCAATTGCTTTGCCATTCGTGTTCGCCTGTGGCGGGGCGTATGATTGGGTTGGCGGAGAAAACCCGTATTGTGGCTCTTTGTTATTGTTACCCAAGGAATATCCTCCAATTAATGTGTCATTATTTGCTATTATACTTCTAGTAGTAAATTACTGTAAATCTATTAATACCGCGACTCCTAATAGGACGACAAAATATATTTTACCCGGATAATATTGATTTTGTTATTTTACCCGGGTATAATTAGGGCGAGTCAGAAGGAGGTAAATATGAATAAATTTCTAACACGCTTTTCCTGCACGGCATTTTCGGGTGTGGAAGTCGTCGCTAGTGGTTCGTTACAACACGTTGTTTCTACAGTGAAGGATGCTCTGGATGACAAAGAATTCGTACAGTTGCTTATATTTGACGATTCCACGGGGAAACCAATAGATATTGATTTTCGCGGGAAGACAGATGATGTGCTTAAACGATTAGAGGAACAGTTTGGCGACTCGTTCGGTACAGAAGTGAACGACCAAACTACACGACGGGTCGGTCGACCCAAGCTAGGGGTTGTATCCGGTGAGGTTACGTTGTTGCCTCGGCATTGGGAATGGCTCAAGAGTCAACCTGGAGGGGCGTCGGTAACATTACGAAAACTTATTGACGAAGCTCGTCGCGCCGGAGAACAGCAGAGCACAATTCGAAAGTCGCAAGAAGCAGCCTATAGCTTTATGACGGCTATGGCCGGGGACTTCCATCAATACGAAGAAGCGCTGCGGGCACTGTACGCCGGCGACTTTGATCGTTTTTACCGCCTTATCGAGGATTGGGCGCCTGGTATCAGAAACTACGTCAAGAGATTAGCGGCCAATGCATTCCCTGATGAGTTAGAATCTATTCGTTACCTTGAACCAACGCAACTGGCTGGCATGAGGTTCATGCAACGAGGCATTGAGGGCAGCATCGTCATGTTGAATCTGCTGCGTTTTCGCGACGTAGCCGATTATTCAGCCAATCCTCAACTAGCACCGGAGGTCCCCATTAGCGGTGCTGAAGCTTTTAACCGCTATATTGAGCACACCCTGCCATTTCTCCGTGATAGTGGAGGTGAAATCGTGTTTCTTGGCGATGGAGGAGAGTTTCTTATCGGACCCGAAGACGAAAAATGGGATCTTGTTATGCTGATCCGCCAGAGTAGCGCCCAGTCATTTCTAGCTTTTTCAAGTCATCAAGACTATTTGGCCGGTATCGGACACCGGACTGCAGCGATAGAAAATTCACGCCTCTTGCCTACGGTTGAACTTCCGAAACCGAAGTAATTGAAGGAGAATGATCATGAACATTCTAAAAGTTAACGGCGTTGAATTGGCCTATGATAGTTTCGGTAACGAAACTGACGAGGCTATTCTCCTAATCGCCGGTCTTGGAACCCAGATGATTCGTTGGACGGTTCCGTTTTGTCGGATATTAGCGGCGCGGGGCTTTCGCGTAATTCGCTTTGACAATCGGGACGTAGGTTGCTCGACACATTTTAGCCATTATCAGGCGTTGGATTTTGGCGCACTGGCAACTGCGCTCATGTCGGGAAAGCGACCGATCATCCCTTACACTCTCGATGACATGGCAAACGACGCTATCGGATTGCTCGACGCCCTTTCCATTGAACGGGCACATTTCGTTGGCAGGTCGATGGGCGGAATGATTGCTCAGATTGCAGCCAGTGAGTACTCTGAACGGGTATTGTCACTCACCTCCATTATGTCTAGCTCCGGTAATCCCGCCCTTCCGCAAGCTTCCCAAGAAGTTATGGCGATGATGACTACACCGGCGCCAAGTCCATTTGAGGATGAAGCGGGATTTTTGGCGCATAGCCTTTCTTTTGCCAAACGCATCGTCGGCACTGGCTATCCGTTTGAAGAAGACGCTTATCGGGCGCTCATTCTGGAGGAAGTCCGGCGAGCCTACGATCCGGGCAGTGTCGGACGACAAATTGCTGCGATCGCTGTCTCCGGTGACCGGCGTCCGCGGCTGGCGATCATCAAAGTACCGGCACTTGTCATACATGGAGCGGACGATCCCCTGTTCGTCCCGGAGTGTGGCGTTGACACGGCTTCTGCCATCCCGGGCGCCGAGCTAATGTTGGTTGAAGGCATGGGACACGACCTGCCGCACCAACTGTACAAAATAACCGCCGATGCCATAGAGCGAACGGCTCGCCGCAATTTTCGCACGCTTCCTGAATAGCCCCGCTTAAATCTAATCGAGCAGATAAATCAAGGCTGCCCCAATCTCTTACGGGACAGCCTTTGTACAAGTCGAAGACGCGTTTGACGACCGGCCTCGATTCGCCATACATGCCGACCGTATGCTGCAGCGATCTCTTCCCGATCATCCCGACGAATAAACCAACGGATGACGTTTCACCTTAAACGCAAAAAAGCTCTCATTGGCATCCGCCATCCGAGAGCTAATCTTTTGTTGGATCCCTCCCCGGCTCGAACGGTGCGTAAATCCGAGCCAGCCTAGGGAGACGGTGGGTTCCCTTTTTTCTGTTGATCGCTCAAATTAGCCTTGCCGTGCCGTTTGCTGATGAGGGCGACTAACGTGAAGACATAGAGGGTCAGACTCACTGTGAACGTCAACATCGGCCACGTCAACAACACGCCCCCGAAGTCAGCCTCGTTCCTCACGACGATCAGTGACAGGATTAATCCTAGCAATGCGAGGGGATACACGAGCTGGCCGTCGTCCTTTTGTTTTAAAAGTCGCGTAATCGCAGTATTGAGGGCGAACAGCGTGATCGTTGCTTTCATATAGGAGCCGGCCATCATTGACATGCCGATGATGGATTCCAGCCTTTCGATGATCTCTTGGATGCTTATGAGCCTAGAAATGTTGAATAGCGGATACTGGTATTCGTTCGTTAAAGGGCCAAGCGCCATGATGCAGCACAAGGAGGTGAATGAAACCAACAGCCAATTGATCAAGTAGCCCAGGAAAATCGGTTTGGATGCGGTCTTCCCTTCTTTGGGACGCAAGTAGGCAAATACAAAGGCGAAAACCAGGAAGTCTCCATAGATGAAGCCGCTCGTAAGATACGCGCTATGGAATACAGGCTTGATGCCCATTGGCAGGACGGGAAGCAAGTAGTTGAGATGGTAGCTTTCCACATTGAACACCAGGACCAGTACAATGACGCCGACCAGAAGAAAGCTGAGCAGCATGAACATGCGCGCCATGACCAGCGCCCCCGCCCTTACCGTCAATGCGGAGATCATGGCCATAAGGCCATTGAAGATGAACACGGGAGTATCGCGCATCATCGTAGTCGTGAAAAATGCACCGATCGAAAAGTAAATGTAGGCTTGCAGCAATATCATAAAGACGATGTAAGGCACCATCAATATCAGGGTAACCGGGTAGCCGATCGTCCGAATCCCGCCTTCAATCAAGGTTTCTCCAGGAAAGCGTCGGTTCAGATAAAGCATGCATCCGAGGGGAAAGCATCCGAATAAGCCAGATACGAGCATCGACAACCAAAATGCATTGCCGGACTGTGCGAGCAAAGTGGAAGGAACGAATAGTATGGTAGAGCCGGTCATATAAACGAGGAGCAGTAGAGCCATTTGTACGGGAGAGATCATGTTGTCAGTCTTCATCGGAGCTCGCCGCCCTTTTGTCGGAAGCCTCTGTTTGCGGCGAGACTTTCAGCGAAGTATCGACTGCTTTTGCAGGCTTGGCAAAGACCTGATTGACCGCGTCCTGAATATTTGGAAACGGTCGATTCAGAATGTAGCCGCCGGCACAGTAAAGGAAATACAAAATCATCGCGAAGTAGCAGAATCGGACCCGCCAGGAGATTTTGATTATCCTTTTCCAATCGGGGATCAAGACTGAGGCAAGCGCGATCAAACAACATATCAGTTTCATGGTCATCGACTACTCCTCCTGATCGCCGTAGGGCATTGGCTTCGTAAGTCCCGTATTGGTCATTTGAATCTCCACTTTGATCTGGAAGGTCGCTTGTGACAGCCGCCTCCCCCAACTACTCTTCCACTTCAGCCATAATGCGGGATGACGGCGATACAAGGCATCGCCGATATTCAGAAGATCAAGCTGACGGGCCTGCATTGCGCTGATTTCCTTCTGTAGCTCCTGCTCGACGTACTCGGCGATTTTTTGTTTGATATGATCTTCGTCGCTCGCATTACGGATCTTTGAGCATCGCAGTTCCCCATAGCCGCCTACCAATAAAAGATGGATTCGGACCGCTACGGATTCGCCTTTGGGTTCGACCTTTGTGGTGCTGAATACCATCACATGCTCGAAGGTGTCTTTTTTGGACTTGGGATTTTCCTCGCATGGATAGGTCACGACCCCTCGTTCATACTCATTTCGCAGCATGAGCAAGTATTCAGCTTTCCCGGCCGGAATTCCCGGCTGGACGATGGAGTAGTCGCGGAAGATGGCCACCCCATTCATCACCGCAGGATCCTTCTTCCCGCCCGACGAGGCCATGTACGGCAGGACAGCGATCCCGGTCTGACTCTTCAGGGCAATCGCGACCTGGAGCAAATTCATCTTTTTCGACATCCCCGTGAACCGTTTGGAAGATTGGCTAATTTCCCGCAGTTGTTGGCTGATCGTGCTCTCTATGAAGGGCTTGTGCGTCAAATAGTCGCTGGCTAGCCCCTTCGTAATCGCGAACTGCGCAGTTTCCCGAGGTTCGTGATCCCGGAGGAAATAATCCAATATGCCTTTTAAGTTCTGATTCTTAGCTATTTGTTCGCTGACAAGCACAATTCGGATGTGTCCCCACTGGGCGACGCGGCCAACTTCATTGGCGATGTTGGAGATCGCTTCCGACATGTTTTCTCCCTCGGTGTGGATATTGAAACTTTCCGACGCTTTAGGTGCGCCCTCCAGGCCGCCGCCAGGCTTGTAAAATTGGGTTGTCAGCCGGATGCGATCATCCTCTGTAAGATCGACGGCGACGGCCTGAACGAATGCCCATTCCGTCAGTTCGTACTTATTCCAGCAACCGGTCAGGAGAACAAGTGCTAGAAAGGCCAATACTGCGAATGGAGACCGTATCATCGGCTGCCTCCGGAGCCGTGTCGGGGCCTTTTAAGCATGGAACGGATCGGTTGACGGATGATCATGCTGCTTAGCATTCGGCTCCAATCCAACGGCGCGAATCCGGTTAAGTAGTATTGGGACAGCGACTTTAGCTTGGTCAGATGAAGCATAATTAGGAAATAGCCGATCATCAGACCGAACCCACCTAACGTAGCAGCCAGGATCATGAGCGGAAATCGAAGGACGCGCAAGGCGATCGCCAAGTTGTACTGAGGCATCGCGAAAGACGCGATCCCGGTTAACGCAACGACGATGACCATGATCGGCGAAGCGATCTTCGCCTGGATCGCTGCTTGTCCAATAACGAGAGCGCCGACGATACTGACGGCGGAGCCGATCGGACGAGGCAAGCGGATCCCGGCCTCCCGGAGCAGCTCGAAAAAAAACTCCATCAAAAGCGCTTCTACGAACGCGGGAAACGGGATTTTCTCCCGCGTGTCGAGAATGGCCAAGAGCAGTACCGTAGGGATCAGCTCGGTGTGAAACGTGGATAGCGCGACATAAAGACTGGGCAGCGTAGTCGCCATGATGAAGGCGATCACACGAAGCCAGCGAATTAGGGTCGAAAATACGGTTCTCTGATAATAGTCCTCACTTGTGGAGAAGAAATCGATGAATAGCCCCGGACAGATCATCACAGTAGGCGAGCCTTGGACCAGCACAATGATCTTTCCCGTCAATAGCGCGGAGGTCGCCACGTCCGGCCGTTCCGTGTACCTGACTTGAGGGAAAGGGGTAAATACCGACTCCTCTACCCATTCTTCCAGGTAAGTCGTATCGAGAATCTCTTTGTCCTCAAGACCGCTTAGCCGCTGCTCGAACAGCTTTAGATCCTCCGGATCCACCCTATCGCTCAAGTACCCGTATACAATATCTCGGCGGGTGTACTCGCCGGCATGCAACAACTTGAACTTCAGCTTAGGCGTCTTGATCAGTGCCCGGAGCAGGCCGATGTTCGTCTTTAAATCCTCGATCGTACTGTTGTGCGGACCGAAGACGACCGGCTCCATCGTTGGCTCGGAGACGCTTCTCGTTTGTACTCCCGGCATCTCGCAGCCAATCGCCCGATCCCAGCCGTCCAACAAAAAGACGACGTTGCCGTCCGTGAGACTCTTTGTGACTTGTTCGATGGATTCAAGCAGGTGCGCGGAATGGGTGGACACCCCTTGTGCTTCCCAATAATGGGACAGCTTGTCCGGAGTCAGCGTCTTATCCAGCGCGCCAAGCAAAGGTGATAGATCTTGAATCAATGCGCTCATGTATGTGGTTCGATAATTTTGCGACAAGGTATCGAGCAAAATACCGACGGAAGCATATTCCAGATCCTGTCCGTAGCTCCACTCCTTGATCGTGAGATCGTGGCAATCCGAGAAGATCGCTTCGATGCGGGCACGGGATTCCGTCAAGTTCGGTGATATGGGCTCATACGCGTCAGGAACATTAGGCATAGCAAGCATTCCTTTCCACCCAAGTTCCCATAGTATTCCAGACCCCGAGCTAAATTATTCGATGCCTGCTTTTGCCGCGGTTCGTGGGAATAAAAAAGGAACAGGCACCCGAGATAGCCTGCTACCTGAATATTTTTACTTCCCAGCCTTCTCTGTCATTAAGATTAAGTTGCTTTCCGATTGTACGCACCGCAAATACATATGCGACAAACAGTATGCCTACGCACCACGCAAGAGCAACCCAGATCTCATTGCCTACCGGTTGACTTGACAGTAGAGATCGGATGGTTTCTACGATAGAGGTAACCGGCTGGTTTTCGGCAAAGACGCATACGGTAGATGGCATCGTTTCGGTCGACACAAAAGCCGAACTGATAAACGGCAGAAAGATAAGCGGATAGGAAAACACGCTAGCCCCCTCCACCGTTTTTGCGGACAATCCGGCAAGCCAAGACAGTACACCCGCCGACGAATCAAAGCCCATAACGAGCGCTACGAGAATGATTGCCGCAACAGAAATGATGTTGGATACGACAGAGGTCAGCACGTGCCCCACAACACGGAGGAGCGCGCAATCGGCATAGTGTGGAATCGCTCAATGATGCCCCGTTGCTTATCGAGAAACAGACGGTAAGCCGTATAGGATATGCCGCTTGCAATCGCAATCAACAGAATGCCGGGCAACAGATAGTTCAAATAGTTATCCGTACCGCTTTGGATTGCGCCTCCAAACACATAGACGAACATCAGCATAATTGCAATCGATTCGTCCTTATAATGAAAATGTTCGTGAAGAATAGCATCCATTCCATCTAATTTTCCACTCTTTTTATGGAAAAAAGCGTACCGGCATCCGAAGTAGCTGATAATTATTATCTCTAGGCAGGGCTTCAATTTGCTTAACAGCTAATACGCGTGTCGTATATAGTCCAACCGGAAAGAAATTAGGAAATGGCCTTGAACTATCGGCTACAAATATTGCCCAATCAAATGTTTCATCCATTGTCCCTGCCCACCTTACTTATAGCTGACAAATTTGCTCAAATGCCTAAGTGCTATTTTTTGGAGTCCCCTTACAGGTACTTTTGAAAAAAGCCATAGTTTGTCCAATACTCGATCTTATCTACAATTGCTTTTGTATTTCTGGCTCAATCTCAATATCAGTTCTTGACCTGTATGTTTTTTCACACAAGTTGCCCCCAAAACTGTTCGTCAAAGCCTGTTGTATGAAAAACCACACAAAATCGTGCAGAGATTTCTAAAAAAGCGGAAATTTGTACGACATTTCATATAAAGTACCTGTCATCGTCTGAAAAAGACTGTTCCGTGTGCGAAAAATCATACAAAACAGAGCATCCCTTTCTGGCGCGCTCCAGCCAACCTCATAAGTCAAGCACTCATTTCGGTTTTGAACCGGGAAAAACCATTAGAGTATTTTGAAAGTAGAATTACGGATCAAAACCGAAATCAGTGCTTGACGAAATGAATTGAGGATAGAAATGGAAAAACATCTGCTACTCCTGTATTGTTGTAAGTCCTACCCAACAACAAAAAGGAATAGACAGATGCAAACTCAGTATATCAATGAATGGCTCGACATACCAGAGCTAAAGATTCATCAACTGTTATCCATTCATGACGATGAGGTTCACATAGAAGCCTTGCCGCTAGACGACAAGCAAATCTGCCCATGCTGCGATTCAGATCAAGCAGTGATTCGGAAGGGAAGCAATGGGATGCGAACCGTCCGACATCTATCCGTTTTTGAGAAGAAAACCTATCTGCACGTGCCGATCATTCATAAGTTTTGCAGTAACTGTGAAGCCGGATTTGTATGGGCATACGATTTCGTTGGTCCCAAACAGCGCTACAGCAGGCTTTTCCGCTCTCATACGGTCGAACAGGCGCTCGGATACAGCAAGCGCCGGCGAGTACCGTACAACGTATGCATAACGAGGCGGTCCCTGCTCTTTGCGATGCGCTTTACAAACAAGTGTGGGAAGAAGCAAAAGAAACAGCTGAACTGGTTCTGGGTGTCGATGACTTCGCGATCAAGAAGGGTCATACGTATAACACCGGCATTCACAACCTCAAAGGCGAGACCATGCTGGACCTGTTGCCGGGCCGAAAGCTGGAAGCGCTGCGTGCGTACGCTCAGGCGTATCACACCTGGATCAGCGAGTGTTTCCCGAAAGCGATTCGCATCGCAGACCGTTTCCATGTTCACGGTTATGTGATTGAAAGCGTACAGGAAGTTCGTAAAACTGTTCAGCCAACGTTATCTCCGCGAGCCAAAACTTATCTAAAAGCAAACCACCGTCTGCTAAATCTGCCTGCCGAATCGCTGAGTGAAGAAAGCGCAAAGAAGTTGGACACGATGCTGAATTACTCCCCGCTGCTACGCAGCGTGTGGGAATGGAAAGAAGCGTTCACGACTTGGTATGACTGCTCGCCAAACTATACTGTTGCCAAGCTGAGATTTGAGCGTTGGTGCACGCAAGGCGATCAGATCGACCACGCTGCCGTCCAAAGTGCGCTAAAGACCATGCGCAATTGGCAGCAAGAAATCGTGAATTACCATCAATGCCGATGGACAAACGCAACCGTAGAAGGCCGCCATAATCGTATTAAAGCCTTTCAACGCCGCCATTATTTCACAAGGAATCGCAGTGGCTATAAAGCGGGCATTCTGATCGAATGTAACCGCCATCGGATGTTAAGCTATTAATCAAGCACTGATTTTGAGGTTGAGCCAACTTTGTAACATGAAATATTTACTAGAAGGTAGGAGCAGGTGGTTCGGCTATTTTCATACGTAGTAAACTATAAGGTTTCTGCCGCAGGTCATTTCCATAATGAAATCTTGACTGCCGATGTAATTGGTTCACGATGAAATATAAGTATTGATCTGGACCAATAGAAAAAGTATCCGGCCATAAAATTCTCGGATCATGCGCGATGGTTTCCATGATTCCATTCGGCAATATTTTTCGAATACTATTGTTTTCATAGTCTCCAGCATAAACGTTTCCTTTTGCGTCGGTGATCATTCCGTCTGAAGCCCCTTTTTCTCCCCAATACTTCACATGTGACTGCAAATTCATATCCGGTATCGTTCGGTCTCTCAGAGCTTCTGTTGATATCGAATACAACTGACGACTGGAGAGAGGACAAAAGTACAATATCTTGCCGTCCGGGGAAATCGCTATACCGTCGGAGGCCAATCTAAAGGGTGAAGTGGATCCGTCTTTGTTTCGATTCATCAGGATTTGACCTTCCACTTTCGGCAAGAAAAAGAGATCGGGCGAAGTCGAATTTGCTCCGTTTAACCGTCTCCACGCATAACCGGTTTCTAAATCAACGACAATAAGGGCTCCCGGTCCTCGGGAAGACGAGTCCGTTATATAAGCATAGCCTGCTTGACCAACTCGAAAGTCAAATCGGACATCATTCAGATAAGTGGTCGGCAGGACAACATTTTCCGTAAATGTATATACACGTCTTATGGTATTTGAATTTAAATCTACAGCGACTAACTTCGCCCCCCCTTTGATGGGTTCCGAAAAATTAGGAGCTCCTGTATCCAGTACCCAAAGCGTACCCTTTCCGTCAGCAACGACACTTTGGACGCTAATGAAGGACGTTGTGAGATTCGATGGGCTTACCACATTAGCTTCTAAGCTAGGATAAGGCTGTAAGGTAGCGCGAACGATTTCAGCCACCGTAAATTTAACGTCGTCCCCCCATTTCGGAAAGCAAATGAAAATACGCCCGGTTTCAGAAACTGTAACGCCTGTAGGCATGGCTCCGTAAAATAAAAAAACCGCCTCGAACTTACCGAAATACTTTTCACTCGGTAACATCATATATCATATCCTCCTCAACCGGTTCGGAACCGCTATCGCCTATTTATATGCCTAAATGTGTTTCAATTGGCTGGATAATAAAATTATTTTACGGGAACCCCGCAAGTTCAAGACTATGAAGGACAACAAGTAATGGGTCAGTCCCTGAAATAGGTTGAAGAAGCCTTCAAAACCGCTACTAGAGTGGAATTGAAGGCTTCTTAGGGCAAACTTATCCGAAAAAAGAAAGAGAAAATCTGCCATTACTCAAGCTGCCGTTTTATTGTTGGTCTGGCAAACGCAATGCGTTTGCCGAAGTTTGCGCTTGATCTATAAATTCCTCTGCCTGGGTCAATTGCTGCCGAGCCGTCTCCAAAGCTTGTGAATTTGTTGCCGCAGTAGATTCACTTATCGAGCTTATCGCCTGATTTAGAGCCCTTTGCGCCTCAGAAACCGAGTTCGACGCATGCTGCTCCAGCGTATTGCCGCTCGAGTAAAGCGCACCTTCTGCCGGTTTCTTTGCATTTTCGGTGGCTAGATCAATTTTGTTTTCATTTGGCAAGGCTAGTCCCTCCTTCCGCGAAGATCATTATTTTAAACAGAGATAAGTATGCGGTTGAGATTTTGTTTATATTCTTACGACTTCATGGGAATATTCGGACCCCACATTTCCGGCAATCCAATTAGTATAGGATCCAATGCGTAGGATAATCTAACTTTGATGAAAGTAAGGAGGGGATAATTACTCAATGAATACGCCAACATTAGCGCCGCACGAATCGATGGAACTGCATGAAGCGTTAAACTTCAAGACGCTCTGCCTCGCGAAGTCAAAACTTATGCAAGGCTTGGTCTTTGACCAAGAGCTGAAAGCGTTAATGCAGAAGAACGTCATACAATCCACGCAACAGATCTCCGAGCTGCAAGCCATCTACGCAAGAGCTCCGTTCCAAGCGCCTGTTCCGAATAGTCCGACGCCTATCACACATTGAAAGGGGAGCGCCGATGAACACCGATTATTTAGACCCGATTAATTCGTTAAATATGCCGGAGATGGCAGATATGACATTTGCAATGGACTTCCTTCTTCGTGCCAAGGAGGGTGTGCGAAATTTGTCCGTCGCCCTGACGGAAACGGCTTCCCCGGATGTAAGATCGCTGCTGCGCACTCATCTTAAGCAAGGGATTGCGATGCACCAAGAAATCACGGAGCTTATGATTCGCAAAAAATGGTTCCATCCTTACGAGCTGAACGAACAGTACCAACTCGACCAGCTTTCGGCGAAAAACACGGTAATGATCGGAAAGATGAATTTGTTCCCTGAAGATACGTCACGTAAAGGGATGTTCGATCGGACCCCGGATGAGAATATTGGAGGACATCAGGCATGAAGGCGGTAACGTATCAAGGGATTAAAAATGTCGCGGTCAAAGAGGTGCCGGATCCGAGGATTGAGAAACCGGACGATATGATCGTAAAAATCACCAGTTCCGCCATTTGCGGTTCGGACCTTCACCTGATTCACGGGATGATCCCTAATCTTCAGGAAAACTATGTCATCGGGCATGAACCCATGGGGATCGTAGAAGAAGTCGGCCCCGGCGTGACCAAGGTAAAGAAAGGCGACCGGGTGATCATCCCGTTCAACATCGCATGCGGAGAATGCTTTTTTTGCAGAAATCAGCTGGAAAGCCAGTGCGACAATTCAAACGAACACGGGGATATGGGCGCCTACTTCGGCTACTCCGGAACTACAGGCGGATACGCTGGCGGGCAAGCCGAGTACTTACGCGTTCCGTTCGCAAACTTTACCCATTTCAAGATTCCCGAGAGCTGCGAGCAACCGGACGAAAAGCTAAGCTTGATCGCCGATGCCATGACGACGGCATTCTGGAGCGTAGATAATGCCGGCGTCAAGAATGGAGATACGGTCATCGTACTCGGCTGCGGTCCTGTCGGACTTCTGGCCCAGAAATTCTGCTGGCTGAAAGGAGCAAAGCGGGTCATCGCCGTTGATTATGTCGATTACCGCCTGCAGCATGCGAAGCGAACGAACAATGTGGAGATCGTAAACTTCGAGCAGGATAAGAATATCGGCAACAATCTCAAGGAAATGACCAAAGGCGGCGCCGATGTCGTGATCGATGCGGTAGGAATGGACGGCAAGATGAGCGATCTCGAATTTCTAGCCAGCGGTTTGAAACTGCAAGGCGGGACCATGAGCGCATTTATCATTGCGTCTCAGGCTGTCCGCAAAGGCGGGACCATCCAGGTCACCGGGGTATACGGAGGACGCTATAACGGATTTCCGCTCGGCGACATCATGCAGCGTAATGTGAATATACGGTCCGGACAAGCTCCAGTCATTCACTATATGCCGTATATGTACGAGTTGGTAACGTCGGGCAAAGTCGACCCTGGAGACATTGTTACGCACGTCATACCGCTCAGCGAGGCTAAGCGCGGCTATGAAGTGTTTGATACGAAAACGGATAATTGCATCAAAGTCGTCTTAAAGCCTTGAATATGGACACATAGGGAGGATAATTCGAATGAATTCCAATTACGCTTTGCATGAGATGCTGGAGGTTCATGAAATAACGGCGTTCAAGACCGTTTGCATGACCAAATCAAAAACGATGCAAGCTCTGGTAACGAATCCGGAACTCAAGCAAATTTTGCAACAAGACGTCCAATTATCGCAGCAGCAGCTTCAGGAGCTTGGTGGAGTGCTGTCTAAAGCGACTGTATAGGAGATAAAAAATGAACCCCATATTAGAACACATGACAGGTCTTCATGTGCTGACCGATGACGTGATCGCAATGGATTTCTTGATGAATGCCAAGAGCGGAGTAAGAAACTACGCCATGGCCGTAACCGAATGTGCCACCCCCGAAGTCAAGCAAATTATGATGAAACAGCTCGATGAAGCCATAGACACTCATGAAAAGATTTCAAATTACATGGTGAAGCATGGCTTATCCCATCCTTACCAAATTCCGGAGCAAATTCAGCTCGATCTGAAAAATATTCAGACCGCTATGAACATTTCGTTCTGACACCGTATTCGTCCCGACAAAACGCGCAAAACCACCATGGTTCAGGCGCGTTTTTTGCAATAAGGGCAGACACGCTCCGCACTTATTTGGGCTTCGTAACACAAACACACTTGAACAAGCGTGCCTTCGTTTGTTTTGCTTTTGATTCCGTCGGGAATGGGACAATGTTCTTGTCAACCTACAAAAGCTAATAATCACGAACTGGTGCCGGTTAGGTAAACGTGCTTTATAAACCTGGTTCTGTCTTGTTGCTTGAAGCAACAAGACAACGACTTTTTCAGTGCTCTCCATCATTGGGGCAACCCTTTATCCGTAATTTTAGTGTTCAATTTCAGTATAAATTTGAAATGTCACGCCGAATTTGTCCGTCACATCACCAAATCCAGGGCTGAAAGGTTCTTCTTTAAACGGAATATTAACTTGACCGCCTTGCCGCAAGGCATCGTATATTCGTTTTGATTTCTCTACATCGTTCGTTGTAATGCAAATGGTTACCCGTTTCCCATTTTCAAGAGGCGAACCGCCTGGAGCATCCGATAACATGAGCTCCGTTTCACCGACTTTTAACTTGGCGTGCGCTACAAGACTCTTCAAATCGTCAGTGAACGTATTGGGCATGTCCGGAATTTCTCCATAAGTAATCATGGAGAGGACTTCTGCACCAATGACTTGTTTATAAAACGTAATTGCTTCCTTTGCGCGTCCCTCCAAAGTAATATAAGGGGTAAGCTTAACCGTCATAGATTTATCCTCCTAGAGTTTGGATTCCATTCGATTTGTAATTCATAAGTATAGACGAACCAGCCAATGTAAAATCATCGGTAATGGTATGGTTCACCGTGCCGTCTGAAACGGCAAGCTTTTAGGGCCATCCTTTGCGGAAGTCATAAATCGGGAATAAGACAATGCTGTTTTCACCAATAAATGACAAGTTCATTGTCCCATAAAAAAGCCACGATTTACGCGACTTGTTATGAGACAATGTTCTTGTCAACTTACAGTTTTAACCCAAGCTCTTTCGGGTTTGTAAACCACTGAATTGTTCTTCTTCAATGTCATCTGATCCGTATTGTGGAATATATCCAGTTTATATCGGGAGATTGCTCCAATAAATATCTATTCAACTTTCAGCATGGATGCAACGACTATCCTTGCTTGCGAGGAACAAAAGTACCGGCAAAATATCATCTTGTATTAGCAATTGAACCAATTGCATTTTCCTGTAGATCAGGTACCCCACTGATATCGAAATTGGTAGATTCCCGACTCCAAATCTAACGTCACGCGGTTTTCGTGGAGCGCGACGATCTTAACCCCTTCCGCTTCGCCCAGCCGTATGCCTTTCTCCGTCACCCGATCCTGCAGCGCGTTAGGCAAATCAAGCGTAGCCGTTGTATTCGGAGGAACGGTGACGTCCATGTTCATCTCTCCGTTCTCCAGCTTCCAGCCGGATACGATCTCGCCGTACATCGATTGGTAGGTCGCTTTGGCATAAGTAAGCCCTTGGCTTGGAAGCGGCTTGATCCGAATATGCTTGAAACCCGGCGCGGCATCATCCGTGTCTATTCCCGCCACGTAGCGATAGAACCACTCTCCGATCGCGCCGAACGCGTAATGATTAAAGGAATTCATGTCGGCGCTCCAGAACGAACCGTCTTCCTTCCGGCCGTCCCAATGCTCCCAGATCGTTGTCGCCCCTTGTTCGACGGAATAAAGCCATGACGGAAAACGACGCGACAACGCCAGCCGATACGCCAAATCGTTTCTGCCGATGTCCGAAAGCGTCGGGCAGATATAGGGGGTTCCCAGGAATCCGGTCGTCAGCTTAAAATCCGATTCCTCGAGGAGCCGAATGAAGCTTTTCTCCACTTGTTTACGGATCGGGCCTTCAACCAACCCGAATCGAAGCACCAACACGTGCGCGGTTTGGGTCGGGGACGCCAGCCTTCCCGAAGGCGTAACGAACTCTTGATTAAAGCTGTCACGAACGTTCGCGAACAGCTCTTCATATAAAGCCGCGTCCTCTTCCTTCCCTAACGCGCGCGCGGATTTGGCGAGCAGGCTCACGGAATAGGCGTAAAAAGCGGTTGCGATCAAGTCTCTCGGAGTCGCGCCCGTGTAGCTCCCGGCGGGAGCGTCCAATGCCAGCCAGTCTCCGTACTGGAACCCGTCGTTTCGAAGAAACTCCTGTTCCCCCGAATCGCGCAGGAATTCGACCCACGCTTTCATGCTGTCGTATTGATCATCCAGCACGCGCGAATCTCCAAAACAAGTGTAGATCGTCCAAGGACAGATGACCGCGGCATCCCCCCATCCCGAGGCGGAATGCATCTCCCACCCCGGCAGCGTATCGGGAATCGTATTGGGCACGCCGCCATTCGGCAATTGGTCCGCCTTCAAGTCTTTAAGCCACTTGGCGAAGAAAACGGCAACGTTCATATTATGGGCGGCCGTTCGAACGAAAACCTGCGCGTCGCCCGTGTAGCCTAATCTTTCGTCGCGCTGCGGGCAATCTGTCGGCACGTCGAGGAAGTTTCCTCGTTGCCCCCACACGATGTTGCTTTGCAAACGGTTGACCAGCGGATCCGAGCATTCGAACGTGCCCGTCTCTTCCAAGTCCGAGCTGACGACATGCGCGGTAAACCGTTCGGGAATCGCTTCGCCGGGATATGCTCGCACTTTCACGTAGCGAAAGCCTTGAAACGAGAACCGCGGTTCATAACGTTCGTTCCCCGTTCCCTTGCAGATATAGCTAGTCGTCTGCTTGGCGGAACGCAAATTGTCGACGTACAGGTTCCCCGCCGAATCCAACTCTTCGGCATGGGTCAGTTCGACAAGCGTTCCCGCTTCCGCCGTTACCGTATAAGAAACCCATCCTGTCAGATTTTGGCCGAAATCCAATATCGTCTCTCCTGTCGGCGACTGCAAGACCCGTTCCGGTTTAAGCTCTCGCACGATGACCGTCGGCACGTTTTCCTGCGGAAGGAGCATTTGTTTTCCGCGCTTGATCGTTTCGACGGGCAGCCAATTCCGGTCGTCGTAGTCCGGCAGGCTCCAGCCGTCTTTCTCCAGCCTGGCGTCGTAAGTCTCCCCGTCGTAGAGGGAAGCCATGACGATCGGACCGGTCTCCGTTCTCCATGAGCAGTCCGTCACGACGGACTGCTCGCTGCCGTCCTCGTAGGCGAGATGCAATTCGAGCAGCGCGGCTCGGCGTTCCCCGTAAAAATCGCGGGGATGCCCGCCGATCCTGCCTTTGTACCACCCGTCCGCAACGGTGATTCCGATCGCGTTGCCGCCAAGCCGGATATGCTCCGTCACGTCGTAGGTTTGCGTCTGCAGCCGGTGGTGGTAACTTGTCCACCCCGGCGCGAACAGCTGGTCCTTCAAGCGGCGGCCGTTAAGCTCCAATTCGTATATTCCGAGCGCGGTCGCGTAGATTCGCGCGGAGCGGATCGGGGGTTTCGCTTCGAAAGCTTTGCGGAACAAAGGCAAAGCCTCCGCCGGGAGATTCCTTCTTGCCGGATCGAAGGTTATCCATTGCGCGGTCCACTCCCGATAATCCAATATCCCCGTCTCGAAGACCGCGTTCTGCCAGTCGCTTTCCCGGCCTTTACTATCCCTCGCGCGTACTCGGCAGTAGTAGACTTGACGGGATTTAAGCGCCTTTCCTTCGTACGCGACGTGGACGGACCGATCGCCGTCCGCTTCCCCCGAATCCCAGATCGGGCTTCGGAATTGCGGATCGCCCTCGGACACTTGGAGCCGGTATCCGGCTTGCCGGATTCCTCTTCCCGTACCGCATAGCTTCCAACTGAATCGGGGAATGCGCACGCCGATACCGATCGGATTCAACCTGTATTCGACGCGAAGGTCGGCAACGCCGAATTCGGGCGCTTCGGACCTGCGGGTATCCCCGGTTATGACGGGATCAGCCTTTAATCGCACCGGCGACGAGTCCTTTCATCATATATTTCTGTGTGAAGAAAAACAGCACGATCAGCGGCAGGGTCGCCATGACGCACAGCGCGAAGATCGGGCCGTAATCGATCGATTGGTTGTTCGCTTTGAATTGCACGACTTGAGCCATCAGCGTCATTTTGGCGGGATCCTTCAAATAAAGCAGCGGGCCGAAAAGATCGTTCCAGATTCCGTAGATGTTCAACATGATCAGCGTCCCGGTCGCCGGAAGCAGGAGCGGAAAAATAATCAGCCAGAACGCGCGATATTTTCCGTATCCGTCGATGGCGGCCGATTCTTCGATTTCCTTCGGAACGGACTTCGTGAACCCCGCGTACATGAAGGTCGCCATCGGGAGCGCGCCCGCCGCGTACAATAGAATCATGAAGGTACGCGTATCGATCAAATGCAAGGCAACTCCCATCTTAAACAAGGGGATCATTCCCGTCTGCAGCGGAATGACCATACCCGAGATGAAGAAGTAAAAGAGAAATTGAAAGAACTTGCGCGGAATACGCGCAATGACGTAACCCGCCATGGAGGAAACGACGACCATGAGCCCGATGGAACCGACGCTTATTGCGAGCGTGTTGAAGAAACCAAGGGGAACGTCGACTTTCGCAATGGCCTTCTCATAATGGCCCCAATACAAGGAATCGGGTAGGCTTAAGGGCTGATACAATTGATCCGGAGATTTAAAGCTGGTCAATATAAGATAAAAAATCGGATATAAGAACAGCAACGCGGTCAGCAGCATTCCGATCTCCAGCGCCGCGCTCCCGGGATCCTTTCGCTTAGCTAAGAGCTTGCCCATTACATCTCCACCTCCTTGCGCCGCATGATCCTCAATTGAAGCAGCGTAACCGCCATAATGAAGATCATCAGAACGATTCCGCCCGCGATGGCATAGCCATATGTGTTTTCCCGGAATGCGGCGTTGTAGATCGCAAGCGTGAGCGTATAGGACGACGAGCCGGGGCCGCCTCCGGTCAGGACATAAGGAATATCGAACATCTTCAGGCCGCCTACGATGGTCAGAAATACAACGATCGTCGTCGCGGGCATGAGCATCGGAAGCGTCACGTGCACGAACCGGTTGACCGCCTTGGCGCCGTCCATCTTTGCGGCTTCGTACAAATCTTGGGGAATGGCCTGCAATCCGGCCAAGTAAATGACCGCGCAATAGCCGAGCCCCTGCCACTGTGTCAGGGCGATGAGGGTCGGGAAAACGGATCGCGTGTCTCCCAGCCAATCCCGCTCCCAGGCTTGCAGCCCCAATCGTTCCAGCAAGCCATTCAGCAGGCCGTCGTACTGCAAGATTTGCCCCCATACGATCGAGGTGACCACGAGACTGACGACCACGGGCAAATAAAACGCGACTCTGAGCAAAATTTTCGTTCTAAAGGGGCGGTTCAGCAAGATGGCCAATAACAAGGATAAAGGGTTCTGAACGAAAATACCGAACAAGGTGACCCAGAGCGTGTTCTTAGCCGCCTGAAGCATCTTGGAATCTTCGAGCAGGAACGCGTAGTTGTCCCAGCCGATGAACTTGGCGGGACGAATGGAATCCCATTCCGTAAACGAATAGTACAAACTTGAAGCGAACGGATAATACACGAACGCTAGGAATAAAGCCGTTGCCGGAAGGATGAACCAGAAGCCGGTCCACCACTCCCGCGCGCTCGGTTTCAACATGATCTCACCTGCTGACTATTCGACCGGCCGCTCGATGAGCTGGCCGGTCGAATTGGAATGGATGGGTTTACTCGGCCGGTAGGATGACCGTGCCTTTGTCTTTTTCCAGCTTCTTCTGGGCTTCCGTAAGATCCTTCGGATCGAATTTGAGGCCAGAAGCTACTTTCGTGAACGTCTCCACGAGCGACGTCACAGCGGACGCAGGTAAATAGGGTTCGATTGCCAAGCCGGGTTCCGTTTCTTCAACAACCTTCAATAAATCGTTTAATGCGGAGTTCGGATAGTCGAGTTTCATGCCTTGGATGGCCGGAACCGTTCCGCTGCCGACGTTAAACGGTCCGTAGACTTCCGGACTAGCGATGACGTCGACCAAATCTTTCGCTTGCTGCGCAAGCTTGGTTCTGGCGTTCACCGACAGCGATTGGTCAATACCTGGGACAACTGTGGCGTACCCATTGTCCGTGCGGAACGGGAAGTATCCGAGATCGAATGCGGCATGGCCTTTCGTTTGGAAATTCTCCTGCGCGGTGCCAGGCATCCAAGGACCTTGAACGATCATGGCTGCCTTCCCCGAGGTGAACAATTCCGCGGATTGCGGCCAATCGATGCTAAGGGCCGTTTTATTCAAGTAGCCCTTCTCGACCATTTCTTGCAGATGCGTCATGACCGCTTGAACTTCCGGCCCGTCCAGTCTCTTCTTGCCTTCGTAAAGATCTTTGCCGAAAGTCGGGCTGCTCTCGTTGCCATAGGGCTGCATCCACAGGTTAAAGGTCATGCTTGCCGTCCAAATGTCCTTAAACCCAGCGGAGACCGGCGTTATGCCTGCCGCTTTGATTTTCGCGAATGCGCTTTCCATCTCCGCCCAGGACTTCGGCACTTCGATCCCGAGGTCGGCGAATATTTTCTTGTTGTACCAGATCCCGCTCGAAGCGAGCCCCATCGGTAGTGCATAAACCGTACCCTTGTAGGAATAGACGCTTTTCGCTCCAGGATTGAGCTTGTCCGCCCATGGTTCGTCGGACAAATCCGCCAAATAACCGACTTCTCCGAACATAGCGGTTTTACTCTGGTGAAAAAAAACGTCCGGCGCCGTATCCGAGGCCAGCTCGGCCTTCAGCTTATCCGAATACGTATCCCCCAGCGTAATGTCCCATTGAATGGAGGCGTTCGGGTATTTCTTCTCGTAAGCCTTCTCGACGTTAGTCTTGAATTCTTGCATGTACGGCCTGTCGTCGATGAACCAGGCTCCGAGTCGGATCGTAAAAGCGTCGTCATTACCGGACGAGGTTGCGCTATTTCCGGAAGCGGGCGCATCCGGGGTTTTCGAAGATTGGGCTTCGTTAGCCTCGTTTCCTCCGCATGCCGAGAGCAGCGTGGCCAGCGCCAGGATCGACGCAAGAAGCATTCTGTTTCTTTTTCTTTTCACTAGAATTTGACCTCCTGGATGTTAGGTTGGGGTTCGGCGCCACAAGACGATGGCGTCTCCCTTGTCTTAAGATTAAAGAATCTCGCCTGGATTCGACATGTGTCTATTTGTCAGGAACTGTTCTGTATTTTTCTTTAACCCTTATAGTCTCCGGGCGTTTTCCCGGTCGTTTTCTTGAACAATTGGCTAAAATGGGCGGCGTCCTTGAACCCCACAGCATAAGCGACTTCATAATGCTTCAGGTTGGTCGTCGTCAGCTTTTCCTTGGCGACTTCGATCCGGTGCTCCCATAACAAATCTCTGAAATTTCGACCGGTTTCTTTCTTGATGAGCCTGCTTAGATACGAATAGTTGACGAATAGCTCGTCCGCCAGCATTTGCAGCGTAATGTCCTCCATATAACGGCATTCGATGAACTTCATAGCGGAATCGATATATTGGGCGGACGAACTTTGCCTGGCATGACCGACAAGAGTCGCCGCTTTCTTCAGAAATTGTTCCAAGTAAGTCATCAAATCGGAAAGAACTGTAAAAGCAAGAACGCTTTTGCGAACGGCGACCGTCTCTTCCGGACTCTGTTGAATGCCGAAGGAATGGAGCACTTGTCCCGCCGTCTCAACTATTTCCGTACAAGCTTCCTGAATGCGCGTTTTGCTTAACCCCTCCATCAAGAACGTTCTGTTCAAGGTTCTTAAATATTCAGAAACGAAGATTTCGTCCCCCCTGCGCAGCAGGTCGGACAGCTCGGAACGTTTCGTCTCCGATTGCTCCCGTTTATGTTCCCTCATTGACAGCATGGCGGAATAAGCGACGATCGAATTCCGCCCGATCAGCATACGGTAATCCAAGCAACTCCGAGCTTCGTCCAGTCCTTTGCGAAGCTCCCTCGCGGAGGACAGACGATCGCTGATGCCGATCGAAACGCTGAAGGCCAGCGAAGCTCGGATGGCGTCGAGAAGGTGTCGGGCAATCTCCATAGCTTCATGCGCCGATTGTTCCTTCGATACGTCCGGGAGCATGAACAGAACTAAATAAACGCCGCTTGGCGACAACGCCGACCAGTACAGGTGAGGGTATAACGACATGACATCGGCGATGATCTCGCGTAAAGCAAGATTTGAAAAGGGGTTTCCCGTATCCTCCAAAATCCCCGCGTTATCGATTTCGATGGAGAGGAACACTGCCGCTTGATTCATCGCTTCCGGATTTCCGAGCGAACCCGGCTTTTCCCCGTCCGACATCGCGGGGTTCAACAGCGTTCGAATCCATTCTTCCTGTTGAACCCATTCGGGTCTCCGTCGATCCAATCGGTGATCCTTGATCCACTTCACCCGTTCCACGAGCTCGTCCTCGTGGAACGGCTTCGTAATGAAGTCCACAGCGCCTAGCTTAACGGCCTGCTTGGCATATTCAAATTCGCCGTACGCAGTCAGGAAGATCACCTTCATCTCCGGAAATTCCTCGAGAACTCGTCTCGTCAATTCGATGCCGTCCATGTAAGGCATGCGAATATCGGTGATCAATACGTCTGGCGCGTCTCCTTTCGTTCCGGCTATCGTTTCGTAGGCCTCCCATCCGTCTGCCGCTTGCCCGACGATCCTGCAACCGAGTCTGTCCCAGGCCGGCAGGGAAACGACGTAATCCCTGACGGCTTTTTCGTCGTCTACGATAAAGAGCTTCATGGCGATGCGATCCCCTCTCTAGTTGATAATTCCGCAGGCTCGTTGAATAAGATCGGCAAGAGAAGCCGGATGATCATCCCTTGCTCGCCTTGACGTTTCTCGATTCCGTAGCGCTCTCCGAAATGCAGCCGAATCCGGGATTCGATCCCCTTCAGACCCGATCCCATTCCTTTGGATTCGCGAGCCGGAGGCTGCGCCGAGCCGCCGTTGTCCTCGATCTCGATGACGAGGTTAAACTGGCTTTCGTAAGCGCGGATATCGATGCGGCCAATCCCTCGAATATGATCGATTCCATGGACGAACGCGTTCTCGATGATCGGTTGCAAAATCAGCTTCGGAACTTCGACCTGCTTCAAGTGTTCAGGCAGGTCGATCCCGTACTCGAATCGGTCTTCGAAACGATATTGATGGATTTGCATGTAGATTTTTGCGAAATTCATCTCGACGTCCAAGGGAACAAACGGTTTGCCCGGCGATATCGAAAATCGAATAATGCTGGATAAGCTCTTCACGACGTAAGGAATCCGTTCGATCTTATCGTTGGACTTGGCTAGAATGCTTACGTATTCAAGCGTATTATGCAGAAAATGAGGATTGAAATAGGTCCGGATCGCCGCCAGTTGCGCCTCCTTCTGCTCGAGCTCCGCTTTATAGACCTTCTGAATCAAATCCTTCGTTTCCAGAATCATCCGGTTAAAGCTGTGGCACAGCTGCGCGATCTCGTCGTGGGACCCGAAGTTTTCGATTAATTGGTAGTTTTCCTTTTCCGCTTTACGCATGAGCTTGCTCAGGGTAGCCAAGGGGCTGGTGATTTTTCGCAGCACGTAATAGGTTATGACAATGACCGCTATCCAGGCTGCAAGCGCGACCGCGACGGAGAAGACGGCCAATCTCCGAATTCCCGCGCTCGCTTCCGACACGGGGATCCGGCTTACGTACTTGAATCCCGTCGATTTGGATTTGGTTTCCGTCGCGATCGTATCCCTCGTCGCCGGCGAAGGAATCAGTTCTCCGATCGTCTGCCGAAGGTCCGAGGACAACACGACGTTGCTTGCGCTTGTAATGAAAAAGGAACCCCTATCGTAAGAGTCGTATAGCGATGGTACTTTGATCGGATCCAGCAAAACGACCAAATTTCCAAGAACCGTTCCCAATTCAGGATCGATGAGCTGCAGATTGCAGATCAACCGGTGATGATCGACGAAAAAAGCCCATTCCGGCACGCCTTGCTTCTCGAACGGCATGATGACGATCGCTTCGTAATACTGGATGTCGGGGTCGGAGCCCGTGAAATAATGTTTGCCCTCCGCGTCGAAAAGGTGAATGGAATCAGCGAAATCGCCGATGTTCTTGCTCATGTCCTCCAACTCGATCCGCAGCATTTCTTCTACCCTTTCCTCCAGAGCGTCCCTTTCGGACGGCGCAAGCGGATACCGATCCGGCATGGAAGCGTTGCGAAGGAGCGCGTTGACGAACCGATTGTCGCCGATGCCGGAAGCTTCCCTAGCAAACGCCTTAAAAACCCCGTCGATTTTGTCCGAGGTTTCGGCCATCGTTCGTTCGAAAGATTGATCGACGTTATTCTCGAGAATTCTTTTCGAAGTCACATAGAAGGTAGCGCTTACAATAATCAAGGGAATCAGCGTTAACAGCGAATAAATCAACATCATTTTGTAGTGCAATTTCGATCGAACGAACCGAACGATTTTCATGCGGCGAACCTCTCCTGTCATCGTGCGTCTTCGAGTTTCGGTATTTCTCTATCCTCGCAGAAGGCCCCGTCCCCAGTCAATGCAGGAAATGACTTTCTCTATTCTCTATTTGACAAGTGCAAAAGCCCCTTGCCGGGATCTCCGGAAGGGGCTCGACTTCATGCCGGGGCTCGCACTCTTAGCGCAGCGAGTAGAGCTTGGCTACCTGGTCGCCCGTCAGCGCTAGGTCATACAATCGTAATTCGTCCATTCGGACTTGCGCGTATTCGATATTGGAAGCCGACTGATACCCGAGACGGATCGGGCTCGCTACGGTCGTCAGCCCTCCGCTCATCTCTCCGCTCATTCCTTCTTCCTCTCCGTCGATATATACGCGCGCGTTTTTCCCGTCGTAAGTCACGGTAACCTGTTGCCAACGGTCGGTCTGAAGAGGCCAATCGAAGGATGCAACCGTACTGTACCAACTCGTTTTCGACGTGCTCATGACGAAATGACCCGCTCCGCTTGGTAAAATCGTTAATCGGAACGCATTGTCCGCATCTCCTCCTTCTTTGCCGATCAAGGAATAATTGAGCTGCGGCAGCCTCTGCAAGTTTATCCATAAGGACAATGTAAATTGCTCCTTGCCATTCAGTGCGGTGCTGTCGATGACCGCGTAATCGTCAACGCCATCCAGAGTAAGCATACCGCCCGATACTCCCCCGTCTTCGATCTTTGCTCCGTTGTTCAATTGCGCGGCAGGGCCTGTCCCGGATGATTCGGGCGACGCATTCCCGACATTCTCGTCGAATTTCCATACCGTTAACGGAGCGGGCAGTTCCCCGTTCTCGCCGGTTTGGGCGGAGCAGCGCGGTTCGGCCAGCACGGAGTCCGCGATCGCTTGCCGAATCTCCGGATCGAGGGTCGCTTTCGGCTTGTTCTTATCGCTCTTCTTCCCTTTCTGTTGCTTTTCGAGTAGCAGCACCCAATCCTCGTTGTTCGGTTTGGCGGGAATGCACCAGCTCGAGTCAGCGGCTTGAACCTTCTGAGGAATCGAATAGTACAGTCCTGTGCGCGGGTCGAACCAATAAGCCTCGTAAGTCGCGGTCCGATCCAATTGTTTCAGGGTTCCGGTGGCCGTGTCGTTATTGTAGAAAAAGACGACGTAAGTTTCGTTACCGTCGGACGAGAGCAACGATCGGGTAGTGTCGTTAAAGGAAGCCCATGCTCCGTCGTTAAATCGGGGGATCAGTTTCCACCAGCTCAGCGACGTATAAAACCTTTTGAAGTCGGTCAATTGATCCCCCGTCTTCAAATTCGCGCCGTCATACCACCAGAAGTACCGGTCGGGCATCTCGGAAGCCGTTCCGAAGTCGCCCGGTTGCCCCTTTTTGGAATAAATATCGTTCCATACGCCCGCAGCCCCGTATCCGTACCCGTACATCCCGTACTGAAACGCTTTATATGCCGCGCCTAGAGCTCCTCTGCTATCGGTCCAAAACTGATCGTAGCCGCTTTCGTATAACACCGCCGGTTTGGACGAGGAAGCCTCCCAGAAGGACTTGGCTACTCTCATGCCGGAGAGATTGCCCTGCCATTGAACAGCCCATCCGTCGTGATACGGTTTGTTGGCCCAGCTGGAACTCGCCGGGAGAGTCGAATTGGTGCTCTCCATATGCGGCATGATCGGATGTCCGTAAGCGTCGTTGTCGGATAAGCTCTGTCCTACCGCATACCACTTCCCCATCGACTTGTCGTCGTAGTTTCCGTACATGTTTTTGTCGATCTCTTGGGCGATCGTCCAGATCACCGGGTAAGCGCCGTACCGGGCCACCCAATATTTCGCGATTCGAGACATGTAGTCCTCGGTATAGATCGGATTCTCCGCCGGGTCCAGCGCCCAGGTCACTTGCGCGTTCGCATGAACGAGTCCTTTGTCCGCGATATATTTGAACTTGCGGTCCAGATTTCGAAAGCCCTCCAAATCGGCCGCGGTAAAGCCGTCGCTTAAATTCGCCGTTTTCTCCTCGTCCGCTCCGTCGTGCGTTCCGCCGTGCGGTTGCCAGATCGGCTCCGATTGGTATACGGTGAATCCTTGGTCCTTGCGTTTATCGACCATGTACTTGAACTGAGAAGCGACTCCGGGCGCGTTGGACGACGAGAACCGCTCATGGGGCAGGATCCAATGCGTGTCCCCTAAGTAAAAGAACGGTGTGCCGTCCGCGTAGCTCAAGTACTTGCCGCCGTCGCCGACCTTCAGAAAACCGTGCTTGTAAATCGCCAGATCGCCTTTGTATTTTTGACTGAGCACTTTGCCTGTCTGACCGTGAAGCCCTTTATCCGACGGATCGGAAGCGGTAATCCGATAAGTCCACGTCCCCGGTCGGGTCGGCGCGAACCGGATCTTCCACGTATTCCCGCCGTCCCAATAGGCGGGCCGGGTGATGACCTTACGATCCGGACCTACGAAGACCGCCGTTACTTCAACGTCCTTGAACGGGTCCGCATAGCTTTTTTTGCTGGTCAATTTAATTTCCGCGACCTTCCACTGCTCGACCTTCAGGACCGAAGAAGATGGGTTCGCCAAGCTCTCTGGAGCAGTTGCTCCGAGCCACGTTCCGAGAGCAAGCACACACGCCATCATCCTGGCCGTCCATTTTCCGATTCTATTCATTCTTACGTTTCCCCCTTATTCCGATTTAGTTATTAATAGATCGCAAGCTCGTAGAGGATAGGCTGCGCTCCTTGAATTCCCGGATGGACGGAACGCTTCCTCCCGCTGCTCCGGCCGTGCGGTCTATTATTGTTGTGCTTGAACTTACGTCGCCCTGTTCGAAAGCGAAAAAGTTAATCTGGACAAATCCGACTATAAGAATCCATGTTTGTAAATGCTTAAGGAGCCGGAATACGGTTGACTCTGTACAGTCCCGGTTTGTCCGTGCAGCCCCGTATCCGTAAGATCGGAAGAGGCGGTCGTAAACGACCAATTCCCGGCAATCGTAGGCGCGAAGCGAATTTTCCACGTATTCCCGCCATCCCAAAACCGGGCAAGGTCAGGCTTACTCCTCCGGGTCCGACAAACGTGGCATTTAACTCCACGTCCATATAAGGATTGGCGTAGCTCTTCGAGCTGTGCAAGGTAATGTCTACCGCTTTCCACGATTCGGTAGTATAGGCGGCGTGCGATCTCGGAATCGAAATCATCAACTGCCGCGCAACCATTGAAAAAAACAAGACCATCAAAGCCGTTAACAGCGTTGCTTTCTTTTCATCGCTAACTTATCCTCCCTGTATGATCTATGAAGCGCTTTCAAAAATAGATTAAGCGAATAAGAGCTTTATGAACATGTGTTTGTTTTGAAAAAACTATTCTCTATTTTTCTCTTCAATCCGCTTCAATACCCCACCGTATGGTTATCATGAATGACTGTGAGATAAATTTCCTTGCAATCATATTGTTTTTTCATATCTTCAACAACTAATTTAAGGCTCGCTGTTCCATAACCTTTGCCTTGATATTGATGACCAAGCATAATACTTATTAATTGAAAGCGTTCGGTTTCTGGATTATAAGTAAAACCTATTAAGGTCTCCGTATCATATATGGCCTTTGGAGTGAATTTGTAAACTTGACAAACAGCAAGAAAGGAAGCATTCGATCCCACTTCGACTTAATTATGCTAAAATAGTAAAATTGGAAAAAGGAAGTGCTAGCGCTAGAGTTGTGAAATACATGAAAATGCGTTCGGAGGGACTAGCGTGGATACCCATACAAGGGATGGCGAAGAACAACTGATCTCGCCCGAGTGGCTAGAGTGGAGAAACGATTGCGTGCATTTTGCGAAGCTGCGAAATTTCTTGCTGGACCGTTCAGGACTTCCGGGTCCGCGGGCGAATCTCGGGCTGGCGAAATCCTTTGCCGATAGCTTCGTTAAGCAACCTCCCAGCGAAGCCACGTGGAAGCTTCTACTGGAATGGGCGAATCTGTCGGCAGCGGAAGCTCCGACGAACAATTCGGGAGAGTTCCTGCCCTTCTGCTCTGTTCAAGCGCTAGGAGCTTACTATCTCCAAGCTACGGGAGAGCGCAAGCTGGAAATCGTTGCCGTACTGAAAGAGACAATGGGTGATTCGCGGTGGAGAATTCGCGAGAGCGCCGCGATCGCCCTGCAGTCTATAGGTGAGCAATCGTTCCAGCAGCTTCAAATCTGGTTCGAGGAGTGGCTGGAGGACGCAAACTGTCTGGAAAGGCGCGCTTTCGTCGCGGCACTGGCTCATCCTCCACTTTTGAATGACCGGAATCACATACATTTCTGCCTATCGATAGCCGAGCGCATTCTGGACGATTTTGCCGACCGCAAACCGGCAGCAACCGACGAGGAGGCCCGCGTATTATCCTCAGGCCTGGAGTACGCCATCAGCCTATTTGTGGAGAAGGCGCCGGAGAGAGGCTTCGCTTTGTTGAAAAAATATGCGGTGTCGAATGACAAGAGGATGAAAAAAATCATTAAATCGAACCTGAGCAAATCGCGATTGTGCAAAAAATACGCCTCCCAGGTCGAGGAGATCCGTGCTTTGCTGTAAGCAGGCTCCACAGTTCTCATCCGCCGCCGAAGAAAAATAGTGCAGGCGCCTCTATAATCATGCACAAATGGTTCCGAACCCTTCCTTGTTTTAAGGCTCTTGTAACCCCATATTGACGAAAAATCGGCTAAACACATGGGGCTGTCCCTCAGGGTAATATAGGTGATCCAATTATCAGTCAACTGTACGGATGCCCGATTAGCGCTTTAAACGCGCAGAGCGCGGTGTCTAAAAAATAGGCCAACCAGAATTTCTCTGGTCGGCCTATTCATGCGTAGAGTCTATATAGGTTGCCTGTGCATCCATTGAGTAGCTACCCATTTAACGCCTTGGATAACGGGTTCGCCGCTATGCAGCGTTAGTTCATTGATTCGGGGATCGTCATAGAAGTATTCGAAGTATAAGGCGGAGCCTTTTGTCGGTTTAACGGCAATCCCTAAGCGAGGAAAGGTGGTTTCTCCTCCCTCTTCCACATCGTTCAAGTACATAATCAACGTGCTTATTCGATTGTTGCGACTAGAAGGATGATGGGGTCCGAAATAGTCGTGATGCGGCTTAAATTCTTGCCCGGGCTCGTAATGCAGGATTTGTAATCCTTCACTGTGAGAACGAGGTACATGCATCAAACTCGCAATACGGTTTTCAATCGCAACAATGAACGGACTTTCGTTTGCGTCAAAAAACATGCTGCTGCTCGTGCGTATCTGGCTGACTTCTTTGTATGCTAATTTCGATCTCGTCAAACGAGACGAAGCCGATTCGATTAAGGCTTGGCATTCGTCATCGCTCAATACCTGGTCGAATTTCATAACCAGAGGTTCTTCGTTCAGAACTGTAGCGGTAATGATGCGATTGTCAAGGCTATAAGATGATTGAATAGGTACAATAGAAATTTCCGAAATCATAGAGTCGGCCCCCACAATTCGAATACGGACATTTTCCACTAAATACCTATAGAATAAAAAAATAGCTTCCATTAATGAATGTAATTTTCTACATAATCTTTATACTATTTGCACTCTACAGCTTTATTCCATCGCAAATCCGACGTTCGTACCCGTTACGAATTCATTGTTCTATCGCAACGCTTGAAATCTTTGCACGGAATTTCAAGCGGTAGAACCAGAAGATTCCTATATGCAGGACGGCAAGAACGAGATAAATGTTGCTGAATAGATGATCGCTGCCCGGATCGACATGAAGCGGATTCCATTGGAAAGACGAACCCTGCGCCACGATCATGCCGTAGACGCCTGCAGCCATTCCTTGGGCAATGAAGCCGGTCATCGAGAACAGCCCCATGCCTACCCCAATCTGGTCCTTCGGCAACGATCGCGATATCGAATTGGACATGGCGACCTGGATGAAGGATTGGCCCACATTGCCGAAGACAAGAAAAAGCGAAATCCATAACGGAGAAATCCCCGTAAAGACGGACAATAAAGCAAAACAAACGATTAAAGATCCGGAAGCTACAGAGAACAGAAAGGCATTTCCTTTCAGATCCGCCAGCTTCCCGCCTTTTCTTCCCAGAATCGAGGAGGCTACCGCCGCGGGAACCATGGCGAATCCGATCCATTTGACATCCAGACGATAAACTTGGGAAAGCAGAATCGGAGTTAAGAAAAATAAAGATATACCTATGCCGCTGATGAGAAAAGCCAGCGCCAGTCCGACGGCATACTGCTTGTTATGGAACAATCGCGGTTGGATAAAAGCTTCTTTGGCCGTTCGGATGCGCACGATGAAGAGGATTAATGCCGCTAATCCGACAACCGCGATCATCCAGTTTCGGTTGGTGACCCCGAGTAAAAGAAGCGATAAGGTAACGGCAAGCAGGCTCCCGCCCAGCCAATCGAATTTACGAGGAGCTTCCTTCGTTTCGTATTCCAGATATTTTCTATAAAACGGAAGCAGCAGCAGAATCAACAGAGAGGGCAGGAATAGCCACCTCCAGTTCGCAAAGCTGACGACAATCGCGGATATGACGGGCGCAAGAGCGCCTCCAAGCGCAAGCCCCACGGCTGTCATGCTTAAGGCCGAACCTCTCTTCTCCGGCGCAAAATACCGTATAGGGATAATCAGCGCAATGGCCGGAACAGCCGAGGCTCCCGCGGATTGCAAACACCTTCCGAGGAGAGCCATCCAAAAGCTGTGAGAAACGAGTCCAATGAGCGACCCCGCCGCAAACAGCGATAGACCGAACGTCAGAAGACTCTTCAGTTGAAATCTGTCCGCCAGCTTTCCGTAAACCACGGTTCCGAATGCATAGATTAACGTATAGGCGGAGGACAGCCAACTCGCCTCGGCAAGATTAAGGTCAAATTCCTCGCTTATTTGCGGAAGCACAACGTTAAACATAAGAGCGCTCATCGACGAGACCATAACCGTAAACATCATTAGACGCATTAATACCGGGCCTTTTTGCTGACGCAAATCGGAATTCATGTTTTGACACCTCTTTTTGTAAATGTACGCAAGTACATGCTTGCATAGTGGGGAATAAAAAACTAGGGAGTTAAAGCCCTAGCGAATAACCGTACGCTTTCCTCGATAAACTCGTTCAATCTTTCTTCGTTTAGGTTGCCGTTGAATGCGCCGCGATTCATCCACATGAAAGATAAAGCCTGCATTTCGGGATTCGACGTCTTCAACACCTTATGTTGATCCGACATGTCGATCAAATATTTCGTTAACAGATTTTTCAGCTGTTGCGGGTGGCGCCCGGCCTCCTCATAGACTTCCTCAGGAAGATTGCTTCCTCCCTTCTGAACGATTAACAATAATTTTCGGTTTCGATTCATGATCTTGTGATACGTTCTACTGATCGTGAGGAGGTCTGAATGCAGTTCCCCCTTCAGCGCTCCATTAAAAAGCTTCGTCATCTCTTCGGCATAATGGTAGCGGCTAACCGCGATCTGAAGGAGCTTCTGTTTCGTGCCGAAATGGCGAAATAACGTGACTTCATTTACGCCGGCAGCGCTAGCGATTTCCTTGGTCGTTGTAGAATCGTATCCCTTGTCAGCCATGAGATCGATTGCCGCCAACAGAATTTTATCGCCGGTGCTTTGATTGTTGCTCATTGGTCCACCTCGCCTTAATGCAAGTGCTTACTTGCATGTTAAGTCTATTCCACTTTTGCGATCATGTCAAGAACAGAAAAGAGGCTGTCCCATAAGCCAAGTCGCTTGAGAGAGCAACTTGAAGCGCTTATGGGACAGCCCCTTATTTCATTACTTTTATCTCAATGTTTTCAGAGCGCCGCCCCAAGAGATCACTTGGTCGAGCATCGCATTGACGTTGTTAAGGTGCAGCTCGTTCGGTTTGAACAGCGTGCCGTTCTCGAAGTCCGTAAACAAGGAGAGTGTCGGATGCACGCGAACATCCGCAATCATTAATTCCCCCATAATTCCCCGCAGATGTTCGGCCGCGCGAGCTCCGCCCGTCGATCCATAACTTACGATTCCCGCCGATTTGTTGTTCCATGCATCCCGGGCGAAGTCGAGCGCGTTCTTTAATGCGCCCGTAATGCTGTGATTGTATTCTTGCACGATAAATACAAAGCCGTCCAAGCTTGCAAGCTTCCCATTCCAGGCTGCAATCCCCGGTTCCGTACCATCGGTTGTGCCTAAGAACGGTAATTTATAATCGGAGATATCCACAATCTCGTAATTCGCATCCCCGCGTTTATCGGCGATCCCCTTTACCCATTCCCCTACTTGCGGACTTACGCGCCCTTCGCGCGTGCTTCCTAAAATAATTCCGATATTAAGCTTAGTCATCTCATGACCCTCCCTGGTTGTTTTTCCGAATAATTTATCCCACAATCCCATGTTCTCGCACCACCTATTATGTTGCCCTGATTTGCTTGTTTCTTTCCGAATCCCTTACCTTGGTTAAATCACTAAGCGAATGCGATTTCCCGACGGGTCGGCAGTCAGGAACTCTTCGCCCTCTTCCGATACGGAGGCGCCGATCCGTTGTAAATTCGCAACGGCTTGCGCCCGAGCCTCGACGTTCGGATAGACGACGGTATACGCTTTAAGGCCGACGCTGTTTTCAGACGGTTGGGGCGCGCCAACCCCGTTCCATGTATTAAGACCGATATGGTGATGGTACTTGCCGTTGGCAATAAACAGCGCTTGCCCGCCGAAGCGTAAAATTAGCTCAAACCCGAGTCCCTCAAGATAGAATGGTTTGACTTGGTTCAAATCGGAAACGTGCAAATGGATATGACCCATGACGGTATCGGACGGCAGACCGTTCCAGGTCCGCTCTCTTACGCCCGCAAGCAGACCTCGGAAATCCAAGGGGTCCGTAGACATCGCTACCTCGTCGTTGTTCCATGTCCACTCCGAAGGATCGCGATCCCGATAGACTTCAATCCCGTTCCCGTCCGGGTCCGACAAGTACAGCGCCTCGCTGACCAGATGATCGGCCGAACCGATCGGGATGTTCCGTTCGGAAAGATGCACGACAAACTGCGCCAGATCGGAGCGCGAAGGAAGAAGCAAGGCGAAATGATACAGTCCGGTTGTTCTTCCTTGTTTGGCTGCAACGCCATCCGGCTGCTCGATCGTTAACAGGACGGTCCTTCCGTCGGCCGTTAACTCCGCGGATTTCTCGGTCCGATTGAGTACCTGGAAACCGATGATCTGTTGGTAAAATTCCAGAGAGCGATTCAGTTCCGCTACTTTAAGATTGACTTGACCGATGTACGTGTAAGGCTTGCGATGGAAGTTCATTTGTCACCTCCGCTAATTTTGTTATTTGAAGCGAAGATCAGCTGGTCTAGAGCAAATTTTCGCGAAGTAACTGTATATTAAATAGTTAGTTACTTTATGTAAGTAATTCTACAACACAGAATAGCAACTAGTCAAGATAGTTACAATAAAAAAGTAATTAAACATTCAATACAAAGTGTCCCCTGTATCTGTAGCTCGAACTTCCTTAAGAAATACACCCAGATCGCATTTACCGATGCTTGATCGACTTGACCCGCGAAGTTCAAATTCAATTGTCCGTCCGTCACAGCTACCTCAAATGAATAAGGGAAACTGAAGAAGCGGCCGCGAAGAATTTTGAACATGTCGTATCCCGAGATCAATTGCTGCCCCTCCGCTTCCACTCTGAACAGCCTTTCGTCTTGTGCTGTTTTGACCAGCTCCGCAAAACCGAGAGTCACGCGATATTTGCCGTTGGCGACGTCAAATCGATAAGCAAATTCAGATCCTTTGCGGGCTGTCTTAAACGTTTGGACGTCCAGTGCCGAGCTTGAATCCCTGGATACGATCGCAGCCGTCGTGCTGTCGGTGGTTGTCGTGCCGACATACCCCCAACCAGTGCTCGAGGAATAGGCAGCATCCGCTGACCATGCGTTGCCGTTCGAATCGGTATAGGCTCCTCCGCCAACGTTGTCGCGCTGCGAATACCCCGTCGTAACCGTAATCGGTATTGTCAAAGTATCGCCGAAGAAGGCGACTCCGTCATGCACCATGCGCAACTCCAATATGTAGCTGCCGGGCGTCGACGGCGCGACGATCGTAAAATCGAATTGCTTGCGCTGGCCGATACCGATGACATCTTCCCCGTTTAAGTATACCCGCTGGTTGTTCGCAGCTGTGCCCTCTCCGCCGTCTCTTGAATTCACAATCTTAAAATCGTTGTTCGTCAGCGTCGCCAGTCGATAGTTCCGAAGCGAACTCGGCAATCAATTCATCAACACTAGAGATCTCAATTACCGTCATCTCGCTTAACCATTGTCCGGGCTGATGGAACTTCTCAAACCAGTAATCCCCCATCGAGGCCATCTCTGCATTCGTGATCCCTATGATCGGTACGCCATGCTGATAGTCGCGAATATAGAGCTTAGGTCCGGCTTGGTTAACAATCCCTTGCAAGGTACCGACAAACAACAGGAAAACGACTAGCGAGCGAATCAAAGCGCGGAATCTCATCATTTTATCCTCCTCATAACTTGCGGATGGATTACTGCAATCATTTTAGGCGAGCCTTCCTCCAAGCGACATTCAGGATTCTATTCCCATAATTCGCTTATTCGAGAGTACACGCGAACGGTGTACTCTGCGTGAACAACCGCTCCATAGGCGGCAAGTTTTCCGGCAATTCTGTTAACAAATACAGGTCTTTTTCTTGCTGCCGATTCGGCCCCTCGTCTCGATCTTGCCGATGTAATCCGCTGCTAACGGCACTATGCAAGCCGTATTGCCGACATCTACATCTACTTTACCGATCGCCTTGGCGACTGTCTTCGCTTCCTCCGTTAACAGCTCAACGTATGCGCCAACCGAAAATAACGAAAGTATTCATAACATAGCGGACCCAGTTGCGCTCGTCGTGGATGGTATCGCGCGCTTTTGCCAAATAACCGCGTATCTCCTCTATTTCGAGCGCATCGTCTGGCGCAATCGATACATAATTGGCATACGTGCTCCATCCGCTCACTGCAACCAATTCCTCCGGCGAATCAATCCACTCCACCGCCAGCTCACGTGCATAAGGACTTTCCGCAGCCACTCTCGCTACCGTATACTCGGCGGGCGCATGCCAATTGGCTCCTGCCACCCACTGCTGCAGCTGTTTTTTGGTGATCGTTTTCGGATTGCCTGCATGACTTCTTCATAGGTCATCTATCGTTCACGCTCCTGAACACCTAATTCTGCTTGGACATTTTATAAACCAATACCATCGCATTAGATCTTGCTCCAGGCTTGCATAAGCTGCCCGCTATAGCGCTGGAACTGCTCTGGACATCCGGCGGGAAGTAGCGTTGGTCTATTTGCATATCCTCGGCTTATGAGTTACAATGTTTATATCGACAAATTTGCAGGTCTAAACAAGGAGGTTCACGCGCCTATGTGCCCCCGTAGCAAAGAACAAAACGAGCTCATCCGCCTGCAGCGCAGGGAACAGATTCTGGATGCCGCCGCGCGCGCCTACTTTCGCACAGGCGGAAGCTTCGATATTCGGGACGTCGCCCGGGAGGCCAAGCTCGGTTACGGCACGGTATACCACTATTACCCCAACAGGCATTTATTAATAGAAGATGTGTTGGGAAGCGGCTTCGAGCGATGCGAGCAAGCTCTGACAGAATGGGCAAGCAGCGGAAGCCCGGATGACAGGCAGCTGTTGACGTATTGCAAGGCACTGCTCCGGCTGTGGCAGTCGGACGCCCGCGCATATCTCGTCTACAAAATGGCGGCGGAGCATTATGTAGGCCTCCCTGACAAGGATCGGCGCCCCGCCAAGAGAAGGTTTATGGAACGGCTGTACGTTCCGCTCCAATCGATCTCCCAGTGCGAAGACGACAGCGTCGACCATCTGCTTGCCGTGCTGGTCGGCTGCTGCGGGCTATATTACTATGCGGGTACTACGGGGCTGGACGCCGATCGAATCGCCAAGCTCGCGATGCAAGCTATTACAAAGGAGTCCTGATACAAACATGGTCATCTTAAAAAGCAAACATGAAATCGAAGCCATCCGTAAGGCATGCCAAGTGGTGGCCGAATGCCACCGTACGATCGCCCTTCTTATCAAACCGGGAATCACGACAAACGAGATCGAACGCATCTTCGAGGACCTTATCTTGAAGCACGGCGCCAAGCCCTACACGAAAGGCTACAAGGGCTATCGATATGCAACCTGTGCCTCCGTCAACGATGTAATCGCGCATGGCTTCCCTAGCGATAAGCCGCTTGAGGAAGGCGATGTTGTAACGATCGACACGGTCGCGGAGCTCGACGGCTGGCTCGGCGATTCGGCCTGGAGCTATGCAGTAGGGAAAATCTCGCCGATGGCCGAGAAGCTGATGCGCGTCACTAAGGAATGCCTAGACCTCGGCATCGCGCAGGCGCTGCCCGGCAATCGGCTCGGCGACGTGACGAGCGCGATCCAGCGGCATGCCGAATCAAACGGCTTTGGCGTCGTCCGCGATCTTCTCGCGCACGGCATCGGCCGGAACCTGCACGAGGAGCCGAATTATATGCATATAGGCAAGCCCGGCAAAGGTCTCCGCATCAAGGAAGGCATGGTGTTCACCATCGAGCCGATGATCACCGAAGGCACCTTCCACATGACGATCGATTCGGACGGCTGGACCGCACGAACGCTGGACCGCAAGCTCGCCGCCCAATACGAGCATACGATCGCCGTCACGGCTGAAGGTCCGCAAATCCTGACCGCGCAATAGAGGAATTAGAGGCTGCCACTTAAGCCAACCAAGGGGCTGCCCCTCTCTTCGATGCTATACGCTCCTGAAATGGAAATGGGGAAACCAGTGAAATGGTGATTCCAGGAGCGTATGAGGCAGTCTCCGGGCTACGCTTGACCCACAACACTTCCAGATAATCCCCAGAAGTTATTCGTATAATTATCGAAGACGCTTTAGTGGCATACAATCCCTGATCTTGGTTGATTTATACGATTTTCCCCACAAACGTTTGTCGTTTGAGTCTGAGCTGAGTTGCTTTGTGCGGTTTTTCCTACAAGCGTTCGGCGTTTAAGCCTGGTTCGAGCTGCATTGTACGATTTTGTCTATCGATTATCTAAAACAACTCCGCTTATGAGACAGCCCCTACCTTTATACGTAGCGGCCTAGTATTATTTAACGCTCTCCATTCTGGAAAAACAAAATAGAAGGAACTTAAATATTAAAATAGATAGCTGATCCATTTCCTGCTCAATCAAAATATCCGCCGATTATCTCCCGATACAGAGCATCTCCATAGCTTGTAGGCGTAGGCTCCTGTTTAATAAGCTTATAAGAATGCAGCCCTATTTGGGACCGCACGGGCGACAGGAATACCGCATGCTTCAATTGCCCCTGCGCCCAGCTTGCCAGTTCGTAGAAATGCGTCACGATATAGATTCTCAGATTTAAATCATGGCCGACAGCAAGCAGGTCCATCGCAATGGCCGCCCCTTCGCGCTCCGTAGTGGAAGCAAAAGGCTCATTCATCAGCAGCAGGGAACGAGATGTCAGTTGATCGACGATCCGGTCGAGCCGCGCCAATTCCTCATCCAACTTACCGCTTCGCATCGTATCATCCTCTTCCCTGGTGAAGTGGGTGAAGATATGATCGCATGGCTGGGCTCGGAAAGAGGCAGCGGACACGAACATTCCGCATTGCATCATCAACTGCGCAAGCCCCACGCTTCGCAAGAAGGTTGTTTTCCCTCCTTGGTTCGCTCCGGTAATCATAAGCACGCGCATTCCGTCGGCTTGCAAATCGTTCGTGAACGGTTGCCGACCGATACGGATGGCCATGCCGGGGTCGTATAGACCGGTAAAAGAAAAACTTCTATCTTCGGACGCTATCGGCAACGGAAAAGCCGCCTCGCATCCCCGCTTGGTCAATTCATCATGCAATTGCGTACATCCCAAGTAGAAGCTGCTCTCGAAGCGCAATAAATCCGTGAAAATTAAAGTCTTATCGATAAAACGTCTCACGATCCGAAGCAAGTTGGACAAGGCGCTCTCTTCGATTTCTTTCAAGCTATGCGCGAGAAGAAAAGATCCAGAATTCCCCAGTTTTAATCTCTTTAACGAGAGGCTCGAAGCCGCCTCTATCCTTCGAAGCGTATAGCCTGTCCCTTTGAGCCCGTTCCCGATCTTTCCGCCGATGATCAATTGTCCTTCTCCAACGGCTTGTCGAAGACATTCATGATGAGTGCGGGCATCCGCCAGAAAGGCGTCCGTATAAGCCTGTTCCAATTGCCGGAATAAGGACGTCAACCCCGTTGAACGACAGCTCGGAAGCACGGCCCTGCCAATATCCCGAAGTTCCCGAAGCTTGACCAAGAGGACGGGAAGAAAATCGGTTGCGGTTTTTAGCTTTTCCCTTATCGGAACGTTGCGCGAGAAGCTCGGTTTCATTAGCGTCCGATAAGCTTCCGACTGTCGCTCAATATCGGATGCGATAAAATATAGGCGGTGAATAAGGGACGGATCAGGAAGGATGTCCCCAAGAATTCGCTGTCTGTACAAAATCGTATTCTCGTCGGTCAGGGGGTTCAGAAGGAGCATCTTCATCGTCCTATATACGAACGGGTCCTGACGGGACATGGCGCTTAAGATCGGTTCGATATGTAAATCCTGCAAGAGCGGTTGTTCGTTTACTGGCAGCTCGAGGTTGAGCTTCTGGGATTCATGCAGCAAATTAGGTTTCATAGTTGAATCCGTTCCTTCAGTCTTTGTCTCGTCAAACCATATTTACCGGCGATGGAAGAGGCGTGAACAAGGCCATCGGCACGCTGTCTCCGGATTCGGAAGGTTCGCTTAGCCGGGTTGTAGTCATCAGTTACCGCAACCAAGCTTACGATCCGATCATGAGCGGTTGCGAGTTCGAAGACGTGCGTGACATACAGGCACATGGAGCCTTTCCGCAACAAATGCCGCAGAACGCTGCTCCCCATGGCATAGGCATCGTGAGTCGTCGTCGTGAAGAACAACTCGTTTAATAGGATAATGCTTCTGCCGGTGGACTCCTCTAAAATAGGCTTAAGCCGGTGAAGCTCGTCCTTAAGCTTCCCCGATTGATCGCCCGGAAGCTCCTGCGAGGGAAAGTGCGTGAAGATGCGATCAAAATCAAATAGAACGGCCTCCTCACACGGAACTGGGCAACCGATGGAGCTTAAGTGAAAAATTTGACCGATCGAGCGGACGAACGTCGTCTTGCCGCCCTGATTCGGGCCGGTCAGCACGCACATCCTTTCCTGAGTCTCCAAATCCAAGTGATTACCGATAATGGCTTGGTCTGAGTTAAATGCGGAGGATGCCAAAGAAAGGTCATATCCCCCACGGATACGGAGATCGTTCGTGTCGGAGATTTTCGGATAATTATAGGCCAAACCTCTCTTTCTCAAGGCTTGGAAGTACTGCAGGCAAGCGACGTAAAATTGGATTTCCCGATCGAAAACCATAAGGGAGGATTCAATAAAGTCCATGTGCCTGGCATAAAACGTTTGCAGCTTCCGAAAGGGTTCGGGATGCTCCTTCTTGATCGCGTTCAGCAGGGTCGTCTCCGCTTCTGTAAGCTGCAGACCGCCGGACAGGTGCATCTCGACGATCTCCTCGTCCCCTTGCCCTTGCAGGAAAACGCGGCTTAACGCTCGGCAATAGTCCTCCTGGTCGTCATCGTGCATAACTATTTTAATTTTGCCTCCTGCAAGGGCCATGCTGAACCGAATTCCGCTGAAGGCTTGTTGTATCTCGCACGTCGCCTTGAACAGAGCACTGAAGTACGAAGTATGAATGTAGTACGTAAGCCATTCTTGGAAACGTTTAAGCCCTTTGGACTGCAATTCGACTGCCCCCAAAGTATGATGCAATTCCATAACCGCCTCGCAATAGAGGTGAGCGGCATCCAGCAGCCACTTCATCCGCTGGTCTCTATCCGCGAACGACCGGCTATATTGGGCATATTCCCGTACCTTCAGCATGCTCCTAGAGAAAGCTTCCATCGAATGGACCGAAACGGAGCGGTCGATTTCCTTCATGATCGCGATACGATAGCGAATAGACTCAATAGATTCGAGCTTTCGATAAAACAACGGCTCCACCCCGTACTCCTCTTTCCCCTTCACGATATCTTGAATGATCTTATCCATATGAATATCTTGGAGAAAATCGGAGGAATGACGCTCTTGCTCAATCGTCGATGGCTGCAAGTGATCGAACAGGATGCTCGGATATTCCATATAAAGCTCTCCTTCCGCCCGTGTTAATAGATCCTATAGCTGGTCCACATCCCTAAGATAGTCTTCTACGATAGAGCGCAGGATCTCGGATACGGAATAGTCTCCCTTGCCGCAGCGCCGATCGATCTCCGCCCAATCCTTCTCTGGTAAAGTCAGCGATATCTTCCGGGTAATACCGATCGCTTTACGTCCTGCTCCTAATCGGTTACCGCCTTTTGTGACGCTCGATTCAGGCTGTACATTTTTGCTCCCCATATTCATCACCTCTATTTATTTTGATGGGATCCCAGCAATAAATCAATTTCTGCTACCTAAATCAAACTTGCATGACATCCGGCGAGACAAGCAAAAACCTTAGACGTCCTCTGACGACGGAGAAGCTTTGCGGGGACGATGGTCCTATACAACAAATAAGCCGCGATTTACGCGACTTGTTATCCTTTTATGGTCCATTTTTATCCTTTTTTCTTTTTCAGAATAGCGCTCACAGCAGCAACAACTAGCAGTAACGCACCAGCTATAATAATCCATGTCGTGATGTCAAAATTGGTCGAATTGCTTTTAGATTCGTCTACTTCTTCGCTTGCCTGGGCGCTAGGAGACGGCGTTTCCGGCATTTCTGATGGGTTAGGAGTACTGTTATCTACCAATTCGTTAGATTGTGATGGAGATGGAGATGGAGCCCTCGCAGCGGGGGATTCCGAAGCGGCGCTAGAAGGCGATGGTATCGGTTCAACGATCTTGACTTCCATGGCGTAACTGCCTTCTAAAGGATGTCCATCAGCGCTTATGATTTTCCAATTCACTGTATAAACACCATTGGTTAAAGGTGTCTCGAATGTAACGGTCATTACTTTGCCCTTCATTTTAATATCGCTTAGGGTCTGTTCCTCGCCTGCTTCGTTGGTGACTTCCACTTTGCTGAGCGGTTCGATCTCTTCATTAAACGTCAGTTTTAGCTCGGATACTTCAGTATCCACAGTATTGCCAGGCACAGCCGACACAAGCGCCGAATGAGCAAAAGCGACATTCGGAACGGTCCATATTATGGATAATAAAAATGCGATTGTTGCTGTTTTTAAGATTTTCAATTTTCTTCCCCCTTCATGGAAATAATATTCTATCATAAAAGGAATGTTTCAACATGACTCTTAAGAGCTAAGTCGATCGTTGTGACCAACTGCAAGGTGAACTATTCTGTACTAAAGAAAATACCATCCTTATCACTGTCAATGATATTTGAAAGGGGCCGACCGAATCATGCATCGGTGCGGCCCCTATTCACTCCTAATGTTTCATATACATATCATCTGCACGAAAGTTAAGACTTGAATTATAGAAATAGAACTGGAAGCGCAAAATCCTGGTATTAGACAGAAGGGTGCCCGATTTATCAAAGGTGGTCCAATTGGGGCCTACAGACAACATATGTTGATCCTGTTTCAACACGTTATGATTGAGATCCATTTGATAGACGCTCAAGAGTATGGAATCCGCACCTCCCAAGGCCATAAATTTCCCGCCGAATTGGACCGTGCCTGCAGTTCCTCCGGGGATCGTCACATCTTGATAGACACTGTTAGCCCCTGTACATGTTCCGCCACAATTAAATTCCATGTATTGTGTTCCATCCCAAGAATTGTTCGGCGCTCGATAGACGACCATGTTCGTACTGTTCACTACTTTAGTCCAACTGGATGCATCTGCTGTCCATAGATCGCTGTTCTTTAACAGATTTTTGCTCTTCTCCAAGCGATACCAATATACCCCTTCATAGTTCGGATCCGCCGATCTCCGGCCGTATGACAAATAGATGAAGTTGTTGGTCGGATCCTTGAACATCCCCATATAGGCCGCAGGGCAATAACTTTGACCTCCGGTCTCCGCCTTGCTAGAATAGACGATCGGATTACCGGCCGGGAACGGAGTCCAACTGGTACTCGTAAGCGAGTCGCTCCGATAAAGCCCGAAATTCCAGTTTTGGTCTGGCATACATGACAGATTAATATCGGCAGCTTCGACCAAATTGTAATAATAACTGCCCTCCTGCAGGATGACGCCCTTCCCGCCGCCGATCGAAACGTCGCCGGCCCAGTTTTCGCGCCAGCTCTGGGAATCCAGACGATCGAAAATGGCATCGTTAGCCACCCCTTGGCTCGCGTCTCCGGCGATCCAAGTCTGAAAATCTATCGTCTTGGCGATCCCCTGGTAGCCGTTAACGCCATCATAGCCATGGAAGGCCACCCAATAATAGGTGCCGTCATACTTAAAGATATTGTAGGTCCCTTCACCATCGACTTTGCCGGGACCGCCAGCTAAAGTCGAACAATCATCGGTTGAGACATTACAGATGGAATTCCAAAGCTCTCCCGGATCAATTGTCGGGTTACCGCCAGTCGGCTGGATGCTGAAAGGACCCATGGGGTTGGAGCCGGACCGCTCGAGTTCACATCCTCTTGAGGTTACGCCATCCCAACATTGGAACAGATAGTGCCACTTGTTCTCGGTTGGATTGTACCAAGCGTCACCGTCGGTTGCATAACACGAATATGCTGTTCCGGCAGTCGGAGCGATGATCGTGACCGGCGCGGACCATGTGGCCCCTTTGTCGGTCGACTTCCTCACCTGGGTGCCCAATCCGTCATTATTCGGGCAGCCCGCGTTATAGGTTTTAATAAGTATGCGATTGAAGTAATACCAGGTGCCGTCGGGCATGACCTCGGTGTGATTGCCATAGGAATAGTTTTCTTGTCCCGTACTCGTGAAGGTATCCTTTTTGAGATAGACCCAACTGGCATTTCCATTCCAATAATCATCCAAAGTTCCAGGAGTCCCTTCCCCAACCGCAGCTTGCGCGGTGCTCGGAAATGGGGGCACATTAAGAATGAATCCGCAAAATGCCAGTGTAAAGATCATGACGGTCAACACGATACGTTTCATGATGGACACCATCTCCTATTCATTATTGAAGGTTATTTTTGGCTATATACTCATCCAGTTGCTTCTGGGCTTCGGCCAACACTTTCTGTATGCCTGCTTTGTTCAACTGATCGAGCAGCTTCTGATAATCGGCGTCGGATTGCAGAACTCCTGTAAAAACCGGCATGGCAAGCTCTTGTACGACTTTCTGGATCTGTGCATTTTCCGTCTTTACCGGATCCGCATTAAACGAGAAGTTCATGAGCGGATTATTTTCGATTTTTGCCGTCTTCCAGAACTGCAATGCGTCAGAAAATTCCACCGGATCTGTTGTAAGCGCCCTTTGATACTTCATATTATAAATAAACCAAGGCGTCGGGTTGTACGGACGGTTCGCCAGATCGGTACCTTCAGGCAACTCGATTAGGTCCCCTTTGAGCGTGTAGTGCTTCTCTTTAATTCCGTACATAAACAGATCGTAATTCTCCTGGCTCTTCAGAAGCCAGTTCAGGAACATCATTGCCCGTTCCGGATGCGCGCTGGTCGCGGAAATCGCGGAATAATTGTTGGTCGGTGCAGTGTTTGTCAACGGCTGATCCTTCTTATACATGACCATTTCCAGCTTTGCACCCGGGATGTTCTTTTCCAACTGCGGCACCATGTTCGACATGCTGAACAAATCGCCTGGCACAGCGCCGGCTTTACCGGAAGTGAAATTCGTTTGATCGTTCTTCTCCATCAGAATGTCCTTGGCGAACCATCCGTTCGAATAGGCTTTCCTTCCCCAATCCATCATTTGCTTGAACCCGTCGGTTTCAAAATTGTTGACGACCTTGTACGGCTTAGTGTTAATATCGATCGTATAAGGATGTTGGGTGTCGGAACCCCAGCTAAACCACATTTTCCCATCATACACTTCCCGCGCGATGGCGGAACCGAAACGTCCCTGATTCGCAACTAATGGGGTCATTCCCGGCTCATTGTTTTTGACGGCATCCAGGTACTGTTCGAACTGATTGAGCGTGGTGATTTCCGGCAGCCCGTATTTTTCTCTCAGATCCTTGCGAATGATTACGACGTTGCCAATCTCCGCTCGCGGATAAACCGCGGGTACCCCGTAGATTTTGCCGTCAATGGACAGCCCGTCGAAATCGGCCTGGGGAATTACCTTTTTCAGATCCTGTCCGTACTTGTCCAACAGCTCGTTCAGCGGTATCGCCTGTTTACGGGAAGCCGCAGAGGACAAATTGCCGAAAAAGTCGAGGTAAATGTCGATTGGTGTCCCGCCTGCCGCCATCACTTTAATTTTCTCCTGGTAGTCGGCCCACGGGATATATTGCACCTTCAGATTGATATTCAGCTCCTGCTCCGACCGTTTGTTGATTTCGGCAAGCACCTCATTCTGCTCCGGCGGCTGATCGCCGGCCAAAACCAAGGTTAAATCCACTTTGTCCAGCTTGGGGGCTTCAGATGTTCCGGCTGTGCCGGAAGCTACGGAAGAAGTCGGCGCATTCTGCTCATTATTTGTTCCGCAGCCCGCCGCGACCATGACCGCCAAACAGCCCATTACGAGCAAGTTGGCCCATTTTGACACCCTGTTCATTTAGAATCGCTCCTCTAATTTATTATCGCTAAACCGGCTGATGCCGGATGAAGCCTATCCTTTCACCGACCCCAGAATCAAGCCTTTGATAAAAAATTTCTGTATAAACGGATATACGAAAATGATCGGTCCGACCGTCAGCACACAGGTAGCCATCTTGATGCCTTCCGCCGGAAGCTGCCCAACGTTGGTCACCATGCTATCGGAGGATGTCGCGTATAGCACCGTAGATAAGATTTGTCTCAATAGAAATTGCAGCGGATACAACTCTCTGTTATTGATGAGCATCAGGGCGTTCCACCAATCATTCCAGTAACCAAGCATGTAAAACAACGTGATCGTGGCCAGACCTGGCAGCGCTAACGGGATGACGATCTGGAAAAAAGTTCTCAAATCGCCTGCACCGTCAATCGTTGCCGATTCCATGATCGCATCCGGAATCGCTCTGAAATAATTCCGGATCAGAAAGACGTTCCATGCATTGACCAGCAGCGGGACAAACAGCGCCAGGATGTTGTCGACCAGCCCCAGTTTGCTTACAATGATGTACCACGGCACGATTCCGCCATTAAAAAGCATCGTAAAGTAAACAAATAAGGCGATTTTGTTGCGGTATTTCAAGTGTTTGCGCGAGATGGCGTAAGCCAGCAGGCAAGTCACCAGTACGGACAGCAGCGTTCCAAGCAACGTGATCGTTATCGATATTTTGTAGGCTTGGAGAAACGTTGAGCCGTTCATGAACAGCGTGCGATAGGCCTCCAGCGACCCCTTATCGGGAAACAATTGATACCCGTGAAGGGAAATGCTTTTCTCGTCGGTGAGGGATACCATGACAACCAAATAGAAGGGAATAAATGCAGCCAGGGATAACAGTGTCAAAATGGTATAATTGAAGAGCCTGAAAAGTTTATAGCTTGCGCTAAGCTGCAAGATTATCCCCTCCTTAATAAAGCGCCATGTCTTTGTCGTATTTTTTGACAAGAAAATTGGAAGCGGAGACCAGTACGAACCCAAGCACCGCTTGGTATAAGCCGACTGCCGTGGCCATTCCGAACTCCCCCGATACTCGCATGGCTCTGAACACATAGGTATCGATTACATCCGTGACGGGCAGCAGCATACCGTTGTCCCCCACCAGCGAATAAATCATTTGGAAGTCCCCGTAAAATATTCTGCCGATGCTTAGCAGCAGCATGATAACAATCGTCGGTAAAATGCCGGGAAGCGTCACATACAGAATGTTTTGGAATCTGTTCGTCCCGTCTATTTTCGCAGCTTCGTACAATTCGCTGTCGATCCCCACAATCGCGGCAAGATAGACGACAACATAAAATCCGGTTGATTTCCACAAATAAGCCAGTACCAGTATTAACCGCCATTTGTCCGTTTCGTTAAACCAAGCCACCGTTGGCAGGTTCATGATCTCCAACAAGGAGTTCAAGGTGCCATTATCCGAAAGCAAATTGTAAACGAAAGCGCTTACAATGATCCAGGATAGAAAATAAGGAAAGAATAATGCGGACTGAAACCATTTCTTCGCTGCTGCGCTCCCGATCTCGTTTAACAGGATCGCGATCGTCACTTGGACGACAAGACCGATTCCGATGAACAACCCATTCAAGAATAGCGTGTTGAAAGTCGTTTGGGCGGCATAAATCGATTTGAAATAAAATTCGAAGTTCTTCCACCCTATCCAAGGGCTGCCGAGAATGCCGTCTTGGATATTGTAACTTTTGAAAGCGATTAACAATCCATACATGGGAACATAGTTAAAAATCAAAAAGAAAGCGATTCCCGGCACCGTCATCAAATAAAGCATTTTGTTTTTCAAAATTTCCCTCAAAAACCCGTCTTGCCTTCTCTTTCGGATCGTAATATAGGCCATATCGGCCATCCCCTCCTTCTCGCCCTTATCGTAATCGAGAAGCCGTTTCGGGGTAAACCCAAATGATTGATGATTCTTTCGTTTTTTCAGGAATAAAGTCTTATGATTTTTTCGAATTTTATCATTTTTTTGTCTTAATGATCCGTTTTCCGGTGTTCCGAGCGATACTGATTTGGCGTCATGCCCGTATGCTTTTTAAAAATAGTCGTAAAATAGGCCGGGTTGTTATAGCCGACGCTGGCTGAAATTTCAACGATGGGATGATGCGTAGTCGCAAGCAACTGTTTGCTCGTCTGCATCCGTAAATCCGTAATATATTCGTTAACCGTCTTGCCTACGCTTTCGCTGAAGATTTTGCCGAAATATCCTGGAGAAAGGTGCGCTCTTTCCGCAAGCAGCTCGATGCCGATATCGCTTCTGCGGTAATTTTCGGAGATGTAGTCTAAAATATCCTGAACCGTGGACGTTTTTCGATTTAGCCTCTTGCTCTCGAGCAGCCGAATGATCTTCTCGCATAAAGTGATGAACCAGGTTTGCAATTCCGCCAACGTGTCCGCCTGATTCAATTCGCGATAGATGTTGTTGAACTCGAGTTCCTCGAAATCCGCATCGAAACCCGTCTCCACGGACTTCAGCAAATCCAGCGAGAGTTGGTTGAAAATAAGCAGGATATAATGCTGAGGATATCCCCTCATCCCTTCCATGATCCCGTCCAATTCCCTTTTGACCTGCTCCATGTTCGACAGCATGCATCCTTCGATCAGCCGTTTCTTGCGCTTATCGAGGGAAGTGAAATCCATTGTCCGTTTGCGCTCGATGATGTCGTTGTGCAGAACGGAATTTGGGCCATGCGCGAACCGGTAGGGCAAAAGCTCCAGACAGTTACTGTAGGATAAGTAGGCGTCCTCCAGGCTGCTTACGGATTGTCCAATCAACACGGACACCGAAATGCCCAAAGTCAGCTGGATGTTTTGTTGAATATTCGTCACTGCGCTTTGCGCATCGGTGCAGTATGCCGTTTTATCCCCCACGTCCACAAGGATGGTATACATTTCCTCATCGAAATCGACCGGCTCAAAAGCAAAGTATGGCGTCAGAAGCTTATGTACGATGAGCTCAACGGAGGTTTTGATTTCGTTCTGCTTCTGTCTGTCGTGGATTTTGATAAACCGGGAATAATCGTCCAGGCAAAAGGCAATCACGGAAACGCTTTCATAAAGAGAATGAATCTGAAATAGGCTGGTTTTATTCTGTATATCCTTCTCCATTTCGATATGTCCGGACAATAAGCGCTTCAAATAGTCCCTTTTCAAAATGGCATTGCTGTCTTTGACCGAAAGCGCCAAATGATCCGCATGCTCTAAAACATTCGTGAACGCGTCGGAAATATACCTGACGTCGTCCGATTGCGCGCGATCCGCACCTGGCAATTTGCGCGAAAAGAGTTGGTTGTCGATCGTCTGGATCAGTTTCCCGAACGGCAAATAGATGTTCCGGGCCGCCAGCAACGACAAAACGATGCCTACGCAAAGAATCGCTGCGCAGAAAATTGAGATTGTAAGCAGAAGGCTCCGCTGTTTCTCGAACAGCATGCTGTACGACGAGATGTTGACGAATGTCCAAGGAAGCGATTCCGAGCGATAGTAAGATACGACCGCCTTGTCCCCGTCGATATGTCTAACTTGATAGCCCCAATCGGCGTTCGAGGACAGGATGTCGGAGATAGAGCTGTCTCCCCCTCTATTTTTACCGAAGTCCCGGAGGTTAGAGTCGCTGACGACCAGACCGTCACCTTCGAGGATTGCCGTGTAGGAGTCTCCGTCTTTCACCGCCGACTTCATGCCGTTCTGTACATCTTCCGATTTCAGATTGATGACTAGCGCACCGTCTGCAGGAAGCTTGGACGAGCCTTCGTCGGAATGGATTCTTTGATTGACACGATCTGTAAAGATGACTGAAATGATTTTCTCTTCCCCGCGCTCTCCGTCGGGCTCGTAAACGGATACAGAACGAGGAATAAACCGGAAGGTTTGCCCCGTATTCATCTCAGTGAGCTCCTTTACCATGCCGGGGTCTTCGTATAAGGGCGTATTATGGGATAAATCGTACTGGATGTCTCCCGTTTTGGCATTATACAGATAGATGGAATGGATGATCGGATTGGAATTGACAATATTGGCGATCTTCAGCGAGGTCGTATATTTTTTAAGTTCCGGTACTTCACTGCTATAGATGACGTCCATTACCTCCGAGTCGCGCAGCGTCTGCAGTCCCAAGGAGAAAATATACTCCCTGATGAAACTCATATGCTCCGCCGTCTGACGCAAATTCTCCCGCTGGTTCAATTGAATTTCTTCCAGACTGCTTCGGGAAAATTGAATGTACAGCACACTGGACAGAAGCGTGATGGATATTAATACGATGGCCAAATAAGAAATGAAAATTTTCGAAAATGTCCTGTTTAAACGGATTTTTCCTAATCCCGCAAATCTATTCAAACGATCTCCCCCTAGCGTAGAATTCCGATTTCTCTCATATCATCGTTTTTAACGCAAGTATACATGTTGTTTTAAAATCACTCAATTCCCCTATTAACCTATCTAATGAGTTGAAGCAGCTTGCGGCAATAGTAGAGTAGAGAACTGAACTTTCATTGGAGGGCGTCAGCCCTCTTTTTACTTCTCCAGCTCCCCCTGCATCAAACCGGACGTGAGGTTTTCCCTCATCCGGCTTTCCGATGTTCTTCTTCCTTCAGCGTTGCGGTACTTTCTTTAGCTCGCGAGTTTCTTTAGTCCTGCAAACTGTGCCGCCATGGCGG